>OLQA01003579.1_pt1 | contig 10892 bp, 10 predicted proteins | sample 1673151 | NCBI WGS metagenome assembly OLQA01 (sample SAMEA3136760, study PRJEB25190) | human gut metagenome | biome: human gut; feature: human-associated habitat; material: faeces | place: Austria | collected 2013 | reverse complement strand
TATCGACATTACAACCGCAAAACTTATCGACCCTGCAAGACGCAAGGACTTCAAGGTATTTGTTCTTCCTAACCTTTACGGCGACATTATCACCGACGAGGCGGCAGAATTCCAAGGCGGCGTAGGAACAGCAGGCTCGGCTAACCTTGGCAAGAAATATGCTATGTTTGAGGCTATTCACGGCTCTGCACCGCGTATGATAAACGAGGGCAGAGGCAAGTATGCTGACCCGTGTTCAATGCTCAGAGCAACCGTTATGCTTCTTTCTCACATCGGCTATCAAAAGCAAGCCGACGCACTCGAGGCTGCACTCGACAAGTGTATGTTTGAGGAAAAGAAATATGTTATCACCGGCAGAGACACAGGCTGCACCTGTGACGAATTCGGTGACTATGTAATGGACACAATTACTAAAATGGCAGAATAATTGCATCGGGGCTTTGCCCCGAACAATAATACGGTGGTGATTCCAAATGGAGAAAAACGACATTTCAATATCCGTTATCAAAAGACTTCCGCGATACTACAGATTTCTTGAAAATCTGAAAGAAAACGGAATTGTGAGAATCAGTTCAAAGGAACTTGCTGAGAGAATGGGGCTTACAGCCTCGCAAATCCGCCACGATTTTAACTGTTTCGGCGGTTTCGGTCAGCAGGGATACGGATATAATGTAGAATATCTGTACCGTGAGATCGGTAAGATATTAGGACTGGATAAGCAGCATAATTTCGTTATTATCGGAGCCGGTAACCTGGGCAGAGCTCTGGGTAATTATTTGAACTTTGAACGCACGAGAACGAAGCGGAGTACGCCAAGCTGAAAGCACAGCGGGAAGTCGTTTCCGATCTGCAAAAAATCCACCCCTATCAGCATACGCGGACAGGGGGAAAAGGTGTCTGCTTCGGATTACCGGAGTTTGTGGCGGAAGAACCAGATCTGGAAGGGAAGAGATACGACGAAGGTCAGAAGATCTGCGCCTGGCTGGCTCATTTCTACGCCGGGCAGGCCCAGCATGCGCGGCAACAGAAGAATGAGCGGCACATACAGCAGTCCGTTGCGGCAGCTGGCCAAAAGCGTCGCGGCCTGATGGAAGCCGAGGCACTGGTATAATTGGTTTACATAAGTCGAGTATCCCATCAGCGGCATGACGGCGCAGGCATAGAGCAGCGCCTGACGGCCGATGCGTGTGACCTCTGCGTCGTCGCGGAAGAAGTGCATGATCTCATCGGGAAAGAGCGCGATCGCGGCTGCGCAGACGGCGCATACCACCGTTCCGAGCAGCACAGAGAACCAAAACGCCTGCCGCGTCCGCCTTTTGTTGCCCGCGCCGAAATTATACCCGGCGACCGGCTGGAAGCCCTGCCCGATGCCGATCACGATTGAACGGACAAGCAGATAGACCTTGTTGGAGATCGTCACGGCGGCGACCGCCGCGTCGGAATAGACGGCTGCTGCGTTGTTTAAAAGCGCCGAGGACAGACTGGCGAAGCCCTGCCTGCAGATCGTCGGGAAGCCGACAAGCAGAATTTCGCCGTAAAGTCCGGGCCGTTTGCTGACGCAGCAGAGGTGAACCCGCACGATGCTCCGCCCGTGCAGGAACAGCCACGCAAGGATGCAGAAGCTGACCAGCTGACTGAGCGCTGTGGCCAGCGCCGCGCCCGCGATGCCCATATCGAAGACAAAGATGAACAGCGGGTCGAGTGCGACGTTCAGGAGTCCGCCTGTGCAGATGCCGTACATGGAGAGCATTGCCTCACCCTCGGAGCGCAAGGTGTTGCTCAGCACGAACGAGGCGCACATGATGGGCGCAGCCAGCAGAATAGTGCGCGCGTAGCTTTCGGAGTAGGGGAGAATCGTTTCCGTTGAGCCAAGCAGCCGCATAAGCGGCCGGAGCGTGCAGAGGCCTGCAATGCAGATGAGAAGGCCCACGGCGGCGGCAAAAAAGAACGCACTGCTTGCGGTGCGGTTAGCCCGCTCGTTGTCCCGGTTGCCGAGACTGCGGCTGATGATCGACCCGCAGCCCATGCCGATGCCGAAACCGAAAGCCTGAATGATGGACATGAGCGAAAAAACGACGCCGACTGCTGCCGAAGCGCTTGTGGACAGCTTGGAGACAAAATAGGTGTCGGCAGTATTGTAAAACACGGAAATCAGCTGTGACGCCAGCGTCGGAACAGACAGCGATACGATTAACTTCGGAATCGGTGTGTACAGCATTCGGTCGCGCTGCTGCTCGCTGGAAATGACATGCGCGGGCATAAAGTGCCTCCTGTTGCGGTTTTTTTACAGTATAGCACGAATTTCTGCGAATTCCAAGCAGTATGAAAAATGGTCAATTTACTTAATTCTTTCTTAAATCTGTTCCGGAGGGGTTTCTTTTTTGCTGGTTTTCTGTTACGATGTGGCAGCACGGAAAACTATGCTATATGCGAACAGGAAGGAGAATCGTTTATGACAAAACGGATTCTTTCCGTCTGCCTTGTGCTCGTTCTGCTGTTCGGCGTTCTCGCCGGATGCAGCAAAAGTGAGCCGCAGTCGGCGGACGATACAAAAAAGACAGAACAAAACGCTGCAGAGGACAAGACTTCGACGCAGTTTGCCTACCAAGCACAGTATTTTGATTTGCCGGAGGATGTCCAGTGGATTGGCACGAGTTGCGTTTCCGGCGACACGCTCTACTTTTCCGCCAGCATTCCGGACGGCGGACAGGAGACTTACACCGATGAAAATGGCGAGGAAATCTCCTACGATACCTATTCCGAGGTCATCTTCCGCTTTGATCTCGACACCGGCGAATGTGTGCAGCTTGACAATTATGTAGCGGAGCCGGTCACGGAAGATCCGGATGCTCCCGACGGTGTGACGATGAACCCGGACGGCAGCATGCAGGTTTTCAACAGCAGTACCAATATCCAGACAATGGCCCCAGGCGCTGACGGCACACTCTGGCTCTACCGGCAGACGAGCCGCTATACGGACGACGGGACGGAGGGCGATTCCATCTCCGAACTGATTCAGCTTGATGCGCACGGTACGCTGCTGCGCACCATCACGCCCGTTTCCGATGAAGAGACGGACAGCACCGAAAGCTGGCGCTACAGCTATATCGATACCATCCTTTCCGATGATAAGGGCTATGTCTATACTTACGACTATCAGACCGTCAACGTCTACGGTCCGGACGGCAGCTTCGTGTTCAGCAAGTCCGGCGACGAGCTGAACGGCCAGATCTGCCGGCTGTCTGCCAGCGAGGTCGGCATGACGACCTCCTCCGCAGACGGCAAGATGGTCTTCAAGCAGCTTGACCCGGAGACGAAGGACTGGGGCAAGGAAACGCCCGTTTCCTCCCGCGCGTGGAACATCCTCCCCGGCAATGATGTCTATGCCTATTTCTTTATGGATAACGGCAATATCTTTGGCGAACGCAGGGACAACGGTGACGTTGAGAAGGTCGTTGACTGGATGGCCTGCGACGTGGACAGCAACACCATCGATTCCGACCGCTTCGGCTTCCTCTCCGACGGCCGTATCGTCGCTGTGACTTATGAGTATGCAGACAACGGTCCCAGCAAGCAGCAGATTCTGGTCCTCAACCGTGTGGACGCGGCTTCTGTGCAGACCAAGACCGAACTGACACTGGCCTGCCTCTACCTTGACTACAACCTTCGCAGCCAGATTGTCAGATTCAACAAGACCAACCCGGATTACCGCATCGTTGTCAAGGACTATTCGGAGTATGCGACCGATGACGATTCCAATGCCGGTCTTACCAAACTCAATACGGAGATCATTTCTGGCAATGTGCCCGATATTATCGCCAACGAAACGGGACTCCCTCTTGCACAGTACGCTTCTAAGGGCCTATTGGAAGACCTGTGGCCGTATATCGATGCGGACCCCGAATATTCGCGCGATAAGCTTATGGCGCAGCCGTTGAACGCGGCACAGACAGAAGGCAAACTCTACCGCCTGCCCCTCGACTTCGGCGTTACGACTGCGGTCGGACTTGGCAAAGTTGTGGGCGAGTACACGACATGGACGCTGGCTGATGTCAACGATGCACTTTCCAAGCTTCCCGAGGGCGCGACGGTTTTCAACAAATATTACACCCAGGCCGAGATGCTGCAATACTGCGTTGCAATGAATGCGGAAAGCTTCATGAACTGGCAGGACGGAACATGCAGCTTTGACTCTGACGAATTCCGCGCGCTTCTGGAGTTTGTCAAGCCTTTCCCGACAGACTATGACTGGCAATCGGATTCGGAGGATTATGAAAGCGATTACACCAGCCTGAAAAACGGCAAGCAGCTGCTCTATCCGACGTCACTTTCCGGTTTCAGTGATCTGTACTATACCTTCGCCGCACTGAACAACGACATTCGCTTTGTTGGCTTCCCGCGCGAGGACGGCTCCAGCGGCAACGCGTTCAACGCCAGCTGCACGCTTTCCATCTCCACGACATGCAAGGATAAGTCCGGTGCATGGGCCTTTATCCGCTCAACGCTCTCTGATGACTACCAGAAGAATCTCTGGAATTACCCCATCGTGAAGTCAGTCTTTGAGGCAAAAGCGCAGGAGGCTATGACGCAGGAATACGAGACAGACGCCGACGGCAATCAGATCCTCGATGACGACGGCAATCCCATCCCCATCTCCAACGGCGGCATGAGTTACGGCGACGAGCCGATGATCGAACTCTATGCCGTCACGCAGGAACAGTACGATGCTGTAATGGCGCTTATTGATTCTACGACCAGCTTTGTGGATTACGATCAGAATGTTCTGTCCATCATCTCCGACGAAGCCGCAGGCTATTTTGCCGGCAGCAAGACCGTCGAAGAGGCATCTAAACTCATTCAGAGCCGCGTCGGTCTCTATATGCAGGAGCAGAAATAATGCCCCGATAACGGAGTGCTGCAGCCCTCTTCATTCGTAAAAGAGACGAATTCGCCGTTATTTCCATAGAACTGTTTTATTCCGCATGGTAAAGCAGGCCCCTGCCTCTTGCAGATGAGAGGCAGGGGCTGATTTTCTTCATTTTTGAAGCAGTTCGATGCCGGTTTTCACGCGTGCGATTGATTCTTCCTTGCCTAGAAGTGCACACAATTCTGTTGCGCCGCCGGGCGTCGAGGCTTTGCCGGATACGGCTACGCGCAGCGGCCAGAGAATGATGGAGTTCTTGACCTCCAGCTTGGCTGCCAGCGCGACGAGTGCGTCGTAAAGCGCCTCATTTGTCCACGTTTCCAGCCCTTCCAGAACCGGCAGAACGGCCTGCAGCGACGAAAGACTGTTTTCCAGCGTTGTCTTGGACTTTTTGTGGACGTACAGGTCTGTCGAATACACGGGCAGCTTGTCAATGAAATCCACGCGTTCGGGAAGGTCGGACAGAATCTCACAGCGCGGCTGCACCAGCGCGGCGACCGCCTTCAGATCAATCGCGGGATTTGTAATGACAGATTTCAGAACCGGCTCGGCCTTGGAAAAGAATGCCTCTGGGCTGAGTTTTTTCATGTATTCCGCGTTCATCCAGCGCAGCTTGTTGATATCGAATACAGCGGGGGACTTGGAAATGCCAGAAATGTCAAAGATCTCGGCAAGTTCGCAGAGCGTATAGAACTCCCGCTCTGCATATTCGCCCTTCGGACTCCAGCCAAGCAGCGCAACATAATTGAGCACAGCCTCAGTCAGATAGCCTTCGCGGATGAGATCCTCATAACTCGGGTCACCATGGCGCTTGGACATCTTGTGCTGCGCGTCGCGCATAACAGGGGAGCAGTGGACATATGTCGGGATTTCCCAGCCAAAGGCTTCGTACAGCAGATTGTACTTGGGCGCCGAGGACAGGTATTCGCTGCCGCGCACGACATGTGTGATGCCCATCAGATGGTCGTCAACAACGTTTGCGAAATTATACGTCGGCAGACCGTCAGACTTCAGCAGCACCTGATCTTCCAACTCCTTGTTCTCTACCGTGATATCGCCGAAGGAGGCGTCATGGAACGTTGTTGTACCCTCATGCGGGATGCGCTGACGGATGACGAACGGTTCGCCCGCCTCCACGCGCTTTTTTGCCTCCTCAAGCGGCAGATCACGGCAGGCACAGACGTGTTTTTTGATCTCGCCTGTCTCGTCTCCAGCCTCTTCCTCGTCTGATTTCTGGCAGAAGCAGTAATACGCGCCGCCCTTTTCGCACAGCAGCTTCGCATACTTGCCGAATAGATCGCGCCGTTCAGACTGCACATACGGGCCAACTGGACCGCCGACGTCCGGTCCCTCGTCGTGTGTCAGACCACACTCGGCCATCGTCTTGTAGATTACATCGACCGCGCCCTCGACCAGACGGCCCTGATCGGTGTCTTCAATGCGGAGAATGAACTTGCCGTGGTGGCGGCGGGCAATCAGCCATGTATAAAGCGCAGTGCGCAGGTTGCCAACGTGCATATAGCCCGTGGGGCTCGGAGCAAAGCGGGTGCGGACCTCGCCGTGCGGGATGCGCGCTTCCATCTGCTCAAAAAAATCCATGATGCGTATTCCTCCAATAAAAATAAATACAGTGTAAACATTATATAGTTTTTTTCAGAAACAGTCAATCATTGATTGCGCATTCCGGCGGTTTGTGGTATGATAAGCACATCTATCGAATAGAAAGAAGGACATATCATGGACGAAAAAAAACGCATCTTTTCCGGTATCCAGCCTAGTGGCGATCTGACGCTTGGCTCCTATATGGGTGCGATCAAAAACTGGGTCGATCTGCAGGACGAATATGAGTGCGTCTATTGTATCGTCGATATGCACGCCATTACTGTCCGGCAGGTTCCGGCTGATCTGCGCCGCAGAAGTCTGGAGCAGCTTGCGCAGTATATCGCCTGCGGCCTCGACCCGCAGAAAAACATCATGTTTATCCAGTCCCATGTGCCGCAGCACGCGGAACTCTCCTGGGTCCTGGGCTGCTATACGCAGTTCGGCGAACTGTCGCGCATGACGCAGTTCAAAATGAAATCGCAGCAGCATGCAGATAATATCACCGCCGGCCTGTTTACCTATCCTGTGCTGATGGCCGCCGATATCCTGCTTTATCAGACTGACCTTGTCCCCGTCGGTGAGGATCAGCGCCAGCATGTTGAACTCTGCCGCGACATCGGCGCGCGCTTCAACAATTCCTTCCCCGACACCTTCAAGCTGCCCGAAGCGTTCATTCCCAAAATGGGCGCACGCGTTATGAGCCTCGGCAATCCGGAGAACAAGATGTCAAAGTCCGATCCCGACGGCTGCGTCTTCCTCATGGATAAGCCCGAGGATATCATGCGCAAATTCAAGCGCGCCGTGACCGACTGCGAAACCGCCGTCCGCTTTGACAAGGAAAACAAACCCGGCATCTCTAATCTCCTTACGATCTACTGCGCCGCCACCGGCAAGACCATTGAGCAGGCCGAGGCAGAGTTTGCAGATCAGGGCTACGGCGTCTTCAAGCCCGCTGTCGGCGAAGCCGTTGTCGAACTTGTCCGTCCCATCCGCGAAAAGACCGAGCAGCTGCTCGGCGATAAGGCGTATCTGGAAAGCATCTACAAGGAGGGCGCTGAGCGCGCATCTTATCTCGCCAACAAGACCCTCCGCAAGGTCTACAAAAAGGTCGGCTTCGTCGCGCGGTAACGCATGAAGCACGCTGCTTCCCAGTAGGGGCCGATGCCCACATCGGCCCGTTGGGAAGTGCCGAATTTGCCGTAGATTTCCGCAAAAACGGCCATATTCTGCCGGGCCGATGTGGGCATCGGCCCCTACACAGGCAGAGCGTCGGCCCCCATACAAGGTTAAACAATCATTATGACAACAAAACAAGTCGTTTACATGCTGCTGGCGATGCTTGTCGCCGCAGCTGTGTCGTTTGCGTCCACGCCGATGGTCAAGACGCTGGCCTGTAAGGTCGGTGCGATCGATGTGCCAAAGGATAACCGCCGCATGCACAAGGTTCCCATTCCACGCATGGGCGGTCTGGCGATTTTCCTGGCGTTTCTGCTGTCGGTTCTCGTCTTCGCAGACATTGACCGGCAGATGCAGGGCATTTTGCTCGGCTCCATTATGATCGTTATTCTCGGCGTTCTGGACGATATCATGGCACTCAAGGCGCTGCCGAAGCTGTTTGTCCAGATTGCCGCCGCAGGCGTCGCTGTCTGGCACGGCTGCACAATTCAGTTTGTCTCCAACCCCAACGTCTTTTCCGAGGCAACCTATCTCAATCTCGGCTGGCTGTCCATCCCCGTCACCATCATCTGGATCGTCGCTATCACCAACGCCGTCAATTTTATCGACGGACTCGACGGCCTCGCCGTCGGTGTGTCTGCCATCTCGACCGCGTCCTTGATTGTCGTGGCGCTCATGGTGAAGGAGGTCAACATCGCCATCATCCTCTGTGCGCTCTTCGGCGCATGCCTCGGCTTTATCCCGTATAACATGAACCCTGCGAAAATTTTCATGGGCGACACCGGCTCGACCTTTCTCGGCTATATTCTTGCCACGCTTTCCATTACGGGCCTGTTCAAGATGTATGCCATTATCTCCTTTGCCGTGCCGTTCCTCATCCTCGGTATCCCAATCTTCGATATCAGCTTTGCCTTCCTGCGCCGTATTGCCCACGGCCAGAACCCGATGAAGGCCGACCGCGGCCATTTCCATCACCGCCTCATCGACATGGGCTTCTCACAGAAGCAGGCTGTCGCCATCGCCTATATGCTGACCGGCATTTTAGGGTTAGCTGCTGTGCTGCTGACGTCCTCGGGCGAACTCAAGGCGCTCATTCTCATCGCTGCAATTTTTATTGTCAGCGCTATCGGCTTCAAGCTGATCTTCTCGAAGAACGACCCGGCAGAGGACGAGCCGGAAGAAAAACAGGAGGAACCGCATGAATAAGTTGAAAGTCATGTCCGTCTTCGGCACAAGGCCGGAGGCCATCAAAATGGCGCCGCTTGTCAAGGCACTGCAGGCCTGTGAGCAGATTGAAAGTATCGTCTGCCTGACCGGTCAGCACCGGGAAATGCTTGATTCCGTCATGGAAATCTTCCGGCTGACGGGGGATTACGACCTGCATATCATGGAAAAGCGCCAGACGCTTTCCACCATCACAACCAAGACGCTTCTTGGCATGGACGAAGTTTTAAATACAGCCAAGCCTGACCTTGTTCTTGTCCACGGCGACACGTCCACAACGTTCGCCGGTGCGCTTGCCGCGTTCTATCATCAGGTCAAGGTCGGTCATGTTGAGGCCGGACTTCGTACCTGGGACAAATACTCCCCCTTCCCGGAGGAGATGAACCGCACGCTCGTCGGCGATATTGCCGATCTGCATTTTTCCCCAACAAAGGCCAATGCGGACAATCTGCGCCGCGAGGCCATTATGGGCGACATTTTCATCACCGGCAATACGGCAATCGATGCCATGCAGTATACCGTGAAGCCGAATTTTGTTTTCCCGACGGCGCTGCTCAACGAACTGGACTTCCAAAATCACCGGATTATTGCCGTTACCTGCCACCGGCGGGAGAATTACGGCAAACCCATGGAGGACATCATGCACGCCATTCTGGAAATCGTGGAGACGCACCCCGATGTGGAGGTTGTCTATCCTGTCCACCTGAGCCCCGTCGTGCGCGAATGTGCGTTCCCGATTTTAGGCGGCCATGACCGCATCCACCTGATCGACCCGGTCGATGTGGAGGAAATGCACAATCTGATCTCCCGCTGTTATATGGTCATGACGGATTCCGGCGGATTGCAGGAGGAAGCACCTGCCCTCGGTAAGCCCGTCCTTGTCATGCGCCGCGAGACGGAGCGCCCGGAGGCCATCACTGCCGGAACGGCGAAGCTTGCCGGCGTAGAAAAGAACGAGATTGTGCGGCTTGCAAACGAACTGCTGGACAATCCAGACGCGTATGCGAGCATGGCAAAGGCCGTCAACCCCTACGGAGACGGCCATGCAAGCGAACGCATTGTGCAGGCAATTTTGTGGCACTTCGGCCGCACAGCGGAAAGACCAGCTGATTTCGGCGCCTGAGCGGAAGCAATATGAAAGGACGGTGACGGACGACGGAGCAGAACCAGAAAAACAAGCGGACGTTACTGATGTTCATTCTCGCAACGCTGGCCGTAATCGTCGTGATTGGCGCGCTTTTTATCGGGAATATCCGCCAGAATACGCGCGATGCCATCGTCCTGCCGGACACAGCGCAGAGTGTCCAGTCAGAGTCGCAGCCGGATGAAAATAAGCCTGCGCTGCTTGAGGTTACGCGCGAAAATGTGCAGAACATCGTGCGAAGCCTGCACCGGCCGCAGTATTACCACCAGACCTATACCATTACCCGCCAGATGAACGGCGCTGTGTCCGAGACATCTGCTGAACTCTGGGTTGCAGATACGCGCGTCTGCGCTGTTCTAACGACCGCAAGCGGAGAAAAGCACATTCTGACTGACGGCGAGACACTCTATGTATGGTATGCCGGGGATGAAACGGTGCGCACGCTTGCAGCCTCTCAGAATGCGACGATGGATGAACTCATCGGTATCCCAACCTATGAACAGGTCGGGGCCATGCCGCCGGCCGCTATTACCGACGGTGAATTCATCACGGATGACCGCTACGATTCCGGGCAGCAGATTTTTGCTGCCGCTGAAGAAGGAACCGTTCGCCGCGAGTGCTGGATCAGCCTCAACTATGGCCTATTGACCGAGAGTATCCTTAAATCCGGCGGCGAGACGATCTACGACGCGCTCCAGACCGGACTCGAAATCCTCGCCGCAGGAGACGAGACCTTCGAGGACGTCTTCACCCTCCCAGACGGGAGCGTCCCGTTCCAAGAGTAAGCGGCACCCCGAGGCTCCCCTTTCAAGGGGAGCTGGC
>OLQA01003577.1_pt1 | contig 10894 bp, 7 predicted proteins | sample 1673151 | NCBI WGS metagenome assembly OLQA01 (sample SAMEA3136760, study PRJEB25190) | human gut metagenome | biome: human gut; feature: human-associated habitat; material: faeces | place: Austria | collected 2013 | reverse complement strand
TGCTGCAAGACGTCCAAGTCCACCATTTCCAAGAGATGGTTCCGGCTCAACCTCCTCGATCTGACATATATCTTTTCCGTTTTGAAAGAGCATTTCTTTTACTTCATCATAAATACCGAGATTGATCATATTGTTTGACAACAGTTTTCCGATCAAAAACTCTGCCGAAATGTAATAAAGCTTCTTTTTCCCTGCAGCTCTTTCTTTTCCTGCCGCCAGTTTCTGCACAAACAAAAGCAACGCTTCATAAATCTCTCTGTTTGATGCCTGCGCCACAGATTTACTCATATACAATTCTAATTCTTCCTGTATACCGGTTCTCATTTTACTACCTCCGAAAATTTTCCTCTCATTCCTTTTATGATTTATTTTTCTTCCTATTTTCCGAAACTGCAGTTCGGGAAAGTACACACCGGACAGTTCAAACACAAACCGCCTTCTCCGAGCGCGGTAAAATCTTCTGCTTTCAGCCGTTCCCCCGCCGCAATTCTCGGCAGTATCAGATCGAATATCGTCCGTTTTGCATACATTACGCATCCCGGGAGTCCCATGATCGGAACTTTTCCTGCATATGCGAGCATAAACATCGCGCCGGGTAAAACCGGAGCTCCATAAGTGATCACTTCATCTGCCGCATTTCGGATTGCAAGAGGTGTACGATCATCAGGATCAACGCTCATTCCTCCGGTGCAGACAACCAGTTCCGCCCCCTGTTCGATCCACTTTTTCACAGCTTCTGTAACCATATCGGCATCGTCACTGCAAAGAGTATCGCCGATTACTTCCATACCGCACTCTCTTAGTTTTTCTTTTACAACAGGAGTAAATTTATCTTCGATCCTTCCGTGATACACTTCGCTTCCGGTTGTCACGACCGCCGCTTTCATCTGACAAAACGGCAGAATCGTAAAAATCGGTTCGTTTCCGCACATCCGGTTAACCTGTTCCATCTTTTCTTCTTCGATCACGAGAGGTACGACACGCATTCCTGCGACCTTGTCTCCTTTTTTCACAGGAAAATTCCCGTGGCGTGATGCGATCACGATTTGTCCTAACCCATTTACCGCGTTCAGTTTTTCTTTATCAACTTTAAGCAGTCCGTCTGTTTCCGCCGTCAGCTCAATCTTCCCTTCTTTCGGCTTTGACGCTTTCAGAAATCTCCCCTGACATACTCGTCTTAAAACTTCCGCCGCTTCGTTTTCATGAAGCATTCCTTCTTGTTTCTCCCATACATACAGATGCTCTTTTCCAACCGAGAGCAGTACCGGAATATCCTCTTGCGTTACCACATGCCCTTTTCGGAAAACTGCGTCTTTTACAACGCCGGGAATGATTTGTGTAATGTCATGGCAGAGTACACTTCCGACCGCTTCTTCTGTCTTGATCAGTTTCATATATTCTCACACTTTCCCACTCATTTTATATAACAGTTCCGTCAACACCTCGTTTCCCAAAGAGATGTTCCGATGATTCCTGTTGTTTCTATCTATCCTTGTTGTTTCCGGTTATTCCTGTTATTTACAGTTATTGCAGTTGTTCCAACTCTTTCAGCCATAACGCCGCGCATGCGTCGCTTGGCATTCTCCAGTCGCCTCGCGGCGAAAGAGCTACGCTTCCGACTTTCGGTCCGTCCGGCAGACAAGAACGTTTGAACTGCTGCGAGAAAAATCTACGATAAAATATTTTCAGCCATTTCAAAATCGTCTCTTTTTCATAAACGCCTGCAAACGCATTCACCGCCAAAGTAAAAATTTTCTCCGGTGAGAAACCGAAGCGGAGCATATAATAAAGGTAAAAGTCATGCAGTTCGTACGGTCCGACAAGATCTTCTGTTTTCTGTGCTATGTCTCCGTCTTTCGGCGGAAGAAGTTCAGGACTTACAGGCGTATCAAGCACATCATAAAGCACCTGTCTTAATGATTCATTTTCTGTTGTATCCGCCGCATGCTGAACAAGATGACGCACAAGCGTTTTCGGTACAGACGCATTGACGCCGTACATAGACATGTGATCTCCGTTATATGTCGCCCACCCTAAAGCAAGCTCCGACATATCGCCTGTTCCGATCACCATACCGGCTTCCCGATTCGCAATATCCATAAGCACCTGAGTCCGCTCTCTTGCCTGTGCATTTTCATAAGTTACATCATGCACATCGGGATCATGTCCGATATCTCTGAAATGAACGTTCACCGCTTCTCCGATCGGCACTTCAATCAACGTCGCTCCGGTCTGTCTCGTCATCTCACACGCATTATTATATGTGCGGTCTGTTGTCCCAAAGCACGGCATCGTAACCGCAATAATCTCTTTTTTATCCCGTCCCAGCATATCGAACGCCTTTGCCGTGACAAGCAGAGCCAATGTAGAATCCAGACCGCCCGAAATGCCGACAACCGCTGATTTTGCATTCGTATGCGACAACCTTTTTTTCAGACCCATTGCCTGAATTGTCAAGATTTCGTCACAAATATGCGCTCGCGCCGCCTCGTCAGACGGCACGAACGGATGCTGTGAAAAGTTTCTCGTAAGAACAGTATCGCATATTCCCACATGAAACGGCACAACTACCGGACAACCGCAATTTAGCTTTTCCGGTGAAAACGTCGTATTTTTACGTCTCTCTCCTACAATTTTTTCAAGATCGATCTCTGAATAAATGATCTCGTTTTTATAACGTTCTGACTGCCGGAGGATCGTTCCGTCTTCCGCAATGATATTATGTCCTCCGAAAACGAGATCCGTCGTTGACTCTCCTTCTCCCGCGTTCGCATAGACATATCCCGCGATCAGGCGCGCGGACTGACCTGGGATCTGACAGGTTCTGTAACTTCCTTTTCCGACCGTTTCGTCACTTGCAGAACAGTTGACAATGATCGTCGCTCCTGCCAAAGCCTCCTCAATACTCGGAGGAACAGGAGACCAGACGTCTTCGCATATTTCCGCGCCTACTATAAGATCCGCCGTCTCATCATCCTGAAACAGGATCTTCGGCCCGAAAGGAACCTTTTCTCCGTCAAACTGAATCCACCTCACACTGTCCGGTCCCGGAGTGAATTGACGCATCTCGTAAAACTCTCCGTAATTGGGAAGAAATGTTTTCGTTGTAAATCCGATCACTTTTCCATCGTTGACTGCCGCCGCCGTGTTATAAAGTTTCCCGCCTTCTGTAAGCGGCATTCCCACAAACGCCAGAATGTTTTTGCCTTTTGTATGCCCTGCAATCTTTTTCACTGCGCCGTATGCCGCGTTCAGCAAAACGTTCTGCGTAAAAAGATCTCCGCATGTATATCCTGTTACGCATAATTCGGGAAATGCGACGATCTTCGCCCCTTTTTCATATGCCTGATCGATCGCCCTGCATATCTGTTCTGTATTATATTCCACATCTGCCACTCGAATATCAGGCGTGGCAGCCGCTACTTTCACAAAACCATGTCTCATCTTTAACTCCACCTTTCCGCTCCCGGCTTTTCTGGTTTCCCCATCATCGGCACAAGCCGTCTTACTCTATTTTCTATCTTCATCCGTAATAACTGTTTTGCCTGATTTTCTGCCTTATCTGCTTTTTTTCAGTAATTCTTTCAGCTCGTCTACAGTGTAATTATATGCTTCATTACAGAAATGACATTTTACTTCGATATCTTTTCCATCATCGATCATTGACTGAATATCTTTTTTACCGATGCTGATAATTGCCTTTTCGATCCGCTTCTTTGAACAGTTGCAATAAAATTTTGCAGGCATCGTATCTGTAATCTCAAGATCAAGTCCTTCTAATACTTGCGCAAGCATTTCTTCCGGCGTATGTCCATGATCGAGCATAGAAGTTACAGATCGGATGTTCTGAATATTTTCTTCCAGTTTGTTCAACACTTCATCTTCGATAAACGGCATTACCTGCACAATGAATCCGCCTGCACAGCGCACCGTATTGTCTTTTTCCATGAGAACGCCCAACCCTACGGAAGACGGAACCTGTTCTGACGTAGCGAAATAATACGTCAGATCTTCCGCGATTTCCCCTGTCTGAAGAATCGTCTGTCCTGAATACGGCTCTTTAAGCCCCATGTCTTTTATCACCGTCATTACGCCCTGTCCGAGCGCTCCGCCTACATCGAGTTTTCCGTTTTTCGGAGGAAGAATCACATTCGGTTCATGCACATAACCTTTGACATTCCCTTTGCTGTCCGCTGTCACTGTAAGACCTCCGATCGGACCGGAACATTTGATCTGTATCGTCAGCATATCTGTGTCATTTTTCATCATGCTTCCCATCATTGCTCCGCCTGTGAGCAGTCTTCCGAGAGCCGCCGTTGCGACAGGACTTGTCTCATGACGCTTGCGAGCCTCCTCTGTCAGTTCTGTTGTCACTGCCGCAAATGCGCGGATCTGTGCATTCGCCGCAGATGCTCTTACAATATAATCTTTCATCAATCTTTCTCCTGTTCTGTTTTATTTTATCATTACTTCATTCTATTTTCTTTTTGTCGCTTGCTCTGTTTATTTATCATGAATTTATCGTTATTTTATTATTACTCATTCTGTTTATTTTCCGTTTTCACGGGCGATCACGCATATTCTCTCGCTCGTATCGTTCGGCGTCTCTTTCGTATCCGCATCGTAAGCCTCTATAAATACAAGGCCTGCACGTTCCAGAAGTTCTTGTATCTCGGCAAGCGTATACCCTCTTTGATAATGCGTCTCCGTATATCTCCGATATAAACTTCCGTTTTCGCCACCCTCTTCTTCTGAAAACATAGTATCTTCCAAGTCACCCGCTCCTTCTTCTGAAAGCAGAGCATCTTCCGAATCTGCCGTTCTTTCTGAAACATATGCATTTTCCATAGGGTTAAAATCTTCCGCGATAAACAGCGTCAGATCGTACTCGTTGATCTGTTCTTTCTCATAGTATCTGTTATCCCAAATAAAGCTGCACACGCCGCGGTCTTCCGCGATCGTACTGTCACCGATCACATCGCGGTATTTGTGAACAGTATTGAAGTCAAATAAAAAAATCCCTTTCGGATCAAGGTAATTGTTTACAAGTCGGAAGACTTCTTCCAGTTCGTCTGGTTCTGTTATATAGTTAACGGAATCGCAGACGCTTACGACCGCCCGAACGGTTCCGTACAGCTCAAACCCGCGCATATCCTGAAGCAGATAGAGGATATCATATCCTGACTCCGTTTTCTTTTCCATCGCAAGTTCTAACATTTCCTCCGAATTATCGACCCCTATCATATCGTATCCATATCCGGCAAGCCGTTCCGTCATCGTTCCTGTTCCGCATCCGAGGTCGAGCACGATCCCGTCTGTCACGCCATGTTCGCAAAGCTTCTCGCGGATGTGCCTCGCCCATTCGCCATAAGGAACATTATCCATAAATGTATCATAAACATACGCAAAACTTGTATACGCTTCCACAGTCGTTCCCTCCTATATCAACACAGCATACAAAAATCAGCCTATCAGCTCCGCCGCGCTCATCGTTCTGCCATTATAGAAACCGATCAGCCTGCGGTGATAAATCAAAAGCTATTTTTTGCTGTATTAGAAGTGTAACACATTTTACGGACAATTTGCACTGTAATTTCACAATAGAATGTTTAGAGGATAACAGAGATATTCTTCGTTGTCTGCATAGAGTCTTTTCGTATGTAGAAACAGTGTTTCATTTTCACAATCTTTACAAAAAAGAAGTTAATCTACAGAAATTGTTCGTTTGTTTTCTTTCATATCAAAACACCTTTCTTCTATGTATCTCATAGCAACAGTCTCCTTTTCTTTATTCTTATTTTTATATATCAGATTATAACACAAACGAAAAAGTGATACCTCCGCGCTTATGCAAACGATATCACTTTCTGTGTAGGATAATAATATATTATTTTGTCACAATTCTATAAGTCTATATTTATATATATCAGTATCTTCCAATACCCACAATGCATTTTGCTCTTCAAAAATCTCCATAGATATTTCATGAATGATACAAAAACGATTATCCCATCTCTTTCAAGACGTATTCTTCTATTTTTTCAACCAATTCTACTGCTGTGTCAATTTGTTCCTCAACTTCTTCTCTAGTCGCTATATAGAAGTCATCATAATCGCTGGCATGTCGTATTTCTTCAGCCTCAGCAATTTTCCTTCCCAAAATTCTTGGGAAGATTTCTGTCTTGATATAATTTTTATTAAAATTTGCAAGGGCATCCTTATGCCTCTTATATGCGTTTCCATCTAAAGCATGAATAGCTGAAATAGCATGATAAATTCCATAATAGGCTCTGTTATTCGCTCCCCTGCATTCTCCTGCATCTAAAAGAATTTTTGCTGATTTTATATCACTTTTAGCAACTTCCAACCTATATAGAACCAAATCTCGCCTTGTGCCTTTTTCATTATGCTGCGTCAAATAACTTTACCCCCTCACTTGCCACATTTGAATAAAACGGATACACTTCTACCCACTTATTAAAATGCTCTTGATTCTTTGCTATCGGCTTAATATCTACATCATAATCCATATTAAAATCATAGGTTGCACCAGATAACTCATGACGATACTTTTTAATGTCTATATCACTTAAATCCAAAAGCACCATAATATCTATATCCGAGTCCTTTGTATAATCGCCCCTTGCATAAGAACCATACAGAATAACTGTTTTCAAACGTTTTCCGTATATTTTACAGAGCACTTCAACATATTGACTCACTAACTCTCTTGTTGTCATAGATATACCACCTCTTTTACCAACTCTCTATTATTAAAAATCATACTTTCCAATACCTTAAATTTGTATTTTATGAACATTATCCTTTATTCCACGAAATCAATCGTTCATAAGCATTCATTTCAAATATCTATCCATTTTTATTTGCTCCACCAGTCAACCTTCTTATACTTATTATAACCGATTTTTATTTCTTTTGAAACCCGGAGGTGGTTTCCTATCTTTATTTGATACCTGATTATAAATATGTAGCAGTTCAGCCCGCGCCATTCGTTATACAGAAAGAGACGCCGCATAGCGCGGCGCCTCTGGTTTTGTTTCATTTTTTGCTTTTTATCAAGACAATCTTTATGCTATCCGATCTGTTTTTCAGACTGTTCAAATATTCAGATTAGTCTTCTTTTTTGCGAAGAGCTACGACTGCCGCTCCTGCCGCTAACATCAACCCTGCAAGCGGAATGATCGGTGATACGCCGTTGTCTCCTGTCTGAACTGCTTTATCCTCATCCTTCGGATTCTCCGGTTTCGGATCTTCTGACACTTTTACAAAGTTTGCTTGCAGCTCCGCTGCTCTGTCAACCTTAAACTTGTACTCTGCTTTATCAGAAACTACTTTGCCGGCTACTGTCCAGTTCACAAACTTGTATCCTTCTTTTGCTGTCGCAATCGCTGTTACAATTTCGCCGTTTTCATAGCTTTCTTTTGCAGGATCAAGTTTTACCGTTCCCATCTTAGAGTCGTTTGCTTTTACTGTTATTGTAACCTTCTCTACCGGTTTTTCTGTCTTTTTGAAGTTCGCTGTCAGTTCTACGTTCTTATCTACTAAGAATTCATATGTAGTTTCTGTAGAAACCGCTTTCCCTTCTACTGTCCAGTTCACAAACTCATAGCCTTCTTTTGCCGTTGCTGTTGCCGTTACTTTCTCTCCCTTAGCATATTCTGCTTTGTCAGGATCAAGTTTTACTGTTCCCATCTTAGAGTCATTTACTTTTGCTGTTACTGTAAACTTCTCTTCTACCGGAGCTTTTGCTTTAAAGTTAGCTGTCAGTTCTGTGTTCTTTTCTACTGTAAGTTCATATGTAGTTTTTGTAGAAACTTCTTGACCGGCTACTGTCCAGTTTACAAACTCATATCCTTCTTTTGCTGTCGCTGTTGCTGTTACTTTTTCGCCTGCATTGTATTTATCTTTTACAGGGTCAATCGTTACAGTTCCCATGTCCGTATTGTTTGCTTTTGCTGTTACTGTATATGTCTCCGGTGCAGGCGGATCCACTTTTTCTTTCACTGTAATTGACATTACGGAGTGTGCTTTTGCCGTCAGCTCAAGATCTGTGCCTTCTGCCGTAACTGTTGAGTTTTCAATCGTTACTTTATCCGGCTCTGCCAAGCTGTTTTCATCAACGAAGCTTTCACCCGCGAGCGTCTGTACTTCTACTGTTTTGCCTGTCAGGTCTACGCCGTCTACTTTCACGCGAAGTTTCTTATCATTTTCACGGTCTGTATTTACTACAGTTACATACAACGTTCCGTCATCACCTTTACTTGCGATTGCGGAATATGCTTTTGTTCCGTTTGCCAATGTTTCTACGTGTTCAAACTCTGTTCCGACTACTTTCGTTCCTTTTGCAAATGAGTTAGAGAATAACTCGAACACTTTTGCTGAAGGTGTTGAGAAGAAACGGAAGTTCCCTTCTCCTGTTCCCTGATTAGCGCCCGTCTGCGGTACTGCCTGGATAACCGCCTGCTGTGTAGGTCCAAGTGAGTCTGCACCACTACTATACCAGTCTACAAGACAGTGTTTCTGGATGTACGGACTACCGAGACGAACATACTCCATAAGCACTTTTGCAATATATACTGCATGTGTCTGAGAACGAAGAAGCGGCGATGTAGATCTGAAAATACCATACTCAGATATAACCGGAACTTTTCCTTGCGGAAGCATATTTACATAATTTTTAACTTTCTGAATACCTACATTTTCCGCAAGACGCATTGCCGAGTCATAAAACGCACCTTTGTCCTGATCCGCACCCGGATCTCCACAATATGGATGAATTGTCAGACCATCATAATAATCGTTCCAGTTACCTGCTGCCATCTTATCAATAAAACCTTTTGTTTCCCAACTGGAGTATACATAGCAGGATGCCTTTTCTGCACTTCCGCTTTTAGCATTGATTTCGTTAATCTCTGCCGTCATATCTTTCATCGCTTTAGAAACAGCTACAAATCCGTCTCTTTTAACTTTATATGTTACATAGATTTGTTGTCCCTTCGCCGGGATTTTACCATGTGTTCCGTCTCCGAAGTGGATTGATCCGTCTCTGTAGTCGATTGTCACTTTCTGGTCATTCGCTCCTGCGTTGTCAAGACTTTCTACAACCTCCCATTTATGATTGTTTCCTTCACCGTCAGTGCCTACCCATACTTCAACGCTTCCTTTTTGAACAGCTTCAAAGTTCTCAACCAATGTCTTTCCATCTTTTCCTGTCATCGGATTCGGGTTTGCATAACGCATGTAACGAACCTGATTTGCAGTTCCGTCACTGACAGATGCTGCCTTATTCCAGTCATCTTTTTTCACCGCATACTGTTTTGTAAAGCTTGCAACTCCACCTTCTACATACGCTTTTTCGGCATCCTGCGTTCCTATCATCCAATACTGCTGAGATGTTGTTCCATCAGTACCCGGTTGATTATTTTCATTTCCAATCTCAAAGTAACGTACGTTGTACGGCTCTGCATGTCCGTTTTCTTTTCGGATATCTGCCCATGCAACACCACCGCCCGGATTACTTCCTGCCGGAGCGTTCAAATACTCTACAAGATCTGCAGCATCCTGTGCAGAACCACGTCCGAAACCGTATACATAAACAATCTCTGACTGAACGTCATCACGATATGCAAAATCAGCAACTTCTGTCAAACCGAAGTTCGGAGCGATTCCACCCTGATTCGGATTGTTGTAAAAGCCATGGATCTGATTTACACGGTCTTCTTTATCCCCAATCGTATCTTTCCAACGGAACAGGTTCGAGATCGTTCCTCCCGGATAACGGATAGATCCGAATCCTGCTTCTTTGTAGAGATCCGTGAACTCTTCTTTCATTTCCATCTTTGTACTGTCAAAAGAGCCATATCCGTTGAAAGCATATCGATGGTTAATACCTATCGTCGACTTTTCAATCGAACGTTCTTCTTTCGTAGGTGAAACTGTAAGTACAACTCCGATTGCCGCACGGTAATTCTTCATTGCCTCTTCCAGTTCTTTAATTGTCTCTGAAATTTCAGACAACTGACTTTCGGCAGTTAATTTTTCCGCTTCTGCAATCGCCTCTTTCAGCACTTTTGCCTCTTCTGCTTCTGTGTCCAAACTTCCTGATGCATCTAACTCTTTTGCTTCTTTAAGCGTTTCCTGTAACTGCGGGAAGAGCATTGCTCCTGCTTTTGATTCATAAACAGCTTTTGCCTCTTCTGCTGTGAGAACTTTATCATATACACGGATTTCGTCCACAAGACCTCTCATAGAAAGCGGGTCATTTCCTGCATTTTTATGACGCCCGATCAAAAGGTTTGTCAACTCATTAACAACCTGATTACCTGCATCTTTCTCGCTATCCTTTTCTCCGTTTATATAAAACGCAATTTTCTTTGTATCTTTATTGTATGTAGCCATTACATGCTGCCACTGGCTAAGATCAACCGTCTTATCGCTATATACATTCGTCGCATTTACATAAGTCGCATACTTATTATCTTTCGTAAACTGTAAAAATGTACGCCCCTGTCCGCTCTGCTGAAGCAGAACTGTATTTTTCCCTTCTCTATTTGTATTCGTATCATATTTGAACCACAAAGAAATCGAATAACTGTTCTGAGACGTATTCATAATCTGAGGGATTTCCATAGTACCTTCAGTTCCCTCTGTAAATTTCAGGGATTTCCCAAAAATCGTATCTGATGCAATCGAAACATTTGAACCTTTCAATTCACCCTCATATTTTGACTGATCTTTTACGTTCGGAACTTTCTTCTCATTCACATTCTCAAAGTCATAATACGCAATGAGTCCGTTATCAATGTTCGTGTTTTGGGGTTCATCTGCCGCCCATGCCAACGCCGGCATAGTGAACAACATGCTGCACGCTGTC
>OLQA01003574.1_pt1 | contig 10904 bp, 8 predicted proteins | sample 1673151 | NCBI WGS metagenome assembly OLQA01 (sample SAMEA3136760, study PRJEB25190) | human gut metagenome | biome: human gut; feature: human-associated habitat; material: faeces | place: Austria | collected 2013 | reverse complement strand
CAGACAGCATCCATCTTTGAAACGGGAACAATTGCAGCTGATGGTACAATCTTCCGTACAAAAGATATAGAAGAAATGACGGGACATTTTACGATGTTTAACCATATGTTAAAGACATATGAGCAAGAGATAAGTCAGCCATTGATCAAATCCTATCATTACCATTTAAAGGCCGGAGTATTTGAAGATATGGCTAACGGTTATCCAATTGGAGAATATAAAAATAGAATGAATATTGTTTCTGATATAGAAACATCTCTTCCAGGATGTGTAGAAGAAGATATGCAAGAATTATTAGATATCTATAATGAAAAGGAAAATCATTCCATTGAAGATATTGCTGAATTTCATGCGAAATTTGAGAAAATCCATCCATTTCAAGATGGAAATGGAAGAGTAGGAAGGATTCTCATATTTAAGGAATGTTTAAAAAATTGTATCATTCCAGTAATTATAGAAGATACAAAAAAAGCAGAATATTATGAATATTTAAACCTTGCACAGCATCATGCAGAATATGAAAAATTGAATGCTTTTTTCAAAGAAGAACAGCAAGAATATGAGAAACTCGTGAAAGGATTTATCGTACCAGTAGAGAAAAAGAATCCTAAAAAAGTAAGATAAAAAACACATTAAAATCAGAAAATGTACCGAAATTCGGTACATAATCTATTTGATAAAGAAGATGAGGGAAAAAATGAAAAAATATGTAAAAAAGAGCCTTGCGTTACTGACCTGTGTTGCGATGTGTGTCCAATCACCACTTGTAGTAGTTGCACAAGAAAAAGAAATTACCACATATGCTCAGAGTGAAGCACAGTGGATAAACGACAGTGCCGGATGGTGGTATCAAAATGCAGATGGTTCTTATCCAAGCAACCAGTGGCAGATGATCAACGGAAGTTGGTATCACTTTGACTGGAACGGCTATATGCAGACCGGCTGGCAGAAAATTGGTGGAAGCTGGTATTATCTGAATGCCGGAGGAGATATGAGGACCGGTTGGTTGCAAAGCGGTAATGTTTGGTATTATCTGAAATCCAGTGGAGCAATGGCATTAGATGAATGGGTAGATGGTGGAAAATACTATGTGGATGCAAATGGAGTCTACATTCCAGAGAAAAAGCAGGAATCCACAGAAACACCGGAAACAAAGCCAGAGACAAAACCGGGAACAAATAATAAGGAAGACTCTGACAAACCGGAATCAAAACCGGAGCATGAGCATAAATATGACATTGAGTTGAGCCATATTGTGCATCATGGGGCAACCGGTCATGAAGAACAGTATGTTGTCAAGGAAGCCTGGGACGAAGAGGTAACAATAGAAGAGGAGTATGATTGGGCTTGTTGTAATGTATGTGGAGCTGATTGTACAGACAATCCGAGTGAACATATGTTTGAACATGCATTAGCTTATGAAGGTGGAGGATGGCATACAGAGTATGGTACCCGTCTGGTTACAACAACCGTACATCATGATGCAATCTACGGAACACGCTGGGTACAGGACAGTGAAGCCTATGATGAAAAAGTTATTGATGGATATGCTTGTTCCTGTGGAGCAAAAAAATAAAAAATGTACCGAAATTCGGTACACAAAAAAGAATCACAAAAGCGTGGTTCTTTTTTTGTACGCAATTTTAAGAGAAAGAGGAAGAAAAATGGGAATTCGAAGATGTTCCAGGGCTCCACCATGGAAAGAAAAAGCTTGATTTTAACTTTCTTGGAAGGAGGAGCAATAACAACTTAACTTAGAAATTAGGAGGGAAAGAAAAATCAGATGAAACAAAAAAGGAAAAAGAGAGGCCGAGTCTTGGCAGTTCTACTGGCAGTAATGGTATTGATAACGTCCTTCTCTTTTAACATGGTATCTGCCGAAGAGAATGCTGAAGCAGATAAGGTTCAAAGTGAGACAATCGCAGATCCATCAAGTAATGTGGCAGAACAGCAAGATGTTACCGATGGAGATAAAGAACCAGAGAAAGATGTTGAGAAGGATTTAGAGACAGAACGTCAAATGAAGCAGCTCTTAAAAGAAATTGGAGTTGGGTTTGCGGAATCAGATGCTCAAGCCAATACATCGAGTATGCCAAGAAGAGCGAAAGCTACAAGAGCTGCCGGTGATGTAATTAATACAGGTAGAATAAAAAGCAATAGCATTGGTCGAATCGATGTGATCGACTATAATGACCCTTCTTGGCCACAATTATTGACATGGAGAGAAGGACTGCTAGGAAACACAGATACAAAGGAACCACTTTTTTGTGCGGATCCTATGGATCATTTCAAAGCAGGAAAAAAAACAGGTGTGGATGCATCTACCATCTATAATAAAGAAACGATTCAGACAGTAGTAGCAATGATGTATTACTATGATCACTACATGTGCAAATCAATTAATAGTGATTACGAGTATCTTATGAAACAATGTGCAGTCTGGTGGGTACTTAATGCAGTGCATGGATGGTTTGCAGATGGAGTAAATATTGAAACAGGAAATGGTGTGAAATGTGCGTGTGGTAGCTGGATATCCGGTCATAAGGGTGAATATTATAAAAAAGGTTTAGTGTGGGCTTGGGAAAATTATAAGTATTTTACGGATGCGAAAGGTGTGATCTATCAGGGAAACGGACAGCCATTATCTTCCTGGTCGGGAACATACACTCCTAAGACCTACACGAGTCTAACTGTACAAAAGGTATGGGATGATCAGAATAATAAATATAATTTGCGTCCATCCAGTGTGAAAATCAATTTGTACCGTTGGAGTAATAAAGATTCAGCAAGGGTTCTTGTTGATAGCGCTTACGCTACTCCAAGTAACAATGATTGGAATTGGAAAGTGACATGGAATGATCTACTTCGTACGGATGGGGATATTACCTATGAATACACAGCAGAAGAAGCGGAAGTGTCAAATTATTCGGGAAAAATGGAGTGGGATGGTTCGTATGAGAAAGGATGGACAGGCACTCTGACCAACAAATTAAAGACCTATACAAGTCTTTCTGTCAAAAAGCTGTGGGATGATCAGGAAAATCAATTTGAACTTCAGCCATCCAGTATAAAAGTAAATCTGTACTGGTGGAGTAATAAGGATTCTACAAGGCATTATTATAAGACAGCAACTCTATCAGCAGAAAATAACTGGTTTGTCACATGGGACAATTTGGAATATGTGGATGGTGACACTACGTATGGATACGATGTAGAAGAGGAAGAAGTGTCAGAGTATACCGGAAAGATGCAGTGGACCGGCTCTTATAAGGATGGATGGGTAGGTTCTCTTACCAATTCCCTGAAAACGGGAAATGCAAAAGTTTTAAAGACATCTACCTCACCAGAGCTGACAGACGGAAATGAGTGTTATAGCTTAAAAGATGCAGTCTATGGAATTTATACCACTGCGGATTGTAAGGAGTCCTCTCTCGTTGCTTTAATGACAACCAAGGAGAATGGTGAATCAGATGCAGTTACAGTTCCAATCGGTACATACCATGTGAAGGAGGTAACAGCTCCAAAGGGATATGCACTGGATAAAAAAATCCATACGGTAGAAATCAAGCTTGGAGAAACGTATCTTTTAAAAGTATCGGATAAACCAACGATGGACCCGGTTGGTGTATTACTTGGAAAGATTGACAAGGAAACGAACCAGAACAAACCGGAAGGCTCTCTGCCGATGGAAGGAGCACTGTTTGAGGTGAAATTCTATGCAGGGGTACAAATGGATTCGGATCCGGCTGCAGACGGAAAGAAAGCAGATAAAACATGGGTGTTCAGAACAGATGCAGATGGATTTGCATACTATGATTCCCAATATTTAGTTTCAGGGGATGAATTATATACCGGACCAACTGGAAGTAAGCAATTACCACTCGGTACTATTACAATCGAAGAAACCCAGGCTCCGGAAGGATATTTAATCAATCCAACTGTATATACGGTCAAAATCACAAGTGGAAATAATGGTTCCGAGTTTGTCTATACCTACAATGAACCAACAATCGCAGAGCAGTCTTTGGATTTGAACATTGTCAAAAAAGAAAAAGGAAAAGACTATGCGATTAAAGGTGCTGTTTTTGAGCATACAAAACCAGACGGAAGCACAGAGACCGTGACTACAGATGCAAACGGAGTATGTAAGTTCAAGACATTAGGCTATGGACAGCACAAGGTACAAGAGGTATCTGCACCGGAGGAATATACCGTAAATAGTGGAGTTGTAACCTTTACCGTTGCTAAGGACAATAAAATCACCTTAGATTCTAATACAGCAAAGGATAATTCCATGCAGTTTGAGGTTGAAAAAGAAGGAACTGCACGATTATGTGTAGAAGATACCTTAGCTCCATATCAGCTGAAAATAACAAAAGTCAACGAGAAAGGAAAAACACTAGAAGGTGCAGAGTTTACGCTCTACGAAGATGCGGAAGGTACGAAAGTGGTATCCAAGATTGTTACAGATAATACTGGTGTTGTGACAACAAATCCGTTAGAAGTAGAGAAAAAGTATTACATCAAGGAAACAAAAGCACCGCAGGGATACCGAATCCCAAAAGATGCAAAGGGAAATGATTATGTCTATGAGATCTATACCAAGTTCAATGATAAGAGAGAGTATGAATACTATGTAAATGGTGAAGTTCATACAAAGGATTCCGGAGATTATGCAATCGAAGGAACTCCACATGAGAGAATTGTAAATCTAAAGATTGAAAACCGGATCGGATTACAAATGCCGGAGACAGGAAATCATGCAACACTGATCATTGTTTTACTTGGTGTTGCATGTATGACGATAGCGCTGATCAAACAAACAAAAAAAAGGAAAGAGGAGAAAAAAGATGAAAAAAATGACAAAATTTAATAAGAAGCGTGTCACATTGATGTTAACAGGAACACTTGCTTTAACGGGTGCCATCAGTTCATTGCCGATGCCAATGATCCAAAATGGAATGGCTACAGTTGTTTATGCTGCAGAAGGAACAGAATATAGTACAGTCAAGGGTGTTGCTACAATGGGAAGTGGACAGGCACATATCGATATTGGTGGAAATGATGGACAGACACTGGTGGGAAAACAGTTCAATGTCTACAAATTATTTAATGCCGAGAATGCAAAAGACGGAGAATCCATCAATTATACATTTAATCCAGCTTATGAGCAGGCGTTAAAAAATGTGGTAGCAAAGGCACTGACAAAAGCCGGAACAACCATTTCAGCTGCGGATGTAACAGAATACCAGGTGATCGACTACATCCAGTCTTTAAATAATTACCCAGTTGAAGGAGCTACTACAGAGCAGAAACTGGAAAGCCGTTACAGTGCATTTCGTTATTTCATTGAAGAGTTGAGAGATGAGATGACAAAATTAAATGAAGTACCAGAAGTAGTCAACGTAAAAAATGTGCGTTCAGACAATTCCATTCGTTTGGATGGACTGCAGTACGGTTACTATGTAATTGATGAAGTCTCTAATGTTGATGGAACGCATTCTGCAAGCTCTCTTTGCATGGTTAATACCGCTAATCCTGCAGCACAGGTTGTAATCAAATCCGATTATCCGAGTATCACAAAGAAGATCCAGGAAGATGATGCCGATGCAAATATCAAAGATGCAGACAGATGGAATGATATTGGAGATTATGAGATCGGGCAGACAGTTCCATACAAATACACATCAAATGTGCCGGATATTAATGGATATGATACTTATTACTATGCATGGCATGATGTGATGGATGATGCGCTGACATTCAATGCAAAGAGTGTAAAAATTGAAATTTCCGGAACAGTAGACGGAAAAGCCAAAACTTATACGTTGAATAATGATGAGTTTACTGTGACAGAGAAGCCGGACAATGGCGATACTTTTATGATCGCAGTCGCTGACCTCAAGGCAATTGTGGATCGTGAATTTGATGAAGTCGACAACCGGAAAGAGAATACCTACGGACAGACTGTAACACTTACATATAATGCAACACTGAATGATAAAGCTGCAGAAAAAACAGGACGTCCAGGATTTGAAAATGATGTCCGCCTTGAGTTCTCCAATGACGCTGATTCAACAGGAGAAGGAAAGACTGGATATACACCATGGGATACTGTTGTATGCTTCACCTACAGATTAAATCCAATCAAAACGAACGATCATGACAAGGTGCTGGATGGAGCAAAATTCCGTCTGTACTCAGATGCGGATTGCAAAAATGAAGTATATGTAAAAGAAGGACAGGATGGATATATTGTCATCAACCGTGATTCCATTGGTGGTACAGATCACACAGGTGGCACAAAGCCAGATACAGCGGTAGAAATGGTATCCGATGCAAATGGTAAATTCAATATTTACGGACTTGACAGCGGAACATATTATCTGAAAGAGACAGATGCACCAGACGGATATCGTTTATTAAAAGATCCAATCAAACTGGATCTGAAAGCTACGTTTACAACAGAGCGTGACAGCTATGTAAAGGGCGATGGTGCAACAGATAAGACGCTTACAGCATTTGATGCAAAAGCCAATATCAAAACCTTCTACAATGGTATCAGTAAGTCAGAGGACAAAACACTGGAAACAAGCGTAGAAGATGGTTCTGCAAACATCACGATCGTGAACCAGGTTGGAAAGAAACTTCCAATCACAGGTACATCTTCTGTAGTGATCATGCTTGGAGCAGGTGTTGTTCTTATGAGCGTTGCCATTGCAAAAGGACGTAAGAAAGACGAAGAGATCTAAGCAAAAAGGAAGGAGATTGCATGAGAAAAAAATGGAGTACGGGAGTCATATTCATCATTGGATTTGCACTCTGCTGTCTTCCGATTATCTGGAATGTGATCGAGCAGCGGCATCAATCAGATGCCGTTGCTACTTACCAAAACGCAGTAAGCAAAAAAGATGATACAAAGCTTAAGGAGATCATGGACAATGCAGCTGCATACAATGACATGCTTTACCAGACAGGCGGTGCAGTTGTAGATAATTCTGATACCGAGGTCTTAAGTGACGAAAGCTATGAAAAGCAGCTGAACATATCCGGGAATGGAACAATGGGAAGTCTGGATATCCCAAAGATCAATGTGGAACTGCCGATCTATCATGGAACGGATGATACCGCACTGTCAAACGGGATCGGACACCTGCAGGGAACGAGCCTTCCTGTGGGCGGAGCAAATACCCACTGTGTTCTGACCGGACATAGAGGACTTCCAAGCTCCAAACTATTGATCCGCCTGGATGAGATGGTGGAAGGAGATCTGTTCTTCTTAAGGATTGGAAATGAAACACTTGCATATAAGGTGAATAAGATACAGATCGTAGAGCCGGAAGATGTCTCCGGTCTGCAGATCGAAGCAGGAGAGGACCTGGTGACACTGGTTACGTGTACACCATATGGAATCAACACCCATCGGTTACTGGTGACCGGAAAGCGTGTGGAATATAAGAAGGCACAGCATGATGCAATCAAACAGGAACTTCCATCTGCGAGAGAACTTATCTTTTTCCTCTTGCCATTTTTGTTTGCTGCGATAGCAATCGGATTGTATTTATGGAACAGAAGGGAGACATATGAAGATGGTAAGATATAAGCAGATACTGGTCGCAGCGTGTGTATTTGCAGCTCTTGGTGCATCAAACGTAGCTGCGGCAGAGACAACATTAAATGAGAATGATCTTGCGATCGATAAAACGGTTACGGTCATTGGAGATCAGGTGTTGCCGGACAGTGAGGAGCTTGCAAAGGTCGAAGAAGCAAGAACCGGAAGTATTGAGGTGATGCTGACCGATGGAAAAGCAGGCACAAATAATAGCAATGTGATGTTCGGCTGTCAGAAAGTGGCAGAGATCGTGCATGGAGAGTATATACTGACAGATACTTATAAAATGAGTGAAGTAGATTTGAATGCAATCGAGAATGCAAATGATCTAAAAATTGCGGCAGAGAAATTGCTTGCAACTGCGGGAGAAAGTACAAGTGTAGCACCGACAGATGCAGATGGATTTGTAACATTTAAAAACTTAGAGGTAGGCGTATATCTGATTTATGCACAGGATACAGAAACCTATGACACGGTAGAACCGTCCTTGATCGCAGTACCGACCTGGAATGATTCAGAAGGTGAGATGCAGTATGATGTTATGATCGCACCAAAACATACGGAAAAGCCGGAAAAAGAAGACAATGTTGCACCGCAGACAAGTCTTCAGGAGAACACTTGGAAGTATGTTACAGCGGCAGGTATCTGTGTGTTTGGAGCATTGCTTTGTACGATTTTGTATAAGAGGAAACATTAAATGAGAGACAGAGTATACAGACTTCTGATCGTGCTATTCCTTGGAATGGCAGTGGCATTTTGCATTCTTGCCTATCAAGAACATAAACCATTTTTAGATGCAAAGATCAGTCATGAAGCAATCAAAAAAACGGCTGTAGTACAGGAAAGTAATGAGGATGCATCAGATCCTATGAACAGGAGGATTGATTTTGAATTACTTAAGGAAATCAATCCGGATATCATTGGATGGCTTTATATCCCACAGATCGGAGTGGATGAACCTATCTTGCATGGCAGAACAGATACAGAATACTTAAACAAGGGATTTGATGGAAAACGAAGTGTACTAGGTTCGGTATTTACCTTTGCTCATGCAAATGAAAACTTGTCAGATCCGCACATCTGTCTTTTCGGACATAATATGATGTCCGGGCAGATCTTTGGAAAATTAGATGAACTTACAGTGGATGAAGACAAAGTACAAAGTATTTATATCTATACGCCGGAGCGGACCAAGGGACTTACGATCGTGTCTGTATATTCCTGTCACAAAAAGGATACGGTATTCCAGGATGATTGGAAACCAGATCAAGAGGATGTACAGACCTTTACTTTAGCAACTTGTACCGGCTATTCAAGGACTCCGTATCGTTTGGCTGTTAATTGCAAAGTGACAAAAGAAAAACTCATCCTTTAAGGGAGGAAAACAGTGGGATGAAGAGAGTAATCATTACCATCCTGATCTTTTTATTTGGCATCGGCTGTGGCTTCGGTGCATTTTTTATGCTCAAAACGGGTGGAAACATGAAAAAAGAAGAACTAAAAAGTGTACAACGGCTAGAAGTTTCTGAGACAGAAACAAAAGCGAGTAAAGAGCAAAAGAAAAAGGAAGAGCCAAAGAATAGCGAACAAGTGAAAGAAAAGGATGATGTACCGAATTTCGGTACACAAGAGGAGGAAACAAAAGCAGTAGAAGAAATCTTAAGTGGTCCCGCACCAAAAACTGGAGAAGAAAGCAGAATTTTAATTTTCTCTGCTTTACTTGGGATGTCTGTAACTGTGATAGGTGGAACTATTTATAGAATTAAAATGAAAAAGGGAGCGAATGGAACATTATGATAAATGAAGCAAACCAGGATCCGTTGTACCGAGATTTGAATGCAATCTACCAAGAACGGGAGAAACTGTTTCAGCAAAGAGAACGGGATTATCTGGAACAGAAAAATACATTAAATAACTTACTCGAATCGATCAAGCAGGAAAAAGAGACGTTGAATAAAAAAGAACAGGAACTGAAAAAACAACAAGAGGAACTGCATAAAGAGGAACAAAATCAGCAAACCTGGTATCAGCAGCTCTGTGAAGAGAGAAAACAGCTTGAACGTGACAAAGCAGAACTTAATAAAAAAGAGCAGGAGTTTGAAGCAGCAAAGGATTCCATGGAAGTACGCTACCAGGTGCAGATTGAAAAAGCAAAAAACATGGAGATCCAGGCAAAACAGTCAAAGGAAACTTTTGAGCATAAGTTAGATATGCTAGGACTTGTTTTGGACGCAGATGGAAAGCCGGGAGGAGAAGCAACCAAGTTTTTTGAATCCTTACTTGGTGGAATGAATAAGGAGAATGAAGAAGAACTTCAGAGTCTTGAAGAAGAGAAAAAAGCCTACGAAAACGAGAGCAAATTTTTAAAAGAGGAACTCAAAGAGCTGGATAAAAAAAATAAACAGATTGAAGAGGAAAACAATCAGCTTCAAAGTGAAAAGGAGCAACTTTCTGAGGAAATTAAGAGAATTGAAGCAGAAAAGAACCGTTTGTTAACACTGGTATCAAGTATCTCTCAAAGCAAAGAAGAGGAAGCTATACCGAATTTTGGTACAAATGAGGAAGAAGAGGAAGACGTACCGAATTTCGGTACAAAAGAAAAACCTTATGTTCCAACCTTTGGAAGAAAACAGGAGTCTAATGAGTCAGAGCGAAAGAGTGCGGTATTTGAAGAGCTGACAGCATCCGTTTTAAACAGATATTTGGTAAAAAATGAACCAAAATATATTTCTTCTGAAATCAAACACTCCGAAGAGGGGGAACAGCTGCATGTTAATATCAATAACTTAGATTATGTGTTCCTGTTTTCAAGTCCGGCAGCGTTTGACATTTCAGCTCCAAAGAAGAAAAGCAGAGCATTAGATAAGCTGCTTGTTCGTTTAAATACACAGCATCCGGGAGTGAAGTTTTATTATGACGAACAGGAGCATCGGGTTTATGCATCCGGATATTTCAGCAATACCATGGCTCCGGATTGTTTAATGGAAAAAGTCCATGAAGTAAGTGACTGTTTCCGTCAGAAGTAGAGGTGAGTAACGATGACAGCTTTACAATACATTGGAACGGGCATTCTTTTTGCATTAGTTGCCGGAAGTTGTTTTGTGGGTGCGATCGTTTATTTCCTTCTTACAAAGCAGAAACACTATCTGTATACCGAACGATTGGGAAGAATGAAATTCCCGGAGCAGTTCTACAAAGATATGAAAGAACAATATGAAAAGACGGAAAACATTTCACAGACGCTAGATCTTCTGTTGGAGCAATATCCGAAAGGAAAAGTAACAAAACGTTT
>OLQA01003573.1_pt1 | contig 10908 bp, 8 predicted proteins | sample 1673151 | NCBI WGS metagenome assembly OLQA01 (sample SAMEA3136760, study PRJEB25190) | human gut metagenome | biome: human gut; feature: human-associated habitat; material: faeces | place: Austria | collected 2013 | reverse complement strand
GCGCCGTCAGCCCCGCCGAGCTGGCCGAGGTCGAGCGCCGCGTCAACGAGAAGATTTACGAGGCTCTGCCCGTCACCGTCAAAAACCTGCCCATCGAGGAAGCCAAGAAGATGGGCGCTATGGCTCTGTTCGGTGAGAAGTACGGCAGTGTCGTCCGCGTTGTCGACGCCGGCGGCTGGAGCACCGAGTTCTGCGGCGGCACCCATGTGACCAACACCGCACAAATTGGCTGCTTCAAGATTTTGAGCGAGTCCAGCGTGGCTGCCGGTATCCGCCGCATTGAGGCTACCACCGCCTTCGGCGTGCTGGATCTGCTGGATGACCGCACCGAGATTTTGGCCAAGACCGCTGTTGCCCTAAAGGCCAACAACCTGAAGGACGCTCCTGCCCGCGCCGAGGCACTGGCTGCCGAGCTGAAGGAGACCGCCAAGCAACTTGAAATCCTGAAGGCCCAGATGGCTGCCGCCAAGATCGACGGCCTGTTTGAGAACGCCGCCGACATCGACGGCGTGCGCATCGTCTCCGCCTATCTGACCGGCACCGGTGCCGATACCCTGCGCGACATGGTCGATAAGGTGCGCGACAAGGCCCCCAACGCCGTGACCGTGCTTATCGGCAGCGATGGTAATAAGACGATGATGGCTGTCGGCGTTTCCAAGAACGCCATGGCCCGCGGCCTGAAGGCAGGTGCCCTCGTCAAGAAGATTGCCGCTATCGCAGGCGGCAACGGCGGCGGCAAGCCCGACTTCGCTATGGCCGGTATCCGCGACACGTCCAAGATCGACGACGCACTGAACGCTGTGCCCGAAATCGTCAAGGCGGAAATGAATCAGTAATTCTTTGCCATAAAATCCACTGCAAAGGAGGGATTCCGGATGGAGGATTGTCTGTTCTGCAAGATCGCCGCAGGCGAGATCCCCTCGAACAAGCTGTTTGAGGACGACAAGCTGCTGGCGTTCTACGACATCGACCCGCAGGCCCCCGTGCATTTTCTCGTCATCCCGAAGCAGCACATTGCGTCTGCCGCAGCCCTGACCGAGGATGACGCCGCGCTGCTGGGCCACATCTACGCGGTCATTGCGCAGCTGTGCAAAAAGCTGGGCGTCGACGAGAGCGGCTACCGCGTTGTGACCAATGTCGGCGCGGACGGCGGCCAGAGCGTTAAGCACCTGCACTTTCATGTGCTGGCCAAGCGCAGCCTTGCATGGCCTCCGGGCTGATGCCGGGCATTGCACAAAACACTTGTGAATCAATAAAGAGAGGTAAACTAACATGGCAGATACCTATACACTGCACATTGCGGGTCTGACCCGTGAACTGCCCATCTGCAAGGTCAATGACCACATGGATATTGCCGCTTTCATCATGTTCAGTGATGTGGAGCTGACCGAGGCATGCGCCGCAGCTCTGCTGAAAAAAGCCCCCGAGTTTGACGTGATCCTGACCGCCGAGGCCAAGGGCATCCCTCTGGCCTACGAAATGGCGCGCCAGAGCGGCAAATACTGGATTCCCGCCCGCAAAGGTCCGAAGCTGTATATGCGTGAGCCTGTCATCATCGAGGATCAGTCCATCACGACTGCCGGTAAGCAGACGCTGGTCATCGACAAGAAGGACATCGAGTATATGGACGGCAAGCGCATCCTGATCGTGGATGACGTTATCTCCACTGGCGGCTCCCTGCATGCACTGGAAACGCTGGCCGCCAAGAGCACCGGCACGGTAGTCGGCTGCTGCGCAGCACTCGCTGAGGGCGACGCTGCTAAGCGCACCGACATCTTCTTCCTGGAGCCGCTGCCGCTCTTCCTGCACTAAGCAATGAAACGAAAGCTCGGTTGGTTTGGTCTCGGTTTTGCCGGGGCTGAGCTTGCTGCGGCCATTCTGCCGCCGCTGGTCTGTGTGCCCGCGGCGGCATTTTTGGTATGCCTGGCGCTATTATGGATAAAACGCCGCAGAGACAGCGCCATCCCGGTACTGGGTGCGCTGTGCGGTCTTGCGTGGTTTCTGGTGTTTACCCTTGTATGGGTACGGCCCGTCAAGGCACTGGCCGGGCAGACCGTGACCTGCACGGCGGTGGTGGAGACGTGCCGGGCATGATGGACACTATCCTGAATCTTGGCTTGAATGACGAAGTGGTGGAAGGCCTGACGCGCAAGACGGGCAATGCACGCTTTGCATGGGACTCTTACCGTCGTTTCGTGCAGATGTATGGCGACGTGGTGCTGGGCATGAAACCGGTGAACAAGGAAGATGTAGACCCGTTCGAGGCTATTATAGAAGATGTGAAACATGCTAAAGGCGTGAAGCTGGATAACGAGCTTGAGGTGGAAGACCTTAAGGAACTCGTGAAGAAGTTCAAGGCTGCGGTGAAAGAACAAACCGGAAAAGACTTCCCGACTTGTGCCTACGAGCAGTTGTGGGGTGCCGTTTGTGCCGTATTCAACTCCTGGATGAACGAACGCGCCATCTTGTATCGTAAGATGGAGGGAATTCCTGACGAATGGGGTACTGCCGTAAGCGTTCAGGCTATGGTATTCGGTAATATGGGCGAGAGCTCTGCTACGGGTGTTTGCTTCAGCCGCGATGCTGCTACCGGTGAGGACCTTTTCAATGGCGAGTATTTGATTAATGCACAAGGTGAAGACGTGGTTGCCGGTATCCGTACTCCGCAACAGATTACAAAAATCGGTTCTCAACGTTGGGCTGAATTAGCCGGTGTAAGCGAAGAAGAACGTGTCAGCAAATATCCTTCCATGGAGGAGGCTATGCCGGAAATCTATAAGGAACTGGATGCTTTGCAGACAAAACTCGAAAATCACTACCGTGATATGCAGGATATGGAGTTTACAGTACAAGAGGGTAAACTCTGGTTCCTCCAGACCCGTAACGGTAAGCGTACCGGAGCCGCTATGGTGAAGATTGCCATGGACTTGCTCCATCAAGGTATGATTGACGAAAAGACTGCATTGATGCGTTGTGAGCCCAATAAGTTGGACGAACTGCTCCACCCGGTATTTGATAAGACAGCTCTGAAACAAGCTAAGGTGTTGACTCGTGGTCTTCCCGCTTCTCCGGGTGCCGCTACGGGACAAATCGTATTCTTTGCCGATGATGCTGCCGAATGGCATGCTGCCGGCAAGCGTGTGGTGATGGTACGTATCGAGACTTCTCCGGAAGATTTGGCAGGTATGGCAGTTGCCGAAGGTATCCTGACTGCCCGCGGTGGTATGACTTCGCATGCGGCAGTGGTTGCTCGTGGTATGGGTAAGTGCTGTGTGTCTGGTGCAGGTGCCTTGAACATCGACTACAAGGCGCGTACAGTGGAAGTGGATGGTGTACTGTTGAAAGAAGGTGACTATATCTCCTTGAACGGAAGCACCGGTGAAGTATATAAAGACAAGGTGGAGACAAAAGCGGCTGAGCTGTCCGGTGACTTTGCGGAACTGATGGATTTGGCAGACAAATATACGAAGCTGCAGGTTCGTACCAATGCGGATACTCCTCATGATGCCGCAGTAGCACGTAATTTTGGCGCTGTGGGTATCGGTCTTTGCCGTACGGAACACATGTTCTTTGAAGGCGAGAAGATTAAAGCCATGCGCGAGATGATTCTGGCAGAAAATGCAGAAGGGCGCCGCAAGGCTTTGGCTAAGATTCTTCCCTACCAGCAAGCTGACTTCAAGGGAATTTTCAAGGCAATGGAAGGCTGTCCGGTGACGGTGCGTCTGCTTGATCCTCCTTTGCATGAGTTTGTTCCCCATGACCTGAAGGGACAGCAGGAAATGGCAGATACGATGGGCGTGAGCCTCCAGTATATCCAGCAACGTGTTGAGGCACTTTGTGAGCATAATCCGATGTTGGGTCATCGTGGTTGCCGTTTGGGAAATACATATCCTGAAATTACACAGATGCAGACGCGTGCCATCCTGGGTGCTGCTTTGGAATTGAAGAAGGAAGGTGTTGAAACCCATCCTGAAATCATGGTGCCTCTGACCGGTATCTTGTATGAGTTCAAGCAGCAGGAAGAAGTGATTCGTGCTGAGGCTGCCCAGTTGTTTGAAGAAGTGGGTGACAGCATCGACTTCAAGGTAGGTACAATGATTGAGATTCCGCGTGCCGCCTTGACTGCCGACCGCATTGCTTCCTCTGCCGAGTTCTTCTCATTCGGTACGAACGACTTGACTCAGATGACATTTGGTTATTCACGCGACGATATCGCTTCCTTCCTCCCGATTTATCTGGAGAAGAAGATTCTGAAAGTAGACCCGTTCCAGGTACTCGACCAGAATGGTGTAGGACAGTTGGTGCGCATGGCTACTGAAAAGGGACGTGCTATCCGTCCGGATTTGAAGTGCGGTATCTGCGGCGAACATGGCGGTGAGCCTTCTTCTGTGAAGTTCTGCCACAAAGTTGGCTTGAATTATGTCAGCTGTTCTCCGTTCCGTGTGCCTATTGCACGTCTGGCTGCGGCGCAGGCTGCCATTGAAGGCTGATTTCAATAATACTGAATAATGACATTTATGGGCTGCATGCTTTACTTGGTAATGGCATGCGGCCTATTTTGTTGGAAAAAACTGTAGTTTCTATTAATTTATTTGTATTTTCTTTAGTATATTTGCTTCCCATAATTTTATAGTTTCCAATAAGCAAGCAAAAAACGATGATATTGACAATTACGGCAGCATACGATGTTTGGACGAATGACTTCTATCAGAATAATGAAGCATTGGTATATAGTTTTGGGATAATTGTCATTCTGCTTTTGGTCATCATGATAATCATTTCCATCAGCAAGAGCAAAAGGTTGAAGACGTTGCAGCGCATCAATGAGGTTGCCGAAGAATCCAACCAGCTGAAGAATGCTTTCATCGCTAATATGACTCACGAAATTCGTACTCCTTTGAATGCCATTGTAGGCTTTACAACTATGCTTGCCGAAATGGATGATCTGGACAGAGAAACCCGTATGGCTTTTCTGAAGGAGATTAATGATAACAAGGACTCGCTGCTGCAACTGGTCAATGACTTGCTGGACTATTCGAAGATTGAGGCAAATACTCTGGAATATAACGATGGGGAAGTGGATGTAAACGCGCTGATTGATGAAGTCTGTACGACGGAGAATATGCGCTCGCATCCCACGGGCATTCAGGTGGAGTTTGTAGAACGGTTGCCTCAATGCCGTTTGGTGGTGGACCGCGTGCGTTTTGCCCAAGTCATAGGTAACTTGGTGAGGAACGCCTTGAAGTTTACGGAGATGGGCAGTGTGAAAATCGGTTGCAGGAGATTGAGCAACCATAACTTCTATTTTTATGTGGCAGATACAGGCTGTGGTATCGATGAAGTGGGAAGACATGCCATCTTTGAACGGTTTGTGAAGATGAACTACAATATCAAAGGTACGGGGTTGGGGCTTTCCATCACCAAATCTATTGTGGAGCACTATGGGGGAGGTATCGGTGTGGAGTCTAAGAAAGGGGAAGGCTCCACCTTCTATTTCACGTTGCCTGCCGGTATTGAATACAAAGAGTACGGTAAATTTTGATTTGCCAGTCCAAGAAGGCTCAATCAGCCATTTTCTTCAACTTCTTGAAGTGGCGGATTACTTCCAGATAATCGCGGTCGGTGCAGGCATTGAATTTATTCCATAAGTCACCCATTACAACGGCACCACCGAATCCGTAATCCTTAATCTCCAGTATGTTGTCGGGAGTAATGCCTCCCAAAGCCATGACTCTACTGTCTATGACCTTACTTTTTCCTGCTTGCCGCAACTCTTCGGCTGTGAAGCCGGACGTGACTCCGGACTTTGTGATGCAATTATATATCGGGCTTAGGAACAGATAGTCATAGAAATGCTTCTTGTTCTGCACTTCGTCCAGTGAATGGCAGGTGCAACTGATGTGGCCCGAATAGTCGTGGGGCTCTTTGGGATTGCGGGTGTTTAGATGAATCCCCATCAGGCTGAACTCTTCCTGCAGGTAGAAGTGCTCATGGGTAATGATGCGCTTATGGTATTTTTCGGGTATCAGCGTTAAAAGCCGTTCTGAATACATGGCGGGAGTTTCCGGCTTCCTCAGATGTAGAATATCCAGCCCCTCTTCGAATAGTGCCGTGATAATCTTGTCTTCTTCCACAAAAAATGTGGGTGCTGTTACTACGATGAGTTTCATTTCTTTTGTTTAACTTTTAAGTTTAGCAAAGTTAATGAATACTTATGGTAGAAGCCAAAGAATTTCTTTAAAATATGTTAGATGGCTATTTTAAACAAGAAAACGCATTCTTGAACCTTAGTTGCTCAAGAATGCGTCATTAACATGTTTAGTGGGACCTTGTTACTTATTTCAGTCTTTTACCTACTACATCCCAGTCGATGATGCTCCACAGTTCGTTCACATGGTCGGCACGGCGGTTCTGGTAATCAAGATAGTAGGCATGTTCCCACACGTCGAATCCGAGTAGCGGAACAAGACCGGCGCGTACCGGATTGCTACCGTTGGCTTCTTTGGTGATGTGGAGTTTGCCGTTCTTGTCGGCAGACAACCAAGCCCATCCGGAGCCGAACAAGCCGACAGCTGCCGCGTTGAATTCCTTCTTGAAATTCTCAAAGCTGCCGAAGTCGCGTTTGATGGCTTCTGCCAGCTTGCCGGTAGGCTCGCTGTGGGCAGGCTTCGGAGCAAACTGTAAGAAGTATAATGTGTGGTTCAACACTTGTCCTGCATTGTTGAAGATGGCACCGTCCGGTGCTGTGGCAACAATGGTTACCAGGTCTTTGCCTTCAAATTCCGTTCCCGGAACGAGGTTGTTGAGGTTGTTCACATAGGTTTGCAGATGTTTACCGTAGTGGTAATCTATGGTTTGCTGACTGATTACAGGTTCCAGTGCATTGTTGGTGTAGGGAAGTTTTGGCATTTCGTAAGTCATAACTGTTATCATTAAAATCGTTAATATTGTATTCATAAGTTTCAATTATTTAATTTTGGAACTTTACTATATAAACACTATAACCTATAGAAATGTTCGTACGTCTCCGAAGCTTTTTTTATCTTTGCCTCCGTAAAAACAAAGGAAGAAAAAATATCATCATTTTAAGATTATACGGATATGCCCGATTATATAGAGGAACTGAACGAAGGACAACGGAACGCGGTGTTATACAATGACGGTCCGTCACTGGTGATAGCCGGTGCCGGTTCGGGAAAGACGCGCGTGCTGACCTACAAGATTGCTTATCTGCTGGAGAATGGCTACCAGCCTTGGAACATTCTGGCATTGACCTTTACCAACAAGGCGGCGCGCGAAATGAAGGAGCGTATAGCCCGTCAGGTGGGGCCGGAGAGGGCGCGCCATCTGTGGATGGGAACCTTTCACTCCATGTTCCTGCGCATTCTGCATGTCGAGGCCGGGTATATCGGCTTCACTTCGCAGTTTACCATTTACGATACGGCAGACAGTAAAAGCTTGATACGTTCCATTATCAAGGAAATGGGGCTGGATGAGAAAGTGTACAAGCCGGGGATGGTGCAGGCGCGTATCTCGAATGCCAAGAATCATCTGGTTTCTCCGGCAGGCTATGCCAACAACAAGGAGGCTTACGAAGGAGACCGTGCTGCCAAGGTTCCGGCGCTTCGCGACATCTACCAGAGATATTGGGAGCGTTGCCGGCGGGCGGATGCGATGGACTTCGACGATTTGCTGTTCTACACATTCCTGCTGTTCCGGGACCACCCCGAGGTGTTGGCGCGTTATCAGGACCAGTTCCGTTACATTCTGGTGGATGAGTATCAGGATACCAATTTTGCACAGCACAGCATCGTGCTGCAACTTGCCAAGAACCATCAGCATGTCTGTGTGGTGGGGGATGATGCACAGAGTATCTACTCCTTCCGTGGTGCCGATATTGACAATATTCTCTACTTTACGAAAGTATATCCCGATACGAAGGTCTTCAAGCTGGAGCAGAATTACCGTTCCACCCAGACCATTGTCCGCGCGGCCAACAGCCTGATAGAAAAGAACCAGTGGCAGATACGCAAGGAAGTGTTCTCGGAAAAGGAGAAGGGAGAGGCCATTGGTGTGTACCAGGCATACAGTGATGTGGAAGAAGGGGATATTGTGGTGAATAAGATAGCTGAACTGCGGCGTGAAAAGCGCTATGCCTACTCTGATTTTGCGATACTCTACCGTACCAATGCACAGAGCCGTATCTTTGAGGAAGCCATGCGCAAACGCAGTATGCCTTACCGTATTTATGGAGGCTTGTCGTTCTATCAACGCAAGGAAATCAAAGATGTTATCGCTTACTTCCGTCTGATAGTGAATCCCAATGATGAAGAGGCTTTCAAACGTATTATCAATTATCCTGCACGGGGTATCGGAGATACGACAGTGGGAAAAATCATTGCTGCCGCCACCGGGCACAATGTCAGTTTGTGGACTGTGCTTTGTGAGCCGTTGGCGTATGGCTTGAACTTCAATAAAGGTACGGTGGGAAAGTTACAGGCATTCCGCGAACTTATATCCGCCTTTATCACAGATGCTGCGGAGAAGAATGCCTATGAGATTGGTGCCGACATTATCCGCCAATCGGGCATCATCAATGATGTGTGTCAGGACAACTCTCCCGAGAATCTGAGCCGTAAGGAGAATATAGAGGAGCTGGTGAACGGTATGAGTGATTTTTGTGCCCAACGGCAGGAGGAAGGAAAACCGAACGTGTTGTTGGGTGACTTCCTTTCGGAAGTTTCCCTTCTTACCGACCAGGATTCGGATAAGGATGGGGACGATGAGAAGATAACCCTGATGACTGTACATTCGGCCAAGGGATTGGAGTTCAAGAATGTGTTTGTAGTGGGGATGGAGGAGAATCTTTTTCCCAGCGGCATGGTGGGTGACTCTCCCCGGGCATTGGAGGAAGAACGGCGGCTGTTTTATGTAGCCATCACACGTGCCGAAGAACACTGTTTCCTGTCGTATGCAAAGACACGTTTCCGGTATGGCAAGATGGAGTTCGGCAGTCCCAGCCGTTTCCTGAAGGATATAGATATACGTTTCCTGCGTCTGCCTCAGGATGCGGGAATGTTCCGCAGGGTAGAGGAGGAAGCCGCCGCTTTCCGCAGGGAGAACGCCAGAGGTTTTGCGCCTGATAGGGAAGATGCTCCGTATGGAGGAAAAGAACGTGTGTCTGTACGACCGAAACAGCAGATTATTGCGCCGACCGTTCCACGTAATTTGAAACGGGTGGCGCCTTCTGCAAATACGGCAAGTACATCGCCTTCTGCCGGCGGGTCTGCCAATCGTGTACAGCAGGGACAACTGATAGAGCACGAACGTTTCGGCCTGGGTGAAGTTTTGAAAGTGGAGGGCGAAGGAGACAATGCGAAAGCCACCATCCGCTTCAAGAATGCGGGAGACAAACAACTTTTGCTGCGCTTCGCGCGTTTCAAAGTGCTGTCATAGGATAGTCGCATCTTTTGTCTCACACAAAAACGGGATATTTGTAAGAGGATGATGGTATAAGTGTAGGACCGTGGTATCTTAAAAAAAGACAGTTAGAACGATACATACGGACAATTTAGAATAGTAAATATAGATAGAAGAATGACAAATAAAGACTTTTCCCTTTTCCCTTCTCCCTGCTATATTATGGAAGAAGGATTGCTGAGAAAGAACCTCGCACTGATAAAAAGTGTGGCCGACCGCGCAGGTGTGGAGATAATCCTCGCTTTCAAATCATTTGCCATGTGGCGTTCCTTTCCCATTTTCAGGGAGTATATAGACCACTCTACGGCAAGTTCCGTCTACGAAGCCCGTCTGGCATTGGAGGAGTTCGGAAGTAAGGCACATACGTACTCGCCTGCCTATACCGAGGTCGATTTTCCGGAGATAATGCGGTGCAGCAGCCATATCACTTTCAATTCGCTTTCGCAGTTCCACCGCTTTTATCCGGTAGTGGTGGCGGAGGGAAGCGGCATTTCCTGCGGTATCCGTATCAATCCTGAATACTCTGAGGTGGAAACGGAGCTTTATAATCCCTGCGCACCCGGTACTCGCTTCGGTGTAATGGCCGACCAGCTTCCCGAAGAACTTCCGGCGGGTATTGAAGGTTTTCACTGTCATTGTCATTGCGAGTCTTCTTCCTACGAACTGGAACACACATTGGAGCACTTGGAAGGAAAATTCTCCCGCTGGTTCTCACAGATTAAGTGGTTGAATTTAGGAGGCGGGCATCTGATGACGCGTAAGGATTATGATGTAGAGCATCTTGTCCGTCTGTTGCAGGGCTTGAAGGGGCGCTATCCACATCTTCAAATCATTCTTGAGCCCGGTTCCGCTTTCACTTGGCAGACCGGTGTGCTGAGCTCGGAGATAGTGGACATCGTGGAAAACCGCGGCATTCGTACTGCCATTCTCAACGTTAGCTTTACGTGCCACATGCCGGATTGCCTGGAGATGCCCTATCAGCCTGCAGTGCGTGGAGCGGAGATGGGTGATGCGGGTCCTTATGTCTATCGTCTTGGAGGAAACTCCTGCCTAAGCGGCGACTATATGGGACTGTGGAGTTTCGACCATGAGCTGCAGATAGGGGAGAGAATCGTCTTTGAGGACATGATACATTACACCACTGTAAAGACGAATATGTTCAATGGAATTCACCATCCGGCCATTGCAATGTGGACAAAAGAAGGAAAAGCTGAAGTTTTCAAGCAATTTTCTTATGAAGATTATCGTGGGCGAATGAGTTGATAATCAAAAGTCTGCTTGTATGCCTGGCGAAAATGTACACTTTTCTGTGTGAAAAAAGTCTGCGGAATGTTTGCAGGTTTAAGGAAAATATCTACCTTTGCATCCGCAATCGCGGAAATAGCTCAGTTGGTAGAGCATAACCTTGCCAAGGTTAGGGTCGCGAGT
>OLQA01003572.1_pt1 | contig 10909 bp, 9 predicted proteins | sample 1673151 | NCBI WGS metagenome assembly OLQA01 (sample SAMEA3136760, study PRJEB25190) | human gut metagenome | biome: human gut; feature: human-associated habitat; material: faeces | place: Austria | collected 2013 | reverse complement strand
TGATATCGCCGGTGGGGTTCTGCATATGCCACTTCCACGGCAGGTGCTGGATGTGGTGGTACAGCAGGTCCCGGCTGGTCTTGACGAGTGTTTCGCCCGCCTTGGAGCTGTAGATATTCACGCAGTAGCGCATCATGGCCGACAGCAGACCGAGGCCCGCCATAAAGGCCGCCGGGACCCAGAGGTTCTGCCGCAGATACGCCGCGCCGCCGAGCGCTTCGACGATAGGCCGCGCCGCCGCGGACTTCACCGGGGCCTGTCCGATCAGGGAGTCGACGCTCACGCGGATGATCTGCGGAATGATCAGCTCACAAAGCGTAAAGAGCAGGCTTGCGGCAATGCAGGCGGCAAAATACCGCCAGCTGCTATGCAGCAGCCGCGCAAGCGTCCGCCCGTTGGAGCTTTTTTTCTTCTGTTTCAGGGTTCTCGCCTCGCTTTCTTTCGAAGGCAGGCCGAGGGCGGAATTGGGAACGCCAATTCCGCCCTTGTGGCCGCGAACGATATTTCTGGAATTACTATACCGTATTTGTTCCGGAATGTCAACCGTGATTATGCGATGCCGGTCAGATCATAGCTGTCGAGCCATGCTTTGGCTTCCTCGCACACGCCGCGCAGGCAGCTTTCCTCAAACGGGCTGTCCAGCTCCGCGTTTTTCAGAAGCTCCGTGAACACGCGGCTGCCGCCCTGCCGGGTGTAGGCCATGTAATGTGCCCACGCGTCAGGCAGATCCTTCTGGATGCGCGCCCAGAATTGCAGCGCGACGGTCTGCGCGAGGCAGTAGTCGATATAGTAGAACGGGCTCTGGTAGATATGGAGCTGGCGCTGCCAACCCTCGCCCTCACTGTAGACGGGGATGTCGCCGTCGAGCTTCATCCACGGCATGTATACGCCGAGCAGCTCCTTCCAGACGCCGTGGCGCTCCGCCGGGGTCATGTCCGGTTTTTCGTAAACGACGTGCTGGAAGTGATCGACCATCGTGCCGTAGGGGATGAACGTGAGCGCTTTGGCGAGATGGCTGTAAAGATATTTGCGGGTATCCTTGCCGAAGAAGCCCTCCGCCCACGGCCACGCCATGAACTCCATGGACATGGAATGGACTTCGCACGCTTCCATGCTCGGATCGTCCATCGGGACGCGCCATGCATTGAGATATGCCTCGAACGCGTGGCCGGCCTCGTGCGTCACGACCTCAACATCGTGCTGCGTGCCGTTGAAATTGGCAAAGATGAACGGGACGTCATAATCGGGAATCGTGCAGCAATAGCCGCCGGCGGCCTTGCCCTCGGTGGAAAGAATATCGAGAAGCTCGCGCTCTCTCATCATACGGAAGAACGCGCTCGTCTCCGGAGAGAGCTCATCATAGAATTTCTGGCCGTGGGCGAGAATGTGCTCGGCGTCGCCGCAGGGACGCGGGTTGCCGCTGCGGAAGGAGAGCGCCGCGTCCGCAAAGCTCAGCGGATACGTTTTCCCGAGACGCTTGGCCTGTTCCTGATAGATGCTCTCGGCAACCGGCACAAGATACTTACGCACGGCGGCACGGAACTTCTCCACATCGGCCTTGCCGTAGCAGTTGCGGCCCATACGGTAGTAGCCGAGCTCCGTATAGCCCTTGTAGCCGAGCTTTTTGCCCATCGTGTCACGCAGATCGACAAGCTCATCGTAAATGCGGTCAAGCTCGCTCTGGTGCTCCTTATACCATCCGCCCTCGGCCTTCCACGCGGCGAGGCGCTGCGCGTCGTCCGCGCCGGTCTTGAACGGCGAGAGCTGCGAGAGCGTGTATACGCCGCCCTCAAACGGGATCTGTGCCGAGGCGATGAGCTTATCGTATTCGGTCGTAAGATCGTTTTCCTTCTGCAGCTCCGGGATGATCTCCGGCGAGAACGTTTTGAGAGCGATCTCGGCGTTGAGGAACATCAGCGTGCCGTATTCCTTTTCAAAGTCCGCGCGGTACGGCGAGGCGAGCATCGCCTTCGTCCACTCCTGCGAATACTCCTCCAGCTCCGGAGAGAGCTGGTTCCAGAAGCCGTTCTCCTCGTCATAAAACTTGTCGCGCGTGTCGATCGTGTGGCGCACCTGCGCGAGCGTTGCAAGCGTCTGGATGTGTTTGGAGAGCGTTTCCTTTTCAAGGAACACGGCCTTCGCCGCATCATAGCTCCCCGCGGCGCGCAGCTTTTCCGTCAGAGTGCGCATGGAGGTTTTCAGCGCCTCGCCGTCGGGACGCTCGTAGGGCATTTCGCGAAATTTCAAGGCTTCCATAAAAAAGCTCCTTATCTATAAAATGATCCGGAAAGCATTTTAGCCTACTTTCCGGATAATTTCAACCTTATTGCGTTTTTCCGCCGGTCACAACGGCGACGGAGAAGCTCTTCCCGGCAGCCGTCACAGGACATACCGCCATGCCGACGCCGTAGAGCTTTGTGAGCGTTTCGCTTGTGAGCGCTGCCTCCGGCCGTCCCGCGGCGAGTACGCCGCCGCCCTGGAGGGCGAGCACCTGCGTAGCATACCGGAACGCCTGATTGGGGTCGTGCGTGGAGAAGATCACCGTAAATCCCTCCCCGGCCAGAGCGCTCACGCGCTCCATTACGAGCGCGCTGTTGCCGCAGTCAAGATTGGCTGTCGGTTCGTCCATAACGAGGACGCGGGCGTTCTGCACCATGGCGCGCGCCAGCAGCGCGAGCTGCCGCTCGCCGCCGCTCACGCGGCCGGATTCCCGGTGCGCCAGATGCGCGATGCCAAGACTTTCCATGGCTTCGAGCGCCGCGGTCTTATGCTCCGGACGGGGCGCGTCGAAAACGCCGATCCGGTTGGTAAGTCCCATCATAACGACTTCGAGCAGCGTATAGTTAAAGGACGGGACGCACGACTGCGGGATATAGGCGATCTCGCGCGCCGCGGCACGGCGGTCAAGCGTGCGCATGTCCTTGCCGTTTACAAGGATACCGCCCTCCGACGGTGCAAGAAAGCCGAGCACGCAGCGGAAAAGCGTGCTTTTGCCGACGCCGTTCGGCCCGAGTACGGCGGCAATGTCGCCGTCGGCGGCGGTGAAGGTAATATCATGCAGCACGTCCGTGCTGCCGTAGGAAAAGCCGAGACGGCGGATCTCAATGCTCACGGTCCGCACCTCCCCGCAAAATGAGCCAGACGAATACCGGTGCGCCGACGACCGACGTCAAAATGCCGAGCGGGATCTCTCCCGACGTGGCCAGACGGGCGATATTGTCCACGACCATAAGAAACGCCCCGCCGAGCAGCATGCACGCCGGGATGAGGCGCTTATAATCATGCCCGAAAAGCATCCGCGCAAAGTGCGGGATAACAAGGCCGACCCACCCGATCATACCGCTCACGGAAACGCAGGCGGACGTGATGAGCGTAGCGCACACAACGATCACAAGACGGAGCCGCGTCGTATGCACGCCGAGACTGCGCGCTTCCTCCTCGCCGAGCGTGAGCAGGTTGATGCGCCAGCGCAGCAAAAAGAGCGGCACCATGCCGATGAGCGCCGGGATGAGAGCAAACTGCAGATCGCGCGTTTTGGCCGAAGAGAGCGAGCCCATCAGCCAGTATGTGATGGCGGGAAGCTGTTGTTCGGTGTCTGCAACGAGCTTTATAAACGATGTGCCCGCCGAGAACAGCGAGCCGACAACGATGCCGGCGAGCACCATGGCGAGCGTGCCGTTCATGCGGCTTGCCCGGCTGATGCACCACGCGAGCGCCACCGCGCCCACGCCGCAGACGAACGCACTCACCGTCACGCCGAAATAGTTGAACGACAAAAGAATGCCGAGCGCCGCGCCGAAGCCCGCGCCGTTGGATGCGCCGAGGATGTCCGGCGATACCATCGGGTTTCGGAACATGCCCTGATATGCCGTACCCGCAACGGAAAGTCCCGCGCCGACCAGCGCCGAGAGAGCCACGCGCGGCAGACGGATGTTCAGAACGACCGCCTTTTCCTGGCCGGAATACAGTTCCCCCGGCACTTCCGCGCCGAAGAGCTTGCACACCCACTCGCGCAGCGCGTCCCACAAAATGCGGAAAAGCGTTCCCGGCGCAACGGCAAACCGCCCCAGCAGGAACGAACCGAAAAACAGCAGCAGAAACGCCGCCGCAAGCACCCGGAACCGCCGGGCATAGACCGATGTTTTATCCGCCGTAACAGCGTCCCTCCCTTTCATGTATTTTCACCAGAGAATAGTACCACGCCGCACACGTCTCTGTCAACGAAATAAAAATGCCCCGGTACGGTTTTGTTCGTACCGGGGCAGCAGACTGTCAAAAAAGCCTCGCAGAGTTTGCGCCCGCAGGCGCAAATAAAGCTTTAACCATTTTCTCCGGCGGCATGTGCGCCGGAGATGCTTTTTGGCTCGCAAACGTGCGCTCGAAGAGTGCGCTGCGGCGAGCCGCAGCCTTTTCAAACGAGAACCCAGTGTAACGGTTCTCGTTTGAGAGCGTGTCAAAAACCTTTTTTGACACGCTCAATGCCCCGGTACGGTTTGTGATCCGTACCGGGGCAGAAAGGCCTTTTCAGGGATAGTATTTGCGGAATACCGCCTGCGCCGCGGCGTCGGCGGCGTCAAGCGCCTCGTGATACTGCCGGATCAGCGCACGCGCCTCGTCCGTCAGGTGTGAGCCGTGCGCGCCCTCGCGGTCGATGAGGCGGACGTCAAATTCCTTTTCGATGGAATTGATGATCTTCCATGCCTTGGAATACGCCATGCCCATGGAGGCGGTGGCGCGGTTGATGGAGCCAAGCTCCTCCACGCCTTCGAGAAGCTGAACGATGCCCCGGCCGAAGCCGAGATCGTTCGGATCGTCGCTGTTGCGGAATTTGATGATCGTTCTGCAGCGCATGGTGTATCCCCCTTTTTATTATCAGCCCTTAACGGTCTCGCGGACAACTTCGGCGATGTGCGAAGCGCACAGGCCCATCTCTTCGAGCAGCGCCGCCGCCGGGCCGGAATGGCCGAACTCGTCGTTCACGCCGACGCGGCGCACCGGCACGGGATGCTTCTCGCTTACGAGAGAGCACACGGCCTCGCCGAGACCGCCGATGATGCTGTGCTCCTCACAGGTGACGATCTTCCCGCACTCGCGCGCGGCGGCAAGGATGGTCTCCTCGTCGAGCGGCTTGATGGAGCAGACGTTGATGACGCGCACATTGATGCCCTCCGCGGCGAGCGTTTCCGCCGCCTTGAGCGCCTCGGCGACCATGAGACCGGTCGCGGCAACGGCGACATCCGTGCCGGGGCGGAGCACCTCCGCCTTGCCGATCTCGAAGGAATAGTTCTCCTCCTCGTGGATCACAGGCACGGCGGCGCGGCCGAAGCGGATGTACACCGGGCCCTTGTGCTCATAGGCCGCTTTGACGGCGGCGCGCGCTTCCACATCGTCCGCCGGGGAGAGCACGACCATACCGGGGATCGTGCGCATGAGCGCGAAATCTTCGCAGCACTGGTGGGAAGCGCCGTCCTCGCCGACGGAGATGCCGCCGTGGGTGGCGCAGATCTTGACGTTCAGATGCGGGTAGCCGACGGTGTTGCGCACCTGCTCATAGGCGCGGCCCGCCGCAAACATTGCGAACGACGAGCAGAACGGCACAAAGCCCATCGTGGAAAGGCCCGCGCTCACGCCGATGAGGTCCGCCTCGGCAATGCCGCAGTTGATGTGGCGGTCGGGATAGGCCTTCTTGAAGATCGCCGTTTTGGTGGCGCCGGCAAGGTCGGCGTCCAGAACAAGGATATCGTCATGCTCGGCGGCAAGCGCCGTTACCGCGTTGCCGTAGCTGTCGCGGGTAGCAATTTTTACAACGTCCGCCATCATTCTGCCTCCTCTTCGCGCAGCGCCGCGGTGAGCTCTTCCATCGCGGTGCGGTACTGTTCCTCGTTGGGGGCTTTGCCGTGCCAGCCCACCTGGTTTTCCATAAAGGACACGCCCTTGCCCTTAACGGTCTTGAGAACGATCGCGGAGGGGCGTCCCTTTTCCTGCTCGGCGCGCTTCACGGCCGCGTCGATCGCGTCAAAGTCGTGGCCGTCCACGGTCTGCACAAAGAGTCCGAAAGCAGCGAACTTCTCGTCGATCGGGTAGGGGCTCATAACGTCGCTCACGGCGCCGTCGATCTGAAGATTGTTGTTGTCAACGAACACGAGCAGGTTATCCAGCTTATAGTGCGAGGCGAACATCATCGCTTCCCAGACCTGGCCTTCCTCGATCTCGCCGTCGCCGAGGAGCGTATATACACGCACGCCGTTTCCAAGACGCTTCGCGCCGAGCGCCATGCCCGCCGCCGTGGATACGCCCTGGCCGAGAGAGCCGGTGGACATGTCCACGCCGGGCGTGAGGTTCATATTGGGATGGCCCTGCAGGCGGCTGCCGATATGACGGAGCGTCTCGAGCTCCTCCTTGGGAAAGAACCCGCGTTCGGCGAGCACGGCATAGAGTGCCGGAGCGCAATGTCCCTTGGAGAGCACAAAGCGATCGCGCTCGGCGCGGCTCGGATTCGCCGGGTCGACATCCATTTCCTCAAAGTAGAGGTAGGTCATAATGTCGGCGGCGCCAAGCGATCCGCCCGGATGCCCCGACTTGGCGGCGTGGACACCCGTGACAATACCGCGGCGAACCTCATTGGCAATCTTGGCCAGTTCCTGATCGGTCATGGAGTTTCCTCTCTTGAGCACGCCGGCCCGGCATAACAAATGCTGGGCCGGCAGAACCATCGTTACTGTGCCTCGACGACCTTTTTCCAGTCGGCCTCGAACGAGGCAAGGCCCTGGTCGGTCAGCGGGTGATGCAGGCATTTCTTAAGAGCAGCCATGGGGACGGTCGCAATATCGGCACCGAGCAGCGCCGCCTGGGTCACGTGATTGGGCGTGCGGACGGATGCGGTGATGATCTCGACGGTGTCGTCGACGTTCTTACCGGTCCAGTCGTAGTTCTTGATGCAGGTCACAACGTTATCGAGCTGCGAAATACCGTCCTCGGCGATGTCGTCGAAGCGTCCCACAAACGGGCTGATGTAGCGGGCACCGGCGTTGGCGGCCATCAAGGCCTGGGTCGGCGAGAAGACGAGCGTCATGTTGACGCGCACGCCTGCATCGGCCAGGGCGCGGCAGGCGGCGAGGCCGGCCTCGCACACGGGGAGCTTGACCACAATGTTGGGGGCGAGGGCGGCAAGGCGCTTGCCCTCCTCGATCATGCCCTCGGCAGTAGTCGCGGTGGACTCGGCAGACACGGGCAGGCCCTCGCAGAGCTCGGCAATCTTGAGCATATGGGGCTCAAAGTCGGCCAGCTTGCCGCCGGTCTTGGCGTACAGGGACGGGTTGGTGGTGACGCCGGCAAGGCAACCCCAGCTCTTGGCCTCGGCGATCTCGTCAAGGTTGGCGGTATCGATAAAGAACTTCATGTTGCAAACTCCTTCGAAGGAATCCAAAACTCAAAAAATAGGACAAAGGGGGCGTCCCTTTGTCCTATGTGCCGGGCCTGCGGCTGGGACATGCCCCAGGCCCGGCGTCGCGTAGGAAAAACTACCTAGTCCTCGAGGGCCTTCTCGATGCGGCTCGTGACGCCCTTGAGGTTAAGACCGACGACGTACTGCTTGATCGGGCGCTTGATGTGCTCGATCACAAAGCGCTTGCCGTCGATGTCCTGGGCAGCGAGGTTGCGATAGAGCTTCTCGACCTGCTCCTTGACCTCGGGATCGTTGAACGCGTAGTGGCCGGAGACATCCAGAATCTTCAGGCTGAGCTCGTCGTCGGCCAGAATGTCGTCAACCTGCAGGTTGACATCGTCGCCGGTCATCCACTTGCGCCAACGCTCGGTCTTGATAGCCTTGACCAGCAGCGTGTGATACAGGTCGGAGGGATCATCGCACAGGCCGTTGTCGACCAGAATCTGCTCGGTAGCGCAGAGCTTGAGGTAAGCGCGGGTCTCCTCGGTGCCGTACTGAGGGGCGACATTGGAGGCCGTCACGTGAGCCGGGATGTGCTCGAGCAGCGTCGCGTCATCCAGATAGTCGGCGTTGTGCTCCTTCAGGCCCACGCCGTAGCGCTTAGCCATGTCGGCGAGCTCGCGGGCATTCTTAAAGTTGTAATGACCGACCTGCTCGGTCCAACGGGTGAGCGTACCGGTTTGGCCGACGATAAAGGTGGGCATGGGGCAGCCGCGCTTCTCGAGCTCGGGCTGCAGCTGAGAAATGAACTCCTCGTACTTATCGGTAGAGGTCAAGCCGCCATTGGTCTCCTCGGTACCGACCTCATAGGCAACCTCGGGCAGGTTATGCTCGCGACGGTACTGCTCAAGGTAGTCGATAAGATCGATCGTGCGGCGAAGCACCACGTCGAGCGGAATAACCTTGCCGATCTGATAGGGGTCCTTGGTGGGGTCGACCATCAGCAGGTCAAAGCCTGCCTCCATGTCGGCGACGAAGGACTTGCGGGCGAGCTCCATGGCCTCGTCCTCGGGCAGGTGGGCGTTACGCTCCTCGTCGCGCTGCCACGGGCCGCCGTGATCGCGGCACAGGTAGTACGGACCGGTGTAACCCACCTCGTCGGCAACCTTCTTGATGTCGGCGGCAAAGCGCGTCTGGTCCCAACCGTTGACGTAACCGGCGCCCATCTCGTCCATATCGACCTGGTTGCGGCTAGCGATAAACATGGGCGGGAAATCCTCGTCCTTGGCAAGCTCGAACACGGCCTGAATCAGGTTGGGGCTCATGGGGCCAATACCGACCATGGTTGCGTGATCGCCGCTATCCTGCAGTTTGAGCATGCCCTGAACGGCCTGGCGGATGGTGAGGTTGGACATTTTGTTCTCCTTCTCCAGAGGATTTTTGACAAAAGTTCCCTGGGACCCAGATGTGGGCCCTATCAGTACGGATGGATTTTGTTGTGTAGGGGCGGTTGTGCGGAGTCAAATCCATCCCTCCGCACAACCGGAGTCCTTAAAGGTTTACTTGGCCTGCTTGTCGAGCGTGGGCTTCATGGCAATCAGGATTGCAGCGGCGACCACGGCGCCAATCACGATGTCCAGGCAGAACAGCGCGACGTTGTTGGTGGCAAGGGCGACGATAAAGCCACCGTGCGGGACGTAGCAGTCGATACCCTGGAAGGCGGCAAGCGCCGCGCCCACGGCAGAGCCAATGCAAATGCCGGGAAGGGTGTGACCGAGGTCCTTGACCGCAAAGGGGATAGCGCCCTCGGTAATACCGATGCAGCCCATGAACAGCGCGGAGATGCCCATCTGACGGTCGGCGTCATCGAACTTGTTCTTGGCGATGAGCGCAGCGAGGCCACAGGCGATCGGGGGAACGGCGACGGCGACGCGGAACATACCGTTAGGACCGTAGATACCGGAGGCCATGATGGCCATGGTGAAGGTCGAGGCGGTCTTGTTGATGGGGCCACCCATATCGAAGGCGGTCATAACGCCAATGACCAGACCCAGGACAACGGCGGAGCCGCCCTGCAGGCTGCCGAGCACGCCGGTGAGCCAGTCCATCACAAAGCCAAGCGGCGTGGCCAGGATGTAGATATAGGCCATGCCCAGGACAAGCGAGGTCAGAATCGGAATGATCAGGATGGGCATGATGGTCTGGATGGTGTTGTTGACCTTCCAGGTCTTCATCCAGCGGACAAAGTAGCCGCAGATAACCGCCATGATCATGGCGCCCAAGAAGCCGGTCGAAACGCTGTTGCCGTTAGGGGTAACGACTGCGTTGTTGACCAGGTAGCCCAGGACAAAACCGGGGGCGAGTGCGGGCTTGCCGGCCATCGAGTAGGAGATGTATGCCGCAAGCACCGGGATCATCATGGAGATGCCGGCCATGCCGATGGTGTTAAGACTCACCATCAGCGGGTTCGTAACCTCCATGCCGTTGGCGCCGGCGGTACCGGATGCCAGCGAGAAGGCGAGAAACACGCCGCCGATAACGACGATGGGGATAAAATAGGAAACGCCGGTATTGAATGCATTGAGCAGCGTCTTACCAGGATCGGCAAAGATAGACTGCTTGGACGCCGGTGTCGGGGCCTGCGGGGCAGCGGAGACGGCCTTCTTCTCTGCCTTGGCCTCGGCCTTGGGCGCGTCAACGGCGCCGCCCGTCGCCTTGATGATCTCAACGGCCTGGTCAATGATCTTCACCGGATCGGCGATTACATCCGAGGTGCCGACCTTCAGGAACTTTCCCTCGGCCATCTTCTGATCAAAACGGTCCTCGTTCTCGACGCCCACGTCGACGGACTCGAGCACCAGGTCGGCGGAGTCCACGTCTTCCTGCGTCAGCTCGTTCTCGATACCCAGGCCACCCTGAGCCTCGACTTTGCACTCGATGCCACGGGCGGCGCATTCATCCTGAATCGCCTTCTGGGCCATATACGTGTGGGCGATACCCACGGTACAGGCGGCAACGCCTACGATCTTCATTGCTTCCCTCTTTTCATAGAGTTGCGTGCGCAAGACACCGTTTGCGGAGGCCTCCGGAGCATCCCCTGCCGTTTGGACTTGCTGTCTTTTCGACAAGACCAATATAGGTGCTCGTTTTTCTTAATGCCAGCTTATTTCGGTAAACGCGCAGGTCAGGGCATTAGTTATGCGATTTAGTTATGCGTTTAACCAAAAATGAATCCTGCGATTTTACCCTCGATTTCAAAAGTCAAGAAGTATTTGATTTTCTCGGTAGACGGCAGATGCGCATGCCGGTCACAAATTTCAACCCCACCCGTATACCGCATTTGTTGCATACTCATATGAAAGGAAAAAGTCGCTCACCGAAGCGCATCCCACACCAAGACTCAAAGTCATCATGTTGGAAAATGCTCATCTGTCGGAAGGAGTCGCTGTGGCAAAACAGCGCGTTACGATCGTAGACGTCGCTCGAGAGGCGGGAACCTCGACGGCAAGCGTCTCGTATTACCTC
>OLQA01003569.1_pt1 | contig 10919 bp, 7 predicted proteins | sample 1673151 | NCBI WGS metagenome assembly OLQA01 (sample SAMEA3136760, study PRJEB25190) | human gut metagenome | biome: human gut; feature: human-associated habitat; material: faeces | place: Austria | collected 2013 | reverse complement strand
TTTTCTTTAATACGAACTTTACCTGCGGCACCCTCCGGTCAAGGAAAAACTGCAGCTCCCTGGTTACCAGCGAAAGGCTGCGGAACCGCACTTTTTTGTCAATCGAAGACAGACAGTAACTACAGGAAAATGGACATCCACGGCTGCTCTCATAGTAGATAATGCGGTGTTCCAGCCCGCTTAAATCTCCGTAGGAAAATGGAATGTCGTCCAGATTCATGAGCGGCGCCGGGCGATGGACCTCGATGGTGCCATCAAAACAATGCCTGGGAGCTCTGAAAAACAAATCTCCGTCCCGCACTCACACGCCTCCACCAACCGCGTAAAGGTCTCCTCGCCTTCGCCCTGCATGATCAGCTCGACCTCCGGCAGCTCATCCATCAGGTGAACCGCGTCATACGAAGCCTCCGGACCTCCCATCCAGATGCGGACCTGCGGAAGAACCTTTTTCAAATCGTGGATCAGTTCCTTCACGTAAACGATATTCCAGATATAACAGGAAAATCCCACCACATCCGGTTTTCTCCGGTAAATATCCTGCAGAATCTGATCCATCTGGTGGTTGATGGTGTACTCGCCGAGATCGATCTGGATTTCCGACACGGTTTTCGTTCGATTCGCGCCTTCTGCTGCCTCCGAAACCATTTCCATTCCAACAGCCGCACCCTGCTCATCCTTCTGTCCCAGCCCCAGCCGCTCCATCGCATACCGTCTCAGGCTGTAAATTCCCAGATTTGAATGTATATATTTGGCATTAATCGCCGCCAATAAGTACCGCATCGTCTCACACCTTCAAAATATGATAGCCAGCCGCCTTATTGAGCCGGTTCATAATCGCCCGTCCTAAATTGTCTTCCGAAAATCCTTCCGAAAAGATATATTCCGCGCCGCGATCGTCGAAATCGCGCAGAACCGCATACAGGTTATGTGCAACAGTCTCCTGACGCGCCCGCGCACCGATGCTTTCCAGCATCCCCGCCGGGTAACGGTCTTTCGTCTCGTCCGTGCAGATAATTCCAACCTTGCGCCCTTCTGCCAGCTTTTCGCCTGCCAGGCGGTTGATCGTCTCCACAACTGCCTCCGTCCCGCCCTCGACCAGTGTCAGATCGGCTTTCGGTGCATAATGGCGGTATTTCATTCCCGGTGCTTTCGGGCGCACATCCGCGCTGACCGGTCCTAAAATCGCCGGATCAATGCCGACTTCCCCGACCGTTTCACGCAGCATCTCCACGGTGATCGCACCCGGTCTTAAAACCATCGGCATTTCCTCCGTAACATCCACGATCGTCGATTCCAGACCAATTCCAACCGGACCGCCGTCGATGATCGCATCGATCTTTCCGTCCATATCCTGAAGCACGTGATCAGCGCGCGTCGGGCTTGGGCGTCCCGATGTATTCGCACTCGGAGCTGCGATCATTCTTCCACTCTCCCGGATAAAATCTCTTGCGATCGGATGAGACGGCATACGAATCGCGACCGTATGAAGTCCTCCGGTTGTCCCGTCCGGTACACAACTCTTTTTATTTAAAATAATTGTCAAAGGTCCCGGCCAGAACTTCTCCATGACTGCCTTCGCTTCATCCGGAACTTCTTCTGCAATCTCATACACCTGGCTGATATCGTGGATATGCACGATAAGAGGATTGTCCGAAGGTCTTCCCTTCGCCGCATAGATCTTAGCTGCCGCCTCTGCATTCAGGGCATCTGCTCCAAGACCATATACTGTTTCTGTTGGAAAAGCCACCAGACCACCTTCCCGGATAATCTCTCCGGCCTTTCTCAGTGCTGCCGCCTTCTGTTCTGACGACACACTCTCTATATTTAATAATTCTGTCTCCACTAATGTTCACCTCTGGTAATTATATTTATATATTAATCGAACGCTGCCTGACTGGCCGCGTCCCCATACTTAATATGTATAAAGTCAATTTCTAAAAAACAGATTAATTGACCCTTGCATCATATCACGTTTTGGCTATAAAGTCAAAAATAGGCTCATTTTTATCGGCATTTTTCAGCATTTTGACACTTTTTATCGGTTATGATGCTTTTACCTCTTTCATATACATAATAAAGAAACGATAAATTAAGGATGAACATTATGAAATTACTCTCTCATCCCATCATTCTGTCCGTATTCTTACTATGCTTCTGTGCTGGGGCATTCTTTATCGGCCATGCGGCACTTTCCTACGCTACGTTCCAGTCAGCAGAAAACTTCTGTGTCCTTCTTGATGCCGGGCACGGAGGAAATGATCCCGGTAAGGTCAGTTCTTCCGGCGTAAAAGAAAAAGATATTAACCTTGCCATCACTTTAAAATGTCAATCAGTTCTTGAACAAAATGGTGTAAAAGTTATCCTGACCCGAAATAGTGATTGTAGCTTAGCGGATTCGAATGCCTCTAATAAAAAAGCCAGCGACTTAAAAAAACGAAAAGCACTTATCAAAGAAAGTCAAATAAACTGTGCAGTAAGTATACACCAAAACAGCTTTCCTGATACTTCCTCACATGGAGCTCAGGTATTCTATCATCCGCAAAACCCTGACAGCAAGCGTCTGGCTTCTCTTATTCAGGCACAGATGCAAAACCTTACCGGCATCCAAAACCATCGCAAAATTAAAGCAAACACTGACTATTACCTCCTTCGTGATAATAATACTCCAACTGTTATCGCAGAAGTCTGCTTTCTTTCCAATCCATCAGAAGCATCTATGATTACAGAAGAAACAGTACAAGAAAAAGCTGCCTTTCAAATTGCTATGGGAATCATGCAGTTTCTACATTCTCCTTCTTTTAATCCGCAGTAAATATCTCCTAAACTAAAGCAAATATCTGCTAAATTAAAACCTTCCTCTTCTGTATTATTTATTCTTTTATAATAATTATTCCAGAGTATGTTTGAAAAAAGCTTTCTGCAAATTCAAGAATGCCCCGGCATTCTTGCCACGAGGTGTGTATACTGCAGGAATGATTCTTCAAACCTGCTCTAATGACTATGGTTCACAATATTATCTGGGAATAGGCTTCATCCGAAATCTGCTTTTAAAATTTATAATACCTGCCGATTACATAAAAAATGTAGTTATAGTATACCAATCCTCCTGTGAATATTCATTATCAAAAATACTCGTATCTTACTGCCGCCTTATTATACTGTCTCTTCTTCGCCTGAAAATACTGGCGCAGATACACTATACCATTTTTGTTTTTATTTTACAATATTTTCCTCTAAAATTTTCTTTCCTTTTTCTTAAAGTGCAAGAATCCGCTGTCTGCGGCACATTTTAACACTTTACAGTTTAGGGAATAATGTTTATACTATACACACACACAGATATCTGTCAGCATATATCTGCACATATTTTAGAAAAAGCCGGCATCTGTGGCATATCACAGCATTGCCTATCCGTACCTGCTGACAGATTATTTTTTGAAAAAGGAAGTGATTTCATGAAGTTAGAGAAATTAAGTGACACACAAATACGCTGCACTTTAAGTAAAGAAGATTTAAGCCAGAGACAGCTTCACCTTTCTGAACTTGCCTACGGTTCTGAAAAAGCAAAAGAATTATTCCGTGATATGATGCAGCAGGCATCTATTGAGCTCGGTTTCGAAGCAGATAATATTCCACTTATGATAGAGGCTATTCCAATATCTAATGACTGCCTTGTTTTAGTCGTTACTAAAGTGGAGGATCCTGACGAACTGGACACTCGCTTTTCAAGATTCTCTAAAATAAATATGGATGACTCATTTGACGAAGATTTTTCTGATATAGATGATACCGATTTTGAAGAAATGGATTTCCTCGATGATGAGGACGATATAGATATGGACGATGAACCTCTTCCATTCAGCCCTTCTTCTGATTTTGACAATGCTGATTCTGATGCTTCCACTTCTTCCAAAGAACGTTCTGCTATTGATGATGCATTAGACCTGATTGCCCCATTTACCCAGGCAATCGCTCAGGCTAAAAAGGAAGCCATGAGAAAGAAAAAGGAGAACCGTTCTTCTGTACAGGACTGCCAGTACTATTCTTTCCAGAATTTCTCACAGGCAGCACAGCTTGGCGCTTTCCTCGCTCCATTTTTTGAGGGAGAAAGTTCTTTGTACAAAGATTCTTTTTCCAATAATTATTATATGATTCTTCGCAAAACACAAAGCGAAAATGATACTTTCCACCGTGCTTGCAATATCGCAGCTGATTTTGGCGTGAGAATCTCTGCTTCTTATGCGACACCAGCGTATTTTAGGGAGCATTTTGAGACGATACTGGAGGAGAATGCAGTTGAGATGCTGGGGGAATTGGCTTAGGTTTGGAATGACTTATAAATAGACGAACTCCGAAGGATAAATAAAGCATATTTGTGACTTTCGTCGCGGCGGTTTGAATGTTCGCTTTAACGCTCGCATCCAAACCTTGCTCCCAGGCCACAAATATGCTTTATTTACTTTCAAGAGTTCTGTTTGTCGGCAAATCGTGAAATCGGTTGGAGGGATTTGGAAAAGAAGACAGGAAATATATAAATCTATAAAAACGGATAAAATCTCAAATCAGTTTAAAAAATATTTTTCACAAATAGTTCCAGTCTCAATCTTTCAGAAGGACAATCCCCCGTAAAACTGCAATTGTCTGCGGCAAATCAGGATTAATCAGATTCTATTTCGTATGTAAATCCTGCATCAGTAATTGTTTTTATCGTATCAGAGATTCCCTGTCCATCTGCCGTGAGATAACCGGAGGCAAAGATAGAGTCTACGATACTGAGAAGTTCTTTTTCACGTCCTTTAAAGTAAACTTCTCTTCCGGCAGCACATCGGATATCGGATTGTGGAGCCATTAATCTGGCAAGGCACAGTACTTTCATACAGTAAGCTGGTGTGAGGACAGAAGTATCTGCATTTTCTAAAGGAGTCCCTGGAATTGGGAGAAGGAAGTTGATTGGCAGAGCCTCGGGCTGAATTTCACGAAGATCGAGGAGCATATCTACGATATCTTCTTTACTTTCTCCCATACCGATGATACCACCGCTGCAGATTTCAAATCCGAGCCGTTGAAGCATATGTATATTTTCCACACGCTGGTCAAAAGTGTGTGTGGTGCAGATGTGACTGTAATAATTACGGCTGCTGTTCAGATTATGATTGATACGGTCAAGTCCGGCGTCTTTTAACATTTTTGCCTGTTTTTCGGTTAAGAATCCGATGGAGCAGCAGAGATGGGTTCCGGTTTCTTTCATCTTGCGGATACGTCCGGCAAGCTGTTCGATCTCTGCATCTGTGAATCCCATGCCGCTTAATCCGATACAGTGGCGGGAAAGATGATGTTCATTTACAAAATCATTATCATTGTATAATTTTTCGTCTTCTACCCATTTATAAGTGTCGATGTCTGCATTAGAGCGACAGGATTGCGCACAGTAAGCGCAGTCCTGAGAGCAGTTACCACTGCGGACATTGGTCAGAATATGAATGCTGACGTGGTTTCCTTTATATTTTTTACGGAGGATTCCGGCACGTTCGATGAGAGCATCTAACTGGTCGTCCGGAGTGTTTAAAATCTCGATGGCCTCTTCGCGTGTCAATATAGGATCTTCGTGTGTATGAACTTCTGAAATCATGGTGTTACCTTCCTTTGTGTGTAATATAAATCACTTGTTAACTGATATAGACAAAAGGTTAACATGACGGGAAATAAAAGTCAACTGTATTTGGTGGAAAGGTTAACATCTGCGATGCTATATACAGATAAAAATCAGACTGTGATTAGCGGATATATTTCTAAATAAAAAGCAAAGATTAAAAAAGTATAAAAATACGGATTTTATAAAATATTTCTGTATAATAATAACAGATGTCTGTAAAAAAATAACAGATGGAAGAAGGAGAAAAAGAATACATGCTTCAGATACAGCATATTTGTAAAGAATATAGGACCGGTAATCTGGTACAGAAGGCGCTGGATGATGTGAGCCTGAACTTAAGAGATAATGAATTCGTGGCAATTCTAGGTCCCAGTGGATCGGGAAAGACTACGCTTCTGAATATTATCGGAGGACTGGACCGTTATGACAGCGGCGACCTGATTATCAACGGAGTATCTACGAAGAAATATAAGGACAGAGACTGGGATTCATACCGGAATCATACGATCGGATTCGTATTTCAGAGTTATAATCTGATCCCGCATCAGACGGTGTTGTCTAACGTAGAACTTGCACTTACAATTTCTGGAATCGGAAAAGAAGAGAGAAGAAAACGTGCCATTGATGCGCTGAAAAAAGTAGGACTTGGAGAACAACTTCACAAAAGACCAAGCCAGATGTCCGGCGGCCAGATGCAGAGAGTGGCGATAGCAAGGGCACTGGTGAATGATCCGGATATCCTGCTGGCGGATGAACCGACGGGAGCACTGGACAGTGATACCAGTATCCAGGTCATGGATCTTCTGAAAGAAGTAGCCAAAGACCGGCTGGTTGTTATGGTTACACACAATCCGGAACTGGCAGAAGAATATGCGACCAGGATCGTGAATTTGCGGGATGGGAAGATACGTTCAGATACGGACGAATACATTGTGGATGAGCAGACATTAAAAGAACCGGAACATAAGAATATGGGAAAATCTTCCATGTCTTTTTTGACGGCGCTGGCTCTTAGCTTTAATAATCTAAAGACGAAGAAAGCAAGGACATTACTGACATCCTTTGCGGGTTCTATCGGTATCATAGGAATTGCGCTGATTCTGGCACTCTCTAATGGAGTGAACGGCTATATCCAGTCAATCGAGGAAGAGACGTTGTCGGAATATCCACTACAGATCCAAAGTACGGGATTTGACATTACCTCCATGATGGTTGGAAATACCGGAACGGATGATAAGAGCAAAGACTCGTCCGGTAAGAAGAACAAAGATGGTCAGGTAAAAGTCATGGAGATGGTTACAAATATGTTCTCCAAGATGAATACCAATGACCTTAAATCATTGAAAAAACATCTGGAAAAGGATAATGATGCGTTAAAATCCTATACAAATGCCGTGGAGTATGATTATGATGTGGATCCGCAGATATACAGAGAGGATTCGGATGGTGTCAGACAGGTACACCCGGACAAATCATTTTCATCCATTGGAATCGGAGCAGATTCCGGTGCCAACAGTATGATGTCATCCATGATGAGTACAAATGTGTTCTACCGCATGCCAAAGAACACAAGTCTGTACGAGAAGCAGTATGATGTCAAGGCGGGAAGATGGCCGAAAAAATATAATGAATGCGTACTGGTATTAAGTCAGGACGGCGGGATGAGTGATTTCCTTCTATATACACTTGGCCTCAGAGATCAGATGGAACTGGATGATATGATCAAAGCTTTTGCAAGTGAAGAAGAGATCAAGACACCGTCTTCACTGGGAACATACACCTATAAAGATATTCTGAACAAGAAGTTTAAGCTTGTGAATCAGGCAGACTATTATGAATATGACAGCCAGTATAAAGTCTGGAAAGATAAAAGTGATAATGCAGAATATATGAAAAAACTGGTGGCAGACGGAGAGAATATTAAGATTGTCGGAATCGTGCAGCCGGCAGAAGGTTCGAAGGCAACTGCACTGAATATGGGAATCGGTTATCCATATTCGCTTATGACGCATGTCGCAGAAGAAGCAAAAAACAGTGAGATCGTAAAACAACAAAAAGTCAGTCCGGATATCAATGTATTTACCGGAGAGAAATTCGGTGAAGATTCCGGAGATAATGGTCTGGATATGAACTCGTTATTCAGCGTAGATGAAGACGCACTTCAGAAAGCATTCGGCATGGGAGATACAGACCTTGCAGGAAGTCTCGGAAATTCACTGGACTTTTCGAAAGCAGTGAATCTGCAGGATGCATTTAAGCTGGATGGCAATACGTTGAATTTATCCGGACTTGTGAATCTGGATCAGGTGGATCTGAATCTGTCGGGGCTTCCGCCGGCAGGTCTGGGAGATATGCTGTCGGGGCTGGATGTCAAGGTGAAACCGGGCGGAATGCAGAAGATGGCTGTTTCATTGATGGAAGGGTATCAGGCATATGCGAAGACGCATCCAGAAGCAGATTATTCGCATCTGGGAGATAACTTCTTTGAATATCTGAAAACAGATGGTGCAAAGCAGATCATGAAAAAGTATTTTTCAAAGATTCTAAAGGAGAGTGGAAAAGTAACCATTACAGAAGAAAAGGTACAGAAGCTTCTGACAGATATCATGCAGGGGTTTGAAAAATACGTAAAGGATCAGGGGATCGGAGATATCAGTGCGGACCAGTACGGAACATATTTCCGCCAGTATTTACAGACGGCAGAAGCAAAGCAGATCATAACAGACTGGGTGAATGACCTGTATAAAGATGTGGATATTGAGATATCGGAAGCGGATCTGCAGGCAATGGCGCAGGAACTTGCGGCTGGATATTTAAGCTATGCACAGGAAAAAGGATATGCAGATGTGACAAAGATGGGTGAGAACTTTGCAGCTTATCTCGGAACGGCAGATGGAAAACAGCGGCTGAGTAACGGTCTTTCAGAGACACTGGACATGAAGAGTCTGGAAAGCCAGCTTTCATCCGGGATGAATGCTTACATGAAGCAGGCAATGAGAGCGTATGCGAAATCTTTTGGAAATGCACTTGAGACACAGATCTCGTCGGCCATGGAGCAGATCGTCGGACAGATGTCTTCCGGTATGGGTAAAGTAATGGAATCTGCCATGACACAGATCGGACAGAATCTCCAGAGTGTCATGACAGATGCGATGAAGATCGATACAGATGCATTTGCAAAGGCATTTCAGTTCAATATGACGGAGGATGATCTGACAGAACTTATGATGTCTATGAGCGGAACGGCGAGTGCAACGTATGACAGCAATCTGCAGAAATTAGGATATGCTGACTTCGCAAAACCAAGCGAGATCGACATTTATCCTAAAGATTTTGAAAGTAAGGAACAGGTAGTGGATTATCTGGATCGTTATAACAAGAAGATGGAGAAAGCCGGCAAGGATGAACAGGTGATTTCCTACACGGATGTAGTGGGAACTCTGATGTCATCGGTGACAGATATCGTCAATACTATCAGTTATGTGCTGATTGCCTTTGTGGCGATTTCACTGGTCGTATCTTCAATTATGATCGGAGTCATTACGTATATCAGTGTGCTGGAGCGGAAGAAAGAGATCGGAATCTTAAGGGCGATCGGCGCATCGAAGAGGAATGTATCTCAGGTGTTTAATGCGGAGACCTTCATTATTGGACTGTGTGCGGGACTGATCGGAATCGGACTGACGCTGTTGCTTCTGCTCCCTGGCAATATGATCATTCATGCGGTGGCAGATAATTCCAATGTAAATGCAGTGCTTCCGGTTATTCCGGCACTGGTGCTGATCGCACTGAGTGTGGTACTGACATTGCTTGGTGGACTGATCCCGTCAAAGAAAGCATCGAAGAGCGATCCGGTTACGGCACTTCGGACGGAATAAATATTATCAATGAGCTGCATAAAGCGGTAAAACGTCTGTTGAAAAAATCATAGAGAAAGATTAAAATATGCTATGGAGAAATCTATAGCATATTTTTTATACCAAAAAGAAGGAGACCTTATGTATAATTTTAATTATTACACACCAACCAAAGTTGTATTTGGAAAAAATACAGAAGACAAATGTGGAGAACTGGTAAAAGAACAGGGATGTAAGAAAGTAATGATCCATTACGGAAGCGGAAGCGTCAAACGTACCGGATTATTGGATAAAGTAAAGGCTTCCCTGGATGAAGCAAAGATTGACTATATAGAACTTGGTGGTGCAGTACCGAACCCAAGACTTTCACTGGTATATGAAGGAATCGAGCTCGCGAAAAAAGAAGGAGTAGATTTCATCCTTGCTGTAGGCGGCGGAAGTGCGATCGATTCTGCAAAAGCAATCGGATATGGAGTTGCCAATGAAGGGGACGTATGGGATTTTTATGACAAAAAGCGCCAGGCAACAGGATGTCTTCCGATTGGTGTTGTACTGACTATTGCAGCGACAGGAAGTGAGATGAGTAGTTCTTCTGTTATTACAAAAGAAGACGGCTGGATCAAGAGAGGATACCGCAATGACTATGGAAGACCGCGCTTTGCAATCATGAATCCGGAACTGACCATGACACTGCCGGATTATCAGACAGCATGCGGATGCGCAGACATTCTGATGCATACGATGGAACGCTATTTTACAAATGGTGGAAATATGGAGATCACAGACAGTATTGCAGAGGGTCTGATGCGTACGGTAATTGAGAATGCAAGAATTCTGATCAATGATCCGAAGAACTATGATGCACGTGCGGAAGTAATGTGGGCAGGAAGTCTGTCTCATAACGGGCTGACAGGCTGTGGCGCGGTTGTCGGAGGAGATTTCGCTTCCCATGCACTGGAACATGAGATCGGAGGACTGTTTGACGTGGCACACGGTGCAGGCCTTGCGGCAATCTGGGGTTCCTGGGCAAGATATGTATACAAAGACTGCCTTTCTAGGTTCGAAAAATTTGCAATGAACGTCATGCGGGTAGACCCGGAAGGAACCGCAGACGATGTGGCATTACGTGGAATCGAAGCCATAGAAGACTTCTTCCGTGAACTCAAGATGCCAACTTCTATCCATGAACTTGGCATTGATCCTACAGATGAAGAACTGAAACTGATGGCACATAAATGCAGCATCGGATGCAAGGGAAGCAAAGGATCTGCGAAGGTACTTCATGAGGAAGATATGTACAAGATATATAAAGCAGCACTGTAAGAAGACTTCCGTGATTTCATCTTCATAGCACGTGAAAACGTAACTGAATAAAAGTATAGCAGTGGTTGCTGTGCATATGCACAGCA
>OLQA01003565.1_pt1 | contig 10935 bp, 11 predicted proteins | sample 1673151 | NCBI WGS metagenome assembly OLQA01 (sample SAMEA3136760, study PRJEB25190) | human gut metagenome | biome: human gut; feature: human-associated habitat; material: faeces | place: Austria | collected 2013 | reverse complement strand
TCAAATGCAGCTCAAAATGCAGTCGGAGTAATTGTGAGGGAGCTTCCGATCACGGCGGAGAAAGTGTATAAAGGAATGGCGGAAAAAGAATAAAAGCAAGTATGTAAAAGCAAGTATATAAAATGGAGATATTAAAAAAATATTAAAAACAAAGATATAAAAAATAAAGATATAAAAGATATAAAAATAGAGGAGATGCGCTGTTGATTTGCGGCATCTCCTGCTTTATTTTTGTCGTTATGTAAAAGTTTATTCGTTTATGAAGACTATAGGTACAACATTCTCACATAAATGTGTTCAACTCGTTTTCAAAAAAACCGATTTTTGTAGGATAAATATAACTGTCGCCGATTTCTTTTAAAAGGACGAGGTTTAAGTGTCCGTTTAAGTTTTTCTTATCAAGGGAGATCGCTTTGATCAGTTCGGAAACAGTCAATTTGCAGCTTGTCGGAAGATTGTAGATATCTAAAGCTTTCCGAATCTTTTCAGCGCATCCCTTTGCGGTAAGGCCGCGTTTTTCTGACATTTTCGTAAGCTGATACATGCCGATTCCGACGGCTTCTCCATGGCTTTCCCGCTCATATTGATAATATTGTTCAATCGTATGGGCCAGTGTATGACCGAAATTTAAAAGCATCCGCTCTCCGGTATCAAACTGGTCTGCTTCTACAACGATCCGTTTGATATCAACACATCTGGCAATGATCTTTGGCAGATCCGGTTTGAGATCTTCAAATGAAGAATGAGAAAGGAGAAGATCAAACAACCCGGAGTCTTTGATGCAGCCATATTTGATCACTTCGCCCATGCCGTCATGGATGAAATGATCAGGCAGTGTGTTCAGTACAAGAGGATCGATCAGCACCATTTTCGGGTGGAAGAACGCGCCTACAAGATTTTTCCCCTGAGGAAGGTCTACGGCGGTTTTGCCGCCGACGGATGAGTCTACCTGTGCCAAAAGAGAAGTCGGTATTTGCACACATTTGATTCCTCGCAAGTAGGTAGATGCCGCAAATCCGGTCAGATCCCCGATCACTCCGCCTCCGAGAGCGATCACAAGATCGCTTCGGGTCAGTTTTGCGTCAAGCATTGCGGAGTAGACTTTCGGAAGTGTGTCGAAACTTTTTGTCGGTTCTCCATGAGGGAGGACGAGAGAATGACACTCGTAGCCAGAAAGGGAATCGCATAATTGTTTTCCGTACAGTGGAAATACATTGTCATCGGAGACGATCATAATACGCTGTCCGTGAAACAGATCGGCGATGTATTCTCCCGCGCGATTTAAAATCCCGTTTTCAATATAGATCGGATAAGAGTTTTCCTTCAGATTGACTGTTAGTTTCATAGAATCTCCTTTTATAGCTGTTTTCCGACAACCTCGGCAATTAGTTTTATTTCTTTGAGAAGTGTGTCATATTTTTCCGGTTTCAGTGACTGTGCTCCGTCGCAAAGAGCACACTCCGGATTATTGTGAACTTCGATCATCAGACCGTCTGCGCCTGCCGCTACGGCAGCTTTTGCCATCGGTTCTACAAGCCACCATTTTCCTCCTGCATGACTAGGATCGATTACAACAGGAAGATGTGTCTTTTTGCGAAGTACAGGAATGCTCTGTAAGTCAAGAGTGTTTCTTGTATATGTTTCAAATGTACGGATACCACGCTCGCACAGGATAACGTTTTCATTTCCTGAAGCCATAATATATTCGGCTGACATGATCCATTCTTCGTAGGTAGCGTTCAAACCGCGTTTTAATAAGATCGGACGGTCTACCTGACCGAGCTGTTTTAATAAATCAAAATTCTGCATATTGCGGGCTCCGATCTGAATAAGATCTACTTTCTCATTGAAAACATCGAGGTATTCAGGAGACATCAGCTCTGTTACGATCGGAAGACCGACTTCTTGTTTGACCTGACAGAGAATCTCCAGTCCGTCAAGACCTAACCCTTGAAATGAGTACGGGCTTGTTCTCGGTTTAAATGCTCCTCCGCGCAGAAGATTAGCTCCGGCGGCTTTTGCGGCTTTTGCGATCTCGAGCACTTGATCAAAAGATTCTACAGAACAAGGACCTGCGATCAATCCCATATGTCCTCCGCCGATTTTGACTCCTGAGACGTCGATCACGGAGTCTTCGGGATGAAACGCGCGGTTGGCAAGTTTGTAAGGTTCCTGAACATGCATAACTTTATCTACGGAACTGTCAACTTCAAAGAGTCGTGGGTCGATCAGCGTTGTATCTCCGATACATCCGATGATCGTCATCTCTGTACCGCGGACGATGTGTGTGTCGAGTCCCCGGTTTTTGACCATATTTTCTACACGTGTAATAGTTTCTTCTGTTGAATGTGGTTTCAGTACGATAATCATAAAAATGCCTCCCTGTATTATGAAAAATATTTTCGGCAGCGAAGGGAAGAACAAAAGCGTTCAACTTCATACTGCAAAATTTTAACTGTTTAAAGTGCGAAACTAATAGTATCATAGAATACAAAAAAAAGAATGTCAATGATTTTTTTTGCATATTTCTTTTATTTCTATCTCTTTTTTCGCCTTTTAATGTGCAGATAAATGATATATGAACAGATTTAAAGAATAGCGCCCGACATTGACAGTCTTGCAAAGACAGTGGTATTTTAGTAGAGTTAATGATAGGCGATCAAGAACAATTAAGGAGTTGATGCAATGAAAATCATTAGACAGATCGGGATCATTTTTACAGTATGCTGGCTTAGCCTTGTGATAGAGAAACTGCTTCCTTTTACCTTTCCGGCAAGTGTGATCGGAATGATACTTCTTTTTTTATGCCTGTTTACCGGAGTTTTAAAGATAGAACATATTCAGGAAAAGGCGGATTTTCTTCTCGGAAATATGGCGTTCTTTTTTGTTCCTGCGGGCGTAAGTATTATGAATTATTTTGATGTGCTGAAACATTCGATTGTACAGTTAGTTTTTGTTTGTATTATTTCTACAATTATTACATTTGCAGTGACTGCATGGAGCGTGAAATTGACACTCCGTTTGATGAAAAGCAGGAAACCAGAAAATCTACAGTCAGGAGGCGGAGAAAAATGAGAGAATTGTGTTCTTCACCGTATTTTGGAATTGCGCTAAGCGTTCTAGCCTTCGGAATCGGGGTGAAATTAAATGAAAAGTTAAAAACACCTGTCTGTAATCCATTGGTGATTGCCATTGTTCTTATTGTCGGGGTTCTTCTTATTTTTAAAATACCCTATGAAGATTATAATGCGGGAGGAAAGATTATTAATATGTTCCTCGCTCCGGCAACTGCCTGCCTTGCAGTGGCAATCTATACAAAAATACAGATACTCAAACAGTACTGGCTTCCGATTCTTGTCGGCTGCACGGCCGGATCTTTGGCATCTATGGGAAGTGTTTACGGACTGTGCCGGTTATTCGGACTGGATAAAAGTCTGACAGTTTCTTTGCTGCCGAAATCCGTAACAACCCCGATTGCCGTGAGCATATCAGAACCGGCAGGCGGCGGCGTTCCGATTACGGTTGCCGCCGTTATCGGAACAGGAATACTAGGGGGGATATTTGCGCCCCTTCTTATAAAATTATTTAAGGTATCTGATCCGGTTGCGGCAGGACTTGCCATAGGGGCATCCAGCCATGCGGTAGGAACATCGAAAGCGATTGAGATCGGGGAAGTGGAAGGCGCGATGAGCGGACTTGCAATCGGTATATGCGGTATTGTCACTGTGATTGTGTCTATATTTCTGGTGTGAAATATTTTCGGGAAGATCTTCGATGATCTTTACGGCTTTTTGTCGGAACTGTAGAAAAAAGGAATGGAAGAAATGAGGATAAAATGAAAAGAAATACATCGCATACAATAAAAAGAGCGCAGCGTTTTCCTGTTATATTGATCGGGGAAGGACTTCTCGTAGGAGCTGTCGGAGGGTTGATCGTGCTCCTTTACAGAATCGCGCTTACTTGTGCGGGAAAATGGCTTGGTGAAGCGCTGGCGTTTATAAAAGGAAATCCACTGCGGATTGCGGGATGGTTTGCTGTTTTGATGCTGCTTGCAGTGCTTGTCGGGAAACTGATAAAATGGGAACCGATGATATCGGGGAGCGGAATACCGCAGGTTGAAGGTGAAATACTTGGAAAATTGAATCAAAACTGGCTTAAAGTTCTGCCCGCTAAGTTTGCGGGAGGATTTCTTTGTCTGTTCGGCGGACTGTCTCTTGGCAGGGAAGGTCCGTCTATACAGCTTGGAGTGATGAGCGGACAGGGAATATCACGGATTTTAAGCAGAGGGAAAACAGAAGAACGGTATTTGATGACGTGTGGGGCGAGCGCCGGACTGGCTGCGGCATTTCACGCTCCTTTGGCAGGCGTTATGTTTGCGTTGGAAGAACTGCACAAAGGGTTTTCGACAAGTCTGCTTATTTCGGTTATGACAGCTTCGGTTACGGCAGATTATATATCGTCTCATATTATGGGGCTTGATCCGGTGTTCCGATTTCAGTTGGAACAGACGCTTCCCCAGAATTATTATTGGATGATCCTTGTGTTGGGAGTGATTTTAGGTCTGATGGGAGCGCTCTATAATAAGGTGATGCTAAAAGCGCAGGAACTTTATAAAAGACCGAAATTTTTAAACGAGACGACTATTATGATATTATTTTTCAAAAGTAAGGTCTCTTTATCTGTTGTTACGGCGGAGTGCTTGGACTTTGCATGCCTTCGGTACTTGGAAGCGGAGGGGATCTGATCGTTGCTTTGACGGATAAAGAGATGGTGTTGAAAGTTGCGATCATTACGTTTCTTGTGAAATTTCTGTTTTCGGCAGTCAGTTTCGGATCCGGCGCTCCTGGCGGAATTTTTTTTCCGCTTCTGATATTAGGCGCAATGGTCGGCGGAATCTTCTCTATGACAGGAACGGAAATCTTCGGTTTAGATCCGATGTATATGAATAATTTCGTTTTACTGGCAATGGCCGGATTTTTCACGGCGATCGTTCGTGCGCCGATCACAGGGATCATACTTCTGTTTGAGATGTCCGGCTCGGTAAGTCAGATGCTTTCTCTTGCACTTGTTTCGGTGACTGCATATGTCACTGCAACTTTGGTAAGATCTGAACCGATTTATGAAAGCCTTCTGGCAAATCTGCTGCAAAGAGAAAAAGAGGAAGAACAGCCGGTTTATGCGGGCGGGCAGAAAGTGCTGAGCGAGTTTGTGATCATGGGAGGTTCTGCTCTTGAAAACCGCACCGTCATGGAAATAGATCTGCCGGACAACTGCCTTCTTGTCGCGGTAGACAGAGGCGGAAAAGAGTTTATTCCGAAAGGAAAAACATGCCTTATGGCAGGCGATAAACTGACGGTTATGGCAGATGAACGAGATGCGGGATATGTACATGACAAAATGAAAAACTTATGTTATACTTCATTTTAGGTCAGCATTGATTTTAAATAGTTAATGTGAAGAAAACAAAGGAGAGTACGATATGAAAAGAGTACTGTTAAAGCTGAGCGGAGAAGCGCTCGCGGGAGATAAAAAAACAGGTTTTGACGAGGCAACCTGTATTAAAGTTGCAGAGCAGGTAAAGAAACTGACTGAGGATGGCATTCAGGTGGCGATCGTGACCGGAGGAGGCAACTTCTGGAGGGGAAGGACGAGCGAGACGATCGACCGGACAAAAGCAGATCAGATCGGAATGCTGGCAACGGTGATGAACTGTATTTATGTATCTGATATTTTCCGTTATGTCGGGATGAAAACAGAAGTGTTTACGCCGTTTGTATGCGGTTCGTTTACGTCATTATTCTCAAAAGATGCGGCAGTAGCGGCGCTGGAAGAAGGAAAAGTGATCTTTTTCGCAGGAGGAACGGGACATCCGTATTTTTCAACAGATACAGGGGCGGTATTAAGAGCGATCGAGATTGAAGCGGACGCGATGCTGCTTGCAAAGGCGATAGACGGTATTTATGACAGCGATCCGAAGGTGAATCCGGATGCGAAGAAGTATGATGAGATTTCGATTCAGGAGATCATCGATAAGAAGCTGATGGCAGTTGACCTGACAGCATCTATCATGTGCCTGGAAAATAAGATGCCGATGCTAGTATTCGGACTGAATGAGGAGAACAGTATCGTTGAAACGATGACAGGAACATTTACAGGTACAAAAGTAACTGTATAATAATAGGAGGAAATATTTATGAACGAGAAATTAAAAGCATATGAAGGGAAGATGACCAAGACAATGGGTAATCTGGATGGAGAGCTCGGAGCAATCCGTGCAGGACGTGCCAATCCAAATGTTTTGAATAAAATCATGGTAGATTATTATGGAACACCGACACCAATCCAGCAGGTTGCAAACGTATCTGTACCGGAGCCGCGTATGATCCAGATCCAGCCGTGGGAGAAGTCGATGGTAAAAGTAATCGAAAAAGCGATCATGACTTCAGATCTTGGAATCAATCCGACAAACGATGGAACATGTATCCGTCTGGTATTCCCGGAACTGACCGAGGAACGAAGAAAAGAACTGGTAAAGGATGTTAAGAAAAAAGGAGAGGCAGCAAAGGTTGCAATCCGTAATATTCGTCGTGACGGAAATGATGCATTCAAGAAACTGAAAGGTTCTGATGTATCTGAAGATGAGATTAAGGATATGGAAGATGATCTTCAGAAACTGACAGACAAATATGTCAAGGAAGTTGACAAAGCAGTTGAAGCAAAATCAAAAGAAGTAATGACGGTTTAATAAATGAGGGGACAGAAGCCAAAGAGATTTTGGTAACTGTCCCCCATTCGTGGGAGGAGAAACCAGATGAATGTACCGCAGCATATTGCGATTATTTTGGATGGAAACGGACGTTGGGCGAAAGCAAAAGGAATGCCACGTAATTATGGGCATGTACAGGGAAGCAAGAATGTTGAGAAAATCTGTGAAGAAGCATGGAAAATGGGGATCAAATATCTGACTGTATATGCGTTTTCGACAGAGAACTGGAACCGTCCGGCAGATGAAGTGAACGCGTTGATGAAGCTGTTGCGCAGTTATATGAAGACCTGCCTGAAAACAGCAGCGAAAAATGATATGAAAGTCCGTGTAATCGGTGATAAGACCAGACTGGATGATGACATCCGAAATCGTATAGAGGAACTGGAAGAAGCTACAAAGGATAACGGTGGACTGAATTTCCAGATTGCATTGAATTACGGAAGCAGAGATGAGATTATGCGTGCAGTCCGCAGAATTTCCGCAGACTGTGCAGAAGGTAAATTAAAGCCGGGAGAGATTTCAGAAGAAGTTATTTCAGGCTATCTGGATACACATGGAATCCCGGATCCGGATCTTCTGATCCGTACAAGTGGGGAACTCAGATTATCCAATTATCTGCTCTGGCAGCTTGCATATACGGAATTTTATTTTACAGATGTTCCGTGGCCGGATTTTTCAAAAGCAGAACTGGAAAAGGCGATTGAGCAATATAATAGAAGAGACCGCCGCTACGGAGGCGTGAAGGAGGAACAGAAAAAAGATGTTTAAAACAAGACTTTTAAGTGGAATTGTTCTGGTGATCATCCTGATCGCTACAGTTGGATGCGGAGGAGAAGTCCTCTTTGGCGTACTTGGCGTAATCAGTCTGATCGGTATGACAGAATTGTATAAGGTAGTGGGTGTGCAGAAGAAACCAATTGCATTTGCCGGTTATCTGGCAGCAGTAGCTTATTATGCACTTCTGTATACGAATCAGTTAAATCGTTTGCCGCTACTGATCATGGGATTTATGATCGTATTGATGGCAGTTTATGTATTTTCGTATCCTGCATTTGTAGCAGATCAGGTTGCAACAGTATTTTTTGGAGTATTTTATGTGGCAATGATGATGTCTTATGTATATCAGACAAGAATGTTAGAGGATGGTGGCATTGTAGTATGGCTCATTTTCCTGAGTTCCTGGGGATGTGACACCTGTGCGTATTGCGTCGGTATGCTGATCGGTAAACATAAGATGGCGCCGAAGTTAAGCCCGAAGAAGTCGGTAGAAGGTGGAATCGGAGGAATTGTAGGTGCAGCGTTGCTTGGCGCGATATTTGCAGCTGCAATGAATCATTTTGCCGGAGCACAGGCAAATGCATTGCATTATGCAATCATCTGCGGAGCCGGAGGAGCGATTTCCCAGATTGGAGATCTGGCAGCTTCTGCCATTAAGAGAAATCATGATATTAAAGATTATGGTACGCTGATTCCGGGACACGGCGGCATTCTGGATCGTTTTGACAGTGTTCTTTTTACAGCACCGGTCATTTATTTCCTGACAACATTTCTCGCCGGCAATCTGTAAAATAAAACAGTGGTTATAGGATTAAAGAGAGGGATTTTATGAAGAAAATAGCAATTCTTGGTTCCACCGGATCGATTGGAACACAGACACTCGAAGTAGTCAGAGAAAATAAAGATATTGAAGTGCTTGGGCTTGCAGCCGGTAAGAATATCGAACTGCTGGAACAACAGATCCGGGAGTTCCATCCGGTGTGTGTTGCTGTATGGAGCGAAGGAAAAGCAGAAGAGTTAAAAGTAAAAATTGCAGATACAGATACAAGAGTTGTAACAGGAATGGAGGGCCTTATTGAGATCGCAACGCTTGAAAAGGCAGAGATTCTTGTGACGGCAATTGTAGGAATGATCGGACTGCGTCCGACGATCGCAGCGATACAGGCAGGAAAAGACATTGCGCTTGCCAACAAAGAGACGATGGTAACAGCCGGACATCTGATCATGCCGATGGCGAAGGAATATAATGTCCGTATTTTACCGGTAGACAGTGAACACAGTGCTATTTTCCAGTCTCTTCAGGGAAATAAAGGCAATCCGATCCACAAGATCCTTCTGACGGCATCCGGCGGTCCATTCCGCGGAAAAAAAGAAGAAGATCTTCTGAATATCCGTGTGGAAGATGCATTGAAACATCCAAATTGGTCGATGGGACAGAAAATTACCATTGATTCTTCTACAATGGTAAACAAAGGACTGGAAGTGATTGAGGCGAAATGGCTGTTTGATGTAAATGTGGATCAGATCCAGGTTGTTGTACAGCCACAGAGTGTCATCCATTCCATGGTTGAATATGAAGACGGAGCCGTAATGGCGCAGCTTGGGACACCGGATATGAAACTGCCGATTCAGTATGCGCTTTATTATCCAGAGCGTAGATATCTGCCGGGTGACAGACTGGATTTCTGGGAAATGGGAAAACTGGATTTTGAAAAGCCGGATATGGAGACGTTTTATGGTCTAAAACTCGCATATAAGGCAGGAAGAGAAGGCGGAAGTCTTCCGACCGTGCTCAATGCGGCAAATGAGCTGGCGGTAAGCAAGTTCCTGAAACGTGAAGTCAAATATCTGGAAATTATGGAAATCATCGAAGACTGTATGAATGCACATAAGAATATAGCGAATCCGTCACTGGAACAGATTCTCCAGACCGAAGCAGAGACGTATGAACGAATCGAAAGCAGGAGGTAATAATTAGATTGAGTAATATAGTAGGTATTATATTTGCAATACTGGTCTTCAGTTTTATTGTAATTTTTCATGAACTGGGACATTTCACACTGGCAAAAAAAAATGGAATTGATGTGGAAGAGTTTGCAATCGGAATGGGACCGAATCTTGTTTCAAAAGAGTATAAGGGAACAAGATATTGTCTGAAACTTTTTCCAATTGGCGGCTTGTGCATGATGGGAGAAGATGACGAAGCGTCAGATGCACCGGGAAACTTTAATAATAAATCTGTGTGGGCGAGAATTTCTGTTATTGCAGCAGGACCGGTTTTTAATTTTATTCTTGCATTTATCGCATCAATAGTATTGATTATGATGGTAGGATATGACGCTCCGGTAGCGGCTTCTGTGGAACAGGGGTATCCAGCTGCTGCGGCAGGCATTCGGGCAGGAGATAAGATTGTAAAAATCGGAGATAAAAAGATTCACATTTTTCGTGAAGTTACTTCTTACAATCAGTTTCATCAGGGAGAGGCTGCCAAAGTTACCAATGAGCGAAATGGGAAAACCTATACTGTAAAGCTGACTCCGAAGATGGATAAGAAGCTGGGATATTATCGTTATGGAATCACTGGGGCCGGTAATACAAAAGCTTCTTTTGCAGAGAGTCTCCAGTATGGTGTTTATGAAGTGAAATATTGGATCTGTTCGACGGTAGACAGCCTGAAAATGTTAGTTATGAGAAAGATAGGAATGGATCAGTTATCCGGACCGGTCGGAATTGTAAATGTTGTAGCAGATGCATACCAACAGACGAAGAGCTATGGAGCGATTGTTGTAATTGAACAGTTTCTCTATATCGGAATTTTATTATCGGCAAACCTGGGAGTTATGAATTTGCTGCCACTTCCGGCACTGGACGGAGGAAGACTGGTGTTTCTCTTTGTAGAAGCAATCCGGAGAAAGAGGATTCCACCGGAGAAAGAAGGCTATGTGCATGGACTGGGATTCGTGCTTTTGATGCTTTTGATGGTGTTTGTATTGTTTAATGATGTAAAGAGAATATTTTTCTAGGATTATACGGTATTAGCAGAACGTCACAGACGGAAGGTAGTGCTTATTATCCCGGATGATAAAAGAAAGCTGTCCGGAACAATATCATGAAGTGAAAATGATATTGCTCCTGGACAGCTTTTTGAAAATATAATTATGTTAATTCAGCAATTCTGGAGACTCCGACATAGATTTCAGAAATTTTATACCATGTTTTATAATCTACAACTCCGGTTTGGGGTAAATTAAAAATGGACTGGAATTTCCGAACCGAGTTCTCCGTAGCTGTGCCGTAAATTCCATCGGCATCTACTTTCGGAAGCGCAGGATAGGCACCGGCAATCACATTGAGTTGTTCCTGCATCTGACGAACTTTGTCTCCGGAAGAAC
>OLQA01003563.1_pt1 | contig 10943 bp, 6 predicted proteins | sample 1673151 | NCBI WGS metagenome assembly OLQA01 (sample SAMEA3136760, study PRJEB25190) | human gut metagenome | biome: human gut; feature: human-associated habitat; material: faeces | place: Austria | collected 2013 | reverse complement strand
TTGAGGACGATCAATAAAGCTTCTGATCTGCTTCAGAGCGGCGAGGTCTCTATCGGTGTATATCCGGAGGGCACCCGAAGCAAAACCGGAGAATTGCTCCCGTTTCACGACGGTGTTTTCCACATTGCCAAAAAGGCCGGCACACCGATTGTCGTTATGTCCATCAGGGGAACGGAACAGATCCATAAGAATGTCCTACGCCGGCATTCCGATGTATATTTGGACATCGTGCAGGTGATTCCTGCAAGCGATGTGGAAAACGGAACCACACATACGATCGGCGCAGAAATACGGAATATGTTGCTCGATAGTATAAAAGATAAATAATACAGTAGTTTTATTACGAGGGGTCACAACCATACTCAAGCGAACGATAACCGGTGCGTTTATAACAGCCGCCGTTTACTTAATCCTATTCTATTCTTACATACCGGCGGTCATTTTGGTGGCTACCGCCATCCTTTGCGCCTTTTCGGTGTATGAAATATACCGCGCAACCGGCACAATCGAAAATGAAGTGATGTTTACTGTTTCTATGCTCATTGCCGTTTTGGCTGCTTTCGTACACATTCCCCGTTCCGAGATCGTACTGACGGTGGCATTTATTTTTGCAACTGTAGCATCCATTTGGCTGATGATACGGCAAAAACATTGCAGCTTGGACTCTCCCGTCAAGGCATTTTTCATTGTGCTCCTGATCATTGTGCTCTTTAAAGCCATTCCGGAGCTGAGAAGCCTGAATAGCGGACTGTATTATCTGATTTTTGCTGTCACATTGTGCTTTGTCACGGATGTCGCCGCCTATCTGATCGGGCGAGGTTTGGGACGGCATAAGCTAATGCCGAAGGTAAGCCCAAATAAGACCATAGAAGGCTCCCTTGGCGGCCTATTGTTCGGGGTGCTATTGGCACTGCTTGGCGGGATCGTTGTTGAGAAATTTGTAAAGATTGAAGTAAATTACGGAACGCTGGCACTTTGGGCGCTTATGACCTCCGTTGTCGGCCAGTTCGGTGATCTGTCTATGTCAGTGATCAAACGTATTTGCGGCATCAAAGACTATGGCAATCTGCTGCCGGGACACGGCGGTATACTGGACAGGTTTGACAGTCATTTATTTGCCGTTCCGTTTACTTATCTTTTCTGCACATACGCAGGCGGCTTCTTTTTATAAGCGCAGGAGGAATCATCTATGAAAAAATACCGTGCCGGGATCGACATCGGCTCCACGACCGTAAAGCTTGTGGTACTTGATGACGCCGATGAGATCCTTTACGGAGAATACAGACGGCATCAGGCCCACACGCAGGAAACCCTATCCACTTTGTTGGAAGAAGCCAAGAAATCTGTTGGGGAATGTGAACTGCAGGTTTGCATTACCGGCTCCGGTGCGATCAATCTGGGGAAAGCGTTGGATATTTCCTTTGTCCAGGAGGTCGTTGCCGTCGCTACAGCCCTGAAAAAATGTGCGCCGCAGACGGATGTGGCGATTGAACTTGGCGGCGAGGATGCTAAGATCATATACTTTACCGGCGGATTAGAGGAGCGAATGAACGGTGTCTGCGCCGGCGGAACCGGCTCTTTCATCGATCAAATGGCATCGCTGCTGCAAACGGATGCCGCCGGACTGAATAGAGAGGCTGAGCAGTACAAGCAGATCTACCCGATCGCAGCACGCTGCGGCGTATTTGCGAAAACAGATATTCAGCCCTTGATCAATGAAGGGGCAACCAAAGCGGACCTTGCAGCATCTATTTTTCAGGCAGTCGTGAACCAGACGATCTCCGGTCTTGCCTGCGGAAAGCCGATCCGGGGATGCGTGGCATTTCTCGGAGGTCCGCTGCATTTTCTGCCGGAACTGAAAAAGGCATTTGTACGGACTCTTGGTTTGACAGCGGAAACGACTGTTGATCCGGATCACTCCCATCTGTTTGCCGCCATGGGCGCTGCAATGGAAAGCACGGAAAAAGACACTGTCCCAATCGACACCCTGATCGAGCGTCTGAAAAACGGCGTCTCGATCTCTTTTGAAATGCCCCGGCTTCCGGCTCTATTTGAAAGTCACGCAGAATATGAGCAGTTCTGCTGCAGACACGCTCGGGCTTCCGTTGCCCGTGGTGAGCTTTCCGCCTATCGAGGGAACTGCTATCTGGGAATCGACGCTGGTTCTACGACAACCAAGATGGCGCTGATCGGGGAAAACGGTGAACTGCTGTATTCTTACTACACGAACAACAACGGCAACCCAATCGAGGCGGCAAAAAAGGGTATCCACGAACTGCAAACGCTAATGCCGGGGAATGCAAAAATCGTCCGGGCGTGCTCTACCGGCTACGGAGAGGCACTGCTGCAGGCTGCCTTTTCTCTGGATGACGGAGAAGTGGAAACGATTGCTCACTGTACGGCCGCTTCTTTCTTCGATCCAAAAGTGGACTGTGTGCTGGACATTGGCGGTCAGGATATGAAATGTATCCGTCTGAAAAACGGTGCTGTGGACAGTATCATGCTTAACGAAGCCTGCTCCTCTGGCTGCGGTTCCTTTATTGAAAACTTTGCAAACTCTTTAGGATATACTGCAGAAGAGTTCGCACAAACCGCACTATTTGCCGAACACCCGGTTGACCTCGGTACCCGGTGCACGGTTTTCATGAATTCCAATGTCAAGCAGGCACAAAAAGAAGGTGCCTCGGTTTCGGATATTTCCGCCGGCCTTGCCTATTCCGTGATCAAAAACGCTTTGTATAAGGTCATCAAGCTGTCCTCGGCGGAGGAGCTTGGCAGCCATATCGTCGTGCAGGGCGGTACTTTTCATAACAAGGCTGTCTTGCGGGCGTTTGAAGAAATTGCCGGTGCAGAAGTGATTTGCCCGGATATTTCCGGCGTGATGGGTGCTTTCGGTGCCGCATTGATCGCCAGACGCAATTACACCGGAGCACCGACACCGACTAAGATGCTTTCACTGGAGCAGATCGAGGCGCTGACCTATTCCTCTTTCACAAGACGCTGCGGCGGCTGTGCCAACCATTGTATGCTGACGGTAAATGTTTTTGACGGAGAGCGCCGCCACATCACAGGAAATCGCTGTGAAAAGATGGTCGGCAATGCCGAGCGGAAAAAAGCTGCACCCAATATGGTTGAATTCAAGCGCCGATGCATATTTGGCTATGAGCCGCTTGCAGAGTCAGCTGCCGCACGGACGATCGGTATTCCCCGGGTGCTGAACCTATATGAAAACTACCCGTTTTGGGCAACCTTTTTCAAACAGCTGCATTTCCGGGTCATCTTATCCCCCTTTTCAAGCCGAAAGATCTACGAGCTTGGGATGGAGTCAATCCCATCCGAATCGGAATGTTACCCCGCAAAGCTGGCGCACGGCCATGTACAGTGGCTCATCAACCAAGGCATCAAAACGATCTTTCACCCCTGCGTATTCTACGAACACCAGGAAACGCTGGGAGCACAGAACCATTTTAATTGCCCCATTGTTGTTTCATATCCTGAAAACATCAAAAACAATGTGGAAGCCGTTACCAATGGAGCCGTGCGCTACATACGCCCATTTATGGCGTTTACCGATGAAAAGACGGTTGCTGACCGCATGGTAAAGCTCTGCCGTGAGGAATGGAATATTCCCGCACCGGAGGTGCATGCGGCAGTAAAAGCGGCATGGGCAGAACAGCAGCGGGTCAAGGCAGATATTCGTACGGAAGGCAAGCGCCTGCTCAATCAGATGAAGCATAACGGCGAGTGCGGAATCGTGCTGGCGGGGCGGCCGTATCATATCGACCCCGAAATCAACCACGGGATCCCGGAACTGATTGCCTCCTACGGTCTGACGGTTTTTACTGAGGATAGTCTTCCCATCGATTTTGAGCCGTCCCGGCCCTTGCGTGTTGTGGATCAGTGGGTATATCATTCCCGGCTGTACAATGCAGCGGAATTTGTCTGCCAACATGATAAATTGGAGATGATTCAGCTCAATTCTTTCGGATGCGGACTTGATGCCGTAACGACAGATCAGGTAAGCGAGATTCTGGAGGCTTCCGGCAAGCTGTATACGCTTTTGAAGATCGACGAGGTCGCCAATCTCGGCGCTGTCCGTATCCGAATCCGCAGCTTGCTCTCTGCTATGGCTATGCGAAAGCAGGATCAAAGCAGGGCGACGGCAAAGCCTGTGGCGTATCACCGAACAGAGTTCACCAAAGAAATGCGGGAAAAGGGGTATACCATTCTTGCGCCGCAAATGAGTCCGATCCATTTTGATATTTTGGAGCCCGTGTTCCGCAAGCACGGATATAACCTGGTTGTTCTGGACAATGACAATCGCAGTGCTGTGAATATGGGACTCAAATATGTCAATAACGATGCCTGCTATCCTTCTATTACGGTGGTCGGACAATTTATGGATGCCGTACTTTCCGGCAAATATGATACCGACCGTTTGGCAATCGTTATGACACAGACCGGCGGATGCTGTCGTGCCAGCAACTATGTATCCTTCATTCGCCGCGCCTTGGATAAGGCCGGATACTCCCATATTCCGGTCATTTCCCTGAACGCCAACGGGATGGAGAAAAATGAGGGTTTCAGCCTGTCCGCCGGTTTAGTCACGGATGCCGCAAAAACGATCGTCTACGGAGATCTTTTTATGCGCTGCCTGTACCGTGTGCGACCGTATGAGGTCATACCCGGTTCTGCCGATGCGCTCCATAAAAAGTGGCAGGATATTTGCATCGACTCACTCATAAATTCAAAAACGCAGTACACCTATAAGGAAGTATGCCGTGGAATCGTCAATGCGTTTGACAGCTTCCCCATCGATGAAACGATCCGTAAGCCGAGGGTCGGCATTGTCGGTGAGATCCTTGTGAAGTATATGCCGCTGGCAAACAACCACTTGGTGGAACTGCTGGAACGGGAAGGTGCCGAGGTTGTTGTTCCGGATCTGCTGGACTTCTTCAATTACTGTGTTTTCGGCTCCCAATACAAGGCGGAATACCTCGGCACCAAAAAATCTTCGGTCATCGTATCCAAGGCGGCAATAAGGCTGATTGCCGCTCTGCGCAAACCGGCAACTGATGCGCTGAACGAAAGCAAACGGTTTGAGGCCCCATTGTCTGTTTACCGGATTGCTGAAATGACAAAACCCTTTTTGTCTTTGGGCAATCTATACGGTGAGGGGTGGTTCTTAGCCGGAGAAATGATCGAACTGATCACACATGGCACGCCGAATGTAGTTTGTATTCAGCCGTTTGCGTGTCTTCCAAACCATGTTGTAGGCAAGGGCGTGATCAAAGCGCTGAAAAAAGCATACCCGCAAAGCAATATTGCTGCGGTGGATTATGACCCCGGTGCCAGCGAGGTCAATCAGCTGAACCGCATCAAGCTTATGCTGTCCACAGCAAAGAAAAACATAGGTCTCGATGGCTGACGAAATGAAGCAAAACGGAGTTTTTTCTCCGGTTTGTTTCGTTTCAGTTTAGAAATGGACAGTATACTCACCACAATGAACGAAAAGGAGTCGGGTAAGTATGAAAGAAGTTAAGTCACCGAGAAAACCCCTGATCTATTATTACGGCATTGTTTTGTTGGTCATTCTGGTTTTCAACATGGTCATCTCTCCGTTGCTTGCAAATGCCAGAGTGAAAGAGGTTGATTACGGTACCTTTATGAAGATGATCGAGGATAAAGATATCGGCAGCGTAGAGGTTGCCGATTCCGAGATCGTATTCACAGACAAGGACAATACCCAGATCTACAAGACCGGCGAAATGAACGACCCCACCCTGACCGAGCGGCTGTATGCATCGGGAGCTAAATTCACACGGAATATTGAAAAAGGCATGTCTCCGCTGCTCAGCTTTTTCCTGACATTTATTCTGCCGATCCTGATCTTTGCTGCCCTCGGACAGTATATGGCGAAGAAAATGATGTCCCAGGCAGGCGGCCCAAATGCGATGGCGTTCGGTATGGGAAAAAGCAATGCCAAGGTCTACGTTCCGTCCACGGACGGCATCCGTTTTGCCGATGTCGCTGGTGAGGATGAAGCAAAGGAAAATCTTGCCGAAATCGTCGATTACCTACATAATCCCAAGAAGTATTCCGATGTCGGCGCATCTATGCCCAAGGGCGTATTGCTTGTAGGCCCTCCGGGTACCGGCAAAACGATGCTGGCTAAGGCTGTTGCAGGCGAAGCCGGTGTTCCGTTTTTCTCCATGTCCGGCTCGGAATTTGTGGAGATGTTCGCCGGTATGGGTGCATCAAAAGTGCGTGACCTGTTCAAGCAGGCCAAGGAAAAAGCGCCCTGTATCGTCTTTATCGATGAGATCGATGCCATCGGTAAAAAGCGCGATGGTCAGATAGGCGGCAACGATGAGCGTGAACAGACGCTTAACCAGCTTCTGACCGAGATGGACGGCTTTGAAGGCAACAACGGCGTCATCATTCTGGCGGCGACCAACCGCCCGGAGTCCCTTGACCCGGCGCTGACCCGCCCCGGCCGCTTTGACCGCCGTGTTCCCGTGGAGCTGCCTGACCTCGCAGGTCGTGAAGCCATCCTCAAGGTCCATGCGAAGAAGATCAAAACGGCGGACAATGTGGACTTCCATACCATCGCCCGTATGGCCTCCGGAACCTCCGGCGCAGAGCTTGCGAACATCATCAACGAAGCTGCCCTCCGTGCGGTGCGCAGTGGGCGCACAGTCGTAGAGCAGGCAGACCTGGAGGAAAGCATTGAGGTCGTCATCGCCGGCTATCAGAAGAAAAACGCCATCATGACCGATGATGAAAAGAAGGTCGTCGCCTACCATGAGATTGGCCATGCGCTGGTCGCTGCTTTGCAGACGGCTTCCGCACCGGTGCAGAAGATCACGATCATCCCCAGAACCTCCGGCGCACTGGGCTACACCATGCAGGTCGAGCAGAACGATAAGGTTCTGATGACCAAGGAAGAACTGGAAAACAAAATTGCCACGCTGACCGGTGGCCGTGCGGCGGAGGAGATCGTATTCGGGCAGATTACAACCGGTGCCTCTAATGACATCGAGCAAGCAACCAAACTTGCCCGTGCGATGATTACCCGCTACGGTATGACCGATGAATTCGATATGGTTGCGATGGAGACGGTCAGCAACCAGTACCTCGGCGGCGATACCTCGCTTGCCTGCTCGGCGGATACACAAAAAGAAATCGATCAGAAGGTCGTGGAGACTGTCAAAAAGCAGCATGAAAAGGCTCGCCGTCTGCTGGCAGACAATCGCAAGAAGTTGGATGAACTTGCAAGCTATCTTTACGAGAAAGAGACCATTACGGGCAGCGAATTCATGACGATTTTGAACAGAAAGGATGGGAATGCGGTATGAAAAGAAAAAACGGCTTTGGATGGAGCGAATTGATCGTCGGCGTGCTCCTGATCCTGCTTGGCATCTTTGCCTTTATCCGCCCGGAAAGCATGCTGACGGGAGCGGTCGTTATTTACGGCGTGATCGCCATTGTGATGGGCATTGAAGATCTCGTGGTATATGCCCGGCTTTCCCGCTTTATCGGCTTCGGTCCGATGCTGTCGTTGATCTCTGGGATTTTAAGCGTTATGTGCGGCGTGATGCTGATCGCCAATCCCAATGTCGGGAAATGGGCACTGACGATTCTTCTCCCGATTTGGTTTATCGCCCACTGCATATCCGAGCTGACAAGGACAAACCTGATTCGTTTGATTGGAAATCCGTTTTATTACTATTTCTCACTGATTCTGAACATTCTCGGGCTTGTGCTCGGATTTGTGATGATCTTTAGTCCGGCGCTTTCCTTTGTAACGCTCAGAGCGATCTGCTATATGGTGGCAATCTATCTGATCCTGTTCGGCATCGAAAGCATTATTGCGGCTTTTGCCCGCAGAAACTCCGACTGGTAATACAGGAGATGCAGTATGGAAGAAATGAAAAAGGAGCAGATCCCTCAGATCGGCAGCCGTTTGCGGCAGCATATTCTGAAGATCCCGGAGGCGGTTTTCCAAGCCAGCGGAATTATCATCAACGGACGCAGGATCAAAAGCTTTGTCTTTACCACCGATCTTGCAATTATTCGGAATTGTGACGCCGATGCCGTGTTTGCGGTCTATCCCTTTACTCCGCAGCAAGCGATCAGCGATGCAATCATTCGCTCCTCTTATATCCCGGTGTTCTGCGGCGTTGGTGGCGGGACGACCAAGGGAATAAGGATGGTATCCTTGGCGAAGGACGTGGAGTCGCAAGGTGCTATGGGAGTTGTGCTGAATGCACCGATTTCCGATCTGAATCTTCTGGCTGTAAGCAACGCCGTAGATATTCCGGTGATTATCACGGTGACGCATGAGGGCACGGACATTGCCAGCCGTTTGCAGCATGGCGCTGCGATCTTAAATATCGCCTGCGGAAAAGAGACTCCGAATGTTGAGAATCTGCATAAACTCCTGGCCGGCGAAAAATCCGCTCGGAGTTTCCGAATGTTCCGCTGGTTGCATCCGGTGGGAAAACCAACGAAAGCATCTATGAGACAATCGTGGCCGGGGCCAACGCTATTACCTATACGCCGCCCTCGACGCAGGAATTGTTTAAGGAACTGATGGCAAAGTATCGAACTTAACGGTATTATAAACAACAAAGATTATGGGAGCAAACCAATATGTTTGAGCTATTAAAGAAAATGAAACGCAAGGAGTGGCTGACTGCCGGGCTTTGCGCCATTCGGGTATTGGGTCAGATCTATTTTGATCTGCGCCTGCCGGACTATATGAGCGACCTGACAGTACTTATCAAGACCCCTGGCAGCGCAATGAGTGACATCTGGCAAACAGGGCTTGAAATGCTCGGCTGCACGCTCGCAAGCGCTCTGCTTGCGGTAATTTGCGGATACTTGGCAGCGCAGACTGCCGCAGGCTTCAGCTATACAATCCGTGAAAAGGTGTTTAATCAGGTGGCGGATTTCGGTCAGTATGAAATGCAGCAGTTTTCTGTTCCGAGCCTGATCAACCGCACGACGAATGACATCACGCAGATCCAGATGCTTGTGGCAATGGGCCTGCAAATTATGATCAAATCTCCGATCATGGCGATTTGGGCGGTCATAAAGATCATCAACAAAAGCTGGACGCTGTCTGTTATCACCGCCGGCTTTGTCGTGGCGCTGCTTGCCATGATGGCAATCGTCATTGCGGTGATCGTGCCGCGTGTCCGCCGTGTGCAGAAATTGACGGATAACATCAACCGTGTATCCCGTGAAAATCTGACGGGCATCAATGTGGTGCACGCTTATAATGCCGAGAAATATCAAGCGGAAAAATTTGAGCAGGCCAACGACGAACTGATGAGAACGCAGCTGTTCAATCAGCACGGATTTGCGATGCTTATGCCGGCTGTCTCGTTCGCTATGAATACTTTGGCATTGACCGTCTATTGGGTAGGCGCATCTATCGTGGAAAAGGTCGCACTTACAGATGTCGCAGCGAGGATCGCAACATTCGGTGACATTATGGTATTCGGCACCTATGCAACCTATGTCATCATGTCCATTATGATGATGGTCATGATTGTAATGTTCTTCCCTTCGGCCCAGGTTTCTGCCGGGCGTATCAATGAGGTGCTGAATGCAAAAATCACCTTACGGGAAGGAAAATCGGACAACGCTCCCGAAGTGGGCACAGTCGAGTTCAAGGATGTTTCCTTCCACTATCCCACCTCGGATAAGGATGTATTGGAAAACATCAGCTTTAAGGTGAATAAAGGTGAAACCATTGCATTTATCGGTGCGACCGGCAGCGGTAAAACAACGCTCATCAGCCTGGCAGCTCGCTTTTACGACACGACCTCCGGCACGGTCCTGATCGACGGAAAGGATATAAAAGAATACACCTTCGACGCCCTTTACGACCGTATCGGATATGTAACGCAGAAAGCGGTTCTGTTTGCCGGTGACATCCGGGATAATGTGCTGTTCGGTGAAAGCGCCGCAGTTCCTACCGACGAAAACGCACAGAAAGCCTTGGAACTTGCCCAGGCAAGTGAATTTGTCGAAAAACTGCCCGGCAAATTAGATGCACCGATTTCACAGGGCGGATCCAATGTTTCCGGCGGACAGAAGCAGCGTTTGGCAATCGCCCGTGCGTTGGCGAGAAATCCCGAGATTTTGATTTTCGATGACTCCTTCTCCGCATTGGACTACAAAACCGATGCAGCGCTGCGAAAAGGTCTTGCCGAAAAGCTCGGCGGCGTTACCTGCATGATCGTTGCCCAGAGAATCGGTACGATCCGCAACGCCGATAAGATCGTCGTTCTGGATGAAGGCAAGGCCGTTGGGATCGGTACGCATGAGGAACTGATAAAGAATTGTGCTGTCTATCGAGAAATTGCCATGTCGCAGTTGTCCGCCGAAGAACTGGGCGCATAAGGAGGTGCTCTGTAAATGAACGGAAATCAAATGATGGGGCGCCGAACAGGCGTGCCCGAAAAAAGTAAACGAGGAATAAAGGGCGTTCTGAAAGAACTGTTTACCTATTCTTCAAAATTGCGGCTGCCAATGATCATTGCGTTTGTGTTTTCCATGATCGGCGCTGTCTTGACGATCATCGGGCCAAACCAGCTTAGTCGTATCACGGATCTGATCTCAGACGGACTGATGACCGGCATTGACCTTTCTGCCGTTGCAAAGGTGGGAGGCGTCCTGCTGGCGATCTATCTGATCGGTGAAGTGTGCGGATATATTGAGCAATATATCATGGCTACCGTTACGCTGGATCTGTCCAAGAAAATGCGGCGGGATCTTTCCGATAAAATCAATAAGGTCCCTATGAAGTGCTTTGGGAAAATCTCGCACGGCGATATTCTGAGCCGTGTGACAAATGATGTCAGCACGCTTCAGCAGGCACTTTCCAACAGCCTTCCGTCGATGATCAGTGCAGTTGCCCAATTCGTAGG
>OLQA01003561.1_pt1 | contig 10954 bp, 9 predicted proteins | sample 1673151 | NCBI WGS metagenome assembly OLQA01 (sample SAMEA3136760, study PRJEB25190) | human gut metagenome | biome: human gut; feature: human-associated habitat; material: faeces | place: Austria | collected 2013 | reverse complement strand
AAGATATGTAAATTATGTGAAAATATGTGATTAAACCGGAATTTTTCCTGTTTACCAATGGAAACTTTTTGGTTTTGTTATTCTATTAAACAAAAAGTTTAAAATATTAAACTTTTTTCATACAGGGTATTGCATATGTCCGGTTTTATGATATAATCATCCTGTTTCAAATATCATACGGAAAGTTTAGTATTACTAAACAAAGGGAGGTATGTATGGATATCGGGCAGAAGATAAGGCAGTTGCGAACACAGAACAATCTTACTTTGGAGGAACTCGCGTCGCGGAGTGAATTAACGAAGGGCTTTTTATCGCAGGTTGAACGTAACCTTACCTCCCCTTCCGTTTCCACTCTGGAGGATATTTTAGAGGCGCTGGGTACCGACCTGGCGTCTTTTTTTAAAGACAGCAAGGAGAACAAGGTCGTCTTTAAAAAGGAGGATTATTTCGTGGATGAGCATGAGGAGTATTGTATCCACTGGATCGTACCGAATGCGCAGAAAAATGAAATGGAGCCGATTCTTTTGACACTGCATCCGCATGAACGAAGCATGCTGATGGAAAGTCATAACGGGGAAGAATTCGGTTACGTGCTGAAAGGAACGCTGACCTTGGTAAAAGGCAATAAGCATTATCGCTTAAAAGCAAAGGAAACCTTTTATTTAGACGGCAAGACGAGCCACTATTTGGAAAATACCGGCAGCAGTGATGCAAAGATCCTTTGGATCACAACGCCGCCTATGTTTTGATCAATCAGGAGGAGAAGGTTATGGAAACGGAAAACAAAAAGTTGATACAGTTTCGCAATATCGTAAAAGAGTTTGACGGACAGATCGTATTAAAGGGAATCAATCTGGATATTTATGAAAATGAGTTTGTGACGCTGCTTGGACCAAGCGGGTGCGGAAAGACAACGCTGCTGCGCATTCTCGGCGGTTTTTTGGAAGCGAGTGAGGGAACGGTGATCTTTGATGGCGAAGACATCAGCACACTGCCTGCACATAAGCGGGAACTGAATACCGTATTCCAGAAATATGCGCTATTTCCGCATATGACGGTTTATGAGAATATCGCGTTCGGTTTGAAGATCAAAAAGATGAGCAAGGATGTCATTGAACAAAAGGTCATGAAGATGATGAAGCTGATCGGTATGGAAGGATATGAAAACAAGAACGTAACGCTGCTTTCCGGCGGTCAGCAGCAGCGTGTGGCAATCGCCAGAGCGCTTGTCAATGAGCCGAAAGTGCTCTTGTTAGATGAACCGTTAGGCGCGCTTGATCTGAAGCTGCGCAAAGAAATGCAGTATGAATTAAAACGTATTCAGCAGGAGGTCGGCATCACCTTTATTTTCGTAACGCATGATCAGGAAGAAGCACTGACGATGTCTGATAAGATCGTCGTTATGAAAGACGGCGAAATTTGTCAGGTGGGAACGCCGCAGGATATTTACAATGAACCGGTCAATCGCTATGTTGCGAATTTTATCGGCGAAAGCAATATCATTCCCGCTGTCATGAAAGAAGACTATAAAGTGAAGTTTGATGATATTGTATTTGACTGTGTGGATCATGGCTATGGGGAAAATGAGAAAGTCGATGTCGTGATCCGTCCTGAGGACATTGACATCGTCGATGTGGAAAAAGGCAAGATGAGCGGCGAGGTGCTGAGCGTATTGTTTAAGGGCGTTCATTATGAAGTAATTGTGGAAACCGTGCCGGGAACGACCGTCAATGTAAAGATGCACGTGATCCGCAATCATGATGTTACCTCTGAAAACGGAAAGGAAAAGATCAGTGCCAATGACTTCTATGTCGATATCGAAGATGTAGCGGCATTAGACGATAAAGAAATCATCGCTCGTGCCGATGCACAGGCATGGTCGCCGGAATCAGATGAATACATCTCCATCAACAAGATCGAATATGATCTGAAAGAAGAATTGGGAGAATATCCGGTCGTATTCGCTACCGCAAACGGTACCTCGATCGAACGCAAGATCTTTGTCGTCAATCAGCGTGTCGTAAAAAATGAAAAGGCGAATGAAGCGGTCATGGCGTTTAACTTCTTTAAGACTGTTGATGAGATCAAAGAATCGGTTGCGCTGGATACAGACTTAAAGACGTGGGCAAATGCACAGGGCTGGAAGCTGAGCGATGAAGACGAATCGATCGATATGAGCGTTGATTACGATTTCGATGATGAAAACATCGTAGAAGGTGTTTATAATATCTCATTCTCAACGACCGGTCGGGAGTTTAAGATTCATACGACAGATTACGTGGAAGAAGGAAAAGAGGTCGGCTTGACATTCTTCCCGGAAGATATCCATGTCATGGAGAAGATGGGTTTCTAAATGAAGCGGTTTTCTCAATTAGCAGTTCCTTATATCGTTTGGGTTGCATTGATGATCGTATTGCCGCTGGTGCTGATCCTGCTTTATGCGCTTACGGCACAAGGCAATGAGCTGATCACTTTCTCCTTTACGCTGGAACATTTCAAACGCTTTTTTACCGACCTTGATTTTCTATTGATCTTATGGCGCTCGGTCGTCATTGCCTTTAAGACGACAGTGATCTGTGTATTGCTGGGTTATCCGATCGCTTATTTCATTGCGCGAAGCAATGATCGTCTGCGCAATGTTTTGATCTTGGCAATTACACTGCCGATGTGGATCAACATGCTGGTAAGAACCTATGCATGGATCGGCTTGCTTTCTGATGGCGGCCTGCTTCAGCAGCTGCTTGCATGGATCGGATTAGGGGATGTCAAGCTGTTATATACGGAAGGAGCCGTTTTGCTTGGCATGGTATATAACTTCATTCCGTTTATGATCTTGCAGATCAATACATCATTGTCTAAAATGGACAAATCGCTGATTGAAGCAAGTGCGGATCTAGGCGCGAATAAGGTACAGACATTTTTGAAAGTGGTCCTGCCGCTTTCTTTGCCGGGCGTGGTAAGCGGAATCTCGCTGGTCTTCCTGCCGGCTGTCAGCTCGTTCTTCATTCCGAAGCTATTAGGCGGCGGACAGTACTTCCTGATCGGAAATGTCATTGAAAATCAGTTTATCACTGTTGGCGAGTGGAATTTCGGCAGTGCGATCTCGATGATCATGGCAGTGGTCATGATGTTCAGCATTTATGTGATTCGCAAGCTGGAAGAACGAAGCGCTGGAAAGGGGGATAAATAAGATGAAGAAAGAAAAACGCCCGATCGGCAAGATCTTGATGATCTTAACATTGGCATTCTTCTATCTGCCGATCTTGTTTATGATGGTATTCTCCTTTAATTCCAGTAAATCACTGACGCATTTCAGCGGATTCTCAACGATCTGGTATGAACGGATGTTTGAAAACCGTTCGATGATGGAATCGTTACAGACGACGATCGTGATCGCTTTGATCGCAACCGCTGTTTCTACGCTGATCGGAACGATCAGTGCGATCGGTTTATCAAAATCTAAAAAAATCGTGCGCAAGGTCATGATGCAGTTAAATGATTTTCCGATCATGAATCCGGAAATCGTAACGGCGATCGGATTGATGTTACTGTTTATCACGCTGCGCATTGAACGCGGTTTTATGACGATGCTTTTGGCACATATCGCTTTCTGTACACCTTATGTTATTTTAAGCATCATGCCGAAGATCCGCTCACTGGATCCGAATCTGGCTGACGCCGCTATGGATCTTGGGGCAACGCCATGGCAGGCGCTCACGAAGGTGCTGGTGCCGCAGATCATGCCGGGCATCGTATCCGGTGCGCTGATCGCATTTACGATGTCATTTGATGATTTCATTATCTCTTACTTTGTAACCGGCGGCGGCGTCAAGAATTTGAGCATCATGGTCTATACGATGAGCAAACGGGTCAATCCGAGCATCAATGCGATCTCTACTTTGGTAGTCGTACTGATTACGGTTGTCTTGCTGATCATCAATCTCGTGCCGATGTTTCGCAAAAACAAGCCGGGCAAAAGCAAAAAAGGATGGATCGTACTGGGCATTGCGGCTGCGCTTGGCTTAGGCGCCTTTGCATTAAATTCATCAAAATCGGAAGGAAAATACGCAGGACAAACACTGTATGTATATAACTGGGGAGAATATACCGGTGAAAATCTGATCCCGATGTTTGAGGAACAAACCGGCGCCAAAGTGGTAATGGATCAGTTTGATTCCAATGAGCAGATGTATATCAAAGTCGCAAATGGTGAAGTGTATGATATTTTGGTGCCAAGCGACTATATGATCGAACGACTGATGCAGGAAGATATGCTGCAGAAGCTGGATCAGGATCAGCTCAACTGTCTGGATCTATTATCTGACGGGGTAAAAGGTCTCTCATATGATCCGAAAAATGAATATTCCGTTCCTTATTTCTGGGGTACTGTCGGTATTGTTTATGATAAAAACAAGGTAAGCGAGGAAGATCTGGAGAAAGAAGGATTTAATATTTTCCTCGATCAGAAATACAAAGGCGACATTTATCTGTATGATTCAGAACGAGATTCATTCATGATGGCATTAAAAGCGCTTGGTTATTCGATGAATACAAGTGATGAAAAAGAATTGAATGAAGCCTATGAATGGCTGCTGGAATGTGTCAATACGATGGAACCGGAAATCGTAACCGATGAAATCATTGACAATATGGCGCAGGGCAGAAAAGCGTTGGGCCTTGTGTATTCCGGAGATGCGGCTTATATCATGAGTGAAAATGAAGATATGGGCTTCTATTTACCGGAAAGCGGAACGAATTTGTGGTCAGATGCCATGGTCATTCCGAAGAATGCGAAGAATGTGGAGCTGGCGCATGCATTTATCAATTTCGTTTCTGAATATGAGGGAGCAATGGATAATTCCAGCTTTGTCGGCTATACTTCGCCAAATGAAGAAGTCATGCTGGAAATGTCACAGGAAGGCGGCGAATATGAAGGGATCAATGCGTATTTGCCAAGAACCGGATATGAGAAGGATGAAGTCTTCCAGTATGATGAAGATACAAGAAAGATCATTGCGAACTTATTTGCGAAAGTAAAGGTAGCGGCTTCCAATGCCAGTTAAATAAAAGATAAATAAAAAAAACGATGGAAGCACGTGCAGTGTGCGGCAGGGAGAACATGCTTGTGCTTATGGAAATGAAAAGGGATTGTTGTAAAGCAGTCCTTTTTTATAGGCAGGCACTTTTTCAGATTTTTCGCATATCATAGCGGGGAATAGTAAGACAATATTTAGAAAATAGGGAATATCCATATTGGCGCAATAAAAAACATAGATATATTCAGGGAAATGTTTTATAATAAAGATGTTTGCAGGAAGTAAAACAAGCGTTGTGAAAGAAACGCTGTATTGATAAATGAGATCGGGAAGGAGAATATGGATGAAAGAAGTCATTAAGATTGAAGGAGGGCATGCATTAAAGGGAACAGTGCGCATCAGCGGTTCAAAAAATGCAACGGTAGCGCTGATACCTGCGGCAATCTTGGCGAACGGTCCGGTTACGATCGTAGGGGTACCGAATATATCAGATGTGGAATCACTTGCGGTTTTATTGCGGGATTTGGGGGTAGATGTTTGTTTTAAGGCACAGGATCACATCATTATTGATCCGACCCATATGCAGAATCGCCCGATGACACAGGATGCGGTGCAAAAACTGCGTGCTTCTTATTACTTCATGGGCGCATTATTAGGGAAATATGGCAGAGTGGAAATGAAGATGCCGGGAGGCTGCTATTTAGGCCCAAGACCGATCGATCTGCATTTGAAAGGATTTGAAGCGCTGGGTGCGACAGTCAATTATGAACATGGTGCTTATATTATTGAAGCGAAGGAATTGGTGGGCACAAAGATCTTTTTAGATATTTCCAGTGTCGGTGCGACTTTGAATGTCATGATGGCGGCAGTTTATGCAAAGGGGCGCACGATTATCGAGAATGCGGCGAAAGAACCGGAAATCATTGATGTGGCAACGCTGCTGAATAAAATGGGTGCGCAGATTCGCGGCGTCGGCACCAATGTCATTACGATCGACGGTGTGGAAACGCTGGGCGGCTGTTTCCATGAAATTATCCCGGATCGCATTGAAGCGGCAACCTATATCGTGCTGGCAGCGGCAGCCGCAGAGGAAATGACTGTGGAGAATATCATTCCACAGCATTTGGAATCTCTGTTGTCTAAACTGGAGGAAATCGGTGTGGAAATGAAAGTGGATATTGACAAGGTTACCATTAAGGGAAGAAATCCGCATTTGAAAGCGACAGATATTAAAACATTGCCTTATCCGGGCTTTGCAACGGATATTCAGCAGCCGCTTACTGCTTTATTAACACAGGCGGAAGGACAGTCGATCGTTACGGAAACGATTTACACAGAGCGCTTTAAGCATTGTCATGAATTGAATAAAATGGGTGCGAATATCAATGTCATGGTACCGAGTTCCTTTATCAATGGACCGACACGCTTATCAGGAGCGGAAGTTGTCGCAACAGATCTGCGCTGCGGCGCCTGTCTGGTAATTGCGGGTTTGATTGCGGACGGCATTACAGAGATCAGCGAGATTTATCATATTGACCGCGGCTATGAAAATTTAGATGGAAAGCTAAGCGCTTTGGGGGCAAAAATCTGGCGGGAAACGATCGCATAAGAAAGCGGTGATGGCAAATGTGAATGCCATATAAGGAAGTAATTTGAAAACACAATGAAATATAACTTCATAAGAATGGAAGGCGACAGAGAAATATTTCTCTGCCGCCGTTTTTATGCAATGCCAGTTACCTTGAAAACATCATGGTGTAAACCGGTAAAAGAATCGAAGCAACGCTCTTTATCCCTGATCGATCGAAGGTAAATCAATGAAGTTATAACGATATTGATAAGCATGATTTCTTTTGCTTTTGTTTCTTTCTCAATCGTTTCTATTATTTTGGCATTGATCACATTTCTTTTTCCCATCGGCTTTCAGCAGCTTTCCATTGTTGTGAAAACTCTATTTTTCCAACGGCCGCTAGAAAAGGTTCTGTCAAAAATGCCTTGATCGTTTTAAGCACTGTGCTGAAATGATCCGTTTTAGTGTCTATCTTCAGGCAGAATGCTTTCCACTTCTTCTGCATAGCAGGATCATCTGCAAAGCGCATAACCTGTTCAAACTGCTCTATCACAAAGCGATGTTCACGATTTTCGAAAGTTTTTTTCAGTGCTTCACTGAGTACTTTGCCGTCAAAATCAAATTTATTGGCAAGATAATAAATATCATAGTAATCTTTCATTCGACTGGAAAATTCCATCAGAGTGAGGATTGCATCTATTTTCTCAGCAATCGTCGTTTCAAGAGAATAGGTATTTACCACCGGTGCAGTGAAATCATCAAGCTGCGTCGGGATTTTTCGCTTTTCTTGTTTTGGTACGATCACATCGCCCACACCGAAGTCTATATGAAATGGAGTTCGCGTATTTTTCATACGAGCCACAATAGAAGTCCCGATACCGGCATATTTCTTAGCAACCGTAATAGGCGCAATATCGTTAATTTCAAAGGTAATAAAATCATTGCCGGTAGACATAGATAGGATTTCATCCAGTACAGATTTTAACTGTTCGGGCGTATTTGGTACTTTTTGAAGTAGGAAGTCCACATCCATCGTTACCCTACTATCAAAATTGGTAACGGAATAAATAAACAAACCACCTTTGAGGATAAGGTTTTCTGCATATTTGGACTTTTCCAAACGGCGCAAAAACTCTTCTTGACAGAAAAGTTGGAGGCAAAGCTGATAGCTTCTTCCGCTTTCTTTTGCCTTGTTTTTGAGCCGTGCAAGTACGGATGCGGCAATATCAGCCATTGATCAACACCTCCATTACATTCATAACTTTTGTATAAAGCTTCATCTCTTTTGCATATTTAGACAAGTTCACAAGGTTCTTTTTTTTATCAGCAGCATAAGCATTGACAGCCTTATTGAAAATTTCATTGTCGAGTTTTGTGCGATACTTAAAGCAGTCGCAAATTGTTCTTTCGCGGTCATATATAGGAAGCATGACGCCGTTAAAATTGCTTGTAGTTTTACCCATATCTAGGAAATCCTTTTGAATATAATAAGCCTTCATCGGAAATTCTTCAATATTTTTTACGGCACGGGTGGCTGTTCGCGGCACAGCAATAGACCATTTGCGAGGAGAAAAATCACTATATCCATAATGGAATAAGGCAGATTCCACACAAATAATTCCTTGTGGAAGGATTTCTCTTATCCACTGTTCCTCTGTTATATGATTGCTCTTTGGAAGCTGATAAATGCCTCTGCGAACCCTCTCGATAACTCCTTCTTTACAGAAAGCCGCCACTTCATATTTATTTATTCCGCTAGCGACAAAATCCGAAGTTTTTGCAATTCCTCCGTTATTTTCAATTACTTTTATTAAACTTTCTTTTTTATTCAAGCGAGCACCAACTTTCTGCATACAAAAAATAAATATTGTATGCAATTAGTATATCGTATCGTGTTAGATATTGCAACAACTATATGTAGGCAGCATTCTTGGCTTTATAGGTTTTCGGTAGTGAACAGGTATGACAGGAAGATAAGCGATTAAGGATGCTGTATTGCACACATCGTGAAATAGCAGGTATTACGGAGCTTATGTCAATGTTTGTAAATTACCTGATTCAGTGTATTGCGTCTATAATAATGATAAAGCAAGCGATAAACGTGAATTTTTACTTTATAGTGGCAGAAATAATTGATGTTTTTTTCGACTGGGAAATTTATGCTATGATTGGGGAAGTTCGAAAAAGCAGGCTTTCAAATTTTTGGTATGATAAAAGGATAGGGTGGAATCTATTTTCTGAGCTACACCGTTACTCCCTTATTTGATATCCGCAAATATGTCATCGCCTTTTTATGGAATAGGAGATATATATTAGCAGAGAAGAAACATCGGAAAATGATGCAAATAAAAACCGTTTCGCTAAACATGGAGAAACGGTCTTCAGATACAGGTAAGATGCTGCATGATGCAGGGATGATTCGGAACTATTTTGGATGATACATTTTCTTTGTCTGATAAGCGGCTTCACAGGTCAGATTCATTTCCAGTTTTCGATAGACATTGCGGTCTACTTCTGAAAGGATCACCGTACTGTGTGCCTCGCAGCATTTCAGCTTTGACAACTGCTGTAAAGCTAAATGGGAAATCGGATTGGTCGTGGCGGAAATTGCCAAACAGATCAGAATTTCATCGGAATGTAAACGCGGATTGTTGTTGCCAAGACTGCCGGTCTTTAACTTCTGAATCGGCTCAATGATGCTTGGTGCGATCAGCGGAATATCGTCATTGATATGCCCCAATGCTTTTAAGGCGTTTAATAAGGCAGCGGCGCTTGCTCCTAACAGGGAGGAGGTCTTACCGGTTACCACACTTCCATCAGGCAATTCGATCGCCATTGCCGGAGCCTGCGTCATTTCGGCTTTTTCAAGTGCCGGTTTCACACAGATGCGGCTTTCTTTATCAATGTTTGCCTGAGACATGACAAGTTCGATCTTTTCGATCGTCGCCATTTCAACGAGGCCTTTTTTATGCCCTTCGCAGGCATGGTAATAGCGTCTGATGATTTCATCGCAGCTTGCTTTTACAGCCGCATCATTATCAACGATGCAGTTGCCAACCATATTTACGCCCATGTCGGTAGGGGATTTATAAGGACAGGTGCCGTTGATCTTTTCAAAGATAGTACGCAGCACCGGGAAGATTTCTACATCGCGATTATAATTAACGGTCGTTTCGCCATATGCCTCCAAATGGAACGGGTCGATCATATTGATGTCGTTTAGATCGGCGGTTGCTGCTTCATAAGCAAGATTGACCGGATGTTTCAAAGGGAGATTCCAGATCGGGAATGTTTCAAATTTCGCATAGCCTGCTTTGATGCCGTGCTTTTGTTCATGATACATTTGCGAAATACAGGTTGCCATTTTACCGGATCCGGGACCCGGCGCCGTTACGACGACAAGCGGCTTGCTTGTTTTGATATAGTCGTTTTTGCCTAATCCTTCTTCGCTCACGATATAGGATACATTATTCGGATAGCCGGGAATCGGATAATGTAAGAAGACCGGTATGTCAAGCGATTCTAATTTCTGTTTGAAAGCATCGGCAGCTGCCTGATTTTCATATTGGGTCAAAACAACACTGCCGACATATAAGCCGACGCCGCGAAAGGCATCGATCAGGCGCAGAACCTCACCGTCATAGGAAATGCCCAGATCGCTGCGCACTTTGTTTTTTTCAATATCACCGGCATTGATGGCGATGATGACTTCGACCTGTTCTTTTAGGGTCAAAAGCATTTTCAGCTTGCTGTCAGGCTCAAATCCCGGCAATACTCTAGCTGCATGGTTGTCATCGAATAGTTTACCGCCAAACTCCAAATACAGTTTATTATCAAATTGGGAGATCCTTTCTAAAATGTGCTTGGACTGCATCTCTAAATATAATTGATTATCAAATGCTTGTGTTTTCATCCCGAATCCTCTCTTTCATCAACTTCATCATTATATCAAAAAATGTGGGGATTTCCTATGTAAAAATAGAGGAATTTTGAGGGGTCGTGTATTCGCTGTACTTAGATAAGTGATTTTCAGTAGTTATCTGAGATTGATACGAGCTATTGCTTTATTTTTTCATTCTTTGTATCATTTTCATAAAGTTGTAGATGCTGCTTTGATTAAGTCGATTTTTAGGAAATATAATTTGAAAAGGATCGCTTTTTGTTATTTTTACTTTTCAGCATGGCGCTATAGCGGACAAGTAGTACATTCCCCATTTCTACAGACCAATGAATTTCCCATATGTCTCTTTCCATAGTCATTTCTATGGGAATAAGGTATAATGAATTATAAACAATAAAGAAAGCTAACTATATAAAAATCAAGTAAATTGTATGAAAAAGTCTGAAA
>OLQA01003560.1_pt1 | contig 10962 bp, 8 predicted proteins | sample 1673151 | NCBI WGS metagenome assembly OLQA01 (sample SAMEA3136760, study PRJEB25190) | human gut metagenome | biome: human gut; feature: human-associated habitat; material: faeces | place: Austria | collected 2013 | reverse complement strand
AGCCATACCTAAAGTATCTACACGCGTAACACAGAAAGAAGTAGACGCTAAGATCCAGGAAGAGGCAGGAAAGAACGCAAGAACAGTTACAGTAGAAGGACGTCCGGTTAAAGACGGAGATGAAGTTGTTCTTGATTTTGAAGGATTTGTTGACGGAGAAGCATTCGAGGGCGGAAAAGGAGAGAACTATTCTCTTACAATTGGTTCCGGAACATTTATTCCAGGATTCGAGGATCAGCTTATCGGAGTAGAGGCAGAGAAAGAAGTAGAAGTTAAAGTTACATTCCCGGAGGAGTATCACGCAGAGAACCTTCAGGGAAAAGATGCTGTATTCAAATGTACAGTACATGAGATCAAAGAGAAAGAGCTTCCAGAGATTGATGATGAATTCGCAGCAGAAGTATCTGAGTTTGATACATTAGATGAGTACAAGGCTGATGTAAAAGCTAAGATTAAAGAAGAAAAAGCTAAAGAAGGAAAAGCAAAAAAAGAAGATCAGGTAATCGCAAAAGCTATCGAGAATGCAACAATGGAGATTCCTGAACTTATGATCAAGACACAGGCGCGCCAGCAGATGGATAATTTTGCTCAGAATCTGATGTCACAGGGACTGACAATGGAGCAGTATGCACAGTTCACAGGAATGACAGCAGACAAGATGATGGAGCAGATGCTTCCATCAGCAGAGAAGAACATTAAGACACGTCTTGTTCTCGAGGCAATTGCAAAAGCTGAGAATATTGAGATTTCTGACGAGAAGATTGATGAGAAGTTAGCTGAGATGGCTAAGTCTTACGATATGGAAGTTGAAAAACTTAAAGAGCTTGTAGGAGAGGCTGAGAAACAGCAGATGAAAGACGATATGGCTGTTCAGGAAGCAATTGATTTCCTTGTTGAGAACGCTGTAGAGAAATAATAAGTCACTGAAATATAACAGGGAGGCATATGTATGAGTTTAGTACCTTATGTCATTGAACAGACAAGCAGAGGAGAGCGTTCCTATGATATCTATTCAAGATTATTAAAGGACAGAATTATATTTTTTGGAGAAGAAGTTACAGATGCATCAGCGAGTGTAGCAATCGCGCAGCTTCTTTTCCTGGAAGCAGAGGATCCGGAAAAGGATATTCATCTGTACATTAACAGTCCGGGCGGATCTGTATCTGCAGGTCTGGCAATTTATGATACCATGCAGTATATCAAATGTGATATTGAGACAATCTGTATCGGTATGGCAGCAAGCATGGGATCATTCCTTCTGGCCGGAGGTACAAAAGGAAAGAGACTTGCCCTTCCAAATTCCGAGATTATGATTCATCAGCCATCTGGAGGAGCTCAGGGTCAGGCAACTGAAATTCAGATTGCAGCAGAGCATATCCTGAAGACTCGTGAGAGATTGAACCGGATTCTTGCAGAGAATACAGGACAGCCGCTGGAGGTCATTAGCAGAGAGACTGACAGAGATAATTTTATGTCCGCTGAGGAAGCCAAAGCATTTGGATTAATCGATGAAGTAATTACAAGACGATAGGGAACAGATATGTTCCCTATTCTTTAATGAGGTGTAGAATATTGGGAAGAAATGATGATCAGATAAGGTGTTCATTTTGTAATAAGTCACAGGCTCAGGTGAAAAAATTGATTGCAGGACCGAATGATACTTATATCTGTGATGAATGTGTGGAAGTATGCTCTGAGATTATAGAAGAAGAGATGGCATATGATGAGAATGATTCCTGGACTCCGTTTTCAGATATCAATCTTTTGAAACCGGAAGAGATCAAGGAATTTCTTGATGATTATGTGATTGGACAGGATGAGGCAAAAAAGGTTCTTTCTGTTGCTGTATATAATCACTACAAGCGTATTATGGCACAGAGAGATCTCGGCGTCGAATTGAATAAGAGTAATATACTGATGCTGGGACCGACAGGGTGTGGTAAGACACTTCTTGCCCAGTCACTTGCAAAAATTCTGAATGTTCCATTTGCAATAGCTGATGCAACAGCTCTTACTGAGGCAGGATATGTAGGAGAAGATGTGGAAAATATTCTTCTAAAACTGATTCAGGCTGCAGATTATGATATTGAACGTGCAGAGTATGGTATTATCTATCTTGATGAGATCGATAAGATTACAAGAAAATCTGAGAACCCGTCAATTACAAGAGATGTATCTGGAGAAGGTGTTCAGCAGGCACTTCTTAAGATTGTAGAAGGCACGGTTGCAAATGTTCCTCCACAGGGTGGAAGAAAGCATCCACATCAGGAATTCCTTCAGATAGATACAACGAATATTTTATTTATCTGTGGCGGTGCATTTGAAGGAATTGATAAGATTATTGAGAAACGTATTGATCAGAAATCTATCGGATTTAATGCAGAAATTGCAGAGAAGCATGAAGATGATGTAGATAAATTGTTAGCTCAGGTGCTGCCACAGGATCTTGTGAAATTTGGATTGATTCCGGAACTGGTAGGGCGTGTACCAGTTACAGTATCTCTTGAGATGCTGGATCATGATGCTTTGATCCGTATCTTGACAGAGCCAAAGAATGCAATCGTAAAGCAGTATCAAAAACTTTTGGAACTAGATGGAGTGAAATTAGTATTTGACGATTCTGCATTAAACGAGATTGCAGATATATCATTGAAAAGAAAGACCGGAGCCAGAGGACTTCGGGCAATCATGGAAAATACAATGATGGATATTATGTATCGCGCACCGTCCGATGAGACACTGAAAACGTGCCGGATCACCGGTGACGTGGTGACAGGAAAAGCAAAACCAGAGTGTGAACACACTTCTGTGAATACACAAAGCGCATAATGAAAGAGGCGGGTACGAGTAAAATTGTTCCCGTCTCATTTTTGAATTATAGGAGTAAACAGTATGGAAAATGAGTTGATGAGTCTGCCGATGGTGGCACTTCGTGGACTTGCAGTGCTGCCAGAGCAGGTGACACATTTTGATGTGAGCCGTGAAAAATCTGTGCAGGCAATCACACAGGCCATGAAAAAAGATCAGAAAATATTTCTTGTAATGCAGAAGGAAGTTGAAGTGGAAGAGCCAAAGGAGTCAGATCTTTACAGAATTGGCTGTATTGCAACTGTAAAACAGATTGTAAAGCTTCCGGGAAATATGAAACGTGTTCTAGTATCGGGAGAGCAGCGTGCAGGTCTTTCCTGGATTGAATCTGAAGAACCTTATTTTCAGGTCGCGGTAAAAATATTGCCGGATTTCTGCAAACCGGAAGACCGGGAACTGTTGGAAAATCCAATCAATGAAGAAGGAATGGTACGTGGACTTCGTGAACTGTTCCGGGATTATATGTCAAAAAATCCAAAGCTTGCAAAAGAACTCGCTATGATGATCGAAAAGATAAAATCGCTGCGCGTCATGGTCGATACAATTGCTGCCAATCTTCCAATGGATTATGAAGATACCCAAAAAGTTCTGGAAGAGCAGGATATTCTTCAGAGATATGAAGACATTTCTCTTCGTGTGGTCAATGAGATGCGCGTACTCAGTGTGAAAGAGGATCTTCAGAAAAAGGTAAAAGAGCGTGTAGATAAGAATCAGAGAGAATATATCTTAAGAGAAGAGATGAAACTGATTCGTGAGGAACTAGGGGAAGATACACTTCAGACAGATGCGGAGGAATTCGAACAGGCAGTGAAAGATTTAGATGCATCTTGTGAAGTGAAAGAAAAATTAGCAAAAGAAATCAAAAGATTTAAAAGCCAGATGGCAAGCCCGGCAGAGTCTGGTGTTGTAAGAACTTATATTGAAACGATGCTTGAGATGCCGTGGAATAAGAAATGTGAGGAGAATCTTGATATCAAAGCTGCGAAAGAAAAGCTTGATGAAGAACATTATGGTCTGGAAAAGGTAAAAGATCGTATACTGGAATTTCTGGCAGTTAGAATCCTCACAAGTAAAGGACAGACTCCGATTCTTTGCCTTGCTGGCCCTCCGGGAACCGGTAAGACCTCTATTGCAAGATCACTTGCAGAAGCGCTTGGAAGACCTTATGTCCGTATTTCTCTTGGTGGTGTGCGTGATGAGGCTGAGATCCGGGGACATCGCAAGACTTACGTAGGCGCAATGCCTGGAAGAATTGCGACAGCACTTCGAAATGCAAAAGTAAAGAATCCACTGATGCTTTTAGACGAAATTGATAAAGTTAGTAATGACTATAAAGGAGATACATTTTCTGCACTTCTGGAAGTACTGGACAGTGAACAGAATGACAAGTTCCGTGATCATTATCTGGAAGTTCCAATCGATTTGTCGGAAGTACTGTTTGTTACGACAGCTAATACATTACAAACAATTCCAAGACCACTTCTTGACCGTATGGAAGTAATCGAGATCAACAGTTATACAGAAAATGAGAAAATTCATATTGCCCAGAGACATCTGATTCCAAAGCAGTTAAAAAGTCATGGACTTTCAGAGGAACAACTTTCAATCAGTAAGAAAGCACTTCAAAAAATTGCGACCGTGTATACAAGGGAAGCGGGAGTTCGTCAATTGGAAAGGAAAATTGGAGGCATCTGCAGAAAGTCAGCCAGAGAGATTTTGGAAGATAATAAGAAATGTATTAAAGTTACAGAACGTAATCTGGAGCATTATCTAGGCAAAGAGATTTACCAGTTCCAGAAGGCAAATGAACAGGATGAAGTCGGAATTGTCCGAGGACTTGCATGGACCAGTGTCGGAGGAGATACACTTCAGATTGAGGTTAATGTGATGCCGGGGGAGGGTGAGATCCTTCTGACTGGTCAGCTTGGCGATGTAATGAAAGAATCTGCAAGAGCCGGGATCAGTTATATACGTTCTGTCAGCAAAGAACATGGTATTGATGAGAAATTTTTTAAAGAACATGATATACATATCCATATTCCGGAAGGAGCAGTACCAAAAGATGGACCGTCTGCAGGTATTACAATGGCAACGGCGATATTCTCAGCTGCGACAGGAAGAAAGGTACGTGCGGATGTGGCTATGACCGGTGAGATTACACTAAGAGGAAGGGTGCTTCCAATCGGTGGATTAAAAGAAAAACTTTTGGCAGCAAAAAATGCCGGGATCCGGATGATTCTGATTCCTAAAGAAAATGAGAGGGATATTGAAGAAATGTCTTCAGAGATCACAAAGGGTCTTAAGATAGTCAGTGTATCTCATATGGATGAAGTGCTTGATTATGCACTTTCTAAAGAACAGGAGGGATAAGATGGTCATTAAAAATGTAAATCTTGAAACAGTATGTGGAATTACAAGTGTTCTGCCAAAGAATACAAAACCGGAGATCGCATTTGCGGGAAAATCAAATGTAGGAAAATCATCGCTGATTAATGCGTTGATGAACCGGAAATCTTATGCAAGAATTTCAGCGACTCCGGGTAAGACACAGACGATTAATTATTATAGTATTAATGATGAAATGTATCTTGTTGACCTTCCGGGTTATGGATACGCAAAAGTGTCTGAACAGGAAAAAATTAAATGGGGACAGTTGATTGAACGTTATCTTCATAGTTCTGCACAATTGAAAGCAGTATTCCTGTTGATTGATATCAGGCATGCACCATCTGAAAATGACAGAATAATGTATCAGTGGATTGTTGAACAGGGATTTCATCCAATCATTATAGCAACGAAACTCGACAAGATTAAAAGAAGTCAGGTGCAGAAGCAGATGAAAGTGCTAAGAGAAGGGCTGAAATTGATTCCAGGGACAACGATCATTCCATTTTCTTCTCAGACTAAGCAAGGAAGAGATGAAATCTGGGATATGGTAGAAAATCAATTTCTCAATCAATAATCACTAGGATATTCCTTTTTACAGATGCTTATGATATAATATACAGAGATGTTGTCTGTCTGTAAGTAAAGTGCCAGATGACAGAAATGATCGAAACAGATCATACAGATATTAAAAAAATGAACTGTATGAAATGTAGCGCAAGGAGTAATGAACTATGAAAAGAGTATTGTTAAAGCTCAGCGGGGAAGCTCTCGCCGGGGAGAAAAAGACAGGATTTGACGAGGCAACATGTATTGGAGTCGCAAAGCAGGTAAAACAGCTTGTTGATGACGGTGTTCAGGTAGCAATTGTAACAGGTGGAGGTAATTTCTGGAGAGGAAGAACCAGCGAGACAATTGACCGTGTAAAGGCAGATCAGATTGGAATGCTTGCAACAGTTATGAACTGTATTTACGTATCTGATATTTTCCGTTTTGCAGGAATGGAGACAGAAGTATTTACCCCGTTCGTATGCGGTGCATTTACTACATTATTTTCAAAAGATAAAGCTGTGGAAGCATTGAATCAGGGAAAGGTTGTTTTCTTTGCAGGAGGAACAGGACACCCGTATTTTTCTACAGATACAGGTGCTGTACTTCGCGCCATTGAGATTGAAGCAGATGCAATGCTTCTGGCAAAGGCAATCGATGGAATCTATGACAGTGATCCAAAGGTAAATCCACAGGCAAAGAAATATAACGAAATTAGTATTCAGGAGATCATCGACAAAAAGCTGATGGCGGTAGATCTGACGGCTTCTATTATGTGCCTTGAGAATAAGATGCCGATGCTTGTATTCGGTTTGAACGAGGAAAACAGTATTGTGGAAACGATGAGCGGAAACTTTACGGGAACGAAAGTGACTGTATAAGCGTTATAAAAAATTTGCAGGAGGATATAAATATGAATGAAAGATTGACGACATATGATTCAAAGATGACAAAAACGATCAATAATCTTGACGGAGAATTAGCTACGATCAGAGCCGGTCGCGCAAATCCACATGTTCTTGATAAATTGACAGTTGATTATTACGGATCGCCGACACCGATCCAACAGGTGGCAAACGTATCTGTCCCGGAAGCAAGGATGATTCAGATCCAGCCGTGGGAAAAGAGCATGCTCAAAGAGATTGAGAAAGCGATCCTTATGTCAGATCTCGGCATCAATCCGACTAATGACGGTTCGACGGTTCGCCTCGTATTCCCTGAACTTACGGAGGATCGGAGAAAAGAACTGGCAAAAGATGTGAAGAAAAAAGGAGAGGCTGCGAAAGTGGCTGTCAGAAATATCCGTCGTGACGGAAATGTAGCGTTTAAGAAGTTAAAAGGAACGGAAGTTTCGGAAGATGAGATCAAAGATCTGGAAGACGATCTTCAGAAGATTACGGATAAATATATCGAAAAGATTGATAAGATGGTCGAGGTAAAGACAAAAGAGATTATGACTGTGTAATCGGATTCTTAACGCCGTTACAAAAACTGGGGGCTTTGATTGTAAGCCCCCTTTCGTATAGAGAGGAAGAAAAGATGAACGTACCGCAGCATATAGCAATTATTTTAGACGGAAATGGCAGATGGGCGAAAGCAAAGGGGATGCCGCGAAACTACGGACACGCACAGGGAAGCAAAAATGTGGAGAAAATCTGTGAAGAGGCATGGCGTATGGGAATTAAATATCTGACGGTTTATGCATTTTCAACAGAAAATTGGAGCCGCCCGGAAAATGAAGTTGCGGCTCTTATGAAACTGCTTCGTAATTATATGAAAACATGCTTGAAAACAGCGGCCAAGAATGATATGAAGATCCGTGTGATCGGAGATATTGAGCCGTTGGATGACGATATCAAAAGCAGGATTCGCGAGCTAGAAGCTGCTACCACAGACAACGGCGGTCTGAATTTTACGATTGCCTTGAATTACGGAAGCAGAGATGAGCTGACACGGGCAGCGCAAAAAATGGCGAAAGACTGTGCAGAAGGAAAGATAAAAGCAGAAGAGATTGATGAATCGGTGTTTGAGACATATTTAGATACTCATGGGATTCCGGATCCAGATATGATGATCCGAACGAGTGGGGAGCAGAGATTGTCGAATTATCTTCTTTGGCAGCTTGCATATTCGGAATTTTATTTTACGGATGTGCCCTGGCCGGATTTTACAAAAGAAGAACTTGTAAAAGCAATCGAAGAATATAACCACAGACACAGAAGATTCGGCAAAGTTGAGGAGGCGTAATCTATGTTTAAAACACGGTTGTTGAGCGGCATTATGCTGATGATCATTGCATTGACGACAGTGATTGCCGGAGGGCAAGTTTTATTTACGGTTCTTTTCGCGATCAGCCTGATCGGAATGTCAGAACTTTATAAAGTGTTTGGCATTGAGAAAAAAGCGCCGGGAATTGTCGGTTATATTTTTGCTTTCGGGTATTATGCGCTTATTTATATGGAAGAATATCTCCCGGGAGAAAAACATACATGGTTTATGCTGCTTTTTATGGCGTATTTGATCTGCCAGATGGCAGTGCTTGTATTTTCTTATCCGAAATATAATACACAGCAGATCATGGCGGCATTTTTCGGAGTATTTTATGTAGCGGTAATGCTGTCTTACATTTACCTTACAAGAATGCTTCCGGGAGGAGTGTTTACCGTATGGCTTGTGTTTATCTGTTCGTGGGGATGCGATACATGTGCATACTGTGTAGGCATGCTCATCGGAAAGCATAAGATGGCTCCGGTTCTGAGTCCGAAAAAATCCGTAGAAGGCGGGATAGGAGGAATTGCAGGCGCAGCCCTGATTGGTGTGCTTTATGTATTAGCTGTGAACCACTGGGGAAATGCAGGGGCGAGTATCGTTTCTTATGCAGTGATCGGTGCAGTCGGCGGCGCAATTTCCCAGATCGGCGATCTGGCGGCATCGGCGATCAAACGTTATCATAATATTAAAGATTACGGGAAACTGATTCCGGGTCATGGAGGAATTCTGGATCGTTTTGACAGTGTCATTTTTACTGCTCCGATCATATATTATCTTGCGGTTTTATTGTAAGACATAAGGGCATTATGAAGCCGGAAGATAAGTTTACGGGCGATATGTTACAGGACAGATGCAGAAGTGAGGTACAAAGATATGAAAAGAATCGCTGTCTTAGGGTCTACCGGCTCGATCGGAACCCAGACGCTTGAAATTGTAAGAACAAACAAAGATATAAAAATCACGGCGCTTGCTGCGGGAAATAACATTGAACTTCTGGAAAAACAGATCCGGGAATTCAAACCGTCGATTGCCGCAGTGTGGAATGAGGAAAAAGCCGCAGAGCTGAAAATAAAGACTGCGGATCTGGATGTGGAGATCTTATCCGGGATGGACGGATTGCTTGCCGCTGCATCTTGGAAAGATTCACAGATTGTTGTAACTGCGATTGTAGGTATGATCGGAATCCTGCCGACGATCGAGGCGATCAAAGCCGGAAAGGATATTGCGCTGGCAAATAAAGAAACACTTGTGACGGCAGGGCATATTATCATGCCGCTGGCGGAACAATATAAAGTGTCGATCCTTCCTGTAGACAGTGAACACAGCGCGATTTTTCAGTCGCTTCAGGGGGGACAGCGCAAAGCTCTCCATAAAATATTATTGACTGCTTCGGGCGGACCGTTCCGCGGGAAAAAAAGAGAAGAACTTACCGGTATACAAGTTGAAGATGCTTTGAAACATCCAAACTGGGAGATGGGACAGAAGATTACGATCGATTCTTCTACAATGGTGAATAAAGGTCTTGAAGTGATAGAAGCCAAATGGCTTTTTGACGTTTCGGTCGATCAGATCCAAGTTGTCGTACAGCCTCAAAGCATTATTCATTCTATGGTAGAATATGAGGACGGTGCGGTGATCGCTCAACTTGGAACACCGGACATGAAACTGCCGATCCAATATGCGCTTTATTATCCGGAGAGAAGGTATCTTCCGGGAGATCGTCTTGATTTTTCCACACTTTCGCAGATTACTTTTGAGAAGCCGGATATGGAGACGTTTTACGGACTGAAGCTTGCGTATGAAGCCGGGAGAAAAGGCGGTTCTCTTCCGACTGTGTTTAATGCGGCAAACGAGCGTGCTGTTGCAATGTTTCTCGGAAGACAGATCGCATATCTTGAGATTCCGGAGATTATTTCGGCGTGTATGGAAAATCATAAAAATATTGCAGATCCGACAGTGGAAGAGATACTAAAGACTGAGCGGGAAACATATGAATTTATAAAAAACAGGTGGTAGCGAATGGGAATCATTATTGCAGTTTTATTATTTAGTTTTATTATCATCTTTCATGAATTGGGACATTTTCTTCTTGCAAAGAAAAACGGAATTCGGGTAGATGAATTTTCTTTAGGACTTGGACCTACGTTATTAGGAAAACAGATCGGAGAGACAAAATTTTCTCTGAAACTGCTTCCTTTCGGCGGCGCGTGTATGATGGGCGAAGATGATGCCGACGATCTGTCGGAAGGAAGTTTCAACAGTAAATCCGTGTGGGCGAGAATGTCAGTTGTTGCGGCGGGACCGATCTTCAATCTCATTCTTGCGTGTGTTTTCTGTTTTATATTGATTATGATAACCGGTTACAGAAGTCCGGAAATAACAGGAGTGCTGGACGGCTATTCCGCGCAGGAAGAGGGACTTCAAGCCGGAGACGTTATCACAGAGATCAACGGGCGGAACGTGCATATATGGGATGATGTCAGTCTGTATACAATGACACATGCCGATGAAGCGCCTTTCAAAGTAGAGTATGAACGTGACGGCAAGAAATATACGGCAAAACTGGAGCCTCGACAGTTGGAAGGCGATGCCGCACCGCTGCTTGGGGTGACAAGCGGAGATATAGTAAAACCGGGGATTTTCAAATCTGTTGAATACAGTATTTACAAAGTAAAGTACTGGATGAATTATACAGTAGACAGTTTGCGCATGCTTGTGACAGGTCAGGCAGGACTTAAAGATCTTTCAGGTCCGGTAGGAATTGTAAATGCCGTAGACGACATGTATCAGGAAGCAGCTCCGGCAGGGTTCGGCGTTGTGATGCTCAGTATGATGAACTTCGGTGTTCTGCTGACAACAAATCTCGGAATTTTAAATCTGCTTCCGCTC
>OLQA01003558.1_pt1 | contig 10965 bp, 6 predicted proteins | sample 1673151 | NCBI WGS metagenome assembly OLQA01 (sample SAMEA3136760, study PRJEB25190) | human gut metagenome | biome: human gut; feature: human-associated habitat; material: faeces | place: Austria | collected 2013 | reverse complement strand
TGCTGGGCGGCCGCGGCATGATGATCGCCTACGATGCCGAGCATCTGCGCGATTATATGGCCGAGGCCGCGCGCATTAGCCCCGACTACCCGGTATACCTCGACCGTTTCCTGGAGGGTGCGATCGAGTCCGACGTCGACGCTCTGTGCGACGGCGAGGAGGTCTACATCGGCGGTATCCTGGAGCATATCGAGGAGGCTGGTATTCACTCCGGCGACTCCGCGACCTGCATTCCGCCGTTCAGCTTTAGCGAGAGCCTGCAAGCGAAGCTCCGTGAGACCACGCGCCGCATCGCGATGGCGCTGGGCGTCCGCGGCCTGGTCAACGTGCAGTACGCCATCAAGGGCGAGACCGTCTACGTGATCGAGGCCAACCCGCGCGCAAGCCGTACCGTACCGTTTATCTCCAAGGCCACCGGCGTGCCGCTGGCCAAGTGCGCCGCGCGCATCATGGCGGGCGATTCTATCGCGAGCCTGGGGCTGCCGAGCGATGAGCGTCAGCTGGACTGGTTCTGCATGAAGGAGGCCGTCATGCCCTGGGGCCGTTTCCCGGGTGCCGACGTTATCCTGGGACCCGAGATGAAGTCGACGGGCGAGGTCATGGGTATCGCCAAGAGCTATCCCGAGGCATATGCCAAGACGCAGCTGGCGATCGACTACAAGCTGCCCGACCCCAGTGCCGGCAAGGTATTCATCAGCGTGTGCGACCGCGACAAGCGCCATATCCTTTCGGTCGCGCGTATCCTGCGCTACCTGGGCTTTGACATCTGCTCCACCGAGGGTACGGCGCGCGTGCTGCGCGGCGGCAACGTGACGTGCGAAGTCGTGGAGAAGATCAGCGGCCCGCACGACGGCGAGCGTCCCAACATCGGCGACCTCATCGCCGATGGCAAGATTGCGGTAATCATCAACACGCCGTACGGTCCGGGCTCGCGTGGCGATGGCTACCTGCTACGTACCGAGGCCGTGCGCCGCGGCGTGACCTGCGTGACCGCGATGTCCGCGGCCAACACGTACGTGAGCGCCATCGAGGCCGTGCGCGAGGACCAGCAGGGCCACGGCAGCGCCAACGACATGGGCATGGACGTCATCGCCCTGCAGGACCTGCCGCAGCACACGGTGTAGGTCGAGCTGTCCGGCCGGGGCGGGAGGGGCCGAGTTTCCCCCTTTCGCTCCGGCTGCAGGCAGAGTCGCTCAGGGGGAAACTCGGCCCCTCCCGCCCCGGCTTGTGGTGACTTGGCTGCACCGTGTACTGTCGAAGGGGCTTTGCGCGATGACTGGGGCTGAGAAATAAAGTGAGTGTGGGCCCTCCGGTGAATGCAACTCACCGGAGGGCCTTTTTGTTGCTTGTCGAGCGTGTCGCTGGACAGTTAGTTCAGATATGTAATTTTGAGAGGGTGGCTGAAGGCCGATTTGGACTCAATTGGGTTGTTTGTGATGTGCCGAAGCGCTAAAAGAGGTTCGCTCAAGGGCAAATAATTCCAATAGTAAGCCCGCGGTGAATTCCAAACGGCAGTTTTACGCTCAAGGGGCGGGTAATAAATACATATCTGAACAAACTGTCCACCACCTGCTATTACTCCTCTTTAACCCCTCTAATCTACCGTTCGCCACAGCAATATCGCACAGGGTGCGAGGCCAAACTTTATGAAAAAAATGTGGCAGAAAACGAATTGTGTCCGTTCGCCTGCGCAAAAAGGACGCCTGTCGAATCGATGTTAACGTACTCATACAAGTGAAGCATACTTTCCAATACTTGTTTACGCTGTGTGCAGCATGTCGCGAGAGGCGGGCGCTATGGCCGACCGTGTTGAATTGTATGGAATGGACGTTGAGGGGGGGGGCGAAACCTCAGCGTCATATGATGAGCGGCCGTGCTCATGCAAAGGCGGCGGGCGATTGTCGTAATCGTCGTCGGCTTCCGATGCGCGCTGTGCTCGGACTTGCCGCCGCGCTTGTGGTTGCGTCGGCTCCCGTGGCTCTGCCGGTCTCGGCATATGCTGCCGGTACGACGGTGACCGCCGATGACCAGACGAACGCAGTTGTCATAAATGTGCGTGATTACGGCGTCGTCGCGGATAGCGGCGAAGACGCCGAGCCCGGCATCGTCAAGGCGCTCGAGGAGGCCAAGAAGGCGACGGACGCGGGCAAGTCGGTGGTCGTTTCGTTCCCCAAGGGTCGTTACGACATCTATCCCGATAAGGCGTTCAAGCGCACGCTGTATGTTTCGAACACCACCGGTGCAGACACCTCGGTGGCCGAGAAGAGCATCGGCATCCTCGTCGAGGGCATGAACAACGTCACGATCGAGGGCAATGGTTCGCAGTTCATGTTCCACGGCAAGATGACGACGTTTGCCGCACTCGAGAGCGAGAACGTGACCTTCCGCAACTATTCGGTCGACTTCCAGGTTCCCACGGTGGTGGATGTGACCGTCGAGTCGGTCGAGGGCAACTCGGCTATTGTGTATGTTCCCGAGTGCTATAACTACCGTGTCGAAAACGGTGGCGTCACCTGGTCGAGCGATACGAGCCCCTATTCGGGCGAGACGTATTGGTCCACCCGCAATGCTATGAATTACACCCAGCGTTACGACACGGTGAGCGGCCTGACCTGGCGCGGCGACACCAACAATAACCCGCTGTTCCGCAATTCGACCATCACCGATGCCGGCAGTCACCGCCTTAAGATCACGTGGTCGAACAGGCCTGACGAGGTACGTCCGGGCATGTGCTATCAGATGCGTCCGACCAAGCGCGACCATCCGGGCACATTCCTCTGGAAAAGCAAAAATGTGGTGCTGAGCAATCTCGATATCCACTTCCTGCATGGCTTTGGCATGGTGGGGCAATCGTCCGAGAACATTACGCTCGACGATGTCGACTTCCAGGCCGACATGACGCGCGGTCACACCACGACCGGTTACGCCGACTTTATCCAGATGTCTGGCTGCAAGGGCAACGTCGAGGTCAAGAACTGCTCGTTCTCTAACCCCCATGACGACCCAATTAACGTGCACGGCACGTATCTGCAAGTCACGCGTCGTATTTCTGATCACAAGATCGAGGTGACCTACCAGCATCACGAGACGTCTGGTTTCCCGAACTACTTTGTGGGCGACAAGGTCGAGTTCTTCCAGAAGAGTAATCTGCTGCAGGCGACCTCGGGCCAGTACACCGTTACCGCGGTTGATGGACCGGACGGTCGTGGCGGTTCGATGGGCGAGGGCTCCGGCAGCCTCACGAAAATCATCCTGACGTTTGAAGAGGCCCTGCCCGAGGAAGTGCGCGCGAACAGCTGCGTGGCGGAGAACGTTACCTACACGCCGTCGGTGTACATTCACGACAATGTCTTTAAGGAGACGCCCACCCGCGGCGTGCTGGTGACGACCCGTGGCAAGGTTCGCATCGAGAACAACATGTTTGACGGCATGGGTATGGCCGCAATCTTTATCTCGGACGACAACAACAGCTGGTATGAGTCTGGCCATGTCGAGGATGTCACGATTTCGGGCAATGTCTTTAAGCGCGGCGCCGCCCAGGCCATCCTCGTCGATCCCACGAGGTATCCCACAGGCAGCGATCAGACCGTGCACCGTGGCATCAAGATCGAGAACAATACGTTCTTTACATCGAACGGCTCGCAGACATGCATGGCGGTGGACGCAAAGAGCGTCAACGGGCTGAGCGTCAAGAACAACCGTTTCCTGCGTCTCGATGCTGGCGTGCAACTGCAGCTGGCCGAAGGCTCCTCTGAGCTTACCGTGGGTCAGAATGCCCAGCTCTCGGCAACGGCATCCTCGAGCGCCATCGATGGCCAGCTGTTCTGGATGGGACACTGCCGCAATGTGGAGTTCGCGGGCAACGAGTACGACGGTGGACTCAACGCGCGCCTTTCGGCTGTGGGCATGGATCCGTCCAACGTGACGTTTACCGATGACGCCGCTAAGCTCAACGCCGATTCCAAGCAGGCAACCGGCGACGAGGTCGTGTATGAGTCGAGTGACCCTGCCGTCCTGACGGTCTCCTCTAACGGAACGGTGACTGCCAACGCTCCTGGCACCGCAACGGTGACGATGCGCGTGCGCAGCGGTTCGCGACTGGTGTATGGCGGTTCCAAGACGTTTACGGTAAGTGGCGACGCCGATGCCGCTCGGGCAGAGGATGCTGTCGCGGCCGAGGCCAAGACCGCTGCAGTTTCTTCGGACGCATTCTTGGCCGAGGGCTCTTCGGTGACGGGCACGGCTGCGGGCATTACCTTTAGCCCCGAGACGACCGGTTACTTTACTACCGCCACTACGCAGGAGCGCGCGCTCAGTTATCACTTTGCCGCGCGTGACGCAAATGCGAAGATTATGGCTACATTCAATGGCGCTGCCGTCGAGGCCACCGGCACCGCAACGCTTGGCGCGGGCATTAACGTGCTCGAGGTGACGGTCGCGGCTCCCGATGGCATCACGACGCGTACGTATCGTTTCGTTGTGCTCCGCTCGGGCGACAGCGCTGCGGCGCTTGCATCGCTGACGGTGGATGGCGCCGTGGTGGAGCTTAAAGATGGCGAGTATGCCTATGCCGTGCGCAAGGACGAAGCCGGCGAGGCCGTTATTGCAGCCCAGGCCACCTCTGCGACGAGCCGCGTGCTTCTGAGCGCCAACGGCGGCGAGATTGCCGACGGTCACGTGCAGCTGCACGCCGGCCTCAACAAGGTGTCGATTCTCGTTGTGCCCGAGACGGGCGCCGAGCCGACCCGTTACGAGCTGTCCATCAAGGTCCCGCAGGCGGATAACGCCGTGCTCGAGCAGCTTTCGATCGACGGGGCGTCGCTCGATTCCGCATTTGATTCCGATACCCTTGAGTATCATGCTACGACCAACGTCTCCGAGCTCACGCTTGCGGCGCAAGCCCAGGAGTCAAAGGCCACCGTTGAGCTCGTGATGGGCAAGACCGTCGTCGCTAAAGGAACGGGTAGCCTTACCGCACCGTTTGCCGTGCGTACGGGTGAGACCCCGGCACAGGTCCGCGTCACCTCGCCCGATGCGTCTGAGGTGCGCACCTATAAGGTCCACATTCTGGCGACCGGCAAGCTGTATCTGTCCGATATGGTGTGGTCGAGCGCTACGGCTGGCGATAACCACGAGGTAAAGCGCGACGCCAGCGTTGACGGCGCCGACCTGACCCTTTGGAACGGCAAAGAGGCCAAGACGTTTGAGAAGGGTCTGGGAACCCACGCAAATTCCGAGATCCAGATTGACCTGACGGGCCGTGGCTACACCACGTTTAACGCACAAGTGGGCGTTGACTACGAGACCAACTCGAAGCCCAATGAGGCTAACGTGATCTTTGAGGTCTACGTCGATGGCGTAAAGCGCTTTGAGAGCCCAGTCATGCATACGGGCGACGCTTTCGTATCGACGGGCGACATCGATGTGGCCGACGCCTCGACGCTCAAGCTCGTTGCGCGCGGCAAGGACAATATCTATAGCGCTCACGCCGACTGGGCAGACGCAAAGCTCTCAAAGGTCTTTGAGGTGAAGCGTTACGCGGTGAAGGCTGCTTCTGCGAACGACGAGGCGGGTTCTGTGGCGCTCGAGGGCGTCGATGACGACGGAACCGTAGAGGTCGCTGCAAAGGTGACCGCGCAGGCAGAGGCAAAGGAAGGCTACGTGTTTGCCGGTTGGTTTAATGCGGACGGCGAGGCTCTGAGCGATGACGCGGAGTACACGTGGACGGTGTATGCGGACGCATCGATTGAGGCCCGCTTTACCAAGAAGGGGACCGATTCCGGCTCCGGCGGTAACCAGGGCACGGGTGGCTCCGGTAACACCGGCAACGGCAGTAGCCAGGGAACCGGCGGAGCTTCCTCGAACCAGACCGGTTCGGGCAACACGGCGGCGGGCGTCAATAAGCCCAGCAAGCCCTCCAAGGATAAGCAGGGACTTGCGCAGACGTCCGACGATTCACTGATGTTCATGGTGACCTTTGGCATGGCTGCTGCGCTGTGCTTGGCCATCGGCGTTAGGCTTCGTCGTAATTCGATGCGTGCCTAGGCGTTCTACAGTCAAGAGGCCGTTTCGGTAACAAGCCGAAACGGCCTCTTTTTATCAGCTAACGTACGTCATAGCAATATCCGGTAGGTCGAAGATGCTCTGCAGCGGCCCGGTGTTTTCATCTGAACGACTTTGCGTAGCAACCGGAGTGAAGATAAAAACACCGGGCCGCTGCAGAGCACCCACAGACCGCAGGGACGGGAGCGGCTATACTACTCTCAGTAGTTAAGGGTCGCGGATTCGCCGCGTCACCGCTCTCAACAGGAGGTCTTTATTTATGGCAGATCAGAAGCCGGTTGTCGGGATCATCATGGGCTCCAAGTCCGATTTGGGCGTTATGGAAGGCTGCACCGCCGAGCTCGAGGCGCTGGGCGTGCCCTATGAGCTCGTGATCGCAAGCGCGCACCGCACGCCAGCGAAGGTTCACGAGTGGGCTTCGACTGCTGCCGATCGCGGTATCAAGGTGATTATCGCCGCCGCCGGCAAGGCCGCTCACTTGGGCGGTGTCGTGGCTGCCTTTACGCCGCTGCCGGTTATCGGTGTTCCTATGAAGACGAGTGACCTGGGCGGCATGGATTCGCTGTTGTCGATGGTGCAAATGCCTTCGGGCGTGCCCGTAGCCTGTGTTGCCATCAACGGCGCCAAGAACGCCGCTATCTACGCCACACAGATTCTGGGCGCTTGCGACCCCGAGTATCGTGCGGTCATTGAGAAAATGAAACAGGAGATGGCTGACGCGTAAGATCGCCACCATTCCTTTTGTGCCATAAGGAGAGTTATGTCCGACTATCAGGGAAAACGTTTTAGGTCCTCTCAAATCCCCGACCCTTCAAAGCCCGCTGACGGCCGTGTGCCTCAGCAGGGTCGGGCATCCTCTCCCCAGCATGCCCGTGCCCCACGCCCTGTGGTGCCGGCAGGGCAACGCCGCCAGCGCCAGAATACGCCTGCCGCATACCGTCCTTCGGCGTATAGCACGGCGAAATCGCCGCAGCGTACTACGCCACCGGCCCATAAGGACTCGGCGGGACATGTCCAACAGCCGCGCGAAAAACGTCGGTCGATTTTCCCTATCTTGCTCATCATTGTCGGAATCGGATTGATTGTTGCCGCAGCGGCTATCTACATCAATGCGCAAATTGGCTACAAACAGGCAAGCGACTCGTATGCAAAGATCGAGAAACAATATGTGAGCGATAAGGATGGCAGCGGCATCCCCGTCGTTGATTTCGATGCCCTTGCGCAGACGAACCCCGAGATTGTCGGCTGGATTTACGTTCCGGATACTACTATCAATTATCCGGTGGTTCAGGCCAACAATAACTCCAAGTACCTCAACACGTTGTTTGACGGTACATCCAACGCTTCCGGTGCAATTTTCCTGGACTGCGACGATACGGCCCCCGGTATGGTGGACCAGCAGACCACGATCTATGGCCATCATATGAACGACGGCTCGATGTTCAACATTATTTCGGACACGACCGACCAGGCGAAGTTCGATAGCATCGAGTATGTGTACTACATTACGCGCGACGGTACGTATAAACTCAAGCCGCTCGTGACCAAGATTGTCGAGGATACGTATAACAAAGCACGCACACCGAGCTTCGATGGCAAAGACGGTCTAAAGAACTATCTTTCCGAAATGCTGGATGGAGCATCGGCGAAGGCCGATGATGCGAGCGATCGTGCGTCTTCGGCAACCAAGGCCGTAACGCTCATCACCTGCCGCTCCCTTTCCTTTAGCGACACGCGTGCCGTGATGGTGCTCACGCCGGTTGAAGAATAAATTGCCCGAGGGTGGCTAATTTGGGACGGGGATCTTTTAGTCGCTCTCATTCTGTTTGACAGAGAATCTGACTGGTAATCGAAGGGTAGCTATAAGGAACCCTGCCCCAAGGCTACTCGACGACAATAAGGGGAAATGATGCTTGAGAATGGCAAGATGATGCCTTCGGTCGATGTCTGGCTGCGCGAGGCCAAGGCCGACGCCTCGGCACCGGCGTGCGGTATGTACCTGACGCATAACGGCGTGGTGCGCGCAACGCCCAAGTCTGAGGTCCGTGGTGTCAAGACCGATGGCGTGGCGCCGGGTCATAAAGTAAGCGGCATGGTGTTTGGCTACGACGCCGACAAGGTACGGTCTGCCATCGAAGCGACGCGTGCGATGCCCGGCATCGGCTATGTGCGCGTATGGCTGGCGAGCGGTGAGCTTGCCGTGGGCGATGACATCATGCTTGTACTTATTGGAGGGGATATCCGCCCGCATGTGGTCGATGCGCTGCAGTCGCTCGTCGGCACCATCAAGAACGAGTGCGTGAGCGAGGTCGAGCGCGAGGCGTAAGGCCTCGTCGGCAATCCGAATCTGTCTATAGCGAAAGCCCGCTGGCGGTTCATGTAGATCTGCCAGCGGGCTTTGATGTGTTGGAGCTATTTTGCTCTGGCGTTTGCTACACGCGTGTGGCGTCCTTGGGGCTCATGGTCATACTCTGAAAACGGTTCTCCATATATTCGTTATCGAAATGCTTGTCATAGAACTGTGCGACGGGAATATTTCGAACGGTTCCGTTGACGCGCTGATACCAATAGTCGAGCGATTGCAACGTCATGACGCCGTCGATCAACATGACGGCGGTCAGGATGACGGTAGCAGAGTAGCGGCGTTTCCATGGAATCATATTGATGAGCTTAAGCAGGCGCGGCAGCAAGACCTTGATCCAGATGAGGCCACCCAGGCCCCACATGCAGGCAAACGGCGTGCATGTGCGTCCCCCGGTCAATACCGCGATGGGATCGGGCATGCCGAATAGCCTAATGTGTGAATAGCTCCACGACACCACGCCAAATGAGGTCTGCATAAACCAGCCTACAAACACCTCGAAAGCGCCGCCGATCAGGGCACTTACCAGGAAAATGATCAGAGGATTCTTTTTATAGAAGCGGTTGAGCGCCATGGTCATGAGCACCGCGCCAAATCCGTAGATGGGGCTAAAGGGGCCAAATAGCATACCGGCACGGTCCTGATAGACGCCGGGATCGACGACGACCATATGCCAGACTTCCTCGAGAATGAGACCTAACACGCTGCAGACGAAGAATACCCAGAACAGGTTGAAGTAGTTGAGCTTGATGTAGCCCTCGCCGGTTTCGTCGCGGCCGAGCATCCCCTCGGCGGCGGCATCGCGGTCGAGCATCTCTTGCAGACGGCGCTGCAGTTCGCGCTCCTGGCGTAGCGTGGGGTCGACGGTGGCCGACAGCGCAATGAGGATGACAAGCTGGACGGCGGGGCGCAGCAGGAAGGGTCCGATACCCCGGAGCATCACGTCGACTAAAAGCTCCACGACGGTAAATGCGATGAGGACGTAAGACAGGCGGGCGGCATTGCGCCGCTGGTCCTTGATGAGGTCCAGGCCAAAGACGATCAAGATGATCGCGCTTGCCGCCGAGAGCATAATGCCGGCGACGATAAGGCCAACCGCGACCAGGGTGTTATCACCGAGCTTAGCGGCGGCGTTGCCGTTAATGAGTGCGGTGATGACCTGCCACATAAAGACGGCGACTGACGGGAGCGTGCCCACGCCAGATAGGGTGCACAGGACTGCGTAGACCTTGATGATAAGGGGGATCTTCTTGGCCTCCGTGGTGCTGGGGACACTGGGGTCGAGTTGATTTCGATCCATACACTACCTTTCTCGTCTTGTAGTAGCCTACAAGGATACGCCGACGACCAGCTAAAAGACAGGACGAACGTCCCAATTGCAACAATGTAGCCCCTAGCGCGGGCGAGACACGGCGCACGGGAAGCCTTCGAGGCCGTTGCCCCTGAGAGTGGACTACCCAATAAAATGTTTGGTTACAAAACGGATAATTAGCTCGGTGGGCTTTTAAAAAGCGCTGCTCATGCGCGGGAGTGCTTGTCCATCAGCACATCGGCTTTCAACTCGTCACCGTAGACAGTTTTTGCAATACCATCCCAAGTGTCACCGCTCTTTGTCGTGTAAGACATCAGGCCACCTCCTTATGCATACCGGGTTCGATTGTTTTCTCGGTTGTATTTGTCCATAAAGGCTTTGAACTTTTCGTACTCGTCCTCCATAATCGAAGCAATCTGCTGGCGGTCTGCATCACCAGTGATTGTGATGTTCGGAGCAAATACAAACTGCGGAGAGCTTCCGCCGTTGCCGCCGGGTACAGGTGTATTCTGATATGCGCTCACCGGGATTTCGGACAGCGTGCGCCCGGTATCCCTCGGCGGCAGCACATAAAGCGGCGTTCCTGTGTCTGTAAGGACACCGTCCTGCCAGCTTGAAAGCACCGTGCCGCCGTTGTAGTTTTTGGCTGCTTCGGTCAGTGCAGTGGTTACAGGGCTGTCACTTCCGAGGTACTTGTTCAGCAGAAGCGGAGCAACATCAGCTGCAAGGCTGGTCGCCGCCAGTGCAAGCGAAGCGTCACCAGACATTGAGTTGTTGGCGACCGTCCATAGCATCGACAAAGCGTCGCCGGTGGTTCGGATGCCATTGGAACGCAGTGCGTACTTACCGTATGCTTTGGAGAAATCAATCAGGTTGTCCAGTTTTTCCTTGCTTCCGTCGGTGAAACCGCCGTTTGCAAAATACCGTACACCCGCCGCACGAGTTGCATCCTCGCCAGACACTCCCAGCATCCGGCCTGCACGCACCCAGTTTTCGACGTTGCTATCGTGAACACTAGGCTTGAAGCTGATAACCGCCTCTGTTCCAGCTTCGCCTGCAATGCTGACACCGTGAGTAAAACCGCCGTTCGCAAAGGCAGGCATTGCAACTTCTTTCAGGTTGAAGCCGAATTGTTTTCCACCGAGGGCGGGCACCCAATCAGGCACCGTAAAAGACAATTTGTTCAACGTGCCGATGATTGCATTCGCAACCGTAATCGTCACCGATA
>OLQA01003554.1_pt1 | contig 10968 bp, 10 predicted proteins | sample 1673151 | NCBI WGS metagenome assembly OLQA01 (sample SAMEA3136760, study PRJEB25190) | human gut metagenome | biome: human gut; feature: human-associated habitat; material: faeces | place: Austria | collected 2013 | reverse complement strand
ATATCGATATCGGGCATCTCGGTACGCTGCGGGGACAGGAACCTCTCGAACATCAAGCCGTTCTCCAACGGGTCAAACGAGGTGATGTTCATGGCGTAGGCAACGATGGCGCCTGCGGCCGAGCCACGGCCCGGGCCAACGCCGATGCCGTTTTCCTTGGCCCATTTAACGTACTCGGCAACGATCAGGAAGTAGGCGGCAAAGCCCTTGTCGCAGATAACCTTGTATTCGTATTCGAAGCGCTCCTTGATAGACACGCCATTGATGGAGCGCGTCTCCCAATCCTCGCCGTAATACTTGCGCAGGCCCTTCTCGCACTCACGGCGAAACTGGCTCTCGTGCGTCTCGCCCGGGTCGAGCAGCGGGAAGCGCGGCAGGATGATGGAATCCCAGTCAAGCTCAACGTCGCACTTCTCGGCGATCTCGAGCGTGTTGTCGATGGCCTCTTGGCAATACGGGAAGAGCGCACGCATCTCTTCCTCGGTCTTCATGTAAAACTCGGAGCCCGTCATGCGAATGCGATTGGGGTCGTCGATCTTGGAGCCCGTGCCAATGCACATCATCACGTCCTGAATGGGAGCATCCTCGCGCGTAAGGTAATGGAAATCGTTGGTGGCGATGACCTTCACACCGATCTGCTGCGCGATCTCGATGAGATGATGAGACAGCTGCTCATCGGTCATGCCGTTGTCGGTGGTGATACCGTGCTCCTGGATCTCGATGTAAAAATCGCCGGGGTCGAAGAGGTCGCGCAGGGTTGTTGCCCACGATACGGCGCCGGCCATGTCGCCGCGGTCGATGTAGCGCGGGATGATGCCCGCGATACAGGCGGAGCTGCAGATAAGGCCCTTTGCATGGCGGCGCAGATTGTCCAGGGTCACGCGCGGCTTGTAGTAAAAGCCCTGCACGGCGGCCTCGGAGACCGTCTGCATCAGGTTGACGTAACCCTCCTGGTCCTTGGCCAGGAGGATCATGTGGTAGAGCTCGGGCTTGTGGTCGCGGGCGAGTGTCTCGTCCGGCGTAAAGTAAACCTCGCAGCCAAAGATGGGCTTAATGACCAGGGGCGGCTTGAGCTCGTCGATGTTGCCCTTCTCGTCCCACATGGCCATGTCCTTCACATACTGGGCATGCTCGCGCGGGCTGGACTCGGGGTCGGGCTCCACCAGCTCGTCACGGCGGTCCTTTTCCAAGAAGGCCTTGTCGTGGCTCCAGGTTTTGTACTCGGGAGTGTTGTGGTTGACGGCGTCGCAGGCCAGCGCTAGGTCGGGCACGCCGTACATGTAACCGTGGTCGGTAATGGCAACGGCAGGCATACCCAGGTCAACGGCACGCTTCACCATGTCTGAGATGCGCGTTGCCCCGTCGAGCATCGAGTACTCGGTATGGTTATGAAGGTGAACGAAGGCCATGTGAAGCAACTCCCTGATATGCGCGGCGGCAAGCGTATGTGCGTGATTTCTCTGCTCGAAGCATTCTACCGCACGCCCCAGACACGCACCGAACGCGCCTTGCCACCCCAGAAAGCCCCATAGTTTGTTCGACTCGAAGAAAGCCTATGGCGCCCCGCTGCGACCGCCGCGGCGCCCACGGTAGCGCCGTATAATGGCCCCAGCACACACGACCTTGCAGGAGGAACCTTGAAAGTCATCGTCTACACCGACGGCGCCTCGCGCGGCAACCCCGGACACGGAGGCTACGGCGCCGTACTGCGCTACACCTCCCCTTCCGGCAAGGAGCACGTGCTCGAACTCTCTTGCGGCTACGAGCGCACCACCAACAACCGCATGGAACTCATGGGCGTCATCGCCGCGCTCGAGGCCCTCAAGCGCCCCTGCGAGGTAGAGCTACACTCCGACTCGCAGTACGTGGTGAACGCCTTTAACAAAAACTGGATTGTCGGTTGGCAGGCGCGCGGATGGAAGACCGCGGCCAAAAAACCGGTGAAGAACCCCGATCTTTGGAAACGCCTGATTGCAGCCATGGAGCCGCATGACGTTACCTTCCTGTGGGTCAAGGGACATGCGGGCCACAAGTATAACGAGCGCTGCGACGAGCTCGCCACCGTCGCCGCCGATAAAGGCCCGCGCATCGTCGATACCGGCTTTGTAGAGGGAGATGCAGACTGACACAACGCCCCGCTGTGCCCTGCGCGGTATCATGGGAACAAACTTCGCCAAACCACAGGAGGCGCAATATGCTTCGCATCGCAACCATCGGAACGAGCCCCATCACCGAGAACTTCATCGAAGCGCTGGGCGCAAACGACCGCGCCGTCTTTGCTGGTGCGCAGTCGCGCGATGCCGAGCGCGCGCACGCCTTCACGCAGGAGCACGGCGGTAAGCATAGCTACTCCTCGGTGGAGGAGCTTGCCGCCGACTCTGCAATCGACGCGGTCTACATCGGCAGCCCCAACGCCTGCCATGCGCCCCAGGCGCTTGCGCTCATCAGCGCTGGCAAGCACGTGCTGGTAGAGAAATCCTTCTGCTCAAACCGCCGCGAGGCCCAAGAGGTCTTCGACGCCGCCGAGCGTGCGAACGTTGTTGCGCTCGAAGCGATGCGTCCCCTGCATGATCCGGCCTATTATCAGTTTAAGGACGCCCTCGAGCAGATCGGGCGCATCCGGCGCGCCACCATCCGCTTTGGCAAGTACTCCTCACGCTACGACGATATCCTCGCGCATCGTCACACCAACATCTTTGACTGCAATATGGCATCTGGCGGCCTTATGGATATGGGTGTCTACAGCGTAGAGCCCATGGTCGACCTTCTGGGCGCACCCGAGGCCATCGCCTTCGCCCCCATTCTCATCGATGCGCAAGCCCAAGACATCACCCACGGCCCCATCGACGCTGCGGGGACCATCATGTGCACCTACCCGGGCGCCGTGGCGACACTCCACTATTCCAAGTTCACGCAGGACTTCTCGCCCGTGCAAATCGAGGGCGAGCGCGGCACCATCACGCTCGACTCCATCTCCATGCCCAGCCATATGCGCATCGACATGATGGGCGTGGCCGTGCGCATGGCAGCCAGGACCTGCGCGAGCTCCGGCAGCACGAAGGAAATCGACCTGCCCAAGACGGATAACAGCATGTGCTACGAGCTTGCCGATTTTATCGATGCGGTCGAGCAAACGCAGGCAGGCACGCCGACCTTTGAGGCGACATGCGGGGCCCACGGCACCGTGGCGCATTTCCGCGATCTTACCCTTGCCACCATGGACGTGATGGACCAGGCGCGTGCACAGGCGGGTATCGTCTTTCCCGCAGATCGCACGGGCACCCAAGCCTAAGCGCAAGCATCCATCGCCTGCGAAGGAGAGATTTGCCATGAAGTTCCTCGGCAAATTCCGCCGCCTGACCGGACCGGACGGCAGCAAGAAAATCACCCGCAGCGCACTCGAATGCGAGGTCACGCAAAAGCTGCGCGAACGCGGCGCTGCGGGCGACTTCTCTCCTGTTCGCTGGGGCCTGCACTATACAGGCACGGTTCAAGGTGTCGGTTTTCGCTGGACCACGCAAAACATCGCGCGCGAGCGCCATCTCACCGGTTGGGTGATCAACCGCGAGGACGGCTCGGTAGATATGGAGCTGCAGGGGCCGAGCGTGCAGATATCGGCACTGATGGACGACCTGCAAGACTGCTATGCCGGCTGGGGCGCAAACATCTGCCTTTCTGCCGCGCGCGAGCTTAAGCTGGAAGATACCGAAGACTCCTTTGAGGTGCGCTTCTAGCCTCACCGCCACCTAAAAAGTTATTAGGAATCAATCGCAATTATTTGATATAGTTGCCATAGTTAACCATGCACGGGTAAGGAGGCGGCACCGCATGCAACGCAGAAACACCAAGCAGCGCACGCTGATCTTGGACATCGTTCGCGCCCACGGCGACCACCCCACCGCCGAGGATATCTACCGCGACGTTCACGAGCAAAATCCCAAGGTGAGCCGCGGCACCGTGTATCGCAACCTCAACCTGCTGGAAGAGACGGGCGATATCATCAGCATCGAAGTGCCGGGCGGCAATCGCTTTGACCGTCGCTGCGACCCGCACGCGCACGTGATCTGCTGCAGCTGCGGCGCCGTCTGCGACGCCATGGTAGAGCATGACCACACGCTCGATGGCATGGTCGAGAGGCAAACGGGCTACATAATCACGCGGCACGAGACCCTTTTCTACGGTATCTGCCCCAGCTGCCAGGAGGAGAAAACCCAAAACGAGGATGCCCAAGCAACCGCCTAGGCAAATCCCTAGATAAGACCAAAGTGCTTGCAGGCGTTCCAGATGCCGTCGTTATCCATGTCGTCGGTCACATAATCCGCACGCTCACGCACCAGGTCCCACGCATTGCCCATGGCAACGGAGCATCCGCACTCGTCAAACATCGTTAGATCGTTCTCGCCATCACCAAAGGCGATGGCCTCCTCGGGAGCAATGCCGTAGCGCTCGAACGTGGCGACGATCCCCGTGCCCTTGCCGCCTTCTTCCGGAATCACATCACAAAAAAGCGGCGTCCAGCGCGTGGTACGCACGTGAGTTGCAGCCTCGCGCACCAGATGCTCCTCGGGAGTGTCGACAATCGCGCAGAACTGATACACAGCAGTGCCCTTGAGCCGAGAGATGTTGTTTGCCTTGGTGGAAAGCCCCAGCTTGGTGGCAAAATCCTCGGTACGCGCGTTGGCACGGCTCAAGAAGCTTTCCGTGCGCGTAAGAGCGTAGACGTCGAAGATCCCCGCCTCCACAGCACCAATGATGCCGTCCACGTCTTGCGGGTCGATGGGACAATCGCGATAGTCGCCCTCGTTGTCAAAGCAAAGCTGACCGTTAAAGCAGATATAGGAGTCAAAACGGCCCTTGATGCACGGCGGCAGCTCAAACGAGCCACGGCCCGTAGCAAGAACCGTCCGGATACCGTTTGCCTGAAGCTGCGTCAGAGCCTGCTTGGTGGATTCGAGCATCTTGTGCGACGAATTAAGCAGCGTTCCATCGACATCGAAAAAGGCGGCTTTGATCATGGGACCCGGCTTTCTTGGTTCTAGGGATTTTCAGCCCCACATTGTAGCAAAACGGGTGCTCTGTCCCATCGGCGAGCTCTCCCCCCGGTCCCGGAATCGGGCTTCGCAGGCTTCCGGAACCGGGGGGAGAGCCCGCCTTGCAATCGCGGCCCGTCGGGGTTTGGTGGCGGAAGAAAGGGATGGTGCGCCACGGTGACGGGGCGGCGCTGCAATCCACATCGCAAATGAAGCAGAAAATCCCATTTAGAACGGGCTAGGTGCCGTCTAAATGGGATTTTCTGCTTCATTTGGGAGAGCGGGATGCGAGGCGTAGGCCACAACGCCAAAGACTCGCCAAGGGCTCGATTAGATGTGCTGGTAGACGTGCTCGACTTCGGCGATATAGAGCGTGTGATGGTCGCGCTGGGGATAGTTTTGCTCGTCTACAGATGCATCGACAAAGCATTCGGGCTTGATGGTATCGGCGTAGAGCTTGCGGCAAACAAAGACGAGGTCTGCCTGCTCATAGGTGGTGGTGCCATCTAGCTGCACCGGCGAGAAGCCAACCTCGGCGATCTTATCGCCATCGCGGCCCGACTTTGTTCCCAAGACGCTCAGCGCCTGCTTGTATTGCGAATCGAAAAAGGAAAGCGTGAAGTGGTCGTTCGCGTCGACAAACTGCTTGGTGTAGCGCTGTGGACGAATATAGATCGTCACCACGGGCTTGTTCCAGATGGTGCCCATGCCGCCCCAGCTCACCGTCATGGCGTTGGACGCGTCCGCGTTGCCGGCAGCCACAAGCCCCCATTCCTTGTCAAGCTTGATAAAGGGATTGAGCGAGACCTCGCCGAGCGGAAGTTCCTTGAACGCCATGGTTGTCCTCCATGTATTGAAAACGGGGCAGTACGGACGAACCCCATACTACCCAGCATGACATCAACTGATACCAAAAAGGCAAGCGTTACTGTTCGGGCTCAAAATACGCAAGCGCGATGGCGCCCGGTCCTACATGAGTACCAATGGTTGCACCCACAGTATGCACCGGCAACTCGTCGCCTGGATACGCTTCCCACAGCGCCCGGCTATCGTGAATATACTTTCGGAGCAAGGCGTCCGAAAGGCCCGCGTAGCCCAGGGCAACCGGCATGGAGAAGTCGATACCGCGGCTCGCCTCGATCTGCTGGTTGAGCAAATTGCGGCCGTTCTTGGAGCCACGCGCACGGCCGAGCATCTTGACCTCGCCGTTCTCGATGGTGATGACGGGCTTGATAGAGAGCATCTCGCCAAAAGCCCCTGCCGCAGCCGAAATACGACCGCCGCGGCGCAGGTACTCGAGGGTATCCAAAAGGCCGATGACCACAACGCGCTCACGCGCTGCCTCAACACGAGTGGTGATTTCTTCGACGCCAAGACCTTTCTTCGCCAGGCCCAGCGCATACTCAACCAAGATGCGCTCGCTCACGGTAACGTGGCCGGAGTCGACCACGCGCACGGGCGACGATGCCTCGGAGGCCGCCATGCAAGCACTCTGATACGTGCCCGAAAGCTTTGCCGAAAGCGTGATGATCAGCGGTTCGAACCCGTCGTGCTCGGCACGCTCGATCGCCTGCGCAAAGGCATAAGGGTTCACCTGACCGGTCTTGGGCAGCTCGTCGCCCTCAACCAGCAGCTCATAAAAATGCTCGTGCGAAAGGTCCACGCCATCTGCGTAGACGGTCGAGCCAAAGGTGATGGAAAGAGGCAGGACATCGAGCTGCGGATTATCCGCCCCCACGATGTCGCAGCCAGAATCGGTGATGATACGTACAGCCATGCGGCGATGCCTTCCTGCTTGGAAGGGAGCCTACCTGTCCTCGCGCGAAATCGTGCGCAGGCGCCCCAGCACAGAGCGAAGCGATGCGTACATCTGCTCGCGCTCTTCGTCACTTTGGGCGGCATACACCTCGTCGAGCACGCGAGTGATGGCGACATCGGCACCCTGTGCGCTCTTTCGACCGCGCTCGGTGAGCACCACGGCGGCACGGTAACGCGTCGTGGCACCCTGCTCTGCCTGAACCTCCACAAAGCCCTCGCGCTCCATGCGCGCGAGCGTGCGCGAGACGGCGGCGCGCGTCACGCTGGCTGCACGCGCAAGCTCGGCTCCGGTCATGCCCTGCGGGTGCTTGCCCAAGTAGTACAGACACATGATGTCGGCACCGGTGAGCCCCAGTTTGGCGCTCTCCACGCTCTTGATGCGCGTCACCTCTTTGTTGATGGCCGCGATGAGCCCCGTAAAGTCCTCAAAGCGCGCCTCGTCCCGAGATGCCGTATCCACGTGTCCCTCCCCTAGTTCAAATTGACAGCTCACCATTGTATGACTGCGTGTTAACAGGTCAACAACTCCCACAGCAGGCACATAACCTACGCACGCGGGCCGGCGTTGCGAACGGAATCCGGCAGATGCGGATAGCGCTTCTCAAAGTTCTCGCAGAACATAGCTGCCAGCTCGTGGGCAGAAGAATCGTAGAGCGACGCGCTCTTCCAGTAGGTGCGGGGCACAAGAATGGCGTCGGGCACACCATGGCACGTCACCGGAATATCGACGTTGAAAATCTCGTCATGGATGAAATCGGCCTCCTCGATGGTCCCATCAAGTGCACGTGCTACAAGAGCGCGCGTATAGGCAAGCTCGATGCGATGACCGTGGTCAAAGTCTCCGCCTATCCAGCCGGTGTTGACCAAGTAGACGCGCGTATCGCTGCGACGCAGGCGCTCGCCAAGCATGTCGGCATAGACCATAGGATCGAGCGGCATAAACGGCTCGCCAAAAAGGGCCGAGAAGGTGGGCTGCGGTCGGGTGATGCCTTGCTCCGTTCCGGGTGTCTTGGAGGTAAAGCCTGTCACAAAGTGATACATCGCCCCCTCGGGAGTAAGGCGTGAGATGGGCGGAAGTACGCCAAAGGCATCGCAGGTGAGGAAGAGAACCACGTTAGGGTTAGGGCTCACGCCACGCGTCCAGGCATTGGCGATGTGCTCGATGGGATAGGCGACACGCGTGTTTGCCGTGATGGAAAGGTCGTCGTAGTCGGGATCGCGATTCTCGTCGAGCACGACGTTTTCGGCCATGGCGCCAAAGCGGATGGCCTGGTAGATCTCGGGCTGACTGTACTCGTCCATGCCGTCACATTTGGCATAGCAACCGCCCTCGATATCAAAAACGCCCACATTGCTCCAACCGTGCTCGTCGTCACCGATCAAAAGGCGCGTAGGGTTGGCCGAAAGCGTGGTCTTACCCGTGCCCGAAAGGCCAAAGAACACGGCCGTGGCGTGGCTGATGGGATCCATGCTCGCCGAGCAATGCATGGGCAACACGTTATCCTCAAGCGGCAACAGGTAGTTCATCACCGAGAAGATGCTCTTCTTGATCTCGCCGGAAAAACCGGTGCCCGCGATAACGATCATGCGCTCGGTAAAGTTGATGAGGACGGCGGCCTTGGAACGCACGCCATCGCGCTCGGGGTCGCACTCATAGCCGGGCGCCACCATCACACGGAAGTCCGGCTCCTCGAAGTTCACGTGCTCGCGCACACGCGGCCGCACAAGCATCTGCTTGATGAAAAGCGCCTGGCTCGCACGCTCGCACGCCACAAAGAACGTACGCGCATAGTTGCGGTCGGCACCGGCAAGGCCGCAGGTGATAAAGAGGTCGCGCCGAGAAAGATAGGCCGCTACGCCATCACGTACGCGCTCGTAGACATCTTGGCTAATGGGCACATTTGTTTGCCCCCACGCAATCTTGTCGTGAACCTCGGGCGTGTCGACGATAAAACGGTCCTTGGGCGAACGGCCCGTGTAGGCGCCCGTTTTGATAACGAGGGCGCCGTTTGACGCAAGCTCGCCCTCATCGCGACGAATGGCATGCTCTACCAGGGAAGCTACAGGAAGGTCCACATAGCGGGCGGGTTCGGCGCCAGCCGCAGCCTCCCCGGTTATGCCACATGTGGTCAAAACCTGATCGAGCGCTGCCTTCTTCATCCAAACCACCCTCTCCACGTCGCGCACGGGGCGCGTTATTGCTCAAAGTGCTCCTTTGGGTGTACTCCAAGTACGCGGCGGGCGGCACCACATCTCGGCGAGGCGCTGGCCGCGCTAGGCGAACGCATCGCATGGCCCCTCGCATGCCCAGGAGCTGCAACGCGCGCCCCAAGGCATACGCCGAATTCGCAAGACCGCGGCACATCGCACCTCGGGCAAGCCTCCTTGACATACAAAAGCAGACCCGCCCTCGATGCGCTTGCGCGCAAATCGAAGACGGGCCTGCCAAAGAAACGGTAAAACAAGCTGTACGGCTTAAAGCACCAGCCCCGCACCGGCCAGCGCAAGGATGCTCATGAGCACAAGGAAGGCAATGCCATAGCGAATGATCGCGCGCATGAGCTCGGCATCCTTTCCTACCACGCGTACCGAGGCAAGGCCAATGGCGAGAGACTGCGGAGAGAGCATCTTACCCGCCGAGACGCCCAGCATGTTAAGGGCAACCATCCAGTACGGGTCGGTGCCCAAGGCGTCTGCCGCCTGCTTTTGCACCGGGCCAAAAAGCATTGCCGAAGACGTGCCGGAACCCGTGAAAAAGTGCCCACGGCACCGATCCACGGGGCGATGAACGGATACGCCGCACCCGCAACGCCAATGCAAAAAGCCGAGATGGACGAGATCATGCCCGAATAGCCCATCACCTTGGCGCAGCCAAGGACAGAGAGCATGGTGATGACCGTCGGCATCATCTGCTTGACGGTAGCGCCCAGAACCTCAAGCATCTGCGCGGGACGCGCACCCTGGATAAAGCCGCCCACGATGGCCGCAAGGAAAATCCAAATGCCCGGTGTGTTGACCCACATAAAGGAAAGCGTGCCCGGGTTCTTGCCGCTAAAGACCTGAACGCTCGAGGAAAGCGGAGCCAGTGCGGAGTTCACAAACGGCACGAGCTTCGAGGTACCCATAAGCAAGATGAAAATAAGAATGAAGCAAGACCATGCACGAAGGGCGCCGCCCAGCGTAAGCGCCTCGTGCGGCTCCACGGCAACATGGAAGCGCTTGTCGAGCTTGCCAGAGTGCTCGGCACGCATGGCAAGCAGCGCCGTAACCGCAAGCGCACAGATGGAACCCACGACCACAGAAAGCTCCGGACCCACAAAGGCGGCAACCGCCATGGTGGGAAGCGCAAAGGCCAGACCAGCGGCAAGGGTGGGCACAACAACGCCGCGCAGGCGGTCGGCGACGCTCGCGCCCTCGACCTTACCCGCAACAAGCACGATCAAAAACGGGGCGACGATGTAGAACGGAGCAAGCTGCACCATCTGAACAAAGGCAAGATGAGCCGAGTCGAGACCCACAAGGCCCGCGAGAGAGACGGTGGGAATGCCAATGGAGCCGTACGGCGTGGGCACGCCGTTGGCAAGCAGGCACAGCAGCACGGCGGGGATGGGGGCAAAACCCAGGCCCGCAAGCATGCTCGCGGGAATCGCGACGGCGGTACCAAAGCCCGCCATGCCCTCCATAAAGCCGCCAAAGCACCAAGCGATGAGCAGCGCGAGCAGAAACGGCAAACACCACGGCAGCACATAGCGAAAGCAGACATAAAAGAGCGATACGCCCATGAAAAGCGCGAGCGACAAAGTGAGGAAGCGTCTTAGCCGTTTTTCAGTCAAATTTTGCAGACCTCCCATCGAAAAAAGTGTTGCAATATGCGTTAGGATATGCTAAAATCCTGCCATATAAAGACAGATGACCGCGGAGGAGAAACATTATGGCGCCTGCAACGAAATTTTATTTGGTCTCGGCAGAGGCCCTTCCGGAAATTTTTATCAAGGTGGCGGAGGCGAAGCGCATGCTCCAGTCCGGCGAGGTACGCACCGCGGGCGACGCCGCCCGCGCCGTCGGCATCAGCCGTAGCGCATTTTATAAGTACCGCGATGCGGTGCGCCCCTTCAACGAC
>OLQA01003551.1_pt1 | contig 10979 bp, 8 predicted proteins | sample 1673151 | NCBI WGS metagenome assembly OLQA01 (sample SAMEA3136760, study PRJEB25190) | human gut metagenome | biome: human gut; feature: human-associated habitat; material: faeces | place: Austria | collected 2013 | reverse complement strand
AGACCATGTCGTGGAACCCGGCTTTGCTCAGAACGACGGGGATATGCACGTTTTCACTTTTGGTAAAAGGTGCGATTTTGATGTCAATGCCGTCCTTGTCGGTCTTGGAGACAATCTGGATATGCTCAGAGTTCTGGCGGAATGCTTTCTGACCGTCAAGACGGATGTTGACCGCACCGTCCGGAATGCCCGTCATATCCGAGACGGTCTTGAGAATGCTTTTCTGAATGTCGTTCAGCATGTTCCGTTCACCTCCAGCAGATTGCAGCCCGCGACGGTCTGCGACAGCAGCTTCGGATAGAGTTCATCCGCTGTACCACGCCCGGCAATTTCGCCGTTTGCGATCAGGACGATCTCGTCGGCCAGCCGGATGATGCGCTCCTGATGAGAGATGATGAGAATCGTGCGGCCGCCCTTTTCATGAAGTTCGCGGAACGTCTCCGTCAGCCTGGCAAACGACCACAGATCGATGCCCGCCTCCGGCTCGTCGAAAATCATAATCCGGGAGTTTTTGGCCAGCAGCGTCGCAATCTCGATGCGCTTGACCTCGCCGCCGGACAGGCTTGTGTCCACGTCACGGCTCAGATAGTCGCGTGCACACAGGCCCACCTGCGTCAGATAGGAACATGCCTCGTCATGCGAGAGCGGCTTGCCCGCCGCAATGGTCAGAAGGTCGGAGACTTTCATGCCCTTAAATCTGGGCGGCTGTTGGAAGGAATACGAAATACCGCGCCTTGCGCGATCGGTGATGGAAAGGCCGGTGATGTCCTCGCCGTCCAGAAGGATCTGGCCGCCGGTCGGCGCGGCGAGGCCCATGATCAGCTTGGCAAGCGTCGTCTTGCCGCCGCCGTTCGGGCCGGTAATGACAAGGAATTTTCCGTCTTCTACGTCCAGAGAGACGTTTTTGACGATGTCCGCGCGTCCCTGCGCGTCAGCCGCAGTCAGGCTAAGATTCTTGAGTGTGAGCATGTGTGTTCCTCTTTTATTCTAAATAAACTGAGAGTATTCTATCATAGTTTGTTCATTTGTGCAATGAATAGCCTTTTTTTCCAGAAAACTTTCTCTGTTTTTCCGGGAAAATTCCGTGTGCCTTCCTGTACAAACGACGCAATGTCTGCTATAATATAAACAATATAAGCAGAATGTCTATCGGTAAAGGAGCGTGGGTCTGTTGTCTGATTTATCTGCCGTCGTCTTTGTGCCTGACGACACCGCAAAAACAGGATCTTCCCGTCCAATGATGCTGCAGGCGATCATGGGGACGCCGCTGCTGTCGTGGCTGACGCGTTCTCTGGCCGCAGGCGGGGTTGGACGCTTCTTTTTGGTCTGCCACGAGCGGTTTTTGTCCGAGGCGAAGCGCTGCTTCCCGGACGGCTGCGAGTTGAGCTGCGCAAAGCTTGAGGAGACTGCCGACCAGCTTCATGTCTTTTTGTCTACGGCCGACGAGCAGGAGGAGGACGTCATCGTCGTCACCGGCCCTGCTGTGATCGATCCCTTTGCCGTTGATGAAGCGGCATTTTCCGGCGCACCGGCCGAAAGCGGCGTAAGTTCCGTGAGCCGTCAGGCGCTGATGGATGCGCTGGATGATACGTTTATCTTCACCGACTTCATGAAAGAACACGGTGTTCCGTATACCGACCGCGACGGTGTTTATGCCGTTTCGTCCATGCAGCAGCTGGCCGAATGGAAGCCGGTTCTCAGCCGGGGCGTTTTGTACGATCTGGCCGCCGCAGGTGTGTCGGTCTGGGACTATGACAATACCTATGTCGAGCCAACCGTTTTTGTCGGGGCCGGGACGGAACTGCTGCCCGGAACTGTGCTGCGCGGCACGACATCCATCGCCGACGGCTGCACCATCGGCCCGAACAGCTATCTGGAAAACGTAAAGGTCGGAGAAAACACAAGAGTCAACGCCTCGCAGGTCTACGATTCCGAGATCGGCTCCGACACGACCGTCGGCCCCTTCGCCTATGTCCGTCCGGGTTCGCGTATCGGGTCGCATGTGCGCTGCGGCGATTTCGTGGAGGTCAAGAACTCCACCATCGGCGACGGCACGAAAATCTCGCATCTGACTTACATCGGCGACAGCGACGTGGGCCGGGATATCAACTTTGGCTGCGGCACGGTCACGGTCAACTATGACCGCGTGAAAAAATCCCGCACGGTTATCGACGACAATGCCTTCATCGGCTGCAACGCGAATCTCATCGCACCCGTTCACATCGGAGAAGGCGCGTATATTGCCGCCGGGTCCACCGTGACCGACGACGTGCCCCCCGCAGCGCTTGCCATTGCCCGCGCCCGCCAGCAGAACAAGCGCGACTGGGCCAACCGGCACAAGCTGAAGGAAAAGAAATAACTTTTGTATCCCCGGCGGCAGGGGCCGCCATTCAAATATAAAATCAACACAGAACAAGAACAGACCGAACAACACAAGAGAGAGGGTAATTTCATATGATTTCTCATGGTAAGAACGTCAAGGTATTCTGCGCCAACGCCAACCGTCCGTTTGCCGAGGGTGTCTGCCGCAAGCTGTGGCTGCCGCTGGGTGACTGCACGGTAACGACCTTTGCCGACGGCGAGGTTTCCCTGACGATCAATGAATCTGTCCGCGGCAGCGACGTATTTCTGGTTCAGTCAACCTGCAAGCCGGTCAACAACAATCTGATGGAACTGCTCATCATGATCGACGCCTGCCGCCGTGCCTCCGCCGGCCGCATCACCGCCGTCATTCCGTACTTCGGCTATGCCCGCCAGGACCGCAAGGCCAAGGGCCGTGACCCCATCTCCGCAAAGCTGGTCGCCAACATGATCGAAGCTGCGGGCGCAGACCGCGTGCTGACCATGGATCTGCATGCGTCCCAGATTCAGGGCTTCTTCGACATTCCCGTCGATAACCTGCTCTCCAATCCCGTTTTCGTGAAATATTACATGTCCAAGTTCGAGCATCCGGAAGAGATGGTCGTCGTTTCCCCGGACGTTGGCTCCGTCGCCCGCAGCCGCACGTTTGCCAACAAGATGGGCATGAATCTCGCCATCGTAGATAAGCGCCGTGAAAAGGCCAATCAGTGCGAGGTTATGAACGTCATCGGCGACGTCAAGGGCAAGAAGTGCATTCTGTTTGACGATATGGTCGATACCGCCGGTTCTCTGTGCAACGCAGCCAAGGCGATCGTCGAGATCGGCGGCGCAACTGAGGTTTATGCCTGCGCGACCCACGGCGTGCTCTCCGGCCCGGCCAACGAGCGCATCGCCAACAGCTGCATTAAGGAACTGACCTTCCTCAACACCATTCCGCCGCTCGAGGGCGCATGCAGCAAGATCAAGTATCTGGACGTTTCCCCGATCTTTGCCGATGCCATCCAGAGAATTTACGAAGAAAATTCCATGTCCGTTCTGTTCTGATTTTTATGCTGTTTCAAAAGCCAACGTATGACTGGCTGATCGCGGGGCTCGGCAATCCGGGCTCTGAATACGAGAAGACCCGTCACAATACCGGTTTCATGTCCCTTGACCTGCTGGCTGCGCGCCTGCAGGTCAAGGTTTCCAAGGAGCGCTTCAAGGCGCTCACCGCGCAGGCGGACTTTGACGGCCAGCGTCTTCTGCTCATGAAGCCGCTAACCTTTATGAACGCCTCCGGCATCGCCATCGAGGCCGCCGCGCACTTTTATAAAATCCCGCCAGAGCGGGTGCTCGTCCTCTTTGACGATATTTCGCTCCCCGTCGGCAAACTTCGTATCCGCAAAAACGGATCTGCCGGCGGCCACAACGGTCTGAAGTCCATCATCTCCTGCCTCGGCTCTGACCAGTTTCCGCGCGTCAAGATCGGCGTCGGCGCCAAGCCGCACCCGGATTACGATCTGGCCGACTGGGTGCTGTCCACCGTCTCCAAAACCGAATGGCCCGACTATCAGGAATCCATGTCCCACGCCGCCGACGCCGCCCTCTGCATCGTCAAAAACGGCTGTGAAAAGGCCGCGGCGGAGTATAACGGGAAGATGTTTTGAGTGCACCCAAATACGCACGCACCTTGCCCACATCGCCCCGGCAAGACGCACCGTTTTTTACGGAAATCTGCAGCAAATTCGGAACTTCCCAACGGGCCGATGTGTGGGCATCGGCCCCTACAGGGTGCTGTGCAAATTTCCCCCATCTCACTTTCAATACCCCACTCCCTACGCATAGGAGACGCTCTCCTATGCGCGTTGTCTGTTGGGCGAAAAATTGTTTTTATTTTTAGGAGAATCCCATGAACGTTCTGCTTTCGCTTCTGCAAAAGAGCACCGATTATAACCAGCTGCTGAAGGCCGTGGAGGCGAAGCAGGCCGTCGCCGTGTCCGGACTGAGCCAGGCCCCGCGCAGCCATGTGCTTGCTGCCGTGCACGAGCAGTCCGGCAGACCGCTTATCGCCGTGTGCCAGGATGATATGGCCGCAAAGCGGCTGGCTTCTGAACTTGGTGCGTTTTTAGGCGAGGAGCCACCGGTTCTGCCGTCCCGAGAATTGACACTGGCCGGAGCCATCGGCGTGTCCCGTCAGTGGGAGCAGCAGCGGCTGCGGCTTTTATACGCGCTGGCGCAGGGCCGTGTCCCGGTGCTGGTGGCGAGTCTCGATGCGCTGCTGCTGCGCACAATCCCGCGCCAGACGCTCTTTTCCGCGTCAGTGACGCTCCGGGTCGGCGCAGAATACAGCATGCCGGATCTCATCAGCCGCCTGACCCGGGCGGGCTATTCCCGTGCAAGTCTGGTCGAGGGCGTGGGACAGTTCGCGCTGCGCGGCGGCATTTTGGACGTGTATTCCCCCGCGCAGGAAAAGCCGCTGCGCGCGGAGTTTTTCGGCGACGAACTGGACACCATGGGCTATTTCGACCCCATCACACAGCGGCGCACGGAAAACGCTGACGAGGCAATCCTCCTGCCTGTGGCCGAAACGGAGCCGCATCTGCATCCGCAGGGAGTAGCCGGTCTGTGCGGAGATCTGCGTGCCATCATCACGCGCCAGCAGCGCCGGAAAACGCCCAATCAGGCGCTGATCGAAACACTGCAGAAGGACTGCGAGGCGCTTGAAAACGAGACGCTTTTCGCCAGCGCTGACCGATACATGGCGCTGATTTACCCGGAATTTACGACTGCCGCGTCGTATCTGCCGCAGGAGGCCGTTGTCGCCTTCTGCGACCACGGCAATCTCCAGCGCGGGGAAAAGGATCGTGCGGAGGAGTTCGGCCTTCTGCTCGATTCGTTTTTGACCTCCGGCACGCTCTTTGGAGAGCTGTGCGATTATTACGCCACGATTGACGATCTAGCCGCGTCACTGCAGGGCAGAGCCGTCATTTACTGCGACGGCTTCCTGGCCGCGCGCTATCCCGAGTCCCTGCCGCCCAAACAGCTGCTTTCCTTTACGGCCCGGCAGCTGCCGGGCTACGGCGGCAGTCTTGAAACAGCGGCAGCAGACCTTAAAAATTACGCATCGAACCAGTATGGCTCCATCGTCCTGTGCGGCGGACAGCGGCGCGGGGAAATTTTGAAGGATCTGCTTGCCAAAAGCGGTCTGAACGCACTTCTGGCGTTCCCGCTTACAAAGCTTCCGCAGCCGGGACAGATTCTCATTGCGGGCGGCTCGCTTCCCGCCGGGCTTGAATATCCGACGCTCAAATTTGCCATTTTAACGGAGGGGCAGATCGCTGTTCGGCAGGAGCGCAAAAGGACTAGAGCGCCCAAAAAAGCCACAAACCGCAAAAAACTTGACTCGTTTACCGATCTGACCCCCGGTGACCTCGTCGTACACGAGCACCATGGCATCGGCCGTTATGTCGGCATGGAGCAGCTGAAGGTCGGCGGCGTCACAAAGGATTACGTCAAGATCGCCTATCAGGGCACGGACTGTCTGTATGTGCCCGCAACACAGCTGGATCTGGTCAGCAAGTATATCGGTGCCGGCGAAGATACGCCTGTCCGGCTCAATAAACTCGGCGGCGACCAGTGGCAGAAGACAAAGGCCAAGGCAAAGGCCGCGGCAAAGGACCTGGCTGCGGGCCTGATTAAACTCTACGCCGAACGCAAGCGGCTGCCGGGCTTTGCGTTCGCGGCGGATTCGCCGTGGCAGCAGGAATTTGAAGAAAGCTTTGAATACGCCGAGACAGACGATCAACTGCGCTGCATCGACGAGATCAAGCGCGATATGGAATCCCCCGTGCCGATGGACCGGCTTCTCTGCGGCGATGTCGGCTTCGGCAAGACGGAGGTCGCGCTGCGCGCGGCCATGAAGTGCATGCTGGACGGCAAGCAGGTCGCAATCTTAGTCCCGACGACCGTTCTGGCCCAGCAGCACTATCTCACGGCCATGCGCCGCTTTGCAACCTTTCCAGTCACCATCGACGTGCTCTCCCGTTTCCGCACCCCTGCGCAAATCAAAAAAACGCTCTTCGATCTGCAATCCGGCAAAATCGATCTGATCGTCGGCACGCACAAGCTGCTGCAGAAGGACATTCATTTTCACGATCTCGGCCTGCTCATCGTCGACGAGGAGCAGCGCTTCGGCGTGGCGCACAAGGAGCACATCAAGGAGATGAGCCGCGCGGTCGATGTGCTCACGCTCTCGGCCACGCCCATCCCGCGCACGCTGAATATGGCCCTGTCCGGCATCCGCGACATGTCCACCATCGAAGAGCCGCCGCAGGATCGCATCCCCGTGCAGACCTTCGTCATGGAGCACGACTGGAACGTGCTGTGCGACGCCATGCGCCGCGAGCTGCAGCGCGGCGGGCAGGTGTACTACCTGCACAACCGCATTGAAAACATCGAGCGCACCGCCCTGCGCATCTCGAAGATGCTCGACGGCGCGGTCGTGGACGTGGCGCACGGCCAGATGAACGAGGAGCAGCTCTCGACGGTCATGGAGCGCATGGTCACGGGCGAGACGCAGATCCTGGTTTGCACGACCATCATCGAGACCGGCATCGACATTCCGAACGTGAACACCCTCATCATCGAGGACGCCGACCGCATGGGCCTTGCCCAGCTGCACCAGCTGCGCGGGCGCGTGGGCCGCTCGAACCGGCGCGCGAGCGCGTACCTGACATTCCGGCGCGGGCGCGAGCTGAGCGAGATCGCCGAAAAGCGCCTGAGCGCCATCCGCGAGTTTGCGGAGTTCAACTCCGGCTTCCGCATCGCCATGCGCGATCTGGAGATCCGCGGCGCGGGCAGTCTGCTCGGGGCCGAGCAGTCGGGCCATATGATCGACGTCGGTTATGATATGTACCTCAAGCTGCTCGAGGAGGCCGTGCTCGAAGAGCGCGGCGAAAAGCCCGAGCAGCGCGCCGAGTGCGCGGCCGACCTCGCTGTGTCGGCCAACATCCCGGAGAGCTATGTGCCCAGCCAGGAGCAGCGCATGGATCTCTACCGCCGCATCGCGCTCGTGCGCACGGAGACGGAGGCCGACGACCTCATGGACGAGGTCATCGACCGCTTCGGCGACCCGCCGCCGAGCGTGTACACGCTCGTGCAGGTGGCGCTGCTGCGTGCCGACGCGGGCAAGGTCGGCGTGACGGACATTTCGCAGAAAAACGGCTGTTTGAAGTTTCTGCTGGCGCAGTTCGATATGCAGAAGGTATCGGCACTGTACGCCCGGCCGGAGTTCAAGGGCCGCTTGAAGGTGGATGCGGGGGCAAAGCCGGGCGTCATTCTGCGCCTCAAGACCCGCACCCACGTCATCGAACAGGCAAGAGCGTTTGTTTCCGCATGGGCAGACGCCCAGGGAGACCGCGCATGACCCCCATGTGCAACGAAACGAAAGGAAGCGTTTGCTGATGAAAACCAGAATCACCGCCCTGCTGCTGGCGCTCGTGATGGCCGTCTGCTGCCTGACCGGCTGCACCTCGACCCGCGTGCGCAGCTACTCGGAAGAGAGCAGCGATGCATCGACCGACAAGTATGCCGCCGCGCTCGATGCTTACAAGAGCAACAAAAAGGTCATGACCATCAACGGCAGCCCCGTGTACTGGAACGAGTACGCCTATTTCCTGTGCGCCATCATGGCGAACATGGAGCGCTACGGCATGCAGATCACGGACTGGAGCGATGTCTATGACGAGAGCACGGGCGAGACGTACAGCGACATCATGACCAAGAGCGTCGTCAACAACATCGCCTGGAACCACCTCATCGAGGTCAAGGCGGCGGAAAACGACGTGGCGTTTGACGCGGCGGGCGAGCAGTACGTGCAGGACACGGTCAACCAGACCATTCAAAACGTCGTGGGCGACGACGGCACCGAGGCCGAGCTGAACGAAAAGCTCCAGTCGTACTACATGGATCTGGACCTGTTCAAGTATTTCACCAAGACGCAGTATCTCTATAACGGCCTGGCCAGCAAGTTCTTCGGCGAGAACGGCGCGAACATCTCCGACGAGGACGTGCAGGAATACGTTGATGCCAACGACTACATGACGGCAAAGCACATCCTCTTCAAGACGACGGACGACAGCGGCACTGCCCTCTCGGACGACGAAAAGGCCGCCAAGAAGCAGCAGGCCGAGCAGGTCGCGGCGCAGGTCAAGGCCGTGACCGATCCCGAAAAGCGCGTGGAGCTGTTTGACCAGCTCATGGAGCAGTACAACGAGGACACCGGCGAGAGCAGTTACCCGCACGGCTACTGCTTCACCTCCGGCACGATGGTCACGGAGTTTGAGGACGCCTGCAAGGCGCTCGATACCTACGAAGTGTCCGGCGTGGTGGAGAGCAAGCACGGCTATCACGTCATCCTGCGCATGCCGACGCAGGGTGACGACCTGGTCATGAGCAGCGACGGCAGCCAGCAGACGCTGCGGATGCTCGTGGCGCAGGAGCAGCTCGGCAGCCTGCTGACGGGCTGGGTCGACGAGGCGGACATCAGCTGGGAGCCGAAGTTCAGCAGCATCGACTATGCGGCCGTGTTCACGCCGAAGGAGAGCTTCTGGAAGCGGCTGGACGTGTTCGACTGGTTCGAGAAGTAAAAGCAGCATAAAAAGATCCCGTCATCCGACCCGGATGACGGGATCTTTCTTCTTTTCGTTCAGGCGCGCTTGATCATGCCGGCGATCTTTTTCATGAGGCCGGAGCCGAGCTTTTCATCAAAGTAGTTGAGCCAGGCGCGCACGGTGTCGATCGTCTCGGGATCGCCGAGCCAGTGGCGCAGGATGATATTGCGGTCGGTGCTGCGCAGGAGCTTGGCCACCGACACGAGGATGGCGTAGGCATCGTCGATCTTGCCGAGCAGCGGGAAGGAGTCCGGCACGAGGTCCAGCGGCGAGAGCACATACAGCAGCGCGAAGCCGAGGTCGAGCTTGCGGCTCGAGGGCACGTCGGGGTCGAGCATGAGCTTGCAGATCAGGTAGGCAAAGTCCGGCAGCGTCGTGAGATAATCGGCCGCCTTGCTGCCGAGTTTTCCGGCCACGAAGCTGTTGGCCTGATAGCGGGCGCGCTTATAGAAGCGGTCGAATGCGTTGTCGTCCATGTAATAGATGTTTTCTTTGGTCATGATGCCGCCTCCTGAGGGAGATGATTTCTTTCTATTATAGCGAAAAACCGGCCGGGCTTCAACCGGTTTGTGAAATTTTTCGGAATTCATTGCCAAGCGGGCAGATCCGGCGTATAATGCAGGAGCATTTCAGGAAACGGAGGCTGAGCCTATGATCCGCTTTTTCAATGGCCGCACGCTCACAATGGCGGACGGCGTGTCCGTCACGACGGACGAGGTCTGGACCGACGGGGACAAGATCGCCTACATCGGCCCCACGCCGGAGACGCTGCCCGCGTTCGAGCGGCAGATCGACCTCGGCGGCGACCTTGTCATGCCGGGCTTTAAGAACGCGCACGCGCACGCCGGCATGAGCTTTGTGCGCTCGTATGCCGACGATGTGCCGCTGCAGCCGTGGCTGTTCGAGCAGATCTTCCCGCTCGAGGCCAAGCTCACGCCTGAGGCGGTGTATGCGTTTACCAAGCTGTCCATCCTCGAGTATCTCACGAGCGGCATCACGGCTGGCTTTGACATGTACTATTTCCGCGAGGCCATCGCCCAGGCGAGCATCGACTGCGGCTTCCGCACGGTGCTGTGCGGGGGCGGCGGCAGCGCGCAGCAGCTCGAGAGCGAGTACCGCAAATTCAACGCCCTGCACCCGCTGATCTCCTATCAGCTCGGCCTGCACTCGGAGTATACCTCGAACCTCACCGAGATGACCGAGGCCGGCGAGCTGGCCCGCGCGCTGCACGCGCCGGTGTTCGCGCACAATGCCGAGACCGCGCGCGAGGTGGCCGAGTGCCGCGACCGCTGGGGCAAGACGCCGACGGAGCTGTTTGATTCCCTCGGCCACTTTGATTACGGCGGCGGCGGCTTCCACTGCGTGCACATGACGGAGCACGATCTGGAGATCTTCCGCAATCGCGGGCTCTGGGCCGTCACGAACCCCGGCTCGAACGCCAAGCTCGCCAGCGGCATCGCCCCGCTCAAGCAGATGCGGGCTCTGGGCATCCATATGGCCATCGGCACCGACGGCCCGTCGAGCAACAACGCGCTCGATTTCTTCCGCGAGATGTATCTGGCCGCCGTGCTGCAAAAGCTGCGCTGCGGCGACGCGGCCGCCCTCCCGGCGGACGACGTGCTGTATATGGCGACGGTCGGCGGCGCGCAGGCCATGGGCCTGACCGACTGCGACGTGCTCGCCCCCGGCAAGCAGGCGGACCTGATCGTCATCGACCTGCAGCGGCCGAACATGCAGCCGGTGCACAACGCGGCGCGCAACCTCGTCTACAGCGGCTCGAAGGAGAATGTGCGCCTGACGATGGTCGCCGGGCGCGTGCTGTATGAAAACGGCGCGTTTTTCGTCGGCGAGCCGGCGCAGGACATTTACCGCGCCGTGGACGCGGCCTTTGCCGCCATGCGCGCCAGGCTCTGATCGCTTTTTCTGCGGGCTGCGGGGCGGCACACGCCGCCTGAGGCGATATGCCCG
>OLQA01003548.1_pt1 | contig 10988 bp, 8 predicted proteins | sample 1673151 | NCBI WGS metagenome assembly OLQA01 (sample SAMEA3136760, study PRJEB25190) | human gut metagenome | biome: human gut; feature: human-associated habitat; material: faeces | place: Austria | collected 2013 | reverse complement strand
AAAGGATTATATTTTTATGAAGTTATTTTAAATAATGCAAAAAGTTATGTTTAGCAAGAGAAACAGCATAGCTGCCCTTGGACATGATCTTCTTAGCCATTGCTTTACATGTATCAAGCAGTTCTTCCTGAGGAACAACCTTATTAGCAAGACCGATTCTGTAAGCTTCCTGAGCATCGATCTGATCACATGTGAAGATCAGTTCTTTTGCACGACCCTTGCCTACAAGACGTGGGAGACGCTGTGTGCCGCCGAAACCTGGAAGAATGCCAAGACCTGTTTCAGGCTGACCAAACTTAGCATTGTCAGATGCTACACGAATGTCGCATGCCATAGAAATCTCGCAGCCACCGCCAAGAGCGTATCCGTTAACTGCTGCGATTGTAACCTGAGGCATTGTTTCAAGCTTTAAGAAAGCTTCTTTAGCAAGAAGACCCATCTTTCTTCCTTCAGCAGGTGTTGCATTCACCATTTCAGAAATATCTGCACCTGCAACGAAAGCCTTTGTGCCTGAACCTGTCAGAATAACAACTCTGATATCTTTGCGTTCTGCAATTTCGCCAAAGCACTGGTCAAGTTCTGCAAGTGTTTCACTATTCAATGCATTCAGTGACTTTGGTCTGTTGATTGTTACTACTGCTACCTCGTTTTCGACTTCCATTAATAAATTGTTCATAAAGCATCCTCCTAAACTTATGATACATAATTAATTATTGCCACAAACAATTATTGGTACGCTAACTGTTTGTGTATGTGCTTATTATAATATCTCTTTTTCATTTTGTCTATCCATTTTTGAATGATTTTGTCACAAAAATCACAATCCAAATTTGTATAATTTGCCAAAAATTGAAAATGATTGAGTTTTTTTCTTTCAATTGAAGTACTTGGTATCAATTTTGTTGCAACAAACCAACTTATAAATTCCCCATCCCGGCTTTTTGAACCTTATGGACATTATAATAATTGAATAAATTTCTCTGGAATTGCTTGACAATCCGCCAAAACCCATTTAAACTAAAAACAGTTCGTCTGCCAATTATTTTTGCAGGCAAAATGCATCGAACTGTTATAAAGCTATTTGTATATTAAGAAAAGGAGCAACATGGAATTAAATCAATGTATTAACTATCTGCTCACCACATCTCAGCACAGGGTCTTCCAGGAATTCAGCAAACGCCTGGAACCCTTTGATGTTACACCTGTTCAGTATGTGGAAGGGTGACAAAACGACTCCGAAGGAAATTGCAGCGGAGTTGAAACTTGAAAATTCAACCATTTCAGGTATTCTCGATCGTATGGAGAAGAAGGATCTGTTAAAACGCCAGGTCAGTACAGAAGACCGCCGTTACATAAAAGTTGTTTTGACAGAGAAGGGGGCTGCCCTTGAGAAACCGGTTCTCGATACTATCGATACAGCGAATATCGACATTCTGGCTGATATCTCTGATGAAGAACAGCAGATACTGAAGAAGAATCTCAGACTGCTGGCAGGACTGGAAGAGAATTAGAAGTTTCAGTCATTATAATAACCCCACTGTAAAACCTATATTGGGAGGTTTTACAGCGGGGTTTCTCTTTTGTAAACAGGATTTTCTTCTCTGTCGCAACATTTACACTCAAAATCTTCGTATCCAATACCAATTCCAACAAATGACGGCACTGTTCCTCATCTGACATCACTGCCGCAAACATAAACGCATCTTTAATCGTTAAGTCCTGTAAAAAGTTTGACACTTGTTAAGCCGTTCTATACCTCACTAGTTTTTCACCAACTCCACCGTATACGGTTCTGATACAAATTCATAATCCGCACCAACAAATTCTTTTGTTTCTGCATCCCATTTATCTGTCTTTTTCTCCATGGCAAATGTCACTGTTGATGCATTTTCATCCCACACCAGTTTGTAATCCCGGTTTTCCTGTCCATCCAATGAACCATTGCTGCCATCATAAATAGTGAACCTCTGATGATATGGAATCGTTGAATCATCGATATTATAATCTTTTGACCGACCGTACATCAAATAATAATTTCCCAGATCATCCCATGCCACAATTCGCATAAAATCTAATTTAGTGCAACCATCCTCTTCATAGATGGAGTCAATGCCTTTCTTCTCCTCAACAGTTGCATCAATTTTCGGTCCGTTTGGTGTCAGCGCATATCGGTTCAGCGTTATCTTTTCTTCTTGATTCTCGGCTTCAATAGAAATATCCTGCCATTCAAGTTCTGCTTCATACGCATCCGCTTTTGCTTCATATGTGTATTTCCAACTGCCCTCCAAAGTATGGTCATTCATGTTTAAACCATTAAAACAGAATTGAATGGTGTGGTCTTCGCCTTCAGTCAATTGATATATCAAAAATCCTATATGCATCTTATTTTCTTCAAATGACACATTTTGTCCGATAACAAAGGCCTCTGTCTGTGAAATAACATAATTAAAATCATCATCTAATACGTTGATACCGTCCACATAAACTTCCGCATTGTCAAAAAGCTGATCTCCTATGGCATTTCTTCCTTCTGTTATGGCCCACTGCTCCATTTCCTTCTGCATCTCACTGATATCACCGTCAAAAGTAAATGTACAGTCAAATGTCAGGCTATCCTCCTGCATTCTGACCTCAGTCATACGAATATCCACACCATCTATCGCATTTTCTGCTGTATTGTCCGCTGCTGCTTCAGAGTCCGTACTGTCCAGCTTTTCTCTGTAATCGGACTGTGTATTTTTATACAGATATTCCTTTACTGCTGCCCCCGCTGTAAAGCCAACGGCACAAATCACCGCCATGCAGGCCGCCGCTGTCAGCAGTTTTTTGGCCTTTCGACCTTTTTTTGCCTGTTCCTGTCGATTTTTATGGTCTTCGCTTTCTATATTCCGTCCACCTTCTACTTGCTGCGCCTTCTCATTATCTTGATACTTTTTCTGCTCATCACATGATTGCTCTTCCTGCTCTTCTTCTGAATCCAACAGTATTCTGTTATAAATTCTGCGTTTTTCAATATCTGTCATTTCCATCCGTTCATTTTCAGAAAGGATATCCTCATTATCTTCCGCCTGATTCAGCAAATCATAAATATTCTTCATATGCGCCCTCCTAACCATCTGTTATTTTTCTTCAATTTCTTTTTTCCACGGGATACTCTGCTGTAGACTCTGTCCACAGGCATATTCATCTCCTGCCCGACTTCCTCATAGCTTTTTTCGTGCCAGAAAAGCGCGGTGAATATCTGCCTGTCTTCCTCCGACAGAATCTCCAGCAACTTTTGGAATTCCAACATTTCTTCTTCATCAAACAATCGGCTTTTGACATCTGAATCCCCAACAGGCTCCACATCATCCAAACTGACATAGTCATGGTATCTGATATCCCGTATATGACTCAGCACCTGATATCTTGCAACGGCTGTCAGCCAGGTGCGAAAAGACGCCTTTTCTCCGGTATATCTGTCCACATTTTTCCAGACTGCAAGGAAAATATCATTCATACATTCCTCCTGTTTATCCTGATATTTCGCCATCATTTTATGTACAATGGATTTCACAATCCATCCGTCGTGTTCAATAAAAAATTTAAGTGCTTTTTCATTTTTCGCCTGCAGACCGGCAACATAATTGTCCTCAGTAATATCCATGGCGGCCTCCCTTCAAAATGTACATAGTATGCATATATTTATCGAATGCATTCAAAAACAACATCTGCTCAAATCCTTCATATGGGGCTCACACAATGCTTATCTCTGAACACTTATATATTATCAAAAGTACTCTCTGTTCTGACAGTTTTCATCAATAAATTTTTTGAAAAAAAAGCCTTCAATTCCCATATATAATGGTTCTTGAAAGCTTTTATCCACTCATTCAATCAGATTTTCTCAATCACAACCCCGTGGGCAATTCCCGGTACACTCTGTCCTTCATTAAAGCTCACCGTTGACAACAATGCGCCTGTGGGTACAAATAGTATTCTCTGCCATTCTCCCCGATTTATTTTCGGCAGCAGATAGGCCGCCAGTGTTACTGCACTGCATCCACAGCCGCTGCCTCCCGCATGGGTATCCTGGCTCTCCGGGTCAAAGATCAGCATACCGCAGTCCAAATGCCTGTCACTGATATCATAGCCATGTTCAGCCACCAGTTTCAAAAGAATCTGCTGTCCCACTTTCCCCAAATCTCCGGTGATAATAGCATCATAATCTGTGGGCTGTCTGTTAAAATCCTTTAAATGCTGACAAATGGTATCACAGGCCGCCGGTGCCATGCAAGCCCCCATATTCATGGAATCCTTGACACCAAAATCAATGATGCGTCCAGGAGTTCCACCTGTAATTTTCGCCATCGCTCTGCCCTTTTTATCCTCCGCTGCCACAATCACTGCACCGCTGCCTACAACGGTCCAGGTGGCGGATAACGGTCTCTGATTGCCATAGGGCAAAGGAAAGCGGAACTGTTTTTCAGCTCCTGCAAAATGACTGGATGTCACTGCCAGCGCATAATTGCCCGCACCGCCGCACAGGGCCATGGATGCCAGAAGCAGGGATTCTCCAATGGTGGAACAGGCCCCATACACACCGAAAACCGGCCGCTCCAGCTCAATAAGTCCAAATGACGTGGCAATAAGCTGCCCCAATAGATCTCCGGCAAAAAGAAAATCCAGTTGTTCTTTGGATAAACCGGCCTTTTTAATCGCTTTCTCTGCCGCCATCAACTGCATGGTACTCTCTGCCTGCTCCCATGTCTCCATGCCAAACTTCGGGTCTTTCTCCACATGGTCAAAATACTGCCCAAGAGGCCCCTGTCCCTCTTTCTCCCCTACAACCGAAGAAGCCGCCAGAATCACCGGCGGCTTCTCAAAAATCATTGAATTATTGCCAACTTTCTGAATCATACATAAGCCTCCACGTAGAATGTGTCTTTTGTATCAGTATGCTTCAAAAAGTAAATATTATTCCTGACAACAAACTCTGCCTGTAATTGTAAAACCTCCTCTGCTGTGATATGATAATTACATTGAAACCATCATCGAATTCGATTATTTTTTCAGAAAGGAGCTGGCATGATGCAAACATTCAATATTCCTGTTGGTATTTCTGACTTTTCAGAAATCCGTCAAAACGGATATTACTACGTTGATAAAACCGGCCTGATTGCCGAATTATTAAACAACTCTGTTGCAAAAGTCACTCTCATTACAAGGCCCCGCCGCTTTGGCAAAACCCTTGGCATGAGCATGCTGGCTGCTTTCTTCGATATTCATAAAAACAGTGACACTTTATTTGAAGGACTTGAAATTTCCAAAGATACTGCGTCCTGCCAGAAATGGATGAATCAATATCCCACACTCTTTCTGACTTTCAAAGATGTGGATGGGCTGAATTTTGATGACGCATACGGTCAGCTTGCTGCCCAGATTGCTGATTTATACAAAGAACATGCATATTTGCTTGATTGTCCGATTATAGACAGCGATGATAAACAGATTTTTCTTGAATTGAAAGCAGGCACTGCCGGCAAAATTCACCTCAGCCGTTCTCTGATTCTGCTGATGCGCATGATGAAAACGTATTATCACAAACCGGTTATTCTTTTACTGGACGAATACGATGTTCCACTTGCAAAAGCCAGCAGCCATGGGTATTATACCGAAATGCTCAGCCTGATTAAAACGCTTCTGAGCACCGCACTCAAAGATAACCCCAATCTCTGCTTTTCTGTGATTACCGGTTGCCTCAAAATTGCAAAGGAAAGCATTTTTACAGGCACTAATAATTTTGTATCCGACACCATCAGTCATTCCCGCCTGAATGAATATTTCGGTTTTACACAAGCAGAAGTAGACAAACTCTTAGAAGATACTGGCCTGACGGACCATGCAGAGGATTTGAAAGCCTGGTATGACGGCTATCACTTCGGTGAGTTTGACATCTACTGCCCGTGGGACGTGATGAACTATTTGCAGGACCTCCAGTTTGACCCGGAGACAGAACCGGTCAGCTACTGGAGAAATACCAGTGACAACGCGATCATCCGCTCGTTTATTGATTATGCTGGCCCGGCTATTTCGGATAAGCTGGAAGTATTGCTCTCCGGAGGGTATATCGTGCAGAAGATCAGAGAGGATTTGACGTATGACTATCTGCACTCGTCAGAAGAAAACCTCTGGACGATCCTCTATCTGACGGGGTATCTGACCAGAGTCCGTCCGGCGGAATTACCGCAAAAGCCGCCGAGAGGTTACCTGGCTTTGATGATCCCCAATGCTGAGGTCCAAGAGCTGTTTGAAACGACCATTCAGGAGTGGTTCGATGACAGCGCCGAGACATGGGACCGGCAGAAAATGTTCCAGGCCGTTTGGTCGGGAGACACGGAGACGCTGACGAAAGAGATCAGCAAGCTGCTGCTCAGGACCATCAGCTACCACGATTACAAGGAAGACTTTTACCATGCGTTCCTGGCCGGTATTTTTGCCGGGGGAGGGCATCGTGTGGAATCTAACCGCGAGCACGGCGAAGGGCGCAGCGATATTATCGTCTTTGACAAGAATAACGCGAGACTCGCGATCTTCGAGGTCAAATGCGTGAAAAGCCCGGATGCTTTGCCTGCGGCGTGTGAGGCGGCACTGGAACAGATCGATGACCGGCGGTATACGGAATCGTTCTGGGACAACTACGACGAGAAACTTCACTACGGCATTGCGTTTTACAAGAAGCGGTGCCTGGTCAAACGAGAAACAAACTGAGAAAGACAACACCCCCTTGGTTCCTACCTGCTGCGGCAGGAGACCAAGGGGGGTGTTGTTTTTGCTCCAACCGCTGCCAATACTTCCACATCCCACTGGATCGGCTCGATGCCCATGCCGCGTACCGTTGCGATGACGTGGTCGTCGTATTCCCCAAAGGGCGGGCGGAAGAGGGTGGGGGTCTTCCCGGTGACGGCGGCGATCTTTTCTCCTGCGGCGGTCAGATCTGCCACGATCTCCTGAGCAGAGAGTGCGTTGAAGTGGGCGTGGGTGTCCGAGTGACTCATAACTTCATGCCCCGCATCGGAGAGGGCCTTGACCGACTCCGGGTATTTCTCCACCCAGTCACCCACCACAAAGAACGTGGCCTTGACATGGTAGCGTCCCAAAATGTCGATGAGCTGCTGGGTATCCTCGTTGCCCCAGGCGGCGTCAAACGTCAGGGAACAGACTTTGTCTTCCCGCTGGACGCAGTAGATGGGCAGCTGCCGCTGCGTAGAGGCGGCGGAGACGTAGGAGGGCAAGGTTGTGATCAGGCACAGGGCACACACCGCCGCCAGCCCTGCGGGGATGGCCAGGGTGCGCTTGCGGACGAAGAACACGCGGCGGGCCAGCTTTGTCTTCGCGTTGGGTTTGTGCGGGAAACGGAATTTGAACATAGCGATCCCATCCTTTCTGATAGAAAGAGCTTATGCGCCGCATTCCGCTTCATGCGGAACGGCGGGAAAAAGGACGAGCCGTTCCGTGGGGGAGGTGTTGTTGTAAAAACAGAAGCTTCATGGTATGATGAAAAACAGAAAGGAGTTGGTCCGTATGCAAAGAGTAAACTTACCGATCGGAACGTCTGACTTTGCAGAGATTCGACGCGAGGGCTGGTATTATGTAGACAAGACCGGCTTGATCGGCGATCTCTTGAATACCCGAAAGGCCAAGGTCACGCTCATTACTCGCCCCCGGCGGTTCGGTAAAACGCTGGGCATGAATATGCTGGCCAATTTCTTTGACATTCGGAAGGACAGCGAGGCCCTGTTTGAGGGCCTGGAGGTCAGCAAAGACACGACGCTGTGCGAGCAGTGGAGGAACCAATGGCCGGTCCTCTTTGTCTCGTTCCGACGTGTGGACGGGCTGAATTTTCAGAGCGCTTACGGGATGCTGGAACTTACCATCACGGATCTCTTTAGAGAGCACCGCTATCTTCTTGACAGCGAACAGGTAGGCGATGACGAAAAGAAAATGATCCATCGCTTGTTACAAGGGACAGCAACGGAACGAGAAGTCAAAAATAGCTTGCTCCTGCTGACAGAGATGATGCAGGCGCACTACGGCAAGCCGGTCATTCTCTTGATGGATGAGTACGACGTGCCCCTGGCCAAGGCCAGCGCCAACGGATATTACAAAGAGATGCTGGACGTGATGAAGGGCATCATGCAGGCGATGAAAGACAATTCGGCCTTGCAGCTGGCCGTCATTACTGGTTGCCTGCGGATCGCCAAGGAAAGCATCTTCACCGGAACAAACAACTTTGTGTCCGACACGATTACCTCTTCCAGACTGAACGAGTATTTCGGCTTTACCCAAGCAGAAGTAGACCAGCTCTTACAAGACACGGGCCTAACGGACCATGCAGAGGACATCAAAGCGTGGTATGATGGCTATCACTTCGGCGAGTTCGACATCTACTGTCCTTGGGATGTGATGAATTATCTTCGGGATCTTCAGCATAATCCTTCCATGAAGCCTGAGAGTTATTGGAAGAATACAAGCGATAATGCAATTATTCGCTCTTTCATTGATTATGCAGGAAGCAGTATCACAATGAAATTAGAAAAATTGCTGTCCGGCGGATATATTTTCCAAAAGATTGAAGAAAATTTAACCTATGATTATCTTCATTCTTCCGAGGATAACTTATGGAGTATTTTATATTTAACCGGTTATCTGACGCGCGTTCGAGAGACGGATATTCAAGAAACTATACCAGATGGAACAACCGCATTGATGATTCCGAATAGGGAAATCAAGGATATTTTTGAGTCAACAATTATAAAATGGTTTAACGAATCAACGAAGCGTTGGAACCGCACAGAATTATTTCATGCGGTATGGGATGGAAACAGCGACAGGATAACGGATGAAATGAATAAACTTTTAAGAAAAACCATCAGTTATCATGATTACCGGGAAGACTTTTACCATGCATTTCTGGCAGGTATTTTTACTGGTGCCGGTTATGTGGTAGAGTCGAATAAAGAGCATGGAGAAGGTCGAAGTGATGTGATTGTCTACGACTCTGAAAATGGACAATTGGCCCTTTTTGAAGTGAAATATTCCAGCACGCTTGACCAGATGAAACAATCCTGCAAAAAAGCACTTGCACAGATCGATGAAAAGATGTATGCAAAAGAATTTGAGGATTCCTATGATAAAATTTTGTGTTATGGAATTGCTTTTTTTAAGAAGCGTTGCCTGGTGTATTTGAAAAATTAAAGTAATAATAAGGCTCCGCCTCTAAAAGAAGATTCTCTTGAAGAGACGGAGTCCTCTTATATCAAGCTATCAGCTTAATGATTCAGATACGAATTGGATGTCAAATCACAGCGGCCGCAAAAAGAGGATTTCTCAATCAACATCTCTTTTTACTGCCGCCGTGACAAATAACTTGCTTTTCATTTTTTAAATTCTAAAATTTTACATTCATGTTTTCGCGTCTTTAAATCATAATTGATTCCAACCAGCAGCATATTTCCTGAATAATCTTCCAGATTCTCTATGGGATTGCCGTTTTTATCTTTGGGGACGATGGATATCAGACCATAGGATTTGTCCAGAACAGATCCCAGCATACGGCCAGTGTACAGGTCGGTGACAACATGATACAATTTATCGTCCTGTATTTCTTCCCTTTCTCCATCCTTACCTGTCAGATAACAGTCTGTTACTTTATTTAAGATCATGCGGTGGGGATTATAGGTGAAATTCATTCCACTGCAATATAATCTGGCTATTGTCATAAAATCTGAAATTGAGGCATCTACCTCTGCCACTGTTTTCAGTTCTTTTCCCGTTAAATATGCACTGATCAGAGGATAACCTGCAAGTCCGTCCTTTCCTGTTCCCAGCGAGAAGGAGTTATATACCTGCTCCACTGTTATATTGCCTTTTGTATAAGTATCTCTTACAGTTCCGGCAGGTACGATTGCAACATCTACTTTTTCTCCGTCAGAGTCTCCTGTATTCTCTACTGCATATACATAAGCATCTGATATGATATCTCCCAGATTTAACTCCTCATGCTTTGTTTCCATCTCACTGAGGCTGTTAAATTCAATGTCATTCTCTGCCAGAATTTCCTCTCTGGTGTAACCAAAATTGGAAAGATAATTGGTGTCAACAGTATCTGACAATTCATCTATTTTCTTCTGTGTGGCTTCATCTGCTTTGATTTCATCCGTAACCGGAACAAGCTCATAGGTATCCGTTTCCCACCGTCCATTCTCTTTCTGAGTCATGGAAAGTGTTCCCAGATTTTTTCCATATTCTCCACAAGATACGATGCAGGTATCTCCCTGCAGGATTGGTTCTGCCAACTGTGTGTGGGTATGTCCGCTGACGATCAGATCAATGTCCGGAACATTCTTTGCAAGGATTTCGTCCTCTGATACTTTTTCGTCCTCCCATGTTCCGCTGTGTGATACACAGGCGATCATGTCTACATCTTCGTTCTTTTTTATTTCCTCTACTGTTTCTCTGGCTGCTTCTGACGGGTCTTTGAAAAGAAGCTCGCAGGTAGGAGCGCAATCCAGAGAATCCTTGCCGAAAACACCCAGTACTGCAATCTTTACATCACCTTTTTGAATTACCGTATAGTCTTTTACTCCATATGTCTGAAATGCTTCATAAATCTGTTTCTGTCCTTCACTGAGGCCGGCTTTTTTCATTGCATCCCAGTCCACATTACACACAACCATCCTGGGAAGGTTTTCGCCTGAACTGACTGCGGCGTTCAGCATATCTGCCAGACCATCGGAGCCGTAATCAAATTCATGATTTCCCAGAGTTGTCACATCACAGCCCAGATATCCAAGCATCCGCAGTTCGGCGGCCTCAGTGTCATATACAGTCTGTATCAGAGTTCCCATAGAGAAGTCTCCGCCATCCAGTATGAGTGTATCTGTATTCTCTTTCTCGTGCTCATTGATCAATGTTTTCAGCCGGGCAAACCCGCCGGTCTCCTGCTG
>OLQA01003533.1_pt1 | contig 11025 bp, 6 predicted proteins | sample 1673151 | NCBI WGS metagenome assembly OLQA01 (sample SAMEA3136760, study PRJEB25190) | human gut metagenome | biome: human gut; feature: human-associated habitat; material: faeces | place: Austria | collected 2013 | reverse complement strand
CCGTTTCTACCATGAGACAAAGATCCTGGCAGAAGAGGATGAACAGAAGCAGAAGAGCTACATTGCCCTTCTTACACTGACAAGAGACATTTTGACAACCTGCATCGATCTGCTTGGATTTGAAGCACCGGAAAGAATGTAAAAAGGCAGAAGCATCAGAAGTAATGACAATACGATAAAGAGGCGAGGACATATGACAGAGAAATTGTTTTACACAGACAGTCACATGCAGGAATTTACTGCGGAGGTTGTGTCCTGCCGCCCGTGTGATAACGGATATGAGGCAGTTCTTTCAAGAACTGCCTTTTTTCCAGAAGGCGGCGGTCAGGCAGCGGATACCGGAGTGATTGACGGGATCAGAGTATATGATGTACAGGAAAAAGGAGAACAGATCTTTCACTATCTGGAAGGAGAACTGGAAGAAGGAAAGACCGTGACCGGTCAGATCGACTGGGACAAACGTTTTTCACGGATGCAGCAGCACAGCGGAGAACATATCGTATCGGGAATCGTTCATGCACGTTTTGGATATGATAATGTGGGATTCCATTTGAATGATGAGCTGTGCACTCTGGACTTAAGTGGCCCGCTCACGAAGGAGGAGCTTCGCGAGGTGGAAAATGCGGCAAATGAAGCGGTATTTGCAAATGTACCGGTTCAGATAAGTTATCCGTCCAAAGAAAAATTGAAGACGTTGGATTACCGCAGTAAGATAGAGATTGACGGACAGGTGCGTATCGTGACGATACCGGGATATGACGTGTGTGCCTGTTGTGCACCGCATGTGTATTTTACCGGAGAGATCGGTCTTATCAAACTGGTGCAGAGTCAGAATTATAAAGGCGGTATCCGGATTACTATGCTGTGCGGAAGAAGGGCACTGAAGGATTATCAGCAGAAAGAAGAAAGCGTGAAGGCGATCATGGGAAGCCTTTCAGCGAAGGAAGAATTGATTGCTGAAGCAGTTGAACGCGTAAAAGAGGAATGTACACAGCTGAAGAGTGAACTTGCAGAGACAAGATATCAGATTCTTGAAGCACAGGCAGAAAAAATTCCGGAGGGACAGAAAAAGGTCTGTATTTTTGATAGCAAATTAAGTGGGAATGAACCACGTGAGCTTATGAACCTTGTACTGAAAAAAGGAACAGAAGTATGTGCGGTATTTGCAGGAAACGAAGAGAGTGGATACCGTTATGTGATCGGCAGTGAGACAGAGGATGTGCGCCCGTACAGCAAGATTCTCAAAGAACAGTTTGACGGAAGAGGCGGTGGAAAACCGGTCATGGTACAGGGTTCTGTAAATGGAAGTGAAGAGGCAATCCGAAAAGTTTTTGAGTAAGAGAAGGCGGAGATGAAGAATGCGAGACAGGAAAACAGGGAGAATTATCTGGTATTTGTTCAGTGCGGTTCTGATCAAATGGGGTGTGGAGATCGCAGTAGCGACATTTGCACTTTCCTGCGGTCTGCGCAGCAATATGGGAATTGGGGCAGTCTCTTCGATCATCACGATCCCAATGATTGCGTGGATCTACCGGAAAGATCAGGGACGCTATGAAAAGCAGCAGGAATCCTGGTGGAAATATAAAGCGGCTTCCCGATATGGAATGTGGCTTGTTATGATCGTCGGTGCAGTGACTGCGTGTGTGGCGATGAATGATATCGTCATGCTGATGAATATGCAGAGGATCAGCCAGGTTTATCAGAACACAGAGCAGATCATTTACAGTGCACCGCGTTGGCTTCAGCTGGCGGGAGCCGGGATTCTGGCTCCGGTCGCAGAAGAGCTTGTTTACCGCGGGATGATCTACCGGCGGATGCGCGAGAGCCTTACCGCTGTGCAGGCGGGGGTGTTTGTATCCATTTTGTTCGGTGTCGGTCATGGAAATCTGCCACAGGGACTTTATGCAATGGTACTCGGACTTCTGCTTGCCTGCATTTATGAGAAATTCCGGAATATTGCAGCTCCGATTCTGTTCCATATTGTTGTGAATATTACGTCATTATTGCTTTCGTGGTATGGGGGCTTTGAATGGATTCTGGGAACAGAGGGAAAAGCAGTTGGAATTACTGTACTGGCTACGTTGATTACTGTTATAATTTATGTAAAAATAAAAAATATAAGACAAGAGATACGATAATTAACTGAAAAATACTGAAAAAGTTTACGTAATAAATAATATCTGACAATTTCCGTAAAATTAGGGGTTTACTTTTGCAGACAAATGCTGTATAGTGTTAAATCATAAAAGCAACAACAAAACCGTTTTACAGAAAGGGCAGGTTATATGAGTGTAATACAACAAAATACAGAACAAGGCTTATACAGCCCTGATTTTGAGCATGACAACTGCGGTATCGGAGCAGTTGTCAATATCAAAGGCAAAAAGACACATAGTACAGTGGCAGGAGCCTTGAGTATTGTAGAACAACTTGAGCACAGAGCCGGAAAAGATGCAGAAGGAAAGACAGGAGATGGCGTGGGTATTCTGACACAGATTCCTCATGGATTTTTCAAGAAAGTCTGTCAGCCACTTGGGATCAAGCTGAAAGATGAAAGAGATTACGGTGTAGGTATGTTCTTTCTTCCGCAGGATGAATTAAAACGCAATCAGGCGAAAAAGATTTTCGAGGTTATTGTAAAAAAAGAAGGATTGAAGTTCTTGGGTTGGAGAGAAGTTCCGATTCATCCGGACATTCTTGGAAAGACAGCAGTAGACTGCATGCCATGTATTATGCAGGCATTTATTGAACGTCCTGCAAAATACGAGAAAGGAATCGACTTTGACCGTCGACTGTATGTAGTCAGAAGAATCTTCGAACAGAGCAGTGATGATACTTATGTTGTTTCACTTTCCAGCAGAACAATCGTTTACAAAGGAATGTTCCTTGTAGGACAGCTGAGACTTTTCTTTGAAGATCTGCAGGATGAAGAATTTATTTCTGCAATTGCAATGGTACATTCCAGATTCAGTACGAATACTGCACCGAGTTGGCAGAGAGCGCATCCGAACCGCTTTATGGTCCACAACGGAGAAATCAATACGATCCGTGGTAATGCAGATAAGATGCGTGCCCGTGAAGAGACAATGGAGGCAGGATGTCTGAAAGGTGAACTCCACAAGGTGCTTCCTGCGATCAATACTTCCGGATCTGATTCCGCAATGCTTGACAACGCATTAGAATTCATGGTGATGAGTGGAATGGATCTTCCGCTTGCAGTTATGATCTGTATTCCGGAACCATGGATCAACAATAAAGAGATGTCCCAGAACAAGAAAGATTTCTATCAGTATTATGCAACAATGATGGAGCCATGGGATGGACCGGCGTCAATCTTGTTCTCAGATGGAGATGTTATGGGAGCTGTACTTGACCGTAACGGACTTCGCCCTTCCAGATATTACATTACAGATGATGATAATCTGATTCTTTCTTCAGAGGTTGGAGTTCTGGATATTGATCCATCCAAGATCGTGATGAAAGAAAGACTTCATCCAGGCAAAATGCTTCTTGTTGATACTGTTGCAGGACGCGTGATCGATGATGAGGAATTAAAAGAAAAATATGCAAATCAGTTCCCATATGGAGAATGGCTGGACAGTAATCTGATTCAGCTGAAGGATTTGAAAATCCCGAATAAGGATGTGCCAAAGTATACTGCCGAAGAGTGTACACAGCTTCAGAAAGCATTTGGCTATTCTTATGAAGACGTGAAAACTTCTATTCTGACAATGGCAAAGAACGGTGCCGAAGGAACCGCAGCGATGGGAATGGATGCACCGATTTCAGTCCTTTCGCAGAAACGTCAGCCACTGTTCGGATATTTTAAACAGTTGTTTGCACAGGTAACAAACCCACCAATCGATGCAATCCGTGAGGAAGTTGTAACATCTACAACAATTTATGTCGGAACAGACGGTAACCTTCTGGAGCAGAAGGAAGAGAACTGTAAGATGCTCAGAGTCAATAACCCGATTCTGACCAATACAGATCTTCTGAAAATTAAAAATATGAAAGTGGATGGATTCAAGGTTGCAGAGATTCCAATCACTTATTATAAAAACACAAGTCTTGAGAAGGCAATCGAGTATCTGTTTATTGAAGTAGACCGTGTGATCCGCGAGGGCGCTAACATTTTAATTCTGACAGACCGTGAGGTAGACGAATATCACGTTGCAATCCCGTCACTTCTGGCAGTATCCGGACTGCAACAGCATCTGGTACGTACAAAGAAGAGAACCTCAGTCGCGATGATTCTGGAAAGTGGAGAGCCTAGAGAGGTTCATCATTTTGCAACACTGCTTGGATATGGAGCATGTGCGATTAATCCATATCTTGCGCATGAGTCAATCCGTCAGCTGATTGAGTCTAATCTGCTTCACAAAGATTATTATGCAGCAGTAGATGATTATAACTCAGCAGTAATTCATGGAATTATTAAGATTGCATCCAAGATGGGAATTTCAACGATCCAGTCCTATCAGGGAGCAAAGATCTTCGAGGCAATTGGTCTCAAGACAGATTTTATTAACCGCTATTTTACAGATACAGTCAGCCGTGTTGGTGGTATCGGTATTGAAGAAATTGCAGAAGATTACACAGCATTCCATACAGAAGCATTTGATCCGCTTGGACTGCAGGTTGATACGACACTGGACAGTGTTGGAAAACATAAATATAAAAGTGGCGGAGAAGAACATCTCTATAATCCACAGACAATCCATATGCTTCAGCAGTCCACAAGACGTGGTGATTATGAAATGTTCAAGCAGTATACAGAGATGGTTGATGAGGAAGGCGAGAAGATCAATCTGAGAGGTCAGCTTGATTTCAATTTCCCGAAGAAGAGTGTACCGCTTGATGAAGTAGAAAGCGTAGATTCAATCGTAACAAGATTCAAGACAGGTGCGATGTCCTATGGTTCTATTTCAAAAGAAGCACATGAGACAATGGCGATCGCTATGAATATGCTTCATGGTAAATCAAACTCCGGTGAAGGTGGAGAGGACATTGAACGTCTTGACACAAACAGATGCTCTGCAATCAAGCAGGTTGCTTCCGGCCGATTCGGAGTTACATCCAGATATCTGGTCAGTGCACAGGAAATCCAGATCAAGATGGCGCAGGGAGCAAAACCAGGAGAAGGAGGACATCTTCCGGGTGGAAAGGTATATCCATGGATCGCGAAGACTCGTCATTCAACACCTGGTGTGAGCCTGATCTCACCACCGCCACATCATGATATTTATTCAATCGAGGATCTTGCACAGTTGATCTATGACTGTAAAAATGCAAATAAAAATGCAAGAATTTCTGTAAAACTGGTATCAGAAGCAGGTGTTGGAACAGTCGCTGCAGGTGTTGCAAAAGCCGGAGCCGGAGTTATCCTGATCTCAGGATATGACGGAGGAACAGGAGCAGCACCGAGAAGCTCGATTCAGAATGCAGGACTTCCGTGGGAGCTTGGACTTGCAGAAACTCATCAGACATTGATTCAGAATGGTCTGCGTGAGCGTGTCCGTATTGAGACAGATGGTAAGCTCATGAGTGGTCGTGATGTTGCAATCGCAGCAATCCTTGGAGCAGAAGAGTTTGGATTTGCAACAGCTCCGCTTGTAACAATGGGATGTGTTATGATGCGTGTCTGCAACCTGGATACTTGTCCGGTTGGTGTTGCAACTCAGAATCCGGAGCTTAGAAAACGTTTCAGCGGAAAACCGGAATATGTTGTCAACTTTATGCGTTTTATTGCAGAAGAATTAAGAGAATATATGGCAAAACTTGGTGTCCGCACAGTGGATGAACTGGTAGGACGTACAGATCTTCTGAAAGTAAAAGACGTTCCGACATCAGAGCGTGCCGCAACACTGGATCTGTCACAGATTCTGTACAATCCATATGCGAAAGAGAAGAAAGGTGTTATCTTTAATCCAAAGAAAGTCTATGATTTTGAACTTAACAAGACATTGGATGAAAAAGTGCTATTGAAACAGCTTCTCCCAGCCCTTGAAAGAGGAGAAAAGAGAGGACTTGAAGTAGATGTTACAAATACAGACCGTACTTTCGGAACAATTTTCGGATCTGAGATCACAAGAAGATATCCGGAAGGACTGGAAGAAGACAGCTATGTGATCCAGTGTAAAGGTGCCGGCGGTCAGAGCTTTGGAGCATTTATCCCAAGAGGACTGACACTGGAACTGACAGGAGACAGTAATGACTATTTTGGAAAAGGACTTTCCGGTGGAAAACTGGTTGTTTGCCAGCCGAAAGGTGTGAAATTCAAATCAGATGAGAATATTATCATCGGAAATGTTGCTCTTTACGGAGCTACAAGTGGTAAAGTATTTGTAGGAGGTGTTGCCGGAGAACGTTTTGCGGTAAGAAACTCTGGTGCACGCGCAGTTGTAGAAGGTGTCGGAGATCACGGATGTGAATATATGACAGGTGGATGTGTTGTTGTACTTGGACAGGTTGGAAAGAACTTTGCAGCCGGAATGAGCGGCGGTATTGCCTATGTGATCGATCTCGATAACAGCCTGTATCGTAAAGTAAATAAAGCAATGGTCAACATTGAACGTGTCACAGATAAGTATGATGTACAGGAATTAAAAGGAATGATCCAGGAGCATGTTGCTTATACAAACTCTGAGGTAGGTAAGAAGATTCTTGATAATTTCAAAGAATATCTGCCAAAATTCAAGAAGATCATTCCGGAAGACTATGAGAGAATGATGTCCACGATCATCCAGATGGAAGAAAAAGGACTTAGTAGAGAAAAAGCAAAAATCGAAGCATTTAATATGATCAAGAACGGAAGATAGGAGGCATAGAGATGGGAAAACCGACAGGATTTATGGATTATGAAAGACAGGATAAACCGGCAGAGAGCCCATTGGAACGCATCAAACATTTCAATGAGTTCCATACGCCTCTTAGCAAAGAAGAACAGGAACTTCAGGGTGCACGCTGTATGGCGTGCGGAGTTCCGTTCTGTCAGTCTGGAAAGCCGCTTGCAGGAATGGCCAGTGGATGTCCATTGCACAACCTTGTGCCAGAGTGGAATGACTTGATCTACAATGGAAATTGGAAGGAAGCTTATTTACGTCTGAAAAAGACAAACAATTTTCCGGAATTTACTTCCCGTGTATGTCCGGCACTGTGTGAAAATGCATGTACCTGTGGACTGAATCAGGAAGCAGTTGCATCAAAAAGTAATGAATATGCAATTATTGAAAATGCATATGAGATGGGATATGCAAAGGCAAATCCACCGAAAGTGCGTACAGGAAAGAAAGTCGCAGTGATCGGTTCCGGTCCGTCCGGACTTGCGGCAGCAGATCTTCTGAACAGAAGAGGTCATCAGGTAACTGTTTTTGAACGTGAGGACAAACCGGGTGGATTGCTCCGCTACGGAATTCCGAATATGAAGCTGGAGAAACAGATTATCGACCGTAAGATTGCGATTATGGAAGAAGAGGGAATTATCTTCCAGACTGGATGTAATGTCGGAAAAGACGTGAAGGCGGCAGATATCCTGAAAGAATATGACCGCGTGATCCTTGCATGTGGAGCATCAAATCCAAGAGATATCAAAGCACCGGGAAGAGATGCACAGGGAATTTATTTTGCAGTAGATTTCCTGAAATCAACAACGAAAGCACTATGGGCAAATGACATGAAGCTTAAAACAGGAAGCTACATTTCTGCAAAAGGAAAAAATGTAATTGTAATCGGAGGCGGAGATACAGGAAATGACTGTGTCGGAACATCTATCCGTCATGGAGCAAAGAGCGTTCTCCAGCTGGAGATGATGCCGAAAGCACCGGACGAGAGGACACCGATGAACCCATGGCCGGAGTGGCCAAGAGTCTGCAAGACAGATTATGGTCAGCAGGAAGCGATCGCTGTGTTTGGTTCTGATCCTCGTGTTTACACAACGACAGTGAAAGAATTCGTAAAAGACAAGAAAGGGAATCTCTGTAAGGCAGTCCTTATCAAACTTGAGAGTAAGACCGATGAGAAGACCGGACGGAAAATGATGGTTCCGGTAGAAGGAAGCGAGTATACAGTAAATGCAGATCTTGTTCTGATCGCAGCAGGATTCCTTGGAAGCCAGGATTATGTAACAAAAGCATTTGGTGTAGAAGTGAATGAACGCACAAATGTAAAGACAGAGGCAGGAAAATATTCTACAAATGTGAAGGATGTATTTACAGCCGGGGATATGCACAGAGGACAGTCTCTTGTTGTATGGGCTATCCGTGAAGGTCGTGAAGTGGCAAGAGAAGTAGATGAAAGCCTGATGGGATATACAAACTTATATATTCAGTAGAAAATAAAAGATCATACAGTGAAACAGGAATCTGGAAAGTTTATCTAAGAATAAAGAGAACTTTCCAGATTTTTTTGTTACAAAAATGTTACGAAAAAATGAAAAAAGTAAGGAAAACTATTGAAAATATTACATAAATACGCTATAATATTGAGCGTAGAATGTAAATAAAATACCCTCTTGTTACGAGAAATATGTTGAAAAAACACAATAGATGTTGTATTATAACATATGAGTATGTGGAATTATAATGTAACTATTTACAACGAGTTATGATACGAAAATTATAATGCATCACATGGGGAACTAGATAAAAATAAGGATAGGTGGAAAGATGAAGTTAAAAAAAGTAAGCAGTATGATTCTTGCAGTAACACTTGCATGTACAATGACTGTTACACCGGTACTTGCTGACGAGGTCAGTGATCTGAAGCAGAAGAAGCAGGAGACACAGAATCAGGTAAGCGATCTTCAGACACAGCTGAATTCACTTATGACCAAGATCTCTGATCTTGAGAATGATCTGATCGAAACAGGTGAGGAAATCTCTCAGACGGAGGAAGATCTGAAGACAGCGCAGGAGGAACAGGAACAGCAGTATGCAGCTATGAAGCTTCGTATTAAGTATATGTATGAAGAAGGAACAGGAACTGCTACAGTAGAGAAGGTACTGACATCCGGAGATATTTCCAGTGTACTGACGCAGGCAGAATATTCCCAGCAGGTACATTCTTATGACAGAGATAAGCTCGAAGAGTATGTTGCGACAGTTCAGAAAGTAGAAGATCTTAAGACAACGCTTGAGACAAAGATGGCTGATCTGCAGGAGACACAGACGGAGTATGATGCACAGAAGGATGAACTGAATACAACAATCACAGAGAAGAGTAGTGAAATCGCAAATCTCGATGTTAAGATTGATGAAGCTGTAAAGAAAGCAGCGGAAGAAGCAGCGAAGAAAGCAGCGGAAGAGGCAGCGAAGAAAGCAGCAGAAGAAGCAGCAGCGAAGAAAGCAGCTGAGGAAGCAGCTAAGAAGAATAACTCAAGCAGTAGTTCATCTAATAGAAATAACTCAAGCAATAGTTCTTCCAGTAGTTCAAGCTCAAGCAGCTCAAGCTCAGGAAGTTCAAGCAGTTCAAGCTCCAGTAGCTCAAGCAGTAGTTCTTCCAGCAGTTCAAGCTCAAGCAACTCAAGTTCTTCCTCATCAAGTCCAAGCTATAGTGCAGATAAGGGGAGCATTATTGTAAATGCAGCTTATTCACAGATCGGAGTTCCATATGTATGGGGCGGAACTACACCGGGAGTTGGACTTGACTGTTCAGGACTTGTACAGTATTGCTACAGACAGGCAGGAATTTCAATTCCAAGAACAAGTGGAGATATTCTTGCAGCAGGAACAATTGTAAGCAATCCTCAGCCGGGAGATATCTGTTGGACATCGGGGCATGTAGCGATTTACATTGGCGGCGGACAGATGATCGAAGCACAGCAGACAGGAGTGCCGGTTAAGGTAAGTTCTGTACGTGTTACATATTATGTAAGATATTAGAACAAAAAAAGGAATCAGTGATGCTGATTCCTTTTTATTTTACACTTTAAAATTAAAATAGTCGCTTCTTGCGTCTTCGTCCCTTACAATAAGGACAGCTTTCACGATGACGTTTCTTGTATAAAATCTTTTCAGAAACACTTAATTCATAGACGTGATCAGGATTACGCTTGCAAATCCACCAGACGTTAGTTGAATATTTTTCTGTAATCTCATCAGGATCAACAAATACATAATTGTTAATCCAATTCCATTCATTCATTAGATCGGGATGAAGTGCCGCGAAGGATGTTTTGCCAGGGATAGCTTTTCGACCTGAACAATACGGACAGTCGGCATTACCATTAACCATATCAATGATTTCAGCATTGTAATCGTTATGGCAAGTAGGGCAAGTCCAAGCACCAGATCTGTGATTGGGTCGGACTTCATCCGCAGTTAATTCATTTTGGTCACTCCATAAAGTAGCAATGTCAGGGTATTTAGCAAAAGAATTCATGCTGTATGCTATTGGAAGAAATATAAATAAATATCATCGTTTTTTATACGAAAAACTGAGAAAATTTGAAGGAAAAACTGCCTAGAAAAAAATGCGGCTGAAAAAATCCAAACAAGGATTTTTTGCGGCCAAAAACAGAAAGTATTTATCAAAATAAAAATATCCTGAACAAGTTGCAGAGCCAGAAAGCTCTGTAACTGTCAGGATATTTTTGTTTGGTGCTGTCAGCTCTAAAAAACGTTATTTACCGACAGCTCCCTGTTTTGTTTTAATGATATTTATGCATCCGTACATAATAGCTGATGCATAAGATCACAGTGGCTCCGCTCCATGCTGCAATCTCTGCAAAGAAAATACCGTCCTGTCCGATAAAATGGGGAAGGATCAGTGCAGCACTGATACGCATGACAAATTCAGCCATACCACTTACCATAGGCATTAAGGTATCTCCCAGCCCCTGAAGTACAGATCTGTACACGTACAGGAAGTACAAAACCCAGAGCATGGCAGCCATAATAGAAAGGTATTTAAAAGCAATTGCCAATACCTGCTGTGTCTGCTGCGGTTCACCTGAGATGAAAAGTGAGAGAATATTTTTTCCAAATAAAAACATGGCAGCAGAAATGATCAGTGAGGTAAGCAGGG
>OLQA01003529.1_pt1 | contig 11036 bp, 9 predicted proteins | sample 1673151 | NCBI WGS metagenome assembly OLQA01 (sample SAMEA3136760, study PRJEB25190) | human gut metagenome | biome: human gut; feature: human-associated habitat; material: faeces | place: Austria | collected 2013 | reverse complement strand
GGTACAGCACCTTTACATTTTTAATAAAGGGCAGCAGCTCCCGCTGGTTCTCCGGCTCAAAGGGTTCGCCGCCCAGCAGGGAGAGCCCGGCGATATAGTCCGGCTGACAGGAGGCGAATACCTCGTTGCGCACGGTCTTATCAAAGGGCTGACCGTAGGCAAAGTCCCATGCCACGGCGTTGAAGCAGCCCGGGCAGTGGTGGCGGCAGCCGGACACAAAAACGCTGGTGCGCACCCCGGGGCCGTTGGCGATATCGTAATATTTGATGTTTGCGTAGTTCATGCTCATGTTCCTGTCGTTTGCTGAAAAGATATTTGGAGCGGCCTTTCGGCCGCTCCAAATATCAAATCAAAAATAAAATTTTGCTGTTTTTACAGATGCAGCACGCGGTCCTTGATCTCCTGCGTGCGGCCCTGGTTCCAGAACTGGGTGCCGATGTAGCCGCAGGTACGGCGGGCGACGTTCATCTTGTCCTGATCGGTGTTGCCGCACTTCGGGCAGCGCCAGATGAGCTTGCCGCCGTCCTCGACAATCTCGATCTCGCCGTCCCAGCCGCAGACCTGACAGTAGTCGGACTTGGTGTTCAGCTCGGCGTAGATGATGTTGTCGTAAATGAACTTCATCACCTGCAGCACGGCCTCAAGGTTCTGCTGCATATTGGGGACCTCGACGTAGCTGATCGCGCCGCCGGGTGAGAGGTGCTGGAACTGCGCCTCGAACTTGAGCTTGGTGAAGGCGTCGATCGGCTCGGTGACGTGGACATGGTAGCTGTTGGTGATATAGCCCTTGTCGGTCACGCCCTCGATGATGCCGAAGCGCTTTTGCAGGCACTTGGCAAACTTGTAGGTCGTGGACTCCAGCGGCGTGCCGTAGAGGGAATAGTCGATGTTCTCGGCAGTCTTCCACTCCTTGCACTTGTCGTTCATCTTCTGCATGATGGACAGGGCGAACGGCGTGGCGGCGGGGTTGGTATGGCTCTTGCCGGTCATGTACTTCACGCACTCATAAAGCCCGGCGTAGCCGAGGGAGATGGTGGAGTAGCCGTCGTAGAGCAGGCGGTCGATCGGCTCGCCCTTCTTGAGACGGGCGCAGGCACCGTACTGCCAGAGGATGGGCGCGGCGTCGGAGAGCGTGCCGCGCAGGCGGTCGTGGCGGCAGCGGAGCGCGCGGTGGCAGAGCTCGAGCCGGTCTTCAAAAATATCCCAGAATTTTTCGATGTTACCGCCGGAGGACAGCGCGACGTCGGGCAGATTGATGGTCACGACCCCCTGATTGAAGCGGCCGTAATACTTGTGCTTGCCCGGCTCGTAGTTGCCGGCGTTGGCGATGTTGCCCACGCCCGCGTCGGTGAAGCGGTCGGGCGTGAGGAAGCTGCGGCAGCCCATGCAGGGATACACGTCGCCCTTGAGCTCAAGCATCTTCTTTTCGCTGATGTAATCGGGCACCATACGGCGCGCCGTGCATTTTGCGGCGAGCTTGGTGAGATAATAGTAGGGCGAATCCTCGTGGATGTTGTCCTCCTCGAGCGTGTAGATGAGCTTGGGGAACGCGGGCGTGACCCACACGCCCTGCTCGTTCTTCACACCCTCGTAGCGCTGGAGCAGCATCTCCTCGATGATGAGGGCAAGGTCACGCTTCTCCTGCTCGCTTCTCGCCTCGTTGAGGTACATGAAGACGGTGATGAAGGGGGCCTGTCCGTTCGTAGTCAGGAGCGTGACGACCTGATACTGGATCGTCTGCACGCCGCGGCGGATCTCCTCGCGCAGGCGCTTTTCCACGATGCGGGCGATCTTCGTCTCATCCTGCGCGACGCCAAGCTCCTCGATCTCGGCAAGCACCTGCTTGCGAATCTTCTGACGCGAAACGTCCACAAAGGGCGCGAGGTGCGTGAGCGAGATGCTCTGCCCGCCGTACTGGTTGCTCGCCACCTGCGCGACGATCTGCGTGGCGATGTTGCAGGCGGTGGCGAAGGAATGCGGACGCTCGATGAGCGTTCCGGTGATGACGGTGCCGTTCTGCAGCATATCCTCGAGGTTCACGAGGTCGCAGTTGTGCATGTGCTGGGCATAATAGTCCGTGTCGTGGAAGTGGATGATGCCCTCCTCGTGCGCCTTGACGATGTCCTCGGGCAGGAGGATGCGGTTGGTCAGGTCGCGGCTGACCTCGCCCGCCATGTAGTCGCGCTGCGTAGAGTTGACGACGGGGTTCTTGTTGCTGTTTTCCTGCTTGGCTTCCTCGTTGTTGCACTCGATGAGGGAGAGAATCTTGTCGTCCGTCGTGTTGCTCCTGCGCACGAGCGAGCGGGTGTAGCGGTAGGTGATGTAGCGCTTTGCGACCTCAAACGCGCCGTGCGCCATGATCTGATGCTCGACGAAGTCCTGGATCTCTTCGACCGTGGGGGCGCGGCCCAGCCCTTGGCAGGCCAGCTCCACGCTCTCGGCGATGCGCTGGATCTGGACCGGCGTCATGCGCGCGTCCTCCTCTGTGGCGGCGTTTGCCTTGGTGACGGCGGCGATGATCTTGACGATGTCGAACTCGACCTCCGCGCCGTTTCTTTTGATGACCTTCATGGCTGGCAGCTCTCCCTTACTCTAAAATATCCGATAAAATCTATCCTACAACACAATATCTTGTGGCAGTTGACCGTCTGCATTTCAAATTATGGCATACTCTCGCGCACAATGCAAGAGGTTTTTGAAATTTTCTTACAATATCTTGTGGTAGCCGAAAACAAGTATAGACTAAATGTGGTGGAATTGCCGTAGCTTTTGCAACAAAGCCGATAAATCGCGGCACTTTTTTCCCGTTTTTCCGCCGCACAGAAAATTTACCTTGCAAAAAGCGAACACTTCTGGTATTATATCAGTCTGTGGGTCTTTGCTTGAGCCCGCAAGAACGAAAGAAGCCTTTCGGAGGTCATGATAGATGGCAGCAAAAAAGAACGATCCCAGGCGTGAGGCACGCATCGCCAAGAATAACCGCAACCTGAACAGCGCCCTGACGCTCTTCACCGCCGGTTTCATTGCAGAGTTTTACCTTCTGCTCATCAACCAATACTTTGTCAAGGGCTCCGTCGATCAGGTCGTTGCGATCGCAGGTTATCTTGAGGTCATGGCCATTGTCGGCGCGGCCGCGTTCGGCGCGGGCGTTGTGCTCACGGTCATGCGCCGGAAATGGACGCGCTTTGCCGCGGCCGGCAAGTGGCTGCTGGGTCTCGGCCTGTTCTTTGGCGTGTCCTCTCTCCTGATGCGCAGGGTCTACCCGATGGGAACGACGGTCATGTGCATTCTTGTGCCCGTGCTGATGCTGCTGGCGGTCGTGTTCCTGCTCTATCAGCACGAGTTCGCCGTGCAGGCCATCGCCCTGACGCTGGCGATCGCCTCCGCTGTTCTGCTCAATCACGGCAGCTCCTCCATGCCCGCTCTGGTGACCGCCTTCTGCTGGGCCGCTATGGTGCTCGTTGCCGCTCTGCTCGTGCTGACCGTGATGCTGCAGAAGCATGAGGGTTCCTACAAGGGGACCGCCATTTTCCCCGCCAAGACCAATTATGCGCTCACCTGCGCGGTGCTGGTGCTGAGCATCGCCGCCATCGCGGTGTCGCTGTTCGCGGGCCTCGCGTACTATGTGATCTGGGGCGCGGCGGTGCTGCTGTTCGTGCTGGCCGTTTGGTACACGGTAAAGATGCTGTAAAAACCGAACACAGAGGAGGGACGCGCGGGCGTCCCTCTTTCTTTTTTCCTCCGCTTGCATTGCCGTGGGGGATTTGCTATAATCATATCACTGTTTTTTCCAATTCATTTCGTGAGGTGTTTTTTATGCATGAGCTTGAACGTCAATATCATATCCACTGCGCACAGGGCGAGGTGGGCCGCTATGTAATCCTGCCCGGTGACCCGGGCCGCTGCCCGTCCATCGCCGCGCTGTTCGATAATCCCGTCAAGGTCGCGCAGAACCGCGAGTACACCACCTACACCGGCACGCTGCTCGGCGAGAAGGTCTCGGTCTGCTCCACCGGCATCGGCGGCCCCAGCGCGTCCATCGCGATGGAGGAGCTGCATCAGCTCGGCGCGGATACCTTCATCCGCACCGGCACCTGCGGCGGCATCGACATCAACGTGAAGTCCGGCGACGTGGTCGTCGCCACCGGCGCGATCCGCTACGAGCACACCTCGCTGGAGTATGCGCCCATTGAGTACCCCGCCGTGGCAAACTTCGACGTGACGCTCGCGCTGCGTCAGGCGTCGGAAAACCTCGGCTACCGCACGCACACCGGTGTCGTGCAGTGCAAGGACAGCTTCTACGGGCAGCACAGCCCCGAGAAGAGCCCCGTCTACTATGAGCTTCTGCAGAAGTGGGAGAGCTGGAAGCGTCTCGGCGTCAAGGCCAGCGAGATGGAGTCTGCCGCGCTCTTCGTCGTGGCCGACGCGCTTGGCTGCCGCTGCGGCTCGTGCTTCCATGTGGTCTGGAATCAGGAGCGCGAGAAGGCCGGTCTCGATCAGGACATGAGCGAGGACACCAGCTCCTCCGTCAAGGTCGCGGTCGAGGCACTCAAGCTCATCATTCGCCGCGACCACGAGCTCGCGGCGCTGCCGAACCATGAGCAGAAGCTGCTGGACAAGTAAAACCGCTTTCCGGAGGACTGTACCATGAGCAAAAAAGTCATCGGCATCCTCGGCGGCATGGGGCCTCTGGCGACCGCCGACCTCTTTCAGAAGATCACGCTGCACACCGTCGCCGCGTGCGACCAGGCGCATCCGCGCGTGTGCATCGACTCGAACACGGACATTGCCGACCGCACGGCGGCGCTGCTTCACGGCGGCGAGGACCCCGTGCCGGAGATGATCAAGAGCGCGAAGCGGCTCGAGAGCATCGGCGCGGATTTCCTCATTATGCCCTGCAACACCGCGCACAACTACTATGAGCAGGTCTGCGAAGCCGTGACCATTCCCGTGCTGCACATGATCGCGCTCACGCGCGACGCGCTGAAGGAGCGCGGCGTGAAGTGCGCGGGCCTGCTCGCGACCGACGGCACGGTGCAGACCGGCATCTACCAGCGCACCTTTGAGCAAAGCGGCGTGGAGCTTCTCACGCCGGACAGCGCCGCCGATCAGGCCGCGGTGATGGACGTCATCTACAACGGCGTCAAGGCCGGCGACCTGACGCATGACGTCACCGCGTTCCGCGCGGCCTGTGAGCATCTGCTCGCGCGCGGCGCCGAGGTTCTGATCCTCGGCTGCACGGAGCTGCCGCCCGCGTTCGAGCTTTACCATCTCGACTATCCCAACGTTGACCCCACGCTGGAGCTGGCACTCGGCGCCATCCGCGCGGCAGGCTGCGAGACCAAATAAATGTTCAGGACCTCGCTGCGCGGTCTGCGCCGCCGTGCCGGCCGAGCCGGCTGTCCCTTCGCTGTGCGGCCGGAAGGAGATGTTTTTTCATGGATGAGAGAAAGCTGCTGATCGCGGACGATTCCGAGCTGAACCGCGCGATCCTTGTGAGCGTGTTGGAGAAGAACTTCGATATTCTCGAGGCCGCCGACGGCAAGGAGGCCATCGCCACGCTCGCGGCGCACGAGGGCAATATCGCCGCGCTGCTGCTGGATGTTGTGATGCCCGAGGCGGACGGCTTCGAGGTGTTGGAGGAAATGAACCGCCGCGGGTGGATCGACGAGATCCCCACCATCATGATCTCCGTGGAAACGGGCGGCAGCTACATCGACCGCGCCTTTCAGCTCGGCGCGGCGGACTATGTCAGCCGTCCCTTCGTGCCCAATATGATCCGCCGCCGCGTCATCAACGCCATCCTGCTCCACACCAAGACGCAGAAGCTGACGGGACTCATCGCCGACCACTTCTACCGCCGCGAGCGGAACACCGACATTCTTGCCGCCATTCTCGGCTACGCGGTGGAGTTCCGCAGCGGCGAGAGAGGCACGCACATGACAAATGTCAGCCGCATCACGGGACTGCTGCTGCACCGCCTGCTGGAACGGACGGACCGCTGCCCCATCGGGCCGGAGGATATCGAGACCGTCTGCATCGCCTCGAGCCTGCACGATATCGGCAAGCTCCTCATCCCCGAGGACATCCTGACCAAGCCCACCGCGCTCACGCCGGGTGAGTTCGACATCGTCAAGCAGCACACGCGGCTGGGCGCGAAGATCATCTCCGACCTGCCGATCTATCAGAATGAAACGATCATCAAATACGCCCTTGAGATCTGCCGCTGGCACCACGAGCGCTGGAACGGCGAGGGCTATCCCGACGGCCTCAAGGGCGAGGATATCCCCATCGCCGCGCAGGTCGTCTCTCTTGCCGACGCTTACGACGCGCTGACGAGCAAGCGCTGCTACAAGGAGGCGCTTTCCCACGAGAAATCGCTCGAAATGATCCGCGGCGGCGAATGCGGCAGCTTCAACCCGCTGCTGCTGGAATGCCTGAATGACATTGCCGACACCCTCAAGCACAGCGCAGGGACCGAGGCCGCCGTGGAGCCGCCTGCGTACCGTTGGGCGAAGGAGCTCATTTGGAAGCCGGACGACAGTCGGCAGGAGCTCTCCTCTGCGCGCATGACGAAGCAGGTGGAGCAGGAGCTGTCCAAGCGGCGCTTTTTCAGCGACCTGACGGAGGAGTTCTGGTTTGAATATACCCGCCATCCGGACGCGGTCGCTCTCTCTGCCGGCGCGGCCCGCCGCACCGGTCTGCCGCGCGTCATCGTCGGCCCGCTCAGCTGTACGCAGCTCTGCTCGGTCGTGAGCGCAGACACGATCCAAGCCATGCGGGACCGCCTGCTCTGCGCCGCCTCCGACGAGACCTATTTGGAGTTTGAGACTGAGCTGACGCTCGACGGCCATCCCAGTCTCTGCCAGATCGCCATACAGGTCACCTGGGCCTCGGACGAGCCGGGCCGCTTCAGCAGCCTTTTCGGCCGGGTGCTGGACATTGGCGGGCGCTGCCGCCGGCTGGAGGATTACCGGCAGGCCTTTGCCGCCCCTGTGCTTCATCCGGCGCTCCTGCCGGTCACAGTGGGCGCGGACCATGTGCTGCGCATCACGGGCGAACAAGTCATCGGCGTGCTGGAGAGCTGCCGCAGTATGTTCGACACCGTCCGCCTTGTGGACCCGGAGATCTGTATGCAGCTCACCGACACCTCAGACGGCGCGGTCGTGGAAAAAAGTGAGCACTGCTATGCCATCTGGAACAAGACGCAGCGCTGCGAGCACTGCATCTCGCAGGAGGTCATCCGCACCCGCCGTGCCCAGACAAAGGTCGAGGCCGTGGGCGACAAGGTGTTCTACGTCCACGCCGTATGCGTTGAGGTGGACGGAACGCCCTACGCACTCGAGCTGGTCAGCCCCATCCGCATGGAGGACCTGCGCGGCGGCGAGGACGCGAGCGTGCTCAATCAGCTGCTTCTGCGCAACCGGCAGGTCTACATCGACTCGGCCACCCATGTTTACAACCGCCGTTACTTCGACGACCGCCTGCGCGATCTGGACGGTGAGTTCACGCTCGCCATGCTCGACCTGGACCATTTCAAGCGCATCAACGACACCTATGGCCATCTCGCCGGCGACGCCGCGCTTTCCCGCGCGGCACAGGCCATCCGCTCCGCGATCCGCACCAGCGACGAGCTGGTCCGCTACGGCGGCGACGAGTTCCTCCTGCTCTTCCACGATATGCCGCGGAACGCGCTGAAAAAGAAGCTGGAAAGCATCCGCGCCGCGGTGGAGAACCTTGAATTTCCGGAATACCCCGGCCTGCGCATCACCGTGAGCATCGGCGGTGCACACGCCGTCGGTCCGCTCGCCGACACCGTTCAAAAGGCGGACCAGGCACTCTACCATGCTAAGGCTGCCAAAAACAGTACTGTGCTCTACAAGGAGGACCTCCAATGACCATCCGCGAATTTTACACGCTCGTCGGCGGCAGCTATGACGACATGTCTGAGCGTTTCCCGAGCGACGCGCTCATTCTGCGCTTTCTGACCATGCTCCCGCAGGACGGGAGCATGGAGCTGCTTGCCCGCTCGATGGACGCCGTGGACGCGAAAACCGCGTTTCGCGCGGTCCACACGCTCAAGGGCGTCGCGCTCAATCTGGGCTTGGCCGCGCTCGCGGGCGTCTGCTCCGAGATGACCGAGGCGCTGCGCGGCAGCGATACGCTGCCCGCCTCCGCGCCCGCGCTCTTCGAGGCCGTGCAGCGCGAATATGACAAAGTGACCGGCGCGCTCGTGCAGCTCACCGCATGAGCGGCACGGAACGGCCCGCCCGCATCGAGCTGATGGACGCCCTGCGCGGCCTTGCCGTGTGCCTGATGGTGCTCCATCACTTTCTCTATGACCTGTGCGAATTTCTCGGCGCGCCGTGGTGGCTGTTCACCAACCCGGTGTTCGACGTGCTGCACTACTTCTTTGCGGGGCTGTTCATCTTTCTCTCCGGCATCAGCTCGGATTTCTCGCGCAGCAACCTCAAGCGCGGCGCGAAGGCGATGGCGATCGCTCTCGGCATTACGCTCGTGACCTATTTTATGGATATGACCATCGTGTTCGGCGTGCTGCATCTGCTTGCAAGCTGTATGCTGATCTTCGGCCTGACACGCGGATTCTGGGAGGCGCTGCCCGCGTGGGTGCTGCCGGTCCTCTGTCTCGCGCTCATCTTCCTCACCGCGCCCTGCGCGGACGGCGTGACCACGCAGACGCCGCACCTGTGGCTCTTCGGCTTCACCACGCCCGGCTTCGCCTCGGCGGACTATTTCCCGCTGCTGCCGTGGTTCTTCGTGTTCCTGCTCGGCACCTGGGCAGGGCGCTATGTCAAGGCGGGCCGCCTGCCGCAGTGGTTCTACACAGCCAGAGCGCCGCGTCTCGCCCTCGTCGGGCGTCACGCGCTGCTCCTTTACGTTCTGCATCAGCCCTTGCTCTACGTGCTCACCATGCTGCTCCGGCTCATTTTTATCCGATAGGAGGTCCGCGATGTACTACGGAGAGATCAAAAACTGCGACATTGCCAACGGCGAGGGCGTCCGCGTGACGCTTTTCGTCTCCGGCTGCACCAACCGCTGCAAAAACTGCTTCCAGCCGCAGACCTGGGCGTTTGACTACGGTCAGCCCTTTACCGCCGAAACAGAGGAGGCTCTGCTGCAAATGCTCGCGCCCGCCTATATCAACGGTCTCACGCTCCTCGGCGGCGAGCCGTTCGAGCCCGAAAATCAACGCGGGCTGCTGCCTTTTCTGCGTCTTGTCCGCGAAAGGTTGCCGGGCAAGACCGTCTGGGCCTTTACCGGCTTCACCTGGGAGCAGCTGCACACCGACGGCTCCCATCCCCGCTGCGAGGTCACGGACGAGCTGCTCTCGCTTGTCGACGTGCTCGTAGACGGGCGCTTTGTGGAGGAACTGCACGACATCTCGCTCCGCTTTCGCGGCTCGAGCAACCAGCGCATCATCGACGTGCCGCGCACGCTGTCGAGCGGCGGCATCACACTCTGGGAGGATCAATAAATCATGGCTCAAGTCAAGATCAAGAAGTTAGACCCCAACGCGACCATTCCCACCAGCGGCTCCGCGTTTGCCGCCGGTTATGACCTCTACGCCTGCCTGAGCGGCGACGGTGAGGTGACCATCCCTGCGCACCACACCGTTATGGTGCCGACCGGCATCGCCGTGGCGCTGCCCGAGGGCACCTTCGGCGGCGTGTTTGCCCGCAGCGGACTGGCGAGCCGCGAGGGGCTGCGTCCCGCGAACTGCGTCGGCGTTGTGGACAGCGACTACCGCGGCGAGTGCTTTATCGCCCTCCACAACGATGCGGAGGAGCCGCGCACCGTCCGCACGGGCGAACGCATCGCGCAGCTCGTCCTGCTGCCCTATCTGCCCATCGAGTTCGACGAGGTCGCCGATCTGCCCGAGACCGCGCGCGGCGAGGGCGGGTTTGGCTCCACGGGCAGGTGAGCGCGCATGAACACAATGAACAGGGTCGCGCTCGTCACCGGCTCCTCGCGCGGCATCGGACGCGCCGTCGTTGCGCAGCTTGCCCGCGAGGGCTATGCCGTCGGCATCAACTATTACGAGCGGCGGGATAAGGCCGAGGAGCTTGCCGCGCAGCTTGCCCGTGAGGGCTGCCGCGCGCTCGCCGTACAGGCGGACGTCTCGAAGCGTGACGAGGTCAACGCGATGGTCAAGACGGTCGAGGATACCTTCGGTCCGATCTCCGTGCTGGTCAACAACGCCGGCGTCGCTGGTCAGGCACTCTTTCAGGATGTGACCGACGCGCTGTGGGAGCGCTACTTCGCCGTCAATCTCAACGGCGCGCGCAACACCATTCAGGCCGTTCTGCCGCATATGCTGCACAAAAAGGCCGGCGTGATCGTCAACATTTCCTCTATCTGGGGCCAGCACGGCGCGAGCTGCGAGGTGACCTATTCCTGCACGAAGCACGCGCTCATCGGTCTCACGCGCTCACTCGCGATGGAGCTTGCTCCCAGCGGCATCCGCGTCAACTGCGTCGCCCCCGGCGTGATCGACACCGACATGGTGCAGGTGCTCGGGCCGGAGGTGCTGCATGACCTCGCCGAGCAGACGCCCCTCGGACGGCTGGGCACGCCGCAGGACATCGCCAACGCGGTAGCGTTCCTCGTCTCGGAAAAGGCATCCTTCATCACCGGGCAGGTATTGACCGTGGACGGTGCGTTTGTCGGATAACCTCAACGAATGAAAACAAGGGAAGCGAAGCCATTTCATGGCTTCGCTTCCCTTTTTCCCTCTCTGCCGCAAAAAAGCGACGGTCTATGACCGTCGCTTTCGTGTTGGCGCTACCTATCTTTCCGGGCCGTTTCCAGCCAAGTATTGTGGGCAGAAGCGAGCTTAACTTCCGTGTTCGGGATGGGAACGGGTGGACCCTCGCCCTAATCAGCACCAACTATTTATGTCATCGGGTCGCCCCGAAAACAACTTGTATTATATCCACAGGCTCATGCCTTGTCAAGACCTTGGTGACCCGTACCGGATTCGAACCGATGTTAAAGGCGTGAGAGGCCTCTGTCTT
>OLQA01003527.1_pt1 | contig 11052 bp, 11 predicted proteins | sample 1673151 | NCBI WGS metagenome assembly OLQA01 (sample SAMEA3136760, study PRJEB25190) | human gut metagenome | biome: human gut; feature: human-associated habitat; material: faeces | place: Austria | collected 2013 | reverse complement strand
TGGCCCCCACCTTTGCCAACCACTTCTGGAACAAGGGCGGCTGGATCCAGAACCGGGCCAACACCCTGGCCCTGTGGTGCATGTTTGCCCAGGTGTTCCCCCTGTTCCAGGACAACAGCGTGTTCTCCACCATCACCTCCGTCTATGCCGACGGCTTTATGAACCCCGCCGTCCGGCCCACCGCCGCCAATCCCACCGCCCAGGGCGTGGTCTCCATTGTGGCACTGGTGGTGAACGTGGTGATCCTGGCCACCATCATCAAGCGGGCCAAGGCCCAGAAGAAGAATCCCTACAAGCAGGAGATCTTCACCGATCAGAGAGACTTCCGGGAAGCCATGGAGAGAGTCTGAGCATCCTTTTCCGGACTGCGGAACGGTATATTGGAGGAGGCGCGGCGAGGGCCGCGCCTCCTCTTTGCCTCCCTCTATCAGTGAGAATGCCCGTGCCGCAAGGATTTTTGCGGTTTTTATGGTTTTTCCACTTGACAATCCCGGAAAATTTGCTATAATAGTCAATGCTGTTGTCACAGCAAGAATATGCAGTGGTATCGAAGTGGTCATAACGAGCACGACTGGAAATCGTGTTGTCGTCAAAAGCGGCACGAGGGTTCAAATCCCTCCCACTGCGCCAGAGAAAATCCCCGTAACCGCAATGGTTACGGGGATTTGTTTATGGGTGAAAAAATTTGCTTGACAAATACCCCATAGGGGTATAGGATGAATATACCCCTGTGGGGTATATTGCATACGAAGTGAGGCGGGAATACTATGGAACAACATGACTGCTGCCACTGCTCCCAACGGAAAAAGGAGCGCTCGCCGGAGGAATATAAGCGCCTGATCCACCGGCTCAACCGCATCGAGGGCCAGATCCGGGGTATCCGGGGCATGGTGGAGGCCGGGGCGTACTGTCCCGACATTCTGGTTCAGGCGGCGGCGGTGAACGCGGCCATCAACGCCTTCAACAAGGAACTGCTGGCCAGCCATATCCGCACCTGTGTGGCCCAGGACATCCGGGACGGCAAGGACCAGGTCATCGACGAGCTGGTGGCCACCCTGCAAAAGCTGATGAAATAGGAGTGATCCCCATGAGGCAATACAATGTTACGGGCATGAGCTGCGCCGCCTGCTCGGCCCGGGTGGAAAAGGCGGTGGGGAAGGTCCCCGGCGTCACGGCATGCTCTGTGAGCCTTTTGACCAATTCCATGGGCGTAGAGGGCACGGCGGAGCCCTCCGCCATTATTGCCGCCGTGGAGGCGGCGGGCTACGGCGCGTCGGAAAAGGGCGCGGCCCAGTCGTCTCCCAGCGCCGACGAGCAGCAGCTGGAGGACCGCGAGACGCCCCGTATCCGGCGGCGGCTTATCTGGTCCGTGGGCTTTCTGCTGGTGCTGATGTACTTTTCCATGGGCCACATGATGTGGGGCTGGCCCCTGCCGCCGTTTTACGACAACAACCATGTGGCCATGGGGCTGACCCAGCTGCTGCTGACGGTGATCATCATGGTCATCAATCAGAAGTTCTTCATCAGCGGCTATAAGGCCCTGTGGCACCGGGCTCCCAATATGGACACCCTGGTGGCCCTGGGGGCCACGGCAGCCTTCGGCTACAGCACCTATGCCCTGTTTGCCATGACTGCCGCCCAGGTCCGGGGGGATGAGGCCGCCGTCATGAGCTGCATGATGGACTTCTACTTTGAGTCCGCCGCCATGATCCTGACTCTGATCACCGTGGGCAAGATGCTGGAGGCCCGGTCCAAGGGCAAGACCACCGACGCCCTGAAAAGCCTGATGCGGCTGGCCCCCAAGACTGCCACCGTTATCCGGGACGGCAAGGAAGCAGAGGTGCCGGTGGAGCAGGTGCAGCAGGGGGACGAGTTCGCCGTCCGGCCGGGGGAGAGCATCCCGGTGGACGGCGTGGTGCTGGAGGGAAACAGCGCCGTTAATGAGTCCGCCCTCACCGGCGAGAGCATCCCGGTGGACAAGGCTCCCGGCGACGGAGTGTCCGCCGCCACGGTGAACCAGTCCGGCTATCTCCGCTGCCGGGCCACCCGGGTGGGCCAGGATACCACCCTGTCCCAGATCATCCGCATGGTCAGCGACGCCGCCGCCACCAAGGCCCCCATTGCCAAGATCGCCGATAAGGTATCCGGCGTGTTCGTTCCGGCGGTGATCTCCATCGCCGCGGTGACCACGGCGGTGTGGCTGCTGCTGGGCCACCCGGTAGGCTACGCCCTGGCCCGGGGCATCTCCGTTCTGGTCATCAGCTGCCCCTGCGCCCTGGGCCTGGCCACTCCTGTGGCCATTATGGTGGGCAGCGGCCTGGGCGCCAAAAACGGCATCCTGTTCAAGACTGCCGCTTCCCTGGAGGAAACGGGCCGGGTGCAGATCGTGGCTCTGGACAAAACCGGCACCATCACCAGCGGTCAGCCCCGGGTGACGGATATCCTTCCGGCGGAGGGCGTCACGGAGCAGGAGCTGCTGACAAATGCCCTGGCCCTGGAGCAGAGGAGCGAGCATCCCCTGGCCCGGGCTGTACTGGACCGGGCGGAGGGCCTGACGGCCCCGGAGGTATCGGATTTCCAGGCTCTGCCCGGCAACGGGCTGACAGCCAGGCTGGCGGGCCGGACCCTGTGGGGCGGCAGCGCCGCCTATACGGCGGAAAAGGCCGCCGTTTCCCCAGAGCTGCAGGCCCGGACGGAGGAGCTGGCCCGGCAGGGGAAAACGCCCCTGTTCTTCGGGCTGGATGACCGGCTGCTGGGCATCATCGCCGTGGCGGATGTCATCAAGGAGGACAGCCCACAGGCAGTCCGGGAGCTGCGGAATATGGGCATCCATGTGGTGATGCTCACCGGCGACAACGAGCACACCGCCCGGGCCATCGGGGCCCAGGCCGGGGTGGATCAGGTCATCGCCGGGGTGCTGCCGGAGGGCAAGGAGGCCGCCATCCGCCGCCTGATGCAGCGGGGCAAGGTGGCCATGGTGGGCGACGGCATCAACGATGCACCGGCCCTGACCCGGTCCGACACCGGCATCGCCATCGGCGCGGGAGCCGACGTGGCCATCGACGCGGCGGACGTGGTGCTGATGAACAGCAGCCTGCCGGACGTGCCCGCCGCCATCCGGCTCAGCCGGGCCACCCTGCGGAACATCCACGAGAACCTGTTCTGGGCATTTTTCTACAATGCCATCGGCATACCCCTGGCCGCCGGGGTGTTCATCCCCCTGGGGCTGACGCTGAATCCTATGTTCGGCGCGGCAGCCATGAGCCTTTCCAGCTTCTGCGTGGTGTCCAACGCCCTGCGGCTGAATCTGTTCAAGCTCCGGGATAACCGGCACGATCATAAGAGAACCAATCATCTGAACAACGAGATCAAGGAGGAACAAGCTATGGAAAAGACACTGGAGATCAAGGGCATGATGTGCCCCCACTGCGAGGCCACCGTTCGCACCGCCCTGGAGGCTCTGCCCCAGGTACAGGAGGCTCAGGTGAGCCACCAGACCGGCACCGCCGTGGTGACCCTCACTGCCCCGGTGGAGGACGACGTCCTGCGCCGCACCGTGGAGGACAAGGGCTACACTGTCACCGCCATCCGGTAAACGGACAAAATAAATGCACGGCCGCGGCCGTGCATTTATTTTTTTCTTTTGCCAGTCAGCACTGGATCAGACGGATCACCGCTTGTCGCGGTCGTAGGACACCACCACGCGGCGGTTGGGCTCCGAGCCAATAGAGTAGGTATTGACACCGGGGACATCCTGCAGGGCGGCGTGGATCACATGGCGCTCATAGGCATTCATGGGCTCCAGAGTGACGCTGCGGCGATACCTGGTGACCTTGGCAGCCACCTTGCGGGCCAGAGACTCCAGGCTCTGTTCCCGCTTGGCCCGGTAATTCTCGGCATCCACATGGACGCGGACGCGCTTTTCCCGGCCGGAATTGACGGCGTAGTTGGTCAGCTGCTGGATAGCGTCCAGGGTCTCGCCCCGGCGGCCAATCAGCTGGCCCAGCTTCTGTCCCTCCAGCACCACACTGTAGCGGCCCTTTTCCGTCTCCGTGACCTGCACCTGGGCAGGGCTGTCCATATGCTCCAGCAGGCCCGTCAGGAACTCGGTAATGCGCCGGGCGTTGTCGTCCAGGACAGACTGCTCCGGGGCGGCAGCGGGGGCCTGGGCAGCCTTGGGAGGCTCAGGAGCCTTGACGGGAGCCTTGGGAGGCTCCTGCTTCCTGGTCTTGGGCTGCTCCGGCTTGGGCTGGGGTCTGGGCTCCGGCTTCTTTTCCGGCTGGACCGGCGCGGCGGGAGCCTCCGGCTCCTCCTGGCCATAGGTGACGCGGACCCGGGCAGGGCTGCTGCCAATGCCCAGAAAGCCGCTTTTGGCCCGCTCCAGAATCTCAACGGACACGTCGTCGCGGTCCATATGCAGCTGCTGGAGCGCTTTGCGGATGGCTTCCTCCTCGGTCTTGCCCGTTACGTCAATATAACTCATAGACAAAACTCCTTAGTCATCATTGTAATGGCTTTCGTTGTAGGCCCGGCCCCGTGCATAGGGACGCTGGCCCACGCGGCCACTTTCGTTGGTGCCGGGATTCTTTTTCTTCTCGCCAGAGGACTGCTTTTTCTTGCCCTGCTGGTTATTCTGCTTCTTGCCGCTGTTGTAGGAAGCCTGCTGCTGTGCCATCAGCTCCTTCTGCTTCTGGTACTTGGCATAGCGCTTTTCACGGGCGGCCTTTTCCTTCTCGGTCTCCTCGCGGTCCAGCTTCTTGTTGAAATACTTATTCAGGGTCAGCTCCTGGATCAGGGAGAAGGCGGAGTTGGCAATCCAGTATACGCACAGAGCGGAGGGCAGAATATAGCCCATCCACAGGCTCATCAGGGGCATCAAGTACATCATGGTCTTGGCGGACCCATTGGGGGTAGAACCATTGGTGCGCATGGTGATGAGGCTCATGGCGAACTGGATACCGGCGGAAATGATGGGCAGCAGCAGCGCGCCCCAGACGGGCCAGCCGCCGCCGGGGAACTGGCTGAACAGAGAGGACGGCTGAGCCGCCAGGTCAATGTGCAGGAAGTTGTAGTTCAGGTCGATGAGGCCGTCGAACTTCCCGGCGAAATCCGCCCAGTGCTCGTGGATGAACTTGGCCAGATAAATCTGCTCATACGCCTGACTGCCCTCGGCCGCAGTGAAGCCCAGGGTGCCGGCCAGGGTGGTGATCTCCGCGATCACCGACTCGGACAGGCTCATAAAATACCGCAGAGGCACACGGATGATATAGTACAGGGCGATCAGGATGGGGAAGGGGATCATGGACCACAGGCAGCCGGACATGGGGTTGATGCCCTCTTTCATGTACAGCTCCTGCATGGCCTCCTGCTGACGCTGCTGGTTGTTGGCGTAGCGGGTCTGGATATCCTTGATCTTGCCCTGCATGCGGTTCATGCGCAGCATGCTCTTCTTGCTCTTGAGCTGGAAGGGCAGCAGCACCAGCTTCACCACCAGGGTGAACAGGATCAGAGCCACGCCATAGGACCCGGTCCAGCTGTAGAACAGCCGGGTCAGGAAGGCAAAGGGCACACAGATATAGTATCCGAGCTTTGCAAACATGGGATAGTTTCCTCCGTATTTTGTTGGGTGGGAAAAACGGGGTTTTCAGGGAACGGGATCATACCCGCCTTTGTGGAAGGGATTGCATCGCAGAAGGCGCCGCAGCGCCAGAAAGCCGCCCCGCAGAGGGCCGTATTTCTCCACCGCCTGCAGTGCGTATTCCGAGCAGGTGGGGATATAGCGGCAGCGGGGCGGAAACAGGGGAGACATAGCCGTCTGGTAAAAGCGGATCATCCGCAGGATGGCCCGCTTCATGACGGGTCCTCCCGCAGCAGGTCCAGCTGCTCCAGCAGACGCAGATAGGTGCGGTCCAGCTTCTGATAATCCGTTTCCACGGCCCGGACCCGGGCCACCACGATCAGGTCGTAGCCCGGGAGCATTTTCGCCTTGTTCAGCCGGTAGATCTCCCGAATGCGGCGCCGGACGCGGTTGCGCACCACGGCGCAGCCCAGCTTCGTACTGACGGAAACGCCCAGGCGGCTATGGCCCCGGCGGTTCCTCTGGCAGTAAATCACCAGCTGCGGCGAAACCGCCGATTTTCCCTTGCGGTAAATGCGGCGGAATTCGTAATTCTCTTTTACCGTGACGGCTGGATCCATGAAAACAAGCACCTTCTCCGCCAACGCGGCGGCTGAAATGAGCATAGGCCAAAAGGGACGGCAGTTTTCCCATCCACCGTCCCTGGTCTATCCTTTATGCGCGATGCACTTTCCGCGACCTCAATGGGTCAGGCGAGCGCGGCCCTTGGCGCGGCGGCGGGCCAGAACCTTACGGCCGTTGCTGGTGGCCATTCTCTTGCGGAAGCCGTGCTCCTTGGAGCGCTGGCGCTTCTTGGGCTGATAGGTACGGAACATTGCATGACACCTCCATTTTGTAAGATCCGGCGGCAGAGCAAGGCTGCCGCACATACTCGACGGCGGGCAGGGGACTTGTCCCCGGCAGCCGCAGTTGACAGGTTGGATGCCGCAAAACGGCATGGTAAACATTATACAGATTTTCCGGCCCCCTGTCAACAGAAATCTGCATTTTCCACGAAAGAGCCGCATTCTGCCGCCGGGCGCCGGTTTTGGGCAAGAAATTCTGTTATTTCTCCCACAAAATAGCGCATATTTGCCGGTTTCTGTATAGCAGCCCGGAAAAATTTTTATACTTAGTATTAGTATATGTGTGGACTTTTCCGGGGCCGTTTGATATAATAAGAGGTGTATTTTTGCCTGAAACAAAGAGAGAAAATCGCATGACCAGCGGGAAAGGGGCGCTTTCATTGAATTCAATCGCAGACGTGTGGAAAAACGTACTGGACCGGCTGAGGTCCCAGCTGTCCGAGACCACCATCAATACCTGGTTCGACGAGGTGGATGTGGTGACCATGGAGGACTCCGCCTTTGTGCTGCATTGCAGCAACGCCTTCAAGAAGAGCACCATTGAGGCGCGCTTCATGAGCCACATCAAGGCCGCACTGAAGGATATTTTTTCCTCGGATCTGGAGGTAAAGATCCTGGACGATCAGCAGCTGTCCGCCTATCACGGGGTGGCTCCGGACCGGCCCGGCTCCCTTCTGGAGTCCGACGCCTTTACCTTCGGCACCTATGTGGTGGGGCCCCAGAACAAGATGGCCTATGCCGCCGCCCGCGCCGTGGCGGAAAAGCCTGCGGAGCACTATAACCCCCTGTTTATCTATGGCGACTCCGGCCTGGGCAAGACCCATCTGCTGTATGCCATTGCCCACCAGGTCCGCTCCCGCCAGCCGGATGCCCGCATCGTATACATCAAGGGCGACGATTTCACCAACGAGCTGATCGCCTCCATCCGGGAGGGAAAAAATGCGGAGTTCCGGGAGAAATACCGTCAAACCACCCTGCTGCTGGTGGACGATATCCAATTCATCGCCGGAAAAAAACAGACCCAGGAGGAGTTTTTCCATACCTTCAACACCCTGTATGAATCCGGGCGGCAGATCGTTCTGACGTCGGACCGTCCGCCCCGGGAGATGACCCAGCTGGAGGACCGGCTTCAGACCCGGTTTGAATGGGGTCTGATGGTGGATGTGGCCCCCCCGGACTTTGAGACGAGACTGGCCATCATCAAAAACAAGGCTGCCCTGCTGGGGGTGCAGCTGCCCGACGATATCAGCAGCTTTATCGCGGAAAATCTCACCGCCAACGTTCGACAGATCGAGGGCGCCCTGAATAAGCTTCTGGCCTATCGGGATCTGCTGGGCAACCAGGTGGACGGCGAGGCCGTCAGCCGTGCCGTGAAGGATATGCTGAAAAAGTACAATGAGTTTGTGCCGTCGCCAGGCCTGATCGTTGAGTACATCTGCCGGTATTATGACGTGGATGAGGAGCAGGTCCGGGGACAGGGCCGCAAGCGGGACCTGATGGAAGCCCGGCAAACGGCCATGTATCTGATCCGCCGGATGACAAACCTCTCCCTCAACGACATCGGCAAGGAGTTCGGCGACCGGGATCACACCACGGTGCTTCACTCGCTGGATCAGGTGGAGAAAAAGATGCGCTCCGATCCGGCCTACGCCGAAAAGGTCAAGGAGATCACCACCAACATCAACAATAAGAAATGATCTCTTTTCCACATATCCCTGTGGATTCCACCTGGACAACCTGTGGAGTATTTGCTTCTCTCTTTTCCTGTGGAAAACCCCCGGATATTGTCCCCAAAGGGGTGTGGACAGAAATTTCTGTGATCCCAGTGCTTTTGGGAGATTTCCACATAAATTTTCCCTACGACGTCTGTTACTAAAATAAAGATATCTTTTGTTCTCTTTTGGAGAACGGAGTCTCTTTTCAGTCTGAAAGAAAGGAACGCTTCGATATGCTTCGATTTTCCTGTGAGAAGGCGCTGCTGCAAGGCGCCGTCAACACTGCCTCCCGGGCGGTGGCCGCCAAAAGCTCCATTCCGGCCCTGGAGGGGATCCTGCTGGAGGGCGGGGACACCCTGACCCTGTCCGGCTACAACATGCAGACCGGCATCCGCACCGGCGTGGACGCTCAGATCCAGTCTCCCGGCCGTATCGTCCTCAGCGCCCGTCTGTTCGGCGAGATGATCCGCAAGATGCCCGACGACGTTATTGTGTTCGACGCTGACGACAAGCTGACGGTTCATCTTACCTGCGGTGACGCCAGCTTCGAGATCATCGGCCTGTCTGCCGACGATTACCCGGAGCTTCCTGAGGTGGATGACCAGTTTTCCGTGGATATTCGTCAGGGGACGCTGAAGGCTATGATCAACCAGACCAGCTTCGCCGTGTCCACCAATGAAAGCCGCCCGGTACATACTGGCTCTCTGTTCGAGGTAGGGGATAAGGACCTGACGGTGGTGTCCGTGGACGGGTTCCGTCTGGCCCTGCGCCGGGAGCCCTTGGACCGGTCCGAGGGAGGCGCGTTCAAATTCGTGGCACCCGGCTCCGCTCTGAACGAAGTGGAGAAAATCTGCGAGGATTCCGACGAAAAAATCACCATTATTCAGGGCAAGCGGCACCTGCTGTTTGAGGCCGGGGCCACCCAGCTGATCTGCCGCCGCCTGGAGGGAGATTTCCTGGATTACAAGAACGCCATCCCCCGGAACAATCCCATCCGGCTGACGGTGGACACCAAAACCATGCTGGGCAGCCTGGACCGGGTGTCCGTGGTCATCAGCGAAAAGCTCAAGAGCCCGGTGCGCTGCGTTTTTGAAAACGGCCGGGTGATGCTGTCTGCCCGCACCGGCGCCGGCGAGGCCAAGGACATCTGCCCCCTGGACGGCGACGGAAACGGGCTGGAGATCGGATTCAACAACCGGTATCTGATGGACGCCCTGCGCTATGCTCCGGCGGACGCTGTGACCATGGAGCTGAATACCAGCATTTCTCCGGCGGTGCTGGTGCCGGTGGATGGGGAGGAGAGCTTCCTTTATATGGTGCTGCCGGTGAGGCTGAAGGCGTGAGAAAACGAGGTCAATATGGAAATCATTACCATTACTACAGAATATATCAAGCTCCAGGATCTGCTGAAGCTGGCGGCGGCTACGGCCACCGGCGGCGAGGCCAAGCTGCTGGTTCAGGAGGGAGAGGTCCTGGTCAACGGGGAGATATGCACCATGCGGGGCAAGAAGCTTCGTCCCGGCGATGTGGTGGACGCCCTGGGACAGCGCTACGGCGTGCAGTATGCGGATTGAAGGACTGCTGCTGGAGGGCTTCCGGAATTACGACAGCCAGCAGCTGACCTTTGATGAAAGCTGCAACGTGATTTATGGAGACAATGCCCAGGGAAAGACCAACCTGCTGGAGGCCATTGTGTATCTGTCCTGCGGCCGCAGTCCCCGGACCCATGCGGATCGGGAGCTTATTGGCTTCGGAACGGACAGGGCCAGGCTGGTGGGACAGATCCGGTCCCGGGAGCGGGAATTTGAAACGGAGATTCAGCTGACCCGGGGACGGCGGCGGAAGATGACCGTCAACGGTGTGGCCGCCAAAAACGGCGGCGACCTGTCCCAGGTGCTGCACACGGTGTTTTTCTCGCCGGAGGACCTGTTTCTCATCCGGGAGGGAGCGGCGGCCCGGCGGCGGTTCATGGATATGTCCCTGTGCCAGCTGCGGCCCCGGTATGCCGAGGCCCTGGCGGAATACGGGCGGCTGTATGAACACAAGACCCGCATCCTCCGGGACAGTGACGAGTATCCTCAGCTGCTGGACACCCTGCCCGACTTTGACCGGCGGCTGTGCCAGGTGGGAGCGGTGCTCATCAGCTATCGGGCGCGGTATGTGCAGGCCCTGGCCGTCCACGCCCAGAGGGCCCACTGGGAGTGCTCCGGGGAACGGGAGGAGCTGGCTCTGTCGTATCAGACCGTGAAAACCGTGGAGGACCCATTGGGTCCGGCGGCGGACATTGCGGCGGCGCTGGCAGAGCACCAGGCACAGCATCATCAGGCGGAGCTGGCCTCCCGGCTGTGCCTGTCGGGACCCCATAAGGACGATATCGCCGTGACGGTAAACGGGCTGGAGGCCCGGCATTTCTGCTCCCAGGGCCAGGTGCGCACCGCGGCCCTGAGTCTGAAGCTGGCGGACCGGGAGATTCACAAAACCGCCATCGGAGAGTATCCGGTGATGTTGCTGGACGACGTGCTGTCAGAGCTGGACCCCCGGCGGCAGGAGTATGTGCTCAACCGCATTGCAGGCGGACAGGTGTTCATCACCTGCTGCGAAAACGACCGGCTGGATGCGCTGCTGTCCGGCCGGGTGTATCACGTTCGGGAAGGAAAGGTGCTGTGATGGGCTTTCTGCATATCGGCCAGAACGTCATGGTCAATGAACGGCGCATCATCGGCATTTTCGATCTGGATATCACGTCCCAGTCCGCTCAGACCCGGCGGTTTCTGGACCAGGCGGAGCAGGAGGGCGTGGTGCTGCCGGTGTGCGACGACATTCCCAAGTCGTTTCTGGTGTGCGACCATCCGTA
>OLQA01003526.1_pt1 | contig 11059 bp, 10 predicted proteins | sample 1673151 | NCBI WGS metagenome assembly OLQA01 (sample SAMEA3136760, study PRJEB25190) | human gut metagenome | biome: human gut; feature: human-associated habitat; material: faeces | place: Austria | collected 2013 | reverse complement strand
CCGGAACCAGCCTTTCCGTTTGAGGGTAATCCACAGGAAAATGGCGAGCCAGACCATGCCCGCCAGCGTTGCATAATAGCCGTATCGCCAGCCCGTTTCGGGCATGTAGGCGAAATTCATCCCATAAACGCCGGTGATCAGCGTGAGCGGCATGAAGATCGCGGAGAGGACCGTGAGCTGGCGCAGGCGTTGGTCGGTTTGCTGCTGGAGTACGAACTGGCAGTGCTGGAGCAGCTCGGAAAGCCGGGTCACCAGCCGGAGCGCATTCTTGGCGAGGTGGTTCTGGGCGTCCCGGATGTCCCGGAGCTTTTCGCGCACGGCGTCGGAGAGCATGGCGTGGGGCGTGAGCGCGTGCAGATCGGCAAGGCCATAGAAGAAATCCTCGAACTGGTTGACGAGGTGGTTGATCTGGCGGCGGGTGTCGAGGATGGTCTGCTCGGAGATTTTGCCCGAGGCGTTGTCCACATGCAGTGAAAGGTTCTCGGTCTGGGAGCGGGCTTCGATGAAGTTGCAGATATTCGTTTCCACGAGGCTGTCGAGCAGGGCGATGAGCAGGTCCGAGGCGGAGCGGATGCTGGCGGTGTCGCCTTCCGCGAGCTGTTTGCGTTCCCCGTCGAAATTGTAGCCTTCGTCACGGCAGAGGGTGATGACCTCCTGCGCGAACAGGATGAACGTGATGGAGACGGACCGTTTCTGCACCCATGTTTTGCGGGCCGGGACGCTGAGGAGCACATGAATTTCTTCGACAGTAGGTTCTTTTCCTTCAAGAACTTCCATCATGATTTCGTCATCGTTGTTGGCCAATTCATCCAACATCATTTGACGCCACTCTTGGGCCTTCTCCATATACTCAGCAGGAATTTCAATTTGAGTAGGAGCAGGAATGGAGTTAGTTCTAGGATCTACTTCATTAACCCACTTCCATCCTATCATCTTGACCAAGTCGATGACACCATAGAATTCCTTCTCAGTTCCCAAAGGATACTGAATAGCAATTGCGGTTGCACCAAGCTTTTCCTTGATTGAGTGGAAAGACATCTCGAAATCAGATCCGATAGAATCCAACTTGTTGACATAAACGATTGAAGGAACGTTGTATTTATCAGCCTGTCTCCAAACAGTTTCAGTTTGAGGCTCAACACCGTTCTTTCCATCCAAAACAGCAACAGCTCCGTCCAAAACACGAAGTGAACGCTCGACTTCAGCTGTAAAGTCGACGTGTCCCGGAGTATCGATCAAGTTAATACGATACTCTTCCTGAGTTGTTCTTTCCTTCCAAAGACAGGTAGTACAAGCGGATTGAATAGTGATACCACGCTCTTGCTCCTGCTTCATGAAGTCGAGTGAAGTATTACCATCATCGATATTACCTATCTTGTGGGTACGTCCGGTATAGAACAAAATACGTTCAGATGTAGTTGTCTTACCGGCATCGATGTGGGCCATAATTCCAATATTACGAACATGGTCCTCGGCAATAGCTTCAAACGACTGTACGTTTGAGTCTTCCTTATTAGCCATTTTTATGGTTTCCTCTCTATATTTTGAGTCTTAGGACGACTAGTAGCGGTAGTGAGCATAGGCCTTGTTGGCTTCAGCAGTCTTCAAGGTATCTTGCTTCTTCTTTACAGCACCACCGACACCATTTGCAGCGTCGATAATTTCTCCGGCAAGCTTGTCTACCATGGTCTTCTCATTACGGAGACGAGCATAGTTGACGAGCCAACGGAGTCCAAGAGTAACCTGACGGTCAGCAGAGACTTCGACAGGTACTTGGTAGTTAGCAGCACCGACACGACGAGCCTTGAGCTCGATTTCAGGCATGATGTTTCCAAGAGCGAGTCCGAAGACATCCATGGCGGGTTTGCCAGTTTTCTTCTCTACTTTTTCGAATGACTCATAAAGGATTCTTTGGGCAAGACCTTTCTTACCATCCTTCATGATCTTGTTGATGAGACGAGTAACAAGTTTGCTGTTGTACACAGGATCGGGAAGTACGTCTCTCTTCTCGATTGAACCATTCTTTCTAGGCATTGTTCATTAACTCCTAACTTTACTTCTTTTGGATCTCACCATTCTTCTTGGTTCCGTATTGAGATCTTGATTGCTTACGACCTTCGACACCGAAGCACTCAAGAGCACCACGGATGATGTGGTAACGCACACCAGGGAGGTCACGTACACGGCCACCACGGATCAAAACAACTTTGTGCTCCTGAAGGTTGTGTCCTTCTCCACCGATGTAAGCAGTGACTTCGTAGTTGTTAGTCAAACGAACACGAGCGTACTTACGAAGAGCGGAGTTAGGCTTCTTAGGAGTCATAGTTCCGACACGGGTGCAAACTCCACGCTTTTGAGGAGCTGGAGTGTTGTTCATCTTCTTGTTGAGAGAATCCCATCTCTTGCCCAATGCAGGAGAAAGGGACTTCTTTACGAGCCTGCGTCTCTCATGACGCACAAGCTGGTTAATTGTAGGCATTTATCTTATCCCTCTTAATTTTATGTCCACGATTCCGGGCGTTTCGTACTTGTCGCATAAAAAATACGAACATCTCCCGTTCGTGCGTTGATAATGATATCAGTTCCGGGCGTTTTGTCAAGCCTTTAAAGAAAATTTTTAATAAAAAAGTAGTTGAAAAAGCAACATATTGAATGTAAAGCCCTAACATAAAAATGTCTGCGGCAATCCGTAGACATTTTCTTTAAATAATATGTATTTATTTAGAACCTAATTCAGAGATTTTTCATAAACTCATCCTTAGACGTAGTACGTTTAGTAACAACATTTTGATCGTTTACAATCAAATAAATGGAAGTACATTCATCAGTTTCATCAGTGCCGTTAAACAAACCACTGATATCTATAGTACCGGTTTGACTATTATCATTGTAGTTCGCCAATTGTAGCTGATTATAGTTACAATTTTTATCAAAAGTAAATCCACAAGAGAAGTCCACTGAAGTACCAGTTGCAGATCCTTTCCAAATCTTGTAGAAATTAAACTTTTCACCATAATTATATGAGAAACAAGAAACAGTCTTACCAGCCATGTTAAACTTATAAACATAATTAGATGAAATCCAAACACTTGGTGCTGATGTATCGTTAGGCAACGGCCACATCCATAAGTGATCAAGACCACTGGCCGAATAGAAAACTATGTTCTTATTCTTTGTAAGATCAACATCTTGATCAGTTTTGATTGTAAACTTACCATTGTCTTTATCAGCAGTAATATAAATATCAAAAGTGGAATTGCTAGGAGGTAAAGGCAAAGCTAAGTACTCAATTTTTTCATTATTGTCTTTAGGAGCAAAATCTGTTCCATCTTGCGTCTTAAATACAATACCTGTAGGTGCTGTTTGAGGCGTCATGATAAACCCGGATTGTTTTGTGGTGTCATAGAAATCATTGCAAACTTGATGATAAAGAGTCTCATAATTAATATGCACTGATTTATTATAATTCGTGCCATCTTTAGTCACAGAGCAATCCGTCAAAGGCAATGAAACTCCGAAATCTGTTCTATCATTCCAAAGCCACACATAATCTAAATTACGCTTTAAATTACTATAATAGTCGTAGCCGTTATAATAAATATTGTAATCACCTACCTTAGGAGGAATTTCAATATTTCTAGGGACTAAAAATAGTATTCTAGATTTAGAAAAAGAGCATCCTATTTTTTTCCTATAATCTTCAAATTTAGTAGAAGAATATGATTTAGCATCAAGCGGTTCACCCATGTCACCACCATCAGAACTAGTGACATTTTTATTTCTTAATTCAATGCTCTCGTTTGTTAAATGATCTACTAACTTATACTGGGAATTTAATAAATCATATAAGTAAATTTCTGTCATGCTAGTACCTGAGCTTGTCACGCTAGTACCTGAGCGATAAAAGACACTAGATACAAAAGATTCTAAAGCATACTCTCCTTTAAACGGATATCTATATGATTCATTTACTTTTAAAGAAGAAACACCAAATACTTTCTTTGAATAGTTATGATTCTTTCCTCTGAAAGTATTGCCATTATCGGTGAAATTTTCTGAATCATCCAAGAATCCTGATTCGCTTTTAGCAAAATCGTCATAATTAGGAATCTTGCCATCTCTACAATCTATGATTTTTAAGTAACTACCTTTATCTTTTTTAAAGTTTTCTTCTATATCATCCACCTTCATATCAGTGTTAACTGTCTTTAAACTTTCATCAGGGAAGTACCAAAAAGAATAAGCAGTAGAAACAAAAGCGGTCATCAAAAAGATGAAGAGCATCAAAACAATAATAACATTTCTATTTAATAATGTTTTTCTTCTCATCTTATTCAAACCTCCTTTTATCTTTTAATATCCTCTTCACTATAAGGAATATATGTTTGCTTAGTAAAAGCAACAACTATGCAAAGGGATGCTTTATTACCAAATCTTTCCTTCATCAAGGCTTCATATCTATCAGTAAGTCTAAGATCGATTCTATCATAATAAAAGATATATACCATCAACACTATTGCTATAGCAAAAACTGAAATCAATCCCGTACCAGATTGAATATAGATGACTATAGATCCTAATACTTGATTTTGATAGCCATCAAAAACTCCGACTATTCTATCCGATGTGACATTAATTTCACCCGACATAGAGGCTGGGTTTGCATCTCCTCTAAAGGTGAACAATTTATGCCCATCTTTTTCTCCTATAGATATAGAATAGACTCTATGAACTATTATCTTATCGTCCATTCTAAAAGCTACTATGTCATATACTTTTATTTGATCTTCGGATTTGAATTTATCGATTCCGATAAAAGCATACTGAGATATTCTCGTATTCATCTTATCTTTTGAATCTATGCTACCATCTTTCAAATACTTGTTGTTATCGTTGATAGATGCCATAGAAGAAGTCTGAACAACTAAATATGTCTTATCTCCAAAATAAGTAATCTGGTCATTCGACTTCATCACAGTAGCCCAGACAAAGAAACCTATGAGAGCGACTAGGAATATCCCTACAATACTATTAGAAATAATATTCCCGACTTTTTTTCTCTTTTTTCTCTTATAGTAAGTTTCTATAAAAGATAGTTTTTTATTTTTCTTCTTATCATACTTCTCAACATCTTTATCCAAAATCTTAATTACTTCGTTATCTTCTAATTTGTTTTCTATACACTTCTTTCTATTAAAGTAATAAAAGGAGAAGATACAAATATAGACAATTGCAAAACACACCAATGATATTGCAGATACAATCAGCACCAATGTTGATAAACCCATATATACCTTCTTTCTTGTTATTATTAAAGAGACACTGAAAAAGTAAAAGAAATCTTTGCATTACTAAAGATTTGAACTACATCTTCTAATTTATCAGTAATCTTAAAGCCGTCTGGAAAACTAAAATATAGATTGTCAGAGCAAAAGACGAATGTGTCCTTAGCAGCTTCCTTATCAGCTTCTCTAAGAGTAGAGTCACTCGGACTCACTACTTTATATTGATCATCCTCTATAACTTTACCTTCATCGCTTACTGTAAACTTGTTGTAAGGATCTGAAGTAGTAGCATCTTTAGAATTTACTAGTTCAATATCTTGTCGCCACTGAATTCCATTATAAATTACTGTTCTTCTAGTATTATCTGCTGGTGTTGTTACATCTACATCCTTTTCACCAACATTAATAAGATTCCGATCTAAGCTATTATCGTGTGAATAAGGTAAATAGGACACATTCATAATATTTTTGACAGACATTTGGCTGGCAGCTGCATATCCAGAATCAACTGTTAATTGCAAGTTAAATTTAAGTACGTTTCCTGCACTAGAAATTAATGCTCCTTTCGGAAGTAGATAATGTACATAAAACGGATTAATCAAATGGATTCTATCAGATTCAACAATTATTTTAGAATTCAAAGAAGACGAACTAATATCTTCTACACTATTTTTATCATAATTAATGACTATCTTTCCAAAATCAGCAACACCTGTTATATCGGTAGAAATAGTTATGTTATCTTTAGTCACATCATTTACAAAGTACCATGTTGAATATCCAACACCAAATAATGATAAAATAGCAAAAAAAGGTACCACAAAACCAAATAACAATGATTTCATGTACCTTTTCATATAAGAACTCCCTTAAAACTGAAAGATTATTAGACTACTTAACAACAATTTCAGCTGTAAAGTCAATACTAATGGTTTTATTAGATACAGCGTTCTTCATAATGTCATACTCATCCGATGTAGAAGGCTCTTTACTTTTTCCATCTTGATCTTTTGCATATGCAACAGTCACATCAGTATTATCCTTATCATAAGAAATTTTGAAAAATTTCTCATGATCATCTTCTGCTGCAAATGTAGATTCTTTTGTAAGAGTTACGTAATTTTTGCCATCGACAGATAATGTTTTGCCATCGGCAGAGGAAGTTTTGCCATCGAATGTGAAATCAACATATTCAGCAACTTCTGAAGGAATTTTAATTGTAGTAGTTATTTTATAAGAGGTTCCACTAACGAACGTATCAGGAGTCTCGGGATTTCCATCAACATCTGCTATCAAAGACTCTTGGAAAGCTCCTTCAAAATGAACACCCTTACGACCAGTGGGCATTCCATCAGTTGCAGTTTTATCTGTTTGATCAAGAACTAGTTTAATAACATCCCCATGTTGTTGGAACAAGGCACCTACAACCTGCTTTGGTGTAGGTTCTACTGTAATTCCTTTATTATCAGTAACGATACCACTGTTGAAATACCATGTTGCATAACCAGATCCAATCAAAGAAGCGGCTGCCAACACAGGAATACCAAAAGCCAAAACAAATTTTTTCATTTTTCAAAATACCCTTTCATTACGTAGATTTAGAAAAATCTTTCGTAGATGTAGTATTTATATAACTTAGCTATATTTAATTCAAGAAATTTCAATAAATTGATTTTTTTAGAAAAATATCTATTTTTTTATAGTTTTGGATTGGATTAGCAAAAAGAAAAAAGAAAAAATAAACACTTTTAATTTTTTGTATTTAATTTTTACTAAATACTTTTTAATAATTAAATATTTAATCTGCTATCATACCGAGTAAATTAAGCTCAATTATGACTATTTTTTATTAAATATTAGCTTTTTTGTAATTCCTTTACAATTAACTTACAATTTGCTCTAATAGATTCTATAACTCCTTAAGTATTAGTCCTTTGATTGTGTCTATTTAATATTTAACACACATATATAAATAGATAATACCAATAACTTGATTTTATAATAGCAACGAGTCTTACACAATTCAGCCTTATAAGTGCAATTCAAATTATGTTTCTTCATTTTTTTAAAATTTACTATTGCATTTTTATTTCGACTTGTGTATATTTACTTCCGCTATCTTAAATAGCGATGGACCGTTAGCTCAGTTGGTAGAGCAGCTGACCCTTAATCAGCGGGCCAAAGGTTCGAGTCCTTTACGGTCCACCACCTAGATATTATCACCACTCATAATGAGTGGTTTTTATTTTATCTTTATTTACTTATATTAGAAGATATAATACTTTTGCTTGCAAAAAGTATAGAAAGAGGGTTAAAAATGAGATTACAAGGAAAAGTTGCAATAGTCACAGCATCTACTAGAGGAATTGGATTTGCTATCGTCAAATCATTTCTAAATGAAGGTGCAAAAGTCTATATGGCTGTTAGAAACATTCAAAGAGCTAACGATTCAATAGCTCAGTTTCCTAAAGAATGGCAGGAAAGAGTATTTCCCGTATTTTGTGATGCATCTAAAGAAGAAAGCTTTTCTACTTCAGTAGAAGAAGTCGGTAAAAAAGAAGGTCATATAGATATCTTGGTCAACAATTTTGGAACCAGTGACCCTACAAAAGATAGAGACTTAAGAAATACTGATCCAAAAGTATTTATCGATACGATAAGTATCAATCTTAAAAGTGTATTTATGACTTCACAAGCAGCACTAAAGTATATGGATAAAAACGGCGGATCTATCATCAATATCTCTTCTATCGGAGGTAAAGTTCCAGATTTGTCTCAAGTAGCTTATGGAACTTCAAAAGCGGCCATAAACTATTTAACTCAATTGATTTCAGTAACTGAAGCCAGAAACAACATTCGTTGTAATGCTGTTCTACCTGGAATTACAGCAACTGATGCCGTAAAGCAAAACATAAACGAAGCATTCCAAGGAATGTTCTTAAAGCATGTTCCTTTAAATAGAATGGCTTTACCTGAAGAAATAGCCAATGCTGTATTATTCTTCGCCAGCGATGACTCCAAATACATCACAGGCCAAGTTCTAGCAGTTGCAGGTGGATTTGATATAGCGACTCCGCTTTATGGGGATTTCATCGGAAAAAATAGATCTAAGTAAAACTAATAGTCGAATCAAATACTTTGAATAAGTGCATGTCAAAATGATATGCACTTTTCGTTTTCATAAATATTTGCATATTTACCAAAAAAGCTGAGATTTGATATTTCAAATTAGGATTTCCTAATTAAGACCCAATTCAAAATAATCTAGTTTTCTATTTATAAAACTTCATTTTTTCTCTTTTCTTCTATCACTTTGTTTTTATGGTATTTCAAAGAATAAGAGTATTGTTTCCACAAGCAATAAAGACTAAATGCAACAACAGGATAACCGACAATTGTAGGAATCATATAATTGAGCAATTCCAAGGTAGCCATATAAGATCCCAAAGCTAATACTAACACTTCTACAATAGTAAATATAATTGAAACTACTAAAGATAGAACGATATTTATATTGTTCATTCTCTTTTTATGAATTAATAAGAAATATGAGAAGAAAAGACATACTGCAATTAAGATACTTGGAATAATAACAATACAAATTAAATTTCCAGGCTGACCATAGCCATTCAAAACACCATGAGACATATCACCTTCAATATGAAAGAAAGGCTGAGCTATAAAGACCAATAAGAGAGGTGCTAATAATGAACAAAAAGCACCAATCAAATACAAGAAATATTTTTTCATACTATTCATTTTTCCATTTTATTCCACATATTTTTTCAACACTTGCAATCTTAACACTAAATTTACTTTGAATATAAAAAGACCACCTTTTAAAAGGTGGCCTAGTTTATTCAAGTGTATTACTTAGACTCTGTTTTCTTGGCAGCTGCAGCCTTACGGTTGAAGCGATCAATACGTCCAGTCTTAGAGTTGAGGTTGATCTTACCAGTGTAGAAAGAGTGGCAGTGTGAGCAAGTATCAACATTGATGCTCTTCTTGGTAGATCCAACTACAAATGAAGTTCCGCAAGTGGTGCAGGTGACTGTAGCCTGATAATAGGCTGGGTGAATGTCTTTTTTCATAAATGCTATATCCTCCCGGGTATTCGTTTCCAACGAATCCCTTAGCGGGAAGAATATAGGCTAATTCAGCAAAAAAATCAATAAGAAGACATAAATTTAAAGAAATCTTTTAACTTCTATGTTTGGATTAAGTGTTATTTTCTAATTTCAAAAGAAAGCAATGCTTTACCATTCGATTCAAAAATAATAGTTATTCCAAATAAAGACAATCAAGCACTATTAAAAACTAAGTTTTAAATGTTTTATACTCGCAACAAAAGAAACAAAATAATAAAGTTGAATTATATAACCATAAAAAAGATATACTCTAGAACTGAATTCACAATTGATACTCTATCATTATTAACTTTGATAATAACTTTGATTGTTTCAGGAATATATCCATTTGCTATCGAGATTACAAACCATAACGAAGACTATTGAAAATAAAGCGTAAAGACAAAGAATAATACAAAGTAAAAATTAGTTTTCTTCATCATTACTTCCATTATCAATCACTTCTCTGAGCCCTTGTTGGCAGAATCAGTGAACTCTATTGATGGATAATCACTAGCCATTGTATTTTTGAGTGACTCATACACTTCCCTAGTGTTTTTCAAATGGTCGGGAAGATGTGTTTTCTCGTCCTTGGTTTTAATTTGAAGCACAGAGTCATGATTCATTATCTTGATTTCAACTATCTCATCAACATCGATTATATCCTTGCCATCATAATTATTAATGATAATCTGATCAATAGATAACTCTATAGGTGCTAAGTTTAGATTACGGTTATTCCATCTTGTTTCCTTGGCCAACAAAAAGAAAATTACAACTGAAATAATTAAGGTCAATATAATAATAGCAAGACCAAGATATATCCTGTCGATATGCATGTGCTCTATCATCATGAAGAAATCCAAGGCGTATTCTCTCGGCCAGGCTATAACGAATATAGCCAAGGCCAATCCCACCATCCATATAATTGCTTCGCTTATGATGACCTCTTTTATAACGGATTCTTTCTTCCTTATAGCTTTTATCATATTAATACTCCTTCAATTCACCATTTTTAAAATTGATTACTTATTTTCAAAAGCGGTTTTCTAAGTTTACCATATGCTAGAGGCCAGAACTTTACTTTTTCTTTTATATTTTGAAACTCGTGATCTATCGGCTTAAATACATCAATAGCAAACATAAAATTAGATGATATTTATCTTCTTATTACCAGTTTTTTCTTTATTGCTTCTTTATGTTGCGTTTTGTAATGTATGCTTCTTGAATTTCTAGCGGTAACCACTTATGAAAGTCAATGGATTAATCAAAAGCATTCCAAATGCCAAGAATCCAAAAACTAGGAACATAATCAACAATTAAATAATTATCGCTACAACATTCATATCCAATTCAACCTTCTAATAGATATAGCCTATCTTTAACAATATTAAGAATTAAAGCATTTTATTTTTTAAATATCAAAATTGCTTTCGCTGTCGTTGTTTCCGTAATCGTTACCAATACATATCCATCATTCAACATTTCATTAACTTTTTCTTCAATTTTTTGGACATATTCTCTGCTTTCGGTGAATACTAAATCACAACTGCTTTATATATTTCTTTTACCTCCATAGGTTTAATAATTACTTTGTAAGCGTTAAAGATATCCTCCTTTAAAATTCGAACTTCTGAACTGATAATC
>OLQA01003523.1_pt1 | contig 11062 bp, 7 predicted proteins | sample 1673151 | NCBI WGS metagenome assembly OLQA01 (sample SAMEA3136760, study PRJEB25190) | human gut metagenome | biome: human gut; feature: human-associated habitat; material: faeces | place: Austria | collected 2013 | reverse complement strand
TGAGCTTATGAAACGCTTGGATGTTTCGTCCTCTGCGGAGGACGCCTCGGGGGCGCCGCCCCCAAGACCCCTGCCACCTTTGAAAAGGTGGACGAAACTTTATTCGTTGCTTCGCTGTGGTTTACGGAAGATCAGTTCCCTGTAATGGCGTTGAGTGCGGCGGAGACGACTTCACCGGCGGTATAGAGCCCGGAGGTGCCCTCCTGCACGCACACGGCGAACGCATACGGGGTGCTTTCGTCCTCCGAGAAACCGACGATCCAGCAGTTCGGGTTTTTATCGTCGAGCTCGGCGGTGCCGGTTTTGGCACACAGCGAATAACCGTCGAAAAGATACTCGCCGTAGTAATTGACGACGTTGTTGCGCATCATGCTGTGGAGAGAAGCGGCAGTGGAGCTGTCCGTTAAGGTGTAGCTCGTGCGGCTTTTGCCGCCCGTGAGGTATGGCTCCGGTGTGGAGCCGCCGTTTGCGATGGCGCCCATCAAAAGCGCCATGTGGTACGGGTTTGCCATGACATCCGCCTGACCGACGGAGCTCCACGCGAGGTCTATGGCGCTGGTGGAGCTGCTTAAATTGGTACTGCTTTTGTCGGTGGTGACGGAATCAAACGAGAAGTTTTTACCGAAGCCCATTTCTTCGGCTTTCTTTTTGAGGTTTTCCGCGCCGATGTCCTCCGCAAGCTGCGCAAAGTAGAGGTTGCAGGAATAGCCGAGCGCCTGCTCGAGGTTCAGCTCGCCGTGGTAATTGAGACACGTCACCTTGCCGGAGCCGATGTCCATTTCTTCTTCGCAGGTATAGGTGCGGGTGTCCCAATCGGGCAGGTACTCCATGGCGGCAGCCGCCGTGACGAGCTTAAAGATGGAGCCCGGCGTGTAGGTGGAGGAAAGCGTGTGGTCGAGGAAAACACCGTTGTATTCTTCGTTGTCGTTGAGGTCCTCCGGGACGTTCATGGGGTCGTATGTGGGAGCGCTGACCTTGACGAGTACCTCGCCGGTCTTATAGTTATAGACAAACGCGGAGCCGTTGCGGCCGTTGAAGGCGTTGTACGCGGCGGCGCTGGCGTTGGCATCTACCGTTAAAACGAGGTTGTTGCCTAGGTCCGAAAGCACGGTGCGCGCAAGGCCCGTGATGGGGTTATAGCCCACGAGCTGCGAGCGGTGCACGGCCTGCACGGCGGTGCCGATGTAGCCGCTGGAATCGCCCACGGTGTGGAGCAGTGCGCGGCGAATGTCTTCACTTTCGGCGTAAACGCGGGAGCCGTCCTCCGTTTTGGCGAGCACCATGCCGCTGCGGTCTGTGATGGTACCGGCGGAAACGGCGGTGTCATCGCCGTAAATGTGACCGTTATACGGCTGCGTGGCCCATGTGGAACCGTTTAATGCGAGGTTGATGAGGAACCAGACGAAGCCGCCGCAGAAGGCGAACAGCAAAATGTAAAGGACAAAAGAGCGAAAGCCGGTCGTTTTCATCGGCGGTCACCATCCTTTCTGCGTGTGCGGGACTGACCCGGCGAGAGGTTTTCTTCGGAAATATGGACGCGGTATGCGCCGCGGGAACGCGGGGCCGTGTTTTCGGCGCGGGTATTCACGCGGGGCCGCGGCGTGGGCGGGTCGTTCGGGGAGTAGCGCGGCGGGGTGAAAGAAATCGTGTCTTCGTCGGCCTCGCCTTTCGGGTGTCTTCCCGCACGGCGGGCGGCGTAGGTGCGTTCATCTGACGCTTTGAGGAATGCCAGAAGCCCCCAGACAGAGATCATACTGGAGCCGCCTGCGCTGATGAACGGCAGCGTGACGCCGGTGAGCGGCAGAACATCCGTGGGGCCGAAGACATTGAGCGCGGCCTGAAAGAGCAGCATGCCCGAGACGGCGCACGCCGCGATGGCGTAGAACGTGGAGCGACTGCGTGTGACATCGCTGCGGGCGTAGAGGATAAAGAGGACGAGCGCGAACAGCACGGCCATGCCCATTAAAAGACCCTGCTCCTCGCACAGCATACCGAACACGAGGTCGCTGTCGCCGGCGGCGACATATTTTAAGATGCCGTTGCCGAGGCCGAGACCGAAGAGGCCGCCGCTTGCGATATACGTCATGGTGCGCACCTGCTGGTAGCCGAGGCTGTCCTGTGTGTGCTCCCACACGTGCATCCAGCCCGAGAAGCGCTGGGCAACGTAGGGTTTAAACTGCAAAATGAGGAACACGCCGAAGCACGCTGCCGCGAGGATGAGGAAAATGGTGCGGAAGCTGCCGGAGCGCATGAACGCGATGATGAGGAAGCAGGCGAAGAAGATGAGCGCCGTGCCGAAATCGCGCATGAGGAACAGGAATGCGAGGCAAATGGCGGCGAACACGATGAACTCCGTGATGTTCTTTTTCGTCTGCAAATGGTCGAGCGTAGACGCGCCGACGAACACGAATGCGATTTTGATGAACTCCGAGGGCTGGAAGCTGAACGGCCCGATGAAGATCCAGTTGCGGGAGCCGTTGACGTCTTTGCCGAGCACAAGGTTTGCAACAAACAGCAAAATGGCGCCGATGGCGATGTAGAGCCGCAGCTTCATGACGCGCTCGAGGTCGCTCATGAACCAAACAAGGAAGCAGAAAAGCACAATGCCGATGCCGAACGCGGCAATCTGCATTTTAACGGTGTCGAGCCCCTCACCGCTGAGGAGCAGGATGCCGATGCTGCTGAGGAGCAGCCCAACGGTTTCAATCTCAAAGCTGACGCGCTTTAAGATGCGGCGGGAGAAAAAGTAGAGCACCCAGCTTGCCGTGAACAGAATCACGAACGGTGCGGCGGGGTAGAGGCGGAATTCGCCTGTGCCGATCATCAGCTGCAAGGTGAGCGACATCTGAACGAGCGTGACGACGAGCATCAGCTTAAAGGGGGACGCCGCCTCTTTGGAAAAGCCGGTGAACATGCTGCGCTTTTTCTGCGGCACGTCGGACGCGTTACGCAGCGTGAGCGTGGTGGAGCCCATGCGGATTTTGTCGCCGATCTGCACGAGCGTGGGCTCTGTGATCTGTTTATTGCGCACGCGTGTGCCGGCGTGGGAGCCGGTATCACACACGAACCAGCCCTCTTCGCGGCGCATTAAAACGGCATGGTCGCGCGAAACGGAATTATCGGGTATTTGAATATCGCAGCTGCGGCTGCGCCCAATGGAATTCTCCCAGTACAAAACGGGGAAATGCGCGCCGGTGGCGGCATCCTCCAGCATGACGACCGGGTCTTTGCGGCGCTGTCCCTTTTTAAACGAGGTATAGCAGCGCCAGATAACGTACAAAACCATCAGGACGGTGACGGCACGCACGAGCACAAGGGCGGTGGAAAGCAGCCCGGAGCCGAGTATGCGCGTGATGAGTTGCTTTAAAAGCTCCATAAAGACCTCTTTTCTTTACGGCGAAGATCAGTCGTGAATTTCGGCGACCTCACCGGCCTTTTTATAGATGTGGTTCGCGGGCACGAAGCCGCGCACCATGGAAAGCGGATAGACGCGTGCGTTTTTGCCGACGACCGTGCCGGGATTCAAAACGCTGCCGCAGCCGATTTCGGCGTGGTCGCCCAGCATGGCGCCGAATTTGCGCATGCCGGTCTCTACGCGTTCGCCGTCCTTTAAGACGGTGACGTTCGAGTGATCCTGCTTTAAGTTCGACGTGACGGCGCCCGCGCCGGTGTGGGCTTTATGGCCCATGACGGAATCGCCGATGTAGTTATAGTGCGGGGCCTGCGCGCCGTCGAACAGGATGGCGTTTTTCACCTCGGTGGAATTGCCGACGACGCAGCCTGCGCCGATGAGCGCGTTGCCGCGGATAAATGCGCCGGGGCGCACCTCGGTCTCCGGCCCGATGACAGTGGGGCCTGCAATGTAGACGTTCGGGTAAAGCTTGGCGCTTTTCGCGACCCACACGTCTTCGCCGCGCTGGTCGTATTCTTCGGGCGAAAGTGTTTTGCCGAGCGCTTTAATGAACTCGCCGATCTTCGGCAGCGCCTCCCACGGGTAGGTGCAGGCTTCAAGCAGCGGGCGCGCCGCGGTGTAGCTGAGATCATATAAGGCGCGGACGGTCAATTCTTCATGTTTTACGTTCATATTCATGTTCCTTTCTTGACTCAATCGTACTGAAATTCCGACTCTGCGGAACGGACTTGCGACTTTCCCATAAAACCCATTTTATATAGTATAATACAACTCCCCACACATTTCCAGTCTGTGCGGGGAGAATTCAGGTTTTCTTAACCTTTTTTGTATGTTTACAGGTACTCTAAGGTGCGGATGGCGGCTTCCATGTAGATCTCGCCGGCATCCGTGCCGAGCTTATTTAAGTTGCGGGCGTCCCATTTTTCGCCGGAAAGGGAATCTGCCGCCCACATGAACTGGGCGAATTTGACGTTTCGGAACGCCGCGACGGTCGCCATGGCGGCACATTCCATCTCGACGACAGAGCAGCCTTGCTTTAAGCGTTTTTCCACCTTGCCGCGCGTCTCTCGAAAGAATGCGTCGGTCGTCCACGTTTTCACGCGGGCATAGGGGACGTCCATGTCTTCGAGCGCTTGGCAGACGGCATCTACACAGGCAGGCTCGAGTACGGCTTCCTCGGCGGGCGGAGCGTAGTGGTAGCTTGTGCCCTCATCGCGCACGGCGGCGTAAGGTACCAGAATGTGCCCGGCGGTGATGGCGTGATCGAGTGCGCCGCAGGAGCCGAGCATCAAAAACTTTTTCACGCCGTGGGGGATCATCTCTTCCATGATGCCGCAGGCAGACGGCGCGCCGACGCGCATGCACATCAGCGCAAACGCGGCGCCGTCCGGCGCAGTGCAGCGATAGACCGGTTCTCCACCGTTGCAGTCCTGATATTGCATGATGACTTCGCCGTGAAATTCCGCCGCGTATTTCTCCGTAAGCGGGCGGGAGAACACGCCGATGAGTGCCTCCGGCATATTTTCCATCGGGTGATAGAATTCGCTCGGCTCAATGACGGCTGTTTTCTCCGGGTCAAAATCTGTGTGGATCATGGAATTCCCTCCTTCGTTTTCGCAAACGGTAAATTTTATCTATTATACCACGGGGGAGTTGTCAAGCAAAGGCTTAAATTTACCAAAATATTTCATGATTATATTGAAAAGTTGTGCGGGATACGCTATAATAGTTGCAAATACAACTATTGAGAGCTTCTTAGGGGAAAGAGGGCATGTAATTTGAAAAGACTGGCGGTGTATTTAAAACCGTTTTTGCCGCGCATGGGCGTGGGCATTAGCTTTAAGGCGGTCGGTACGCTTGTGGAGCTCGCGATTCCGTGGATTTTGTCGTATATCATTGACGATCTGATCCCGCTGAAAGAAATTCGCCCGGTATGTCTGTGGGGTGGATTGATGATCGTGTGCTCTCTTATTGCGTGGGGCGGCAACATCACGGCGAACCGCATGGCGTCCGCTGTGGCGCGCGACTGCACGCGGCAGATCCGGCATGACCTGTTCCAAAAGATCTCGTATCTTTCGGAAAGCAGGGTCGATGCGTTCACAATTCCGTCGCTTATTTCGCGTATGACGAGCGATACATACGTTTTGCACCAGACGATTGGCATGATCCAGCGCATCGGCATCCGTGCGCCGCTGCTGCTTTTTGGCGGCATCATCGTATCCTTGACGATGGATCCGATGCTGACGCTCATTATGGTGGCGTCCTTGCCCATTGTGGGCGTAATTGTGTTTTACGTCTCGCGAAAAGGTGCGAAGCTTTTTAAGATCGTACAGAAGGCTTCCGATTCCATGCTGCGCGTGGTGCGTGAAAACGCCGTGGGTGTGCGCGTCATCAAGGCGCTTTCCAAATCGGACTATGAGCGTGCGCGGTTTAAGAAGGTGAACGACGACCTCACCGAAAAGGAACGCACGGCAGAGAGTACCATGGCGCTCATCAACCCGGTGATGAGTCTTTTGCTGAACCTCGGCATTGTGGCGGTCATCACGGTGGGCGCGGTGCGTGTGAACAACGGCACCTCCGAGATCGGCAAGATCATCGCGTTTATGAATTTATACACCATTGTTTTGAACGCTTTAATGGCGATTAACCGCATTTTCATGATGCTTTCACGCGCATCGGCTTCCTCTGCGCGTGTATTGGAGGTGCTGGACACGCCGGTGGAGCTTTTCGAGACTGAGCCGCACTTCAGCTTTTTGCCGAAGGACGCGCCGCACGTGGAGTTTGACCACGTGACGTTCCGCTATGCGCGCGGCAGCTTTGCGGTGCGGAACATCGATTTTGCGTTAAAGCGCGGCGAGACGCTCGGCATTATCGGCGCGACAGGCGCGGGTAAATCGACGATTATTCGTTTACTCATGCGTTACTACGACGTTTCGGAGGGCTCCGTGAAAATAGACGGCGTGGATATCCGCGACTACGCGACGTCCGATTTACGCGCGAAGTTCGGCGTGGTGTTCCAAAACGACACGCTGTTTAAGGACACGATACGCGAGAATATCCGCTTAGGGCGAAACCTGACGGACGAGCAGCTTTTGGAAGCGGCACGCCGCGCACAGGCGCTGGAATTTATTGAAGAACAGGGCGGCCTGGACGCGCCGGTCGCCATTAAGGGCGCGAACCTTTCGGGAGGGCAGAAACAGAGACTGTTGCTTGCGCGCGCGTTGGCGGGCGACCCGGACATTTTGCTGTTGGACGACTCCTCGAGCGCGCTCGATTACAGGACAGACTCGAAGCTGCGTGAAGAAATTCGCCTGCATTGTGCGGACGCGACAAAGATCATCATTGCGCAGCGCATCAGCTCCATCATGCATGCGGAAAAAATCATGGTGCTCGAAAACGGCAATGTCATCGGCATGGGTACGCACGAAGAATTGATGGAGACCTGTCCGCTTTACCGCGAGATCGGGGAGTCGCAGATCGGCGAGGGACTCGCAAAGGAGGTGCACGCATGAAAAGGCCGGAAACCGTGCAAACGGAAAAACACGAAAAGCCCAAAATGAAAAAAAAGGCGGTGCTGTCGCGCCTTTTGCCGTATTTGATGCGCTACAAATATTTGATGCTCGGGGCGATTTTACTGACGGTCGGCGGCAATTTGCTTTCACTGGCGGGACCGTACATTTCGGGTCTTGCGGTGGATGCGATGGAGCTCGGCCGCGGCAAAGTCAATTTTGAAAAGGTGGGCTGCTACGGCGTTCTGATGGTTGTGATGTACGCGATATCCGCAGCACTTTCGTATGCGCTGACGCGCCTTATGATCGTCATCAGCCGCCGCGTGGTGAACACGATGCGGCACGATGTGTTCCAAAAGCTGAGCGAGCTGCCGGTCGGATACTTCGATACACACCAGACGGGCGACATTTTGAGCCGTATTTCGTATGACATCGACACCATCAACACCTCGCTTACGAATGATATGGTGCAGGTGTTCGCGAGCGCCGTCACAGTCATCGGCGCGCTCATCATGATGCTTTCCATTTCGCCGACGCTTGTGCTGGTGTTTGTTTTCACCGTGCCGCTTTCGATGTTCATGACGAAGAAGATCACGGGCTTTACGCGGCCGCTGTTCCGCAAGCGCTCTGCAAAGCTGGGCGAGCTGAACGGCTTTGTGGAGGAGATGATCAGCGGGCAGAAGACGCTGCGCGCGTATAGCCAAGAAGAAAACACCATTAAGAAGCTCGATAAACAGAACGACGAGACCGTGGACGCGTACTACCGCGCCGATTATTACGGCAGCATGGTGGGACCGTCCGTCAACTTCGTCAACAACCTTTCGCTTTCACTCGTCAGCTTTTTCGGCGCACTGCTGTTTTTGGGCGGGTCAATCTCTATCGGCAACATTTCGAGCTTTGTGCTGTACTCCCGCAAGTTCAGCGGGCCGATCAACGAAATCGCGAACATCATCGGCGAATTGCAGTCGGCGTTTTCGGCGGCGGAGCGCGTGTTTCGCTTACTGGATGAAGAGCCCGAGGTCGCGGACAGTCCGAATGCCGAAGACCTCACCGAAGCTGAGGGTGACGTAGACCTTTCGCACGTGAACTTCGGCTACACAAAGGACAGACAGATCATCAAAGATCTCTCGCTGCATGTGCCGAAGGGCGCGCTTGTGGCCATTGTGGGTCCGACGGGCGCGGGCAAAACGACCATCATCAATTTGCTGATGCGCTTTTACGATGTGGACAGCGGAGAGATTACGCTTGACCATAAGCCAATCAAAGATCTGACGCGCCGCAGTTTGCGCCTCAATTATTCCATGGTCTTGCAAGACACATGGCTTTTTACGGGCACGGTGTATGAAAACATCGCCTACGGCAGCGAAAAGGCGACGCGCGAAGACGTGGAGCGCGTGTGCAAGGCGTGCGGCATCCATGACTACATCAGGACGCTGCCGGCCGGTTACGAAACGGTGCTCGAGGACGACGGCGCGAATATCTCAAAGGGACAAAAGCAGCTGATGACCATTGCACGCGCGATGCTGCTGGAGTCGTCCCTGCTCATTCTGGACGAGGCGACCTCAAACGTCGATACGCGCACGGAGCTGCGCATACAAAAGGCCATGCGTACGCTGATGGTGGACAAGACCTGCTTTGTCATTGCGCACCGCTTATCGACCATTCGCAACGCGGATATGATCTTAGTCGTGCGCGACGGCGAGATTGTGGAGCGCGGCACGCATGAAAGCTTGATGCAGGGCGACACATTCTACCGGCATTTGTATAACGCACAGTTCGCGTAAAAACGCAGAAACGGGGGCTGTTATGAGACGTATACGGAGAACATTGCCCCACGCGGCGTGGATGTGAAAGAAATTCAGGCTGCAAAGGCGCGTGAAACGTAAAATGCGGCCCCAAAAATTTTAAGAAAATACTAAGTTGAAACCGCTTGAAAAAATTCATTTTCGGTTTTATAATCATGCTGAATACGCAGTTTTGAGAAACTGCGAGCAGGAGACCGGGGGTGGAGGACATCAGGCGGTTTTTACATACGCTGTACGGATTGTTTGAAAAGGGAACGCGCATTCGGGGGATTTTGGGGTGCTTTCTCGGCGGATTATTTTTGAATATCGTCATAGAGCTGATGGACAGGCAGAGCCTTTCCGCTGTTTTGGTGCTGCTCGAATCGCACCCGCTGGCATTTTTGGAAAACGTGCTGATTTTGACGTTTTCCCTTTCGCTGTGCCTGTTTTCCAAGCGGCGGTGGTTTTTCGGCATTTTGATCGGCACGGTGTGGCTTGGACTCGGCATTGCGAATTTATATGTGCTCAGCTACCGCGTTTCGCCGCTTTCCGCCATTGATTTTGCGATTTTGCAGCTCGATTGGTCGTTTATCGGCATTTACATGAGTGTACCGGCATTTATTTTGCTTGTTATTGCGGTGATTTTGCTGCTTGCGGGGCTTGTGATGCTTTTTAAAAAGTGCCCGAAAAGCCCGGTGCACCGGCTCTTTAACACGGCGGTGAGCGTGATACTCCTTTGCGCGTGCATTGTCATTCCGTATCTGCCGACGTCCTTAGGCTTCGGTGAGAATACATATACGGATGTTATCCGTTTGACAGAGGATTACGGCTTTGCGTACACGTTTACGCGCAGTCTCGTTGACACGGGCATCGACCGGCCGGAGGATTACTCCGCCCGCCGCGTGCGCGCCATTGCAGCGGAGGTGCTGCGCACAAAGGACAAAGCGCCCAAGGACGTGCCGAACATCATCTTTTTGCAGCTGGAGTCGTTTTTCGACGTGAACCGCTTAAAAGACGTGACGTTCTCCGAAAACCCGGTGCCGTATTTTGAAGAGCTGAAGGAGACATGCCCCAGCGGGTATTTCACCGCGCCGTCCGTCGGCGCGGGCACGGCGAACACGGAATTTGAGGTCATCACGCAGATGAATGTGCATGACTTCGGCACGGGCGAATATCCGTACAAGACGATTTTGCAGGAAACGCCGTGTGAGTCCATCGCGTATGACTTAAAAAAACTTGGGCTCGCGTCGCACGTCATTCACAATAATACGGCGACGTTCTATGACCGCAACATCGTGTTCCCGAAGCTCGGGTTCGATTCATTCACGACGCTTGAATACATGAACCACGTGGAGACAAACGAAATCGGCTGGGCGAAGGATAAGATTCTGACAAAAGAGATTGTGCGGCTCCTGGTTATAGGAGAGCGTAAAAAGAAAACAACGGTAACATTAAAACAGGATGAAATTAAGAAGTATTTTCCTCCAGAGTATGATGAACAGAAGATACGGACTGTTATATGTCAGCTTTTGGAGGAATGGAGCAATCAGAATCATTGATAAGTACGAAGGGAGGGATGTGTCATGAGTATAAGAGCAACATTCCATTATTTTCAAGGAATGGAATGCGATATGTACAGTTTTTATCGTATTCCCAAACTGCTGTTTACAAGTGAATATTTTAAAAATCTCTCCTGCGAAGCAAAGGTGCTGTACGGACTGATGTTAGACCGGATGTCACTGTCCATCAAGAACCGGTGGTTTGATGAAGAGGACAGGGCATATATTTTCTTTTCGGTGGAAGAGATTATGGAAATGCTTAACTGTGGCAGGAATAAGGCTGTGAATTGTCTAAAAGAGCTGGATCAGGAAAAAGGGATTGGATTGATTGAGAAGAGGCGAATCGGACTTGGAAAAACAAATGTTATTTACGTGAAAAATTTCAGCCTGACAGAATATCCAGATGAGCCAGCAATCTTTGATTCGGAAGAAACACCGGAAAATGTAGCAGAGAGAAAAGAAAATACAGAGACAGAAATAGAAGAATATGCGAAAAAAGAGCCGGAAAAGCCCGTAAATACACAGAAGTTTGAAAAACAAACTTCAGGAAGTTTGAAAAATAAACTTCAAGAAGTTTCAAAAACAAACTTCAAGGAGTTTGAAAAACAAACTTCAAGAAGTTTAGAAAACAAACTTCAAGAAGTTTCAAAAACAAACTGTAATAATACTGAATATAATTATACTGAATTTAACGAGAATGAATCTTATCAATATCTATCTGAACAAGAGAAAGGAAAAGATAGGATAAAAAGAAAGATAAACAGGAATCTACGAGTACCATACCAGAGGAAGTGCAGG
>OLQA01003522.1_pt1 | contig 11064 bp, 6 predicted proteins | sample 1673151 | NCBI WGS metagenome assembly OLQA01 (sample SAMEA3136760, study PRJEB25190) | human gut metagenome | biome: human gut; feature: human-associated habitat; material: faeces | place: Austria | collected 2013 | reverse complement strand
GGTTGACCGGTAGGATACAAAAGCTTGATAAATCCTGAAATAGTTTTCTGCAGTGCTCGGTTATCACGGCCTTCGATATTATCCCCTTTTTTAAGTCTGGCGTTTACGATACCAACATAATCACTATCATGTACGAACAGATAGTGAAGAGCCTCAGATAGGTAGTCTGTAATTAGACCGAAATTATTGTTATATGCGCTGTCGTCAATTTTAGGGATTTCCCATCCAGGTATGTAATTATAAATACGGTCAATTACAGCCAAATCAAAAGCTTCTGGAAGAGTTACTAGAAGGTCATGGTCATAACTGTTCACTATGCGTGGAATGTTAAGGTCAAAGTTTCCCACGAAAGAAAAACTTGCATAACCAGTAACCTCTCTACCACGAGAGAAACGTCCATTTGCCATATAGTCTTTCATGATCTGGATAGTGTCCGCATCTTTGATTTTCATTTTAGCGACTTCGTCAAAAGCAACATTATCCCAAAATCCGACAGCTCCAACTTGCTTTCGTTGGTTGTTATAAAGAAGGGTAGCTGTAGAAGCTTGTCCTCCCGAAAGCAAAGTTGAATATGGAGAAAATTCTGAATAGAAATACGATTTACCAGTACTTCTTCCTCCTAATTCAATACTATTGTAATTACTTTGAACCAAAGGTAAAAAACGAGACAATATATGAAATTTTAATCTTCTTCCATTTCTATCACCTTTGAGCTTACGAGAACGTTCTTTAAGCCAATCTGGGTCTATACCAATACTACGTATTAGGACATCTATCCATTCGTCAGTTGTAAATTTCTCACGACCTCTGAAAAACTTCTGTTCATCAAAATGGGCAATCTGAATTGGACGCAAATCTTCTATGAAGAATGCGTAGTCATCCTCTTCAACTTCATTATATGCAAGCGTTACTTCTGCCCAGATTCCACTTTCAAGAAGTTTTTCATTTTGTTGATAGAAGTTGGGATTAATGGCAATACGTTTTGATGCAAAGTTTTCCATCTCTGCCCAATATCGTTTTTCACGTTCTACATATTTAACGTGTATCTTGTCAATAAATTTGTGTCTTTTCTTCTGCTCAACAATTGCCTGTGCCTTGTTCGATTCGTCTGGGCGAACATAGCATTTTTCTATTGTTTGCAAGACAGCCTTTTTCCCCTCTTCAATTTCTTCTGGATCTTCACTTGCACAATAACGTGATAGTAAAAACTCTAATACAAACGAAGGGACATTTACTGCACGCTTAATTTCATGTAATAAATCCTTTCTGACAACCTTCCCAGGAAAAGCATCATTCAATTTTATATCTAAAGCATCCATTCTTCTTTAATCATTTTCAAAGTTCAATTTAAGTGTAGATAAAGTAGCATTTGTTTCTGCATCTAACGCTGTTATCGTAACTGTACTACCTTGATATTCATCGTCGATACAGATTAGTTGACGACATTGTTCAATGCTTGGACTAATATCAATGCATTCAGTAACGTCGTTGTATAGCATACCTTCTGGAGTTCCGATAACTTGATTGTTATCTCCCGTAACCTTTAACTTTATACTTACATCTTCGGCAAAGAGATTTGTAAAATGAGCTATAATGTTAATAATTGGACGACGGGTAAATATTGTACCATCCGTTTTGCCTTTATAAGTAAGAGACAAACTAAATTGAGATTTCTCTTTTTTCTCTTGTAAATCAATTTTTATAATGGGCACCACATTCTCTTGAAGTGATAATCCTTCATGAAAATATACTTCTCCACGTTTAAATACTGTAAAGTCTTTTGCATAACTTAGCTTCATTACCGCAATATCTTCTCCTAATTGAGTAGGAGTAAAAGAAACTGTGTCTGAAGTCTCATTAAGGTTCCCTGCCAAAACACGAGATTCTTCAAGAACTATGTCACTTCCTGCTGGTTTAGAAATAAGATTTCCAGTGTTAAATGCTGGCAACAACATATAGCCGTGATCAGTAACGAAAACGGCTTGATCGAATTTCAGCTTTTTACAGTCATCGGTCAAACGTGCTAAACGAATCAGTTCACGTTCCATAGAGGCTAATCCATTCAATTTGTCGTTCTCTCCAGCTGTATCAATTCCTACACTACGAACAACTAAAAGGTGAGTGTTCTCGTTTATGGCAGATGGATCAAAATCTTCCAAACGTACATCTTGAACTTCAACCCCAGTCTTTGCACGCAAGTAATCAATTCTATCTTCTGGCGATGCAACCACCTTTGAATCAATCATAGGTTGCAATTTACCTGATAGTACATCAAGAACAATATTGTTTAAATGGTTCGCCATTCCAAATCGAGTTACGGAAGGTAAATATGATATCTTAGGTTCATATTTTACTCTATCTTTAAAGCGTTTCTCAATACTTTGTGCAAAGTTCTTTCCCATTTCATATCTGAACGCATCTACCATTACAAGCACGACTCGTTTGCCGGCCTGTAAGGCAGGATATACTTCTTGTACACACCCCTGATTCTTTAGCTGGACACAATCTTTCAGCTCTTTTATAGTGTTCTGATATACTTTTACTGCACGCTCAGTGAACTCTTGATACCTTGAATTTACGAAATCAGTTAGTTCTTTAACCTGTTTGGGGCTATTAATAACCCCTAATCTTTCTGTGTGGAAACGACGAAATGCATAATCTGCATCACATCCGCTATGCGCGTACCAGTCAACTAATTCTTGAAGATTCCCATCAGATTTTAACCCTCTGTTTATGCAGTCAGTTAGGAGTAAAGCATTTGATGCAAGCTTCCAAAAAGAAGAAATTTCAGAATCTTCCTGATACCAAACATCATTAATATTTTTATTACATAGTTTATGAGCTTCTGCCTGCTTACCTTCCTTAAGGTAAGCAATGAATCTATCATATTCTATACTGTTCTCAAAGCTGAATGTGACTCTATTTCCAAGATGCTTACTCTTGATAAATATCTCAGAAAGATTTAGTTGTTCTGCAACCTTATTGGCATATTTTACATATGTCTCACGCAGATTGATTTGATTTCTCAATTTATCGCAAATCAAAAAAATCTTATCCTTCATCTCAATTGGAGCTATCGCGACACTTTGAAGATTAGACGGAATAGCTTCAGGTAAATCAAAGACAAATTCACTGAAAAGAAGATATGCCCATAGCTTCATCTGAATATCTTTCAATGATAACCCACTAGCATCTAAGCCTGGATATTGAATCTCTGCAAAATTTTTCCATTCACTTTGCCATTTTAGATCCTCACTTGATGTAAGTGACAATAAGTTTACAGTAATCTCCACCGCACTTTTCCCTCCGGTTAATTGCTCTAAGCTTGGGAAAGCAGCACCCTCAAGCAGAGCATTAATCATATTAAAAGAAGTAGTTCCGTTTGCGAATAATTGTTTAAGTTCTTTATGCTTTGCTGGAGAAATAAATGAGGTACAAATATTTTCATATCTATCTTCAGCTCCAAAAGGAAAGATTCCTCCGCTTTTGATAAAACCTACTAACGGTTCTTCAACCCAACCACGATTATTTGTCGGCATCGGTCGTTTACGGTAAATTATCATCCTTGAATCTTTATTCAAAGACAGTTCATTTGACCAAAAACGTGAAGCAGACAATCTTGCATGCAATAGACCTTTTGTTGTATCAATGACTTTGATACCCTTTTCTGCGGCCAATGGTAATATATCATAATATAGGCCATCTTTATCATAGATAGTCAGAACGGGGCTTTCTGCTTTCATTTTAGCCATCCATCGGTCTAATATATATCCTTGTATATCCATTTTTAATCAAATAATAATTTTGAGTTACTGTTTTCTTCCTTTTTCTTTCTAGGCTTCTTTTCTTTGGGCTTGTTCTCACAAAGATGTTCCAGCCCATGTGTAAGTGCCATACACCAATCTTTTTTTGCCTTTTTAGTGACACGGGCAGGGTACATGCTCATGGCAAGATGACTCCAGTCATAATTACCTTTGTTTAGCTCTTCTAGATTACTTTGACATTCAGCTTTCCATGCTCTATGAGAAATAAGATTTACCAATGGACATGAGGTAACTGGTACGCCATCATCATGATTTGGTTCATAGCCACTATCAATTATGCGATTAATTTCAACCATCATGTTTTCAACTTGATATTGTTTTGCGCGTAAATCATTTTCAAGATTTTTCTCTTTTGAAGCCATTGCAGCATTAATACCGCTCATCAATTTTTCATTTTCTTCTCTAAGTTTAATTATTAAAGAAGGAAGTGTGTTATGACTTAATTTAGGATAGTAAATCCAATAGGTCAATGAACCATCTTCTGAAGATAATGGCCAGTAGATTGGAGCTTTCCTTCGACTTTTTGTATATCTCTTGAAATGATAGTCGAAGAAGCCTTGCGGTGTTTCAAAATAAGCCTGCAAACTCTTTACTCCTATCAAACGGCACAGTTCGTATTCCATGTCATCCGCCTTTTCTCTCCAAATCAGGTGCATCACATCCCTTACTTTCATAGCCAAGTTCAACCGTGAATCAGTTTGGTTGGAAAGTATGCCGTCAGCAGGTGTGTCTACCAGGTAGTCGGACGGAATATTATCCAGACTGACAGTTGGCATAAAAGGTAACGCATCGAACACACCACCAAATGCAGGAATCTCCTTCAAATGTTGGGCAAAGCGTATGTCCCAACGGCCGAATGCTATGCCTACGAGTTCTTGAATTATCTCTTGTGCCATTACATTCTTATCTATGACGTTACCATAGCAGGCATTGTCGATGGAGAGCAATTCCTCATAAGGTCTTCTCTGCTTGTAGTTGTTGAGTGTTTGGCGAAACTCGCTATTCCTGTCAATATCGGCTAAATCCATCCATAGGTCATCATTCTCGGAAACGAGTTCCGTATATCGCTCAAAGTCTTGGGTCAATTTTGCCTGCATTATACCGATGCTTGCTTCTATGCCTTTGCTGAGGTCTACCTGAGCAATCAGTCCGTGATATTCCAAGTTTGTTTCATCAAGACTAAACCACTTCCTTTTTATTTTTACTATCTCTTTTACTATTTGCTCTATATCTGATTGGTGCGTGGCATAGTCTGGCATAGGAAGGAGATTAACGTATCCATTACCTTTATGTTGCCCACAGTAAAGGTTTATTGTGTATTGAGAAACAATAGAATTCAAAAATGATAAAACTGAAAAAGCATCATCTACTGATATATTAGGAAGTCCTATTCCTTCCCGAGTGAAAATAAATCCTTTTTTCAAAATATGGGCATCCAGAATATCACCTCTTTTTCCAAATCCGACCATACCTTCTTTTTGCAATCCTAAACTTCTTATATTGCAGCCATGATCAGCTCTAATTATATTTTCTACAAATTTTGTAGCATCTCGATATGGGAAATAAAACAGTGTATATCCACCTCCATTATACATTAATGAATAATTATTAATTTTAATAACTTCATAAAATAATCTAGGATAAATATTTGCTGTTAAATCATGTCCTTTTTTAGCATCAAATCCTCTATCAATAAGATTGGTAAATGAGAACAATTTCAGAATGTCAGAACTAAAATAATATCCCACAGTAGAATTCGGCAAATTTTCAAATGCAACTGATTTGGAGCAATAAATCCATTGTGCGCTTCTACCTGCTCGAAAAGTACGAATCAATACTTGAAGCTGTTCATCTTTTTCTTCAGGCTTCACATTGAGCACATCCATGAACACACCTATAACATCCGAACAATTCTTGTTCAAAACCAAAGTAGAAGTTTCCACATTGGCATCAAGTACGCCCCAGCCCGTGTCTGCGCAGTTGGTAATGAAGCCGCAGAGGTTGCGCTTTCTGAATTTCTCATAACTTGACTTTATCATCACGGTGCGATCAAATATGGCTCCGAGTTTACCTTTGTCGGTCAACATTTCCTGCATACGGTCGAAGAACGCGCAGACAAGATTACGACACCATGCCGGGTAATAGGCATCTAAATAAGAAGAAGTGTTTTCACTACCTTCGCCAAAAGGAGGATTCATCACAATGCAATCAAATCTTTTTTGACATAGTTCAATAAAAGCAAAGCCACGAGTTGCGTCGTCGCTAAACAACGCATTTTCATAACCTTCCTCTTCGCTTAATTTTGAAGATAGTTGATACAAAGCTTCTTTTAAGCGGGATGTTATTTCTTTAAAAAACTCTTCTTTGTTTTCTTTAAGTATCCTGCGAGCTTCATTCTCCATTTCAATCTTTGCCTTCTCTTCGTTAGAAGAAAATAATGTGGCATAACGATATTGATTTACTTTTGTCCAATTATTTTTCAAGTAATCGATCTCGTCTTCAATTTCTTTCTCCATCTTGAATAGCAAACCAGCTTCGCCCACAAATTGCATCTTATCCCAAATTTTTTTGATTAAGTTCTGCATAGGCTTGTCAAGCTCTTCCATCAATCCTTTCAGGAGTTTCTTGTTTCCAGGCATCGCTTCAGCCAATACCAGATTACTCTTTTTTATCAATGGTCTGTCTTGTGGTAAAATACCCATTTCACCATAGCTTCGCTGTGCGCGAAGCCACAAACTAAGAGCGGCAATCTGAAGTGCACGTGGGTCGATTTCGCAACCGTAAATATTATTCTCCAAAATCAAACGAGGTACTTCTCTGTGAAATGTGTCACGTGTATGTATTTCTCTAAATGGTATCAGCAGATTTGGATGGTTGTCCCATGCATCCATATAGATAAACTCATAAACTTCATACAAATAAAGTCCAAAATGCATACTACCACAAGTGGGGTCAAGAGAAAGTATCTCAGTCGGTTCTTTTATAGTTCTTTCTGTTAGCGTCTCATCTGGTTTTTTCACCATATAAGAACATTGTTTTTCACCGATAAGGCTTTGACCTTTGGTCATCTCGTACCAAATACGTCCCAGCGAGTTATCAGTTAAAAAACGAACAATATATTCCGGAGTAAAAAACTGATTGCGTACAGCCATTTCACGACTATTGCGAGGCTTATTGCTCTCTTCACGCATTTTACGTCTTTCCTCAAGTGAATTATAGTCCTGGAACATCCATCCTAATGTTTCATCCTCTTTCCAAAAGTTTACAGTCGTTCCATTTTGTTCATCGTACCATTCAGATAAGTCTGTTGAATTGATAAGTTCAAGCAATTTTAGCAAAGTACTTTCATCAGGAAAGATAAGACCGTATGGAGAAAATCGGTCGAAGACAGCTGGCAATTCTATACTTAATTCATCAAAGATGCTATGCAGATACCATTTATAGCGGTCGTATTGGGGCATACCAATGACCTGAGAAATGGCATCAAAGCTTTGAAATCCCACAGAATCATATCCTCCGTGAATACTCTCCAGAATCAACCCACGTTCTTCGCACATCCTTAATGCAGAAAAACGGTTCAACTGAGTAAATGCTTGTTCAGCAATCAGTTGACCTACGGCAAGACGCTCTTTATCGTTTTGATTCTCAGGAAGAGCTGCAAGAAGATGTTTTAATCTCTCACGGAGCATTTTAGCTGTATGTACTATGTCTGGGTCTTGATTGGATAGTTGTTCTACAGGAATACTGTGGCCATCAATCCATATACCATAATATTGCTGTAACAACTCAGTGATGTTCTGCATAAGCAGATTTTTTGCTGAGCTAACAAATTTTTCCAATATTTTCTTTCCACTTTGAGAAATCATAAGTTTCTGTTTTGAGTATTATTCGTTTATGTTCAATTCTACCGGTGAATTATCTCCCACGGTGTTCAATAGTTTGGATAACGCATTAATTACATCTTGTAATTCTTGTCGAGTGGTAATTTTACGTTTCAAACTTAAACGCAGGGGTTTATATTCAGGCTCATGAGCATTGTCGTTATTGGGTTTCGTATTATCAGGTTGTGTATCGACTGTAGAATCTGTTTTTTGCTTATCTTCCTTACTGTCTGGTGGGGATGTTACTGTAACAGCTGGAGCATTTGTTTTTGCGTAGTTTTTAACTTTGCACTTGATTGGTAAGCCCCCGATAAAGTACCCGTTGTCTTTGTATCTTTAAGTCTCGATCTTTGCCAGAAAAAAGACTATGCAAAAAATGAGTAAAGAAGAATTCATTGAAATCCTGTCTCGTCAACAGCGTAGCGGTTTGACGATAAAAGACTTCTGTATAAATGAAGCCTATACCGAATCAAGCTTTTACTATTGGAAAGGAAAGTTTGGCCTATCGAGGCGTTATCATATGGATAGGCATTCTTCCTCTTTAGAGGAGTTTGCACCGGTTAGCCTCACCTCTTCACCTGCTTCCCACTCTGCCTGTGATAGTGGCGCTATACAAACGGGTGAGATCCGGATAGAGTTCCCCGGTGGTATTATCGCCCACTTCAGTGGTATGGCTGAATCCCAGGCGGCCATGCAATTGCTCACTCAACTCTGCAATCGCCATGTTTTGCCTGAATGACACGATGCGCTACTTTCTCTGTCCGGGTAAGACAGATATGCGTAAAGGTATGAACTCATTATGCGGGGTTGTTCATGATAAAATGGGATATGATGTCCGTTTAGGTGATGTGTTTATCTTTATCAACCGCCAGCGCACTACAATGAAACTGCTACACGCGGAAGATGGCGGACTGGTTTTGTACATAAAACGACTTGAAGAAGGCACTTTCCGCCTTCCCTCTTATGACAAAGAAAGCAAGTCGTACCCTATGCAGTGGCGTGACCTGGTTCTGATGGTAGAGGGAATCAACGACGAACCTTCCAAAAGGCTCAAACGTCTGAAAGCGTTACGAAAAAGTGACATGCAGTACTGAAAAACAGCAGGTGAAACCTTGATTATACGGTTGCTTTTCTGTATTTTTGTATTGTTCAAAACAGGTATGACGAATGACTCAGACAGAAACATTAGAACTTTTGGTGGCCACACTCCAGCAGGCTAATAGCTCCCAGTCTGAGTCAATCGAGCGTCTGACCCGGCAGAACGAACAGCTGCAAAATAAGCTTCAGGAACTGCTGGCTCAGGTAGCCTGGTTAAATCGTCAGTTATTCGGCCGTAAGAGCGAGAAATTAGCCCATCTGGATCCGAACCAGCTATCACTGTTCGATCCACCTGTTCAGCCGTTGGAACACGAAATACCGGAAGAAGCCGCAGCCCAAGAACCTGTCTGCTCGACGACTCCCAAAAAGAAAGTGCGTCAGAACCGCAACATGTTGGATGGCCTTCCTGTAGTGGAGATTGTCATAGAACCCGAAGGAGTCGATCCGGATAAATACAAGCGCATAGGCGAGGAACGCACACGTACACTTGAATTTGAACCGGGCAAATTATACGTAAAAGAGATCATACGTCCCAAGTATGGCCTGAAAGACAATATAAGTTTGCCTCAGGGGCATCAGGGCAGTGTTATTATAGCCCCTCTTCCGCTATTGCCTATCTACAAGGGACTTCCCAGTGCCAGCCTGCTCACTGAAATCCTCTTGCAAAAATATGAATATCATGTACCATTCTATCGTCAGGTGCGTGAGTTTCACCATTTAGGCCTGAAGATCTCGGAAAACACGCTTCAGGGGTGGTTCAAACCTGCCTGTGAATTACTTAAACCTCTCTATGAAGAGTTGAAGAAACAGGTATTGAAGGCCGACTATATCCAGGTGGACGAAACGACATTACCGGTTATCAACAAACAGAATCATAAAGCGGTTAAGGAATACTTGTGGATAGTCAGGGCGGTTATGGATGGATTGGTCTTCTTTCATTATGATGACGGTTCCCGCTCACAGGAAACAGCCTGGAAATTATTACAAACCTTCAAAGGATATCTTCAAAGTGACGGCTATGCGGCCTACAACATCTTTGAGGGTAAGAAAGAGGTGTGCCTTGTCGGATGCCTTGCCCACATAAGGCGACATTACGAGGTTGCCAAAGAAGAGAATGAATCCCTGGCCGGATATGTTCTGGCTCAAATACAGCAACTCTATCGGATCGAACAGATTGCCGACCAGGAGGAACTCACTTATGAGCAACGCATGCTTAGAAGACAGGAACAGGCACTTCCCATACTTGAGCAACTGGAAAAATGGATGGAAACAGCCTATCCGAAAGTGCTTCCTAAAAGCCGGATGGGGCAAGCTATCGCTTACGCGTATCAACTTTGGCCACGTATGAGGAATTATCTGAAAGACGGCAGGCTTAAAATAGATAATAATCTGGCCGAAAATGCGATTCGTCCGATAGCCTTATCAAGAAAAAACTTCTTATTTTGTGGAAACCATGAAGCCGCGCAGAACACTGCCATAATCTGTTCGCTCTTGGCATCATGCAAAGCCTCCAACATTAACCCCCGGGAATGGCTCACGGAGGTGATTGCACTATTGCCGTATTATGCAGCCAACAAGGAGAAAGACCTAAAAGAGCTGCTACCCCATTGCTGGGAATCGGGAAACTCCAAAGAACTCTAATAATACTCTAACGAAAAACAAGAATATAAATACAGAATCACTATAGCTTTGTTCGATTTGCTATAGCGATTCTTTTTTATACGGGTACTTTATCGGGGGCTTACGAACTTTCTTATAGTACCATTTACTTGATGACCTCTTCAAAAGCCGTATCCATCGCTTCGTAATGGTCACCATCGTGCAGGCTTAAAGCGGCGACGAAACTGTTTAAGGTACGAATGGCATCCAAACGATGCTCCGTGCTTTGTTCTTCAAGATTACTCAATACATCTATTGCCGTAGTCAGATGTCCTTTCAATTCCTGTAATGCTGATAAATCCTGAATCGGCAATAAATAGAAAAGTTCATTACTGCCCAAAGATTTCACGATGCCTTGTAGGGCTGTTGCTTGTAGTTTCATATGGTTATTATATTAAAAATGACGTAACTCTGCCAATCCACAAACTCAAGGCATCGCCAAACGCCCAATGCAAGATGAACCGGCAGGTTACGTCAAGATATAACCTTTCCAGTCCATTTACTTCTTGCATTTTGAAATTGGCGATTTCTGGACTACGGTAAACGAACACATTACACGATGCTATTTGCAGCTCTAACGCAAAGGTAGAATTTTTTCGTAT
>OLQA01003518.1_pt1 | contig 11070 bp, 12 predicted proteins | sample 1673151 | NCBI WGS metagenome assembly OLQA01 (sample SAMEA3136760, study PRJEB25190) | human gut metagenome | biome: human gut; feature: human-associated habitat; material: faeces | place: Austria | collected 2013 | reverse complement strand
GTTTCTTTCTGTTTTTTCTTCATTTTTACTGTCCACGAAACCGGGAAGGGCACAAGGTGGATGCACCTTTCACGCACCAGTCCATAAATTGCTTAATATCCTTGATTTCCAGTCCGGACTTTTTCAAACACTCAATAACCCTCAATGCTTCAAGTTCGGTATCACTAAATTTGCGGATGCCCGATACTCGCTCCATCTCCGGAAAAAGTCCCTGTTTATCGTAATAGCGCAAGGTAGAAATGGGCAAACCGAACATTTCTGAAACTTGTCCAATCGTATACATACGCTCTCCTGAAAAAATTACAAATAAATTTTCAAATCCATCTTGACCTAAAGTCAGGTTTATGTATTACCATAACTATAGCAGAAATGCAAAACCGATGCAATGGAAAAAGGAGATTTTTCGATGCGTAAAAATGTTTTGATTATTTCTTCCAGTCCTCGTAAAGGCGGCAATTCCGAAACACTGGCAGCATCTTTTGCAAAAGGCGCACAGGATGCCGGAAACCATGTAGAAACAGTCTGGCTTCGTGAAAAGCAGATTGGGTTCTGCAAAGGCTGTCTGGCTTGCCTCAAGGCCGGCCATTGTGTAATTAAAGACGACGCGGCGGAGATTGCCGCAAAGATGCACGACGCAGATGTGCTAGTGTTTGCCACTCCGGTCTATTACTACAGCGTCAGCGGCCAGTTTAAAACCATGCTGGATCGTGCCAATCCGCTGTTCGGTACGGACTATGCTTTTACAAAAGCTTATCTTCTGGCAACGGCGGCGGAGAATGAAGCAGCGACGGTAGAGGGCACTGTCAAGGCGGTACAAGGCTGGGTAGACTGCTTTGACCGCTGTGAATTGGCAGAAACCATCTTTGCAGGCGGTGTCAGCAGCGTTGGTGATATTGCCGGACATCCTGCACTGGAACAGGCTTATCAGTCAGGCAAGGAGGTATAAACGTGGAAAATTTAGAATTGACTCAAGAATGGGATAAGGTCTTTCCCAAAAGCAACAAAGTAGACCATCAGAAAATCACCTTCCATAACCGCTATGGCATCACGCTGGCGGCGGATATGTATACGCCAAAAAATGCTGCCGGAAAGCTCTCAGCCATTGCGGTCAGCGGTCCTTTTGGCGCGGTGAAGGAGCAGTCTTCCGGGCTGTATGCTCAGACAATGGCGGAGTTTGGATTCTTGACCATCGCCTTTGACCCGTCCTTTACCGGCGAAAGCGGCGGCAGTCCCCGTTATGTGGCATCCCCGGACATCAACACGGAAGATTTCTGTGCCGCGGCGGCGCGGGTGCTGCGCTGGGGCGGACGCTTCGCGCTCGTCCACAGGCCCGAGCGGCTATCCGACCTTTTCTGCACACTCCGCGCGCACGGGCTGGAGCCGAAGCGGCTGCGCTTCGTAGCCTCCTCGGCGGAAAACGCTCCCTTTTTGGCGCTTGTGGAGGCACGCCGCGGCGGGAACGCCAGTCTATCGGTCGAACCGATGTTATTCATCGGCTCAGCCGATTGGGATGAGGTCTACTTCCGGACATGAAAAACTTCACGCACGAGCACCGCCCCACGAGAAGGCGCAAAGGCCGATGCGTGAAGCATTGTGCATCCTTTCCGGCTGCCCCGCAGGGGCGAGGAAAGGGCACATATCTATTTTTGCTATGCTTTCGCAGAGCAAAAAGGACGCTCGGAGGAGCGTCCTTTTTGCTTGTTATTCCATCGTGTTGACCGCGCCGACGAACAGCGGCAGGCCGTCCGCGCCGGTGATGGCGAAGGCGAACGGTCGGTTCAAATTCATCTCCACGACCGGCAGGTCCTCCGGCATCGCCGAGGTCGCGTTCGCCATGATGGCGGTGAACGCCGCGGCCTCGCAGCCCTCCTCGTCGATCTTCACGCGGGCGGCGTGCTGCACCTGCGTGACCGCCGCCGGCTCGTCAAAATCTGCCAGCGGCGAGAAGTCCGCCCGCGTATCGTCGAATGCGTCCGTCACGCCGAGCATTTTGAGCGTGTCGGTCAGCTCCAGATCGGAGTTGACGTCGAACTTCGGCACGCTCCAGACGAGCTTCGCCGTCTGCGCTTCGTCGCTATCGTACACATCGGTAAAAAGGTCGGCCAGCGCCGCTTCGCCGCGCAGCAGCGGCGTGAGCGCCGTGCCCTCGTCGGGCAGCAGGAAGATCATGCGCTCCCCGCCGCGGAAGGAAAGCTGCGCGACGGTGTAGCCCTCGCCGCGGACATAGCTTGCGCGGTCCTCCGTCTTGTGCATGAAGTCCACGCGCTGCGCCGCGCCGTCGGCGGCGGTGAAGGTGTCCTCGCTCGTGGCGCCGTCGTAAAATTCATCGCTCCAGCGGTCCTTGAAGTAGAGCGCGGAGAGCAGCAGCATCACGGTCTGCGGCTTCGTCTCGATGTTCTTCGCCGCGTCCGCGAGCAGGCCGCCGGTGTTGGTGTTCAGCCATGCCTGCACGGCTTTGTTGGTGTCGCCGGTGCCCATGGGGGCGCTGAACACGGAGGCGTAGTAGTCGTTCGCCAGCCGCTCCACGGTCTCGGTCTTGTAGGCCTGTCCCTCGCTCAGCCAGAGGGAATTGGCGAGCAGCGTTTTGCTGTTGGCGCTGTCGGTGTAGAGCGAGCGCCAGATGGCGTTCGCCGTGGTGCGAACGGTCTCCTCATCCTCCGCGCCGAGCAGGTCGAGGAGCTGGGCGCGCGTCTCGCCGTCCACTGTCTCGGTGAGCATGGAGAGGGCAAGGTAGAGGTTCGCGGGCGAGTAGACCACGTTCGCCGCCGCCTCGCCGCCGAGCAGCTTGGAGACCGTCTTGGTGCTGTAGCCGAGCAGCGCGGGCGTCATGGTCTTGTCCACGCCCTCGCCCCGCAGCGCCTTGACCGCGTCGGAATAGGCGCGGGAGCGGGCGTCAAAATCGTCCCACAGCTCCTCCTGCGCCTTGTGATAGGCCTCCTCGCCCATCTTGTCGTAGTCGAGCTTTTCATAGGCGGCCCACAGCTCCTCCTCGCTCGGCTCGGCGGGCAGCTCCGGCAGCTTGACCTCCGCCAGCGCGTACTGGCTCAGCAGCTTCGCGCTCACATCGTCCGGCTGTCCCGGCTCAGGCTTCGTCCCGCCCTGCTCCGGCTCGATCCGCGCGCCGCCGACGAGCAGCAGCATACTCAGCAAGAGTGCCAGATACTTCTTCATGTCGTTGTACCTCCTTGGGCGTTGTACTCCTTTGGACGAGAGCGTTGAAGAAAAAGTTCCCATTTCCGAAAAAATTTTGCCGCGTCCCCTTTCACGCCCGTAGGCGCGAAACCAAATAAAATCGTTTTTGCCGCGCTCGCGCGTATCCACCCCCTGCATTTCGCGCCCGCAGGCGCGAAATAAATGAAATCGTTTTTGCCGCGCTCGCGCGCGTGGCAAAAACTCCGCGGCTCAAGCGCCTTGGGCGCTGCCGCCAGTGAACGGCTTCACTGGCGAGGGGGAATCTAAAGGGGGGACTTTCGTCCCCCTTTAAGCCCTTAGTATGCTACTCCCCAATAGATGTCCGTCGTGGCTTCCTTGCCGCAGAACACGCACTTGCCCTTTGTGCCGGACTGGCGCAGCGGCATACAGCGGGAGGAAACGCCCGCCTTTTCCTTCATGCCCAGCTCGCACTCGCGGCTGCCGCACCATTTCGTGCGCGCAAAGCCGCCGCGGCCGGAGGCCATTTCCTTGACCTCCTCCCAAGTGGACAGGTCGAAGGTGTTCTCCTCCAGATTCGCTCTCGCTCTTTCGAGCATATTGTCGTGGATGCGGTCAAGCAGTTCCTTGACCGCGCTCTCGAGCGTGTCGAGCGCGACAAAGGTCTTTTCCCCGTTGTCGCGGCGGACGATGCAGCACTGGCCGTTCTCGAGGTCGCGCGGGCCGATCTCGATGCGCAGCGGCACACCGCGCATTTCGTACTCGGCGCACTTCCAGCCCATGGACTGGTCGGAGTCGTCCAGCTTCGTGCGCACGTCGATGGCGAGCAGGCGGGCCTTGAGCTCCTTGGCCGCCTCGGCGACCTCGGGCTTCTTGTGCGCCGCGATGGGAATGACCACCGCCTGCACGGGCGCGATGCGCGGGGGCAGGACAAGTCCGTTGTTGTCGCCGTGGGTCATGATGACCGCGCCGATCATGCGCGTGGTGGAGCCCCAGGAGGTCTGGAACGGATACTGGAGCTTGTTGTCGCGGCCGGCGAAGGTCACGTCGTAGGCGCGGGAGAACTTATCACCGAAGTAGTGGCTGGTCGCGCCCTGCAGCGCCTTGCGGTCCTTCATCATGCACTCGACGGTATAGGTCGCCTCGGCGCCCGCGAACTTCTCCTTCTCGGTCTTGCGACCGGGAACGACGGGAATGGCGAGGACGTTTTCAAAGAAGTCCGCATAGCACTTGAGCTGCTGCTCGGTCTCGGCCCGGGCCTCCTCGGCGGTCTCGTGGATGGTGTGGCCCTCCTGCCACCAGAACTCACGGCTGCGCAGGAATGGGCGCGTGGTCTTTTCCCAGCGGATGACGGAGCACCACTGGTTGTAGAGCATCGGGAGCTGGCGGTAGGTCTGGAGCACATTGTGCCAATGGTCGCAGAACATGGTCTCGGACGTGGGGCGGAACGCCAGGCGCTCCTCCAGCTTCTCGCTGCCGCCCATCGTCACCCATGCGACCTCGGGCGCGAAGCCGTTGACCAGCTCGCCCTCCTTCTTCAGCAGGCTCTCGGGGATCAGAACGGGCATTGCCACGTTCTCGTGGCCAGTCTTCTTGAACTCACCGTCCATGATGCGCTGGATATTCTCCCAGATCGCGTAGCCGTAGGGACGCAGAATCGTGAAGCCCTTGACGCTGGCGTACTCGACCAGCTCCGCCTTGCGGCAGATGTCGGTATACCATTGGGCGAAATCGTCCTCCATGTTGGTGATCTGTTCAACCTTCTTGTCCTGTGCCATGTTGTTTTCTCCTCTTTTTCTGCCGCCGGACGGCCAACAGGAACCGTTCCCTGCCGCGCGGCGGGTGTATTGACAAATATATATTTTACGGTGTTTCGCCCTGCTTGTCAAGCCTTGCGCACGGCAGCGGAAAGGCTCCGACCGCCGTCGGAGCCTTTTTCGGTATCGGTCAGATGCGCAGCAGCCGTCGGAGCGCGATGAGCGCGGCGAGCGTGACGCCGGCATAGCGCAGCAGGCTGCGCAGATCGTAGCGGACGGCGGCGAAGCCGGTCATCTCACCGGCGCGCACGGCGACATACGCCGTCTTGTCCTCCCGCTGCGACTTGGCAATGCGGATCTGCATATGGTCTCCCTCCTCTTTTCAGCCCTCCTTGGGCTTGCAGACATCGACCCAGCCGGAGAAGTTGGAGGAATAGCGCTCCAGCTCCTCGCAGGTCATCTCGATGGCGCTGTTGCTGCTGCCCGCAGCGGGGAACACCGTCTCGAAACGCTTGAGCGACACGTCGAGATAGGTTTTGACGTTCTCCGGCAGGGCGAACGAGCACACGCCGCCCGGGGCGTGACCGGTAAAGGCGCACGCCTCGTCAAAGGTCAGCATTTTCGCTTTCTGATGAAACTGCGCCTTGTACTTCGCGTTGTCGATCTTCTGATCGCCCGCGACGACCACGATGATCGGCTCGTCGCCGAGCTTGAAGCTCATGGACTTGGCGATGCGCGCGCCCTCGACGCCGACGGCGATGGCCGCCAGCTCCACCGTGGTGCTGGAAACGTCGAACTCGCGGATACGGCCGGCGATGCCGAAGCCCTCAAAATAGGCTCTTACTTTTTCAATGGACATGGCTTTTCCTCTTTTCCTTCTCTCTGTCTATCGCACGTCGACGCGCTCCACGCCGACGCAAAGGCCGGTATCGCTGTCGAGCGAGAAGACCGCGCCTTGCAGCTTGCACGGGCCCTCGGGTGCGTGGTAGCGTCCCGCGAGGCCGCCCAAAAACGTCTCGACCGACTGCTGCGGCTCGATGCCGAGCACGCTGCGCACCGCGCCGGTCATGCCGAGGTCGGTGAGATAGCCCGTTCCCTTGGGGAACACCTCCTCGTCGGCGGTCGGCACATGGGTGTGCGTGCCCCAGAGGGCGCTCACGCGCCCGTCAAGATAGTACGCCAGCGCGAGCTTTTCGCTCGTGGCCTCGGCGTGGAAATCGATGAGCGTGAAGGTCGGCTTCTCCTCCGCTTTCAGAAGCTCGTCCGCCGTGGTGAACGGATTCGAGGCGTGGAAGCTCAGGTCGCAGCGGCCGATGAGGTTCATCACCGCGATGCGCGCCGCGCCGCAGTCGTAGACTGCATAGCCGCGTCCCGGCACGCGGCTGCCGAGGTTCGCGGGGCGCAGGATATAGGGGCAGTCGTCGAGGTAATCGCGGATCTGCATTTTGCCGAAGGTGTGGTTGCCGAGTGTGATGACGTCCGCGCCCGCGGCGAAGATGTCGTCCGCGTCGTTCGGCGTCAGGCCGACCATTGCGGCGTTTTCGCCGTTGACGACCGTGAAATGGATGCTCTTGCGCTTCTTGAGGCTCCGCAGGCAGCGGCTCAGGTGCTTCACGCCGCACGCGCCCACCACGTCGCCCACCGCGAGGATGTTATAGATCATTCCGGCTTCTCCTCCGTCAGCGTGTCGTAAAAGGCAAAGGTCTCGGCGAAAAGAGTCTCGCCGTAGGCGTTCAGCTTCGCGCAGTAGTCCTCGTAGGCGGCGAGCAGCCGCTCGCCCTCCGCCGTCAGCGTCGCGCCGCCGCCGTTCCGCCCGCCTGTGGAGGACCGGAGCAGCTTGACGCCCAGCCCCTCCTGCGCGGTGCGCAGGACCGTCCACGCCTTGGAGTAGGCCATGTTCATCGACATCGCCGCCGCGCGCAGCGAGTGCAGCTCGCGCACACGGCGCAGCAGCTCCGCCACGCCCGGACCGAAGCACTTCCGGTCGGTAAAAATCCGCACGGTCAGATTGGCGTGCAGGTCATTTCGCATCGTTCCGCCCTCCGTCTTTCGTTATCTCTCCCTATGATAACGACTTTATTTCCCTTTGTCAACGCGGAAAAACGGCGGAGAAACAGCCGCTGCCGGCTCCCGCTCCGCCGTATTCCTCACCGGAAGGTGTTGTAATGCGCGTTTTCGCCGTCGAGCAGAAAGCCGTCGGTGTCATGGACGTGGGCATTTTCCAGCATGAGACGGTAGCGCAGCTCGTTCGACATACCGCGCGCCGGGGCCGCGGTCTGCCCCGCGGGCGTGCCGGTGGGGTTGTTGTAGCTGCCGTGGAGCGTGGAGTTCGCCGTCGCATTCTTCGTGCCCGCGCGCTTGTCCGCGCTCGTGTTGCCATAGCCGTTGCCATAGCGCACGACTGAATCGTTCTCCCGGCCGGTGTAGCGCGTGCCGGTCGCCGGGTCGGTCTTGAGCTCGCCGCCGACGTTGGAGCCGCTGTCGGTCTTGCCGGTCATGCCGCTCGTGGTACCGTTTTCCGCACCGTTGACATTTCCGTTCGCCGCGCCGTTGTTCTGATCCCCGCCGCAGGCGGTGAGGGAACAGAGCAGCAGCGCGGTCACGGCAAGGATCGCAAAATTTTGCTTCATCGTTTTTCTCCCCTTGTCTTTTTCCATGCAATACCCAACGGTAGTATTTCCGGCAAAAGCAAAATGCGGCACGGCAAAATCTGCAAAAAAAGAAAGGCGCGAAGCTCGCGCCTTTCTTTGGGAAATTTTTCCTTACTTCGCGGCCTTGGCAGCCTTGAACGCCTCGATGAGCATCGGGGTGACCTTGAACAGGTCGCCGCAGATGCCGTAGTCGGCGATCTCGAAGATGGGAGCGGTCTCGTTCTTGTTGACCGCGATGATGCACTCGGACTCGCTCATACCGGCCTTGTGCTGGATGGAGCCGGAGATACCGAGGGCAATGTAGACCTTCGGGTGAACGGTCTTACCGGTCTGACCGACCTGATGGTCGGCAGTGAGCCAGCCGGAGTCGATGGCAACACGGCTGCCGCCGACGACGCCGCCGAGCACGTCTGCCAGCTCTTCGGCCAGCTTGATGCCGCCCTCGACGTCCTTGGAGATACCGCGGCCAACGGAGACGATGTAGTCCGCGCCGATCAGGTCAACGAGCTTCTTCGCGGCCTTGACGACCTCGACGACCTCGGTGTCCATATCGGCCTCGCTCAGGGTGAAGCTGGGCTTGGTGATCTTCACCGCGTCCGCCTTGGCCTGATCGAAGGGAGCCTTCTTCATCACGCCGGGGCGAACGGTCGCCATGGCGGGACGGAAGCGCGGGCAGATGATGGTGGCCATCAGGTTGCCGCCGAACGCCGGACGGGTCATCTTGAGGTCGCGGGACACGTCGTGGTCCTGACCCATGACCTTGGCGGTGTTCATCTTCTCGATCTTCTCCTCGGGCAGCGTGGAGGCGCTGCGCAGGAAGTCCTTGTAGATGGGCATATCGACGTCGAGGTGCGTGCAGTCGGCGCACAGACCGGTGTGCAGACGGGCCGCGCAGCGGGGACCGAGGTCACGGCCGATGTTGGTCGCGCCGATGAGGAATGCCTCGGGCTTCATCTCGGAGATGACGTCGCAGATGACCTTGGCATACGCGTCGGTCGTGTAGTTCTTGAGCAGAGGATGCTCGCAGACGATGACCTCGTCCGCGCCGTAGCCGCCGAGCTCCTTGGCGATGCCCTCGACGTTGTCGCCGAGCAGCAGACCGCAGAGGTTCACGCCCAGCTCGTCCGCCAGCTTGCGGCCCTCGGAGATCAGTTCAAAGGTGGTGGGCATCATCTTGCCCTGACGCTGCTCGCAGAAGACCCAAACGTTCTTGAAGGCAGCGAGATCCATGCTGTTATAATTCTCAACCATTGTCGTACTCTCCTTCCCTTAAATGATGTGTTTCTCAGACAGGATACCGGCGAGCTTCTCGCAGGTCTTCATGTCGTTGCCCTCGAGCATCTGGCCGGCGCCCTTCTGCGGGGGAGTGAAGGAGGTCAGGATGTTGGTGGGGCTGCCCTTGAGGCCGATGGTGGTGGCGTCGATCAGAGGATGATCCTTCAGGGCGTTGTAGTCCAGAACGGTCACGGGCTTGGAGTAGCACTCAAACACACCGGAAACGCTCATGTAGCGCGGGGTGTTCAGTTCCTTGATGCAGGTGATGAGGCAGGGGGTGTTGACCTTGATGGTCATGTAGCCGTCCTCGAGCATACGCTTGATGGTCAGCGTGTCGCCGTCCTTCTGGATGTCGGCGGCGTAGGTGACCTGCGGGAGGTGTAGCTTCTCCGCCATCTGGGGGCCGACCTGCGCGGTATCGCCGTCGATGGCCTGACGGCCGCAGAAGACGATGTCGTCCTTGTCGAGGCCGATGGTATCCACGGCGGCGGCGAGGATCTGGGAGGTGGCGTAAGTATCGGAGCCGCCGAACTCACGGGCGGAAACGAGATAGCCTTCGTCCGCGCCCATGGCGATCAGCTCGCGCAGCATGCCTTCTGCCGGCGGGGGACCCATGGTGACGACGAGGACCTTGCAGCCGGTGGCGTCCTTGATCTTGAGGGCGGCCTCGACGGCGTTCATATCATCGGGGTTGATGATGGTCTGCATGGAAGCGCGGTTCAGGGTACCATCGGGATTGACGGCGACCTTACCGGAGGTATCGGGGACCTGCTTAACGGAAACGATGATCTTCATTGTTTTGTTACCTCCTCTTTCTTAGTTCACGCCGAGATACTTGGCGACGACCATACGCTGGACCTCGGAAGTACCCTCATAGATCTCGGTGATCTTCGCGTCACGCATCATGCGCTCAACGGGATACTCACGGGTGTAGCCGTAACCGCCGAAGAGCTGGACCGCGCGGCGGGTGACGTCGGAAGCGGTCTCCGCGGCGAAGAGCTTGGCCATGGCAGCGTCCATGGAGTAATCCTCATGGTTCTGCTTCTTGCAGGCAGCGGCGTAAACGAGGTACTGAGCAGCCTGGGTGCGGGTGTGCATATCGGCCAGCTGGAACTGGGTGTTCTGGAACTGGCTCAGGCGGCGGCCGAACTGGACGCGCTCCTTGGTGTACTTGACCGCCTCGTTGATGGCGCCCTCGGCAAGACCCAGAGCCTGGGAAGCAATACCGATACGGCCGCCGTCGAGGGTCTTCATAGCGATCTTGAAGCCCTCGCCTTCCTTACCGAGCAGGTTCTCCTTGGGAACGACGCAATCCTCGAAAACGAGGTCACAGGTGGAGCTGCCGCGGATACCCATCTTCTTCTCGTGCTTGCCGGTGGAGAAGCCGGGGAAGGTGCTCTCGACGATGAAGGCGGAAATGCCGTGGTTGCCCTTGCTCTTGTCGGTCATGGCGAAGACGACGAAGGTGGAGGCAACGTTGCCGTTGGTGATGAAGCACTTGCTGCCGTTGAGGACGTAGTCGCCGTTCTCATTCTTGACAGCGGTGGTCTGCTGGCCGGAAGCGTCCGTGCCGGCGCCGGGCTCGGTCAGACCGAACGCGCCGATCTTGCGGCCGGAGAGAAGGTCGGGCAGATACTTCATCTTCTGCTCCTCGGTGCCGTTCTCGAAGATCGGGGCGCAGCACAGGGAGGTATGAGCGGAAACGACGACCGCGGTGGTGCCGCAGACCTTCGCCAGCTCCTCAACGCACATGGCATAGCTCAGAACGTCGCCGCCCGCGCCGCCATACTGCTTGGGGAAGTAAATGCCCATCATGCCGAGCTTGGCCATCTTTTCGACGGTCTCCATGGGGAAGCGCTCTTCCTCATCGAGTTCTTCGGCTAAAGGCTTGACTTCGGTTTCTGCAAATTCGCGATACATTTTGCTAACCAGCAGATGCTCTTTGGACAGATGGAAATCCATAGTCTTTTTGCTCCTTCACTATAAATTATTTGGATTGTCTAATTTTTCACAAATCAGTCCCGTTCTTCTGTATTATAAGCTCTCAGCGCTCAATACGCAAGAAAAAGTCTCAAATCATTTCTCGATTTGAGACTTTCACCAAATATGCGGAAAAATTTTTGTCTCTTCTGCCCTTTTTATGAAGGAATCCTTTCATAATCGGAATTCTCTGCATTTTTCATTTTCATAGCAGACGAAAAAAGCACCGCCGAAGCGGCGCTTCGGCGGTGCTTTTT
>OLQA01003507.1_pt1 | contig 11089 bp, 9 predicted proteins | sample 1673151 | NCBI WGS metagenome assembly OLQA01 (sample SAMEA3136760, study PRJEB25190) | human gut metagenome | biome: human gut; feature: human-associated habitat; material: faeces | place: Austria | collected 2013 | reverse complement strand
TTTTGGACGTCCTGAACATTATCCATGGAATCCCGCGAAAAATGATTATGTAAAAGCTTCGGATTATGACAATATGATTAATATCCATAAAGAATGGATAGATGTAGAATTGGATGCCTTAAAAGGAGGGTAGATATGCAAACGGGCTTTGACCAGACGGTGAAATTGTACCGAGAGCTAAAATAAATTGATATAGAGGAAAATTCGGCAATGAAATATAACTTGAATGGATTGTTAATTTGCAACACTTCGATATATGGTCCGTTTGTTGAAGATAATGTAAAATGTATTAATTATCATGGGGTTCATGAATTTGAACGCTTTCCATTGTTGCAGTTTCAACAAGATGTCGAATGTAGAGAATTGTCTGATATGCAATTCTCAAAACAAATAGGGGAAAATGCGTTTCAATTTCTTAATTTTATTACTTCTGTTGAATTTGCACTACATTTGATAAAAAAATGCTGTGAAAAGAATATTTTGCTTCGAGCATTGTTCGTAGAAAGCGATGGATACACGGAAGAGATATGGGGGAATGCGATACCGGAGAGAAGTTTTTTGGGATACGAAGTGATGGAAATACCGCTGGATCCGTGGACGCTGCTGGATTTGGCAAACCGAGAGCAGTACGAGCGATATCGGGAGGCGCTAAACGAAAACGGGCTGTTCAAAACGGAGGAGACCGCGGCAGCGTTCCGCGAGACGTACCGGCGGGAATTGGAGGCGGGTCTGGTAGGCGACGGGCCGGTGGATCTGTTTCTATGCCGGATTTATGAAGTGGCTCTGCCGGATTTGCTTAAGGCTTTGGAGCCATAAAGAAAAGCACTTGGCCGCCTAAGCCTAAAGAGGAACGTTTGCATCCATAAGGAAAGCCCATCGAAGAAAACGGTTTGGAGGCATTAAAGAGAAGACCCCGTAAAAAACGTGAAAGAAAGCGTTTGGAGGCATAAAGCCATAAAGCAAATCGTTGGCTGCCTAAAGAAAAATCCAAAGAAAAACATTTGAACCCATAAGGAAAACCCCACGGAAAACCGAATGAAAAGCCGGAAGGGCAATCTTCAGCGCGCTAAAGAAAAACGTTCGGCTTCACAAGGCGAAGCGTTTGACTCCTGGCGGAGAAGCATTTGGCGCCCGAAACAGAGAAACGCTTGGGCGCCTGAGGAAAAACCGACCCCAAAGAGCAAGACGAGAGAGGCGGCGGGCTGGCGAATTTCAGGGACGAAAGGACGAGCCCGTATACTCGAAGAAACTCCCCCAAAAAAAGGGGGGGAGACGCGTAGAGCGAAGAGAAGAGGAGGAGCGGGAAGAGATGAAAGGCGAGGAGAGGCGCGAGGGTATGGTAAGGCGACTGCTGAGTACGGCGGTGGCGGCGGCGCTGCTGCTGGGGAGCGTGACGGGCGCGGTGCTCGGCGCGGAGACAACGCAGGGAATGCCGATGGGCGCGGTAAGCGGCGCGGAGGCGGCACAGGGGACGGCGGCGGAGACAGCCGTGCTGTCGGGAACGGAGAACGCGGCGGCGGAAGCGGCGGTGCAGTGGGAAGAAGTGTCGGGACGGAGCGAGACGGGGAAGGTGTACCGGCTGTCGGACGGAAGCTATGCGGCGATGAACTGCGGGCGGTCGGCGCAATCAGCAGCTATGACAAATCTAATAGAACAATAGGACAAGGAGAAAAAATATGGGATATAGAGCCATCAATCGGGAAGCGATTCGTTTGTCCCGCACAGCGGAAACACATAAAGCGGAAAAGCTGTTTCGATATAACGCAGCACATTATCCGTCAAGTATGACAATCAATAATCTTGCATGGTTTTTGTATTTGGAATATCCGGAATATGATGCGAACGCTTTGATTCAAATGTTCAAAACGGCGTTTTTCCTGCATCCGAACCCGAAAAGCCTAATGGCAATCGCTCAATACCATTTTGATCATGAACAGTTTTTAAGTGCGGAAACGGTTTTGCATCAACTGCCTGCAAAATATGTCCATACCAACGCCAATGCGCTGTCGCTTCTTTTGGTTACGAGCCTGAATTTGAATAAGTATTATGAGGCAAAGAAAATATGCAAGAAAATCCTTCATAAAAAGGACGCCGTTCTGGCGCAGATCGTATTTAGATAAGTCCATATGCAAAACGAGCCGCCCCGTCTGGGGCGGCTCGCGGTGTGATATGGGTCAGATCCGGCTGGCTGCGGCCTCTACGAAGCCGAAGAACAGCGGGTGCGGACGGTCGGGGCGGCTTTTGAATTCAGGGTGGAACTGGCAGGCGGTGAACCACGGGTGCTCTGGCAGTTCGACGATCTCGACGAGCCGCCCATTCGGGGACAGACCGGTCGGGATCAGCCCGGCGGCGACGAACGCATCGCGGAAGTCGTTGCAGAATTCATAGCGGTGGCGGTGGCGCTCGGAAATTTCTGCTTTTCCATAGAGCGCCGCTGCGCGGCTGCCCTCCGACAGCACGCACGGATACGCGCCGAGGCGCATCGTGCCGCCCTTCTGGGTGATGGACTTCTGTTCGGGCATGATATCAATGACGGGATGCTTGGTAAACTCATCGAATTCCGCCGAATGCGCATCCTCCCAACCCAATACATGCCGTGCGAACTCGATCACGGCGATCTGCATGCCGAGGCAGATGCCAAAGTAGGGGACTTTGTGCGTGCGGGCATACTGTGCGGCGACGATCATGCCCTCAATGCCGCGGTCGCCGAAGCCGCCGGGGACGAGGATACCTGCGCAGCCGCCGAGAACGGACTCCGCGTTTTCCTGCGTCAGCTTCGAGGAATCGACCCAGTTGATATCGACGATCACATGGTTTGCCGTGCCCGCGTGGAACAGCGATTCCTCCACGGACAGATATGCGTCGTGCAGTTCTGTATACTTGCCGACCAGAGCGATGGTCACATGGCGGTTGGCGGTCTTGATGCGCGCGACCATCTCGGTCCACGCAGTCAGATCCGGCGTGCCGCAGTTTAACTCCAGCTTGCGGCAGACGACGTTAGCAAGTCCTTCGTGCTCCAGCAGCAGCGGGACTTCATACAGCGTCGAGGCTGTCGTGTTCGGAATGACGCAGTCAGGCTCCATGTTGCAGAACAGGGCGATCTTGCGGCAGATTTCCTCCGTCATGGGCTGATTTGTGCGGCAGACGAGGATATCCGGCTGGATACCAATGGACAGCAGTTCCTTGACGGAATGCTGCGTGGGCTTGCTCTTGAGTTCGCCCGAGCCGGGAATTTCAACGATCATGGGCACATGGATGAACAGGACGTTTTTCTTTCCTTGCTCGGCGGCCACCTGCCGGATGGCTTCGAGGAACGGCTGCGACTCGATATCGCCGACTGTGCCGCCGATTTCGGTGATAAGCACGTCGGATTTCCCATTGTCCATCTGGTAGATGCGGGATTTGATCTCGTCCGTAATATGCGGGATGATCTGCACGGTGCGGCCCAGATATCCGCCCTCGCGTTCGCGGCACAGGACGCTCCAATAGACCTTGCCTGCCGAGACGGAGCAGCCCGCCGTCAGGTTCTCGTCCGTGAAGCGCTCGTAATGGCCGAGATCGAGGTCCGTCTCCGCGCCGTCGTCGGTGACGAAGACTTCGCCGTGCTGATACGGACTCATCGTGCCAGGGTCAACGTTCAGATACGGGTCAAATTTCTGGTTCTGCACGCGAAGCCCGCGCTGCTTCAGAAGCCTGCCGAGCGACGCGGCGCAGATGCCCTTGCCAAGGCCGGACACGACGCCGCCGGTGATAAAAATATACTTCATCCTGTATGCCTCCAACTCCCAGTTTCTGCGAAAAACAAAATACGGACGGTATTGTACCGCTGCACGCGCAAAACGTCAAGAATGAAACTTTTACGAAGATAAAATCACGAAAAACACAGGCTTTTGTGGAGCAAGCCGAAATTTTCACAAACCGGTATTTTTTCCTTGCAGCACGCGGGCAGCTATGCTATACTAAACCTGTACCCACCGCCGGAGGCGTCCGCCTCCGGCGGGCTGTTTTTTATGCTTGTCCGCATATTGCGGACAGTGCAAAGCCCCGCCTGTCTTATGACAGACGGGGCGCTTTTGCAGGTTTTCAATGCGTTTCGTTGTATTTACGGATGCCGAGGGCCAGAAGGTCCATGGCGCGCTCCAGATCCTCCTGCTTGAGGACGTAGGCGATGCGGATTTCGTTGCGGCCCTTGCCGGGCGTGGCGTAGAAGGGCTCTCCGGCGGAGAACATGACGGTGTCGCCGTGGTCTTCAAACTCCTGCAGCAGCCAGAGCTGGAATTTCTCCGCGTCGTCGACCGGCAGCGCGGCCATGAGATAAAACGCGCCGCGCGGGCATTCGCAGATGACGCCGGGGATCTCATGCAGCTTGCGCACGACGGTATCCCGGCGGCGCTTGTATTCCTGCCGCACCTGCTCGAAGTATTCCGGCCCGACGGAGTAAAGCGCCGCAGCCGCAATCTGGTCGAGCGTTGCGACCGATAGCCGCGCCTGACAGTATTTGAGGGCATTGGCCATAAAGTCCCGATTGCGGCTGATCAGACAGCCGATACGCGCGCCGCAGGCGGAAAAGCGCTTGGAAACGGAATCGATCAGGATCAGGTTTTCCTGTCCGTAGTCAAATTTGCCGAACGAATGCAGCGGCTCGCCGTCGTAGGTAAACTCGCGGTAGACCTCGTCGGCCACCAAATACAGATCATGCTCCACGGCTACGTCCAGAAGCATCTTCATCTGTTCCTCCGTCAGACAGGTGCCGGTGGGATTGCCGGGATTCGTGATCATAATGGCCTTCGTCTTTGGCGTGATGCAGGCCTCAATGCGTGCGCGGTCGGCATAGAAATAGCCTTCCTCCGGCTTTGTGTGCAGCGGATGGATGACGCCGCCTGCGGTCGTGATGAACGTGTGATAGTTCGGATAGAACGGCTCGGGGACAATGACCTCGTCGCCGTCGTCCAGCAGACAGTTTGCCGCAATCTGCAATGCTTCGCTGCCGCCGGTCGTAATGAGGATGTCGGACTCGTCCAGTCCAACGCCGATGTTTTCATAGTACTTCCGGATAGCTTCGATCAGTTCCGGGATGCCGGGCGAGGCTGCGTAGGCCAGAACCGGCGTGCGGAAATTGTGGATTGCGTCGTACAGTGCATCCGGCGTGTGGATATCGGGCTGGCCGATATTCAGATGATAGATTTTTTTGCCGGCTGCCGCTGCTGCCACTGCGTAGGGATGGAATTTGCGCATGGGGGACTGCCCGCATGCAAGCGCTTTGCTGGACAACTTCATAAGAATACCTCCTGTACCCGTATTTTTCGGGATGTCCACCCCGTCTCATGCACAGGGCGTGCATGAAAATTTTATTTATCATACCATATCCCATACTAAAAAATCAATGAAAACGTGTCTGCCGCAGCAAGTTTTTCTACGGCAGCGCAGAAAAGTCATACTATCAGTATGAGTATGTTCCATCTAAATTGTATGAATCGTGTGTTCCATTCCGGCGCGGTATCTGATACGATAGAGGCATCAGGAGGGATGAATATGCAGATCAGACTCGCGGAGAACATCCGCGCACTGCGCAGGCAGCACAGATTCACGCAGGAACAGCTGGCCGAAAGTCTGGGCGTGACGCCCGGCGCAGTCTATAAATGGGAGGCGGGGCTTTCCCAGCCGGAACTGGCGATCATCGTCGAGTTGTCAGACCTGTTCGACACGTCGGTCGATGTGCTGCTGGGCTATGAAATGAAGGACAACCGCCGTCAGACGACGGCAGACCGTCTGCGGCGATACCAGACGGAGAAGGACCGCACAGGGCTTGCGGAGGCAGAAAAGGCGCTGCAAAAATACCCGAACGACTTTGAGATCGTCGAATCTGATCGTGACGTGGCTCATGCAGCAGCTGATCGACGCGGCCTCCGGCCTGCCGGGTGCGCTGCCGCTGGGGCAGCTGGCATGGATCACAGGCGGGTTTATCCTGCTGTGCGCCGCGCTGATGCTGCTGAAATACGCGTCAGAGCCGCGCTTCATCGAAAAGGCTATGCGGCAGTATAAGGACTTCGCGTTTCAGAAGCTCACAGAGAAAAGCATTTCCTCCTTCCGCGCAGAAAGCACCGCCGCGTATCTCTCCGCGCTGACCAACGACGCGGCCAGCATCGAGGCGGACGATCTTTCCCAGTTGCTTTCCGTCATTACGAAGGCCGTGACGTTCTTCGGTGCGCTGGCGATGATGCTGTGGTATTCGCCTTTGATGACGGCCATCGCCGCAGGCGTGACCGTCCTGCCGCTTATCGCGTCGCTACTGACGGGCGGGCAGCTGCAAGCCTCGGAAAATCGACGCTTCTGAATCTCCTGACGACACCCGGCATGGCGTATGCGGGAAAAATTCTTCTCGACGGGACAGAACTGCGCACAGTCTCACCGGAATCCCTGTATGAGACGGTGTCCTGTCCCTGTCCGGCGTTACGCGCATCGTCGTCACGCACACGCTGGAACAGGCGGCGCTGCGCCGCTATGACGGCATTCTCGTTCTGAAGGACGGCCGCATCGCCGAGTCCGGCTCCTTTGACGATCTGATGGCGCAGAAGGGATATTTCTACGCACTGTATACAGTATCGCAATAAACGGACACGCTGCCCGCCCGCGCATACTTCAACATGCCCCTGCTTTCGGAATGGGAAAGCAGGGGCATGTTCTAGTCAGAATCGATTTTGGTTTGCCTGCGGAATCAGAATGCCCACGTTCCGTCGCGGAAGATGGCAACAGTCTTGCCGTCCTCGCAGACGGCATCGATAGCGAGGTCTGCCGATCCGATCATGAAGTCCTCGTGAATCATGGAGTCGTTCACGCCAAGCTTGCGGCATTCGTCCAGCGTCTTGTTCTGGAAGTCCTTGATGGTGTCCGCAAAGCCCATGCCGAGCGCCAGATGGCAGCAGGCGTTCTCGTCGAACAGCGTGTTGTAGAACAGCAGGCCGGTCTGGTTGATAGGAGAATCAAACGGCACAAGCGCACATTCGCCGAGATAGCAGCTGCCCTCGTCCATCTCAATCAGCTTCGTCAGAAGTTCATTATTTTCCTCAGCGTGCCATTCGACGGCCTTGCCCTCGTGGAAGCGGATCCAGAAGCCATCGATCAGCTGGCCCTGATAACTCAGCGGCTTCGTCGCGTAGACGATTCCCTCGGCCACGCCGCGCATCGGGGAGATAAAGCATTCCTCGGTAGGGATGTTGGGGTTGAAGAAAATGCCCTGCAGGCTCGTCTCACCGCCGCCGCAGAATTGCGCCTCGGGAATCATGCCGACGGTGAAGTCGGTGCCGTTGGAGGACTTGTAGCGCAGTTCCCGGATGTGCAGATTGTTGAGATATTCGCAGCGATCGTTCAGATCCTTGTTGTGGTCGTTCCATGCCTGGATGGGATCGCCCGTTACGCGCGAGGTCTTCAAAATGGCGTCCCACAGCTTTTCCACGGCCTGCGACGCACGCAGTTCCGGGAAGAGTTTCTTGGCCCACTTTTCGCCCGGCACAGCGGCGATACACCACTGATACTTGTTCTCGATCTGGTCGCGGTAGCCCTTGACAATGGGATACTTGGCCTGCTGGGCCTTGGCCATTTTCTCCTGGTTCACACCGCGCAGACCGTCGGGATCCTCGCTGATGAGGTAGATGCGGCAGGGAATGGTGTCAACATAGTGCTGCCAGCGGGCTTCTTCATAATTATCAAGCGTAGAGAGCGTCTTGAGCGAACGGTAGCGCACATGCAGCTTCGTAAGCGGTTGATAACTCCAGTCAACGACGACCTTTTTTGCTTTCAGCTTATAGCATTCGTCAACGAGCATCGCCACAAATTCCGGCTGGTCAAGTTCGGCCGTGATAAAGACCTCCTGCCCCTTCTGAACATTTGCACCGACCTTGGCGATGAGTTTTGCGTATTCCCGCAGGACTGTTTTTTTCATAAAAAAGCCTCCATTGCTTTTGTTTTTATCGAATTTGCCCTCATAGTTTATCACAGATTATCCGCGTTGAAAAGACATCCGGTGAAAATTCGCCCTTGCGGGCCTGCGCCGGGCGCGGTATACTGAAAGAAAACGACACATGGAGGGTTCTTTCATGCTTACTGATCAGCTTTTTGACTTTCTTGCCGCCAGCCCCAGCTGCTATCATGCCGTGCAGGCGCTTGCGAAGCGGCTGGAGCAGAACGGCTATACGCAGCTGCGGGAACAGGACGCGTGGACGCTGACACCGGGCGGAAAATACTTCGTCACGCGCAACGGCTCGTCGCTCCTGTCCTTCCGCATCCCGCAAAGTGCGCCCGCAGGCTTCCTGATGGCCGCCGCGCATACCGACTCCCCTACCTTCAAGATCAAGCACAACCCGGAGAAAAAGTCCGGCCCGTATGTGCAGCTGTCAACAGAAAAATACGGCGGCATGCTCATGGGCACATGGTTTGACCGGCCGCTTTCCGTTGCGGGCCGCATCGTGACGGCGAAGGACGGAAAGCTGGAGACAAAGTTGGTCGATGTAGACCGCGATCTGGCTGTGATCCCCTCTGTCGCCATCCACATGAACCGCGCCGCAAACGAGGGCTTCAAGTTCATGGCAAACATTGACACACTCCCGCTCTATGGCATGCAGGAATCCTCCGGCAGCTTCCGCAGCGTCGTGGCCAAGGCTGCGGGCGTGCAGGAGGACGAGGTGCTCGGAGAAGACCTGAGTCTGTATGTGCGCACACGCGGCACTTGCCTCGGCGCGAAAAACGAGTTTATTCTCGCCCCGCGGCTGGACGATCTCGGCTGCGTGTTTGGTCTGCTCGAGGGCTTTCTGGCAGCGAAGGCCTCCGGCAGCGTGCCGGTTTTCTGCGCATTCGATAATGAAGAGGTCGGCAGCGAGACGAAGCAGGGCGCAGCGTCGAGTTTGCTTTCCGATACGCTCCGGCGCATCGCGCTTGCGCTGGGTCTGAACGAGGAAGGGTATCTGCGCATGCTTGCACAGAGTTTCCTTGTCTCGGCGGACAACGCCCACGGCGTGCACCCGAACCACCCGGAATACGCCGACATGACCAATACGCCGCGCCTGAACGGCGGCGTCGTCATCAAATTCAACGCCAACCAGCGCTACACGACCGATGGCGTCTCCTGCGCGCTGTTCACAGCAGTCTGCCGTGAGGCGGGCGCCCCCGTGCAGGTCTACGCGAACCGCTCCGACATGCCGGGCGGCTCGACGCTCGGCTCCATCGCCACAACGAAAGTCTCCGTCCCGAGCGTGGACATCGGCCTTGCGCAGCTGGCCATGCACTCGTGCGTGGAATCGGCGGGCGCGGAGGACCTCGACGCGCTGGTCAAGGCCATGACGTGCTATTACGGAAAGACCTTGACACGAAGCGGAGAACAGATCACGTTCTGAGTACGCCTAAAGGCTCCCTCTCATACGGGTGTAGGGGTCGATTCCCACATCGGCCCGGCAGAATGTACCGCTTTTTACGGAAATCTGTGGCGAATTCGTAACTTCCCAGTGGGCCGATATGGGCATCGGCCCCTACAGGGCACTGTGCAGATTTGCAGCTGCCCAGCGGGCGGAGCAGGGCCCCGCCTCTACCAACCGCATTTGATTTTTTGTTACTATATAATAGAAAAAAAGGAGGCAGATCCATCATGGGCATGATCCTGACGGACGAACAGCAGGCAATTCTGGACGGCGCCAAGGGCGAAACCATGGCGAAGGTCATGAAAACGCTTGTTATGTTCGGCGAAGCATTCCACGCGGAGAAGATGGTTCCGGTCACGAGCCGGTATAATCATCTTGTCACATCCTTCGGCCTCGGCGTTTTGCAGCCGGTGTATGATCTTATGCAGCAGCTGATCGACGCAGGCGCCGTATCCGGCCAGCAATTCTCAGCAGACCCCCGCCCGCTCGACCCCAATGTCCCGGCAAACCCTCTGCAGCAGCTTGTGTTCAAGAAATTTATGTACAACAAGCAGGCTTTCTATGAGGGCCAGCTGGAAAAACTCGGGCTGCTCAGTAAGGACGCATTCACCTGCACCTGCTATATGCCCGAGGTTGGCAACAAGCCCGAAAAGGGCGAGGTGCTCTCGTGGTCGGAATCCTCCGCCGTCGTGTACGCCAACTCCGTGCTCGGCGCGCGCTGCAACCGCAATTCCGGCATTATGGACATCATGGGCTCCATCGTCGGCTTTGTGCCGTATTTCGGTCTGCTGACCGACGAAGGACGCCGGGCAACGTGGGTCATCAAAATCGAGACGTCCAAAAAGCCCGAAGCGCAGCTGCTTGGTTCGGCCATCGGCATGAAGGTCATGGAAGACGTACCTTATGTCGTAGGCCTTGACAAGTGGCTTGGCACAGAACTGAATGATGCAGCCTGCACCTATCTCAAGGACTTCGGCGCGGCGACTGCGTCCAACGGCGCGGTGGGTCTGTACCACATCGCAAACCTCACCCCCGAGGCAAAGGAGCAGGGCGAGGCGCTGGTTGCCGAAGACGCGAAGGTCTATGTGATCGACGACGCGGAACTCCAGCGCGTGAAGGACAATTATCCCGTTGTTTGGAAGAATAAGGATGCAAAGCCGAAGCTTTGCTTCATGGGCTGTCCGCATATGTCACTCGAGCAGCTGAAAACCTGGACCGACCGCGTGGAAAAGGCGCTTGCAGAGGCAGGCCGCAGCAAAGTCTGCATCCCCACAGTCTTCACCGCCGCGCCCGCCGTTTTGAAGGAGTTTGAGAAAACGCCCTATGCCGCCCGGCTCAAAAAAACCGGCGTCATCACGTCCTATATCTGTCCGCTTATGTACATGAACAACCCGCTCTGCGGCAAAATGCCGGTCATTACCTCCTCCAACAAGCTGCGCACCTATACGACCGCGCGCTACTATACCGACGATGAAATCCTCGTCCAGATCACGAAAGGAGGCGCACACGCATGAAGACCTTTCAGGGCCGCGTCGTGACGCCCGGCTGCGCACAGGCTGAAGCGCTTGTGACGCACGGCGGACTCAATACGCTCGCTTCGTTCCAGAAATCGCTGCAGTTTGGCGACAAGACCGCCAAATGCGGCGACCAGAATAACCCCGACCTCTACGGCAAGCCCATGG
>OLQA01003501.1_pt1 | contig 11098 bp, 9 predicted proteins | sample 1673151 | NCBI WGS metagenome assembly OLQA01 (sample SAMEA3136760, study PRJEB25190) | human gut metagenome | biome: human gut; feature: human-associated habitat; material: faeces | place: Austria | collected 2013 | reverse complement strand
TTACCACTTTACCACCCCGGTTCTTTTTGTCAATGGAAACTCGCAGGTTTTGCTTGTCTTTGTCGAGGGTAACCTGTTCTTCATCGTTATCCATTTCATAACCGAAGTCAGGATTCGTGGAGTACACAACGTTCAATCTATCTTTCCAATCATTATTTTTCATATACTTCAACTTTTATTGTGTCAAAAGTAATATTTTGTGGTTGGCTCATAATATATCTCCAATCTGTGAAAAGCTGTTTGACAGATAAAATTTAGGTGAGTATCATAGTTTAAGGAAGGAGTTGATTGATATGCCGCATTATAATCTGCCTCATAATCATGGGCAGAATATCGAACGAGTTTTAGATAATATGCCTTCGGCAGAGGGCTTTCAGGATATATCTTTTTTGTTTCAGCAGCTTGGCGATTCAACACGTTTAAGGATTTTGTGGCTCTTGTGCCATTGCGAGGAATGTGTATGCAACATAGCGGCGGCTGTTGACATGAGCGCTCCGGCTGTGTCCCATCATCTGCGTATTTTAAAGAAAAGTGGAATTATTATTAGCCGCAGAGAAGGAAAAGAGGTATATTACACCCTTTCAGATACCCCGCAGGCAAAATTATTACATCGTTCTGTTGATGCGTTATTTGAAATATCCTGTCCGACAAATCAATAATCTAATTCCTTATCCAACGGAAGTTTGAGGAAATGCGCCGCTTTTACTTCAAAATGCGGCGCATTTCTAAACCAGTTAAGACAGCGTGGATGCGTCTAACCGTTTTACTTTCATGGCACGAATTGCGTTTAAAATAGCAATAACAGAAACACCAACATCAGCGAACACAGCCGCCCACATATTTGCATATCCCACAGCCCCTAAAATCAGTACCAGGAATTTTACACCTAAAGCAAATACGATATTTTGGTTTGCGATGCGGATGGTCTTTCTAGCAATTCGTATTACAGAGGCAATTTTGGAGGGCTCGTCTGTCATTAAAACAATATCAGCCGCTTCAATCGCCGCATCAGAACCCAAACCGCCCATTGCAATTCCTACATCTGCCCGTGCCAGCACAGGAGCATCGTTGATTCCGTCTCCGACAAATACCAGTTTTCCTTTTTCGCTTTTTTGTTTCAACAGTTCCTCTACCCGTTCAACTTTATCCGCAGGAAGAAGTTCCGTATATGCCTGATCCAGACCGAGACGGGCAGAAACTTTCTGACCTACGGCATCTGCGTCTCCGGTAAGCATAATAGTTTTGCGTACACCGGAAGATTTCAAATCCTTGATTGCCGCTGGAGCATCTGTTTTGATTTCATCCTCAATGACAATACATCCGGCATATTTGCCGTTACAGGCAATGTAAACAACCGTACCAATGGAAGTGCAAGGGATATAACGAATGTTTTCTCGTTTCATTAGTTTAGCATTGCCAGCCAGAACTGTATTATTGTCAATGACAGTACGCACACCGTGTCCTGCAACTTCTTGAATATCCCCGATGCGATTATGGTTGATCTCTTTTCCGTATGCCTTTTTTATGGAAAGCGAAATCGGATGATTAGAATAATCTTCTGCGTATGCGGCAAGTTCCAAAAGCTGTATGTCTTTTATGCCGTTTGGATGAATCTCACTGACAGCAAAAGAGCCTTTTGTCAAAGTCCCTGTTTTATCAAAAACCACACCACGCAGAAAGCCCACGTTGTCAACATGTGCGCCAACAACTATCTTGGCCTGTCCAACGACCCGCGTCTCATCGAGGCTGCGAAGGCCAGCTATGACCGCTGGGGTTTCGGCCTGTCGTCCGTCCGCTTTATCTGCGGCACACAGGAGATCCACAAGGAGCTCGAGCGTCGCATCGCAAAGTTCGCAGGCACCGACGACGCCATCCTCTATTCCTCCTGCTTCGACGCCAACGGCGGTCTGTTTGAGACGCTGCTTGGGCCGGAGGACGCGGTCATTTCGGATGAGCTGAACCACGCGTCCATCATCGACGGCGTGCGCCTGTGCAAGGCCAAGCGCTACCGCTATCTGAACAACAACATGGAAGACCTCGAAGCCAAGCTCAAGGACGCGCGGGAATCCGGCTGCAAGAAAATTCTGATCGCGACCGACGGCGTGTTCTCCATGGACGGCTATATTGCAAACCTCAGGGCTATCTGTGATCTGGCCGACCGCTATGACGCGCTGACGATGGTTGACGACAGCCACGCCGTCGGCTTCATGGGCACGCATGGCCGCGGCACGGCGGAATTCTGCGGTGTGATGGGCCGCGTCGATATTATCACCGGCACGTTCGGCAAGGCTATGGGCGGCGCGTCCGGCGGCTATACGGCAGCGCGGCAGCCGATTGTCGATCTGCTGCGGCAGCGCTCGCGTCCGTATCTGTTCTCCAACACGCTGGCTCCCGCCATCTGCGCCGCGACGCTCCGCACGATCGACCTGCTGGAGGAGTCCACCGCACTGCGGGACAAGGTGCATGAGAACGCGCGCTATTTCCGCGCGGAGATGGAAAAGCTCGGCTTCGATCTGCTCCCCGGCGAGCACCCCATCGTCCCCGTCATGCTCTATGACCCGAAGATCGCGCAGGAGTTTGCCCGCCGGATGCTCGATAAGGGCGTCTACGTCGTCGGTTTCTGCTATCCCGTCGTCCCCAAGGGCCGCGACCGCATCCGCACGCAGATCTCCGCCGGCCACACGAAGGAAGACCTCGATTTCGCCGTCCGCTGCTTCGGTGAGGTCAAGAAGGAAATGGGACTATAAGTTCGATTTGCGTCCTGCTTCCGTGAAATTTCGTGCAATACCATAATGACCCGAACCTTTTCGTCTCAGAATATAACCGGGCCGCAGAGCGACACTCTGCGGCCCGGTTCAGTCTGCCAAAGGATTTCTTTGTTGGTTTCATGCTGCAATTTCACTGGCTTGTTTGTAGGGGCATGCGTCTCTGTCTGCCCGCGTTAAAACAGGATCAGAGAAAAATAGCGAATTTTTCCATCGTTTGCCCAACATTTCATGTGGACAGCGTCGGCCATTTTCTGCGCGTCCACACAATAGGCTGACATGCAGGGCGCATGCTTCCAAGGTCCTGCACCCATCATCAGAAGGTCGGTCAGACCATCCGCCTGCATCTTTGCCATAAGCTGTTCCGTCAACAAGTTCTGGTGCTTTTTTGCAGTCTTCTGCTCCGCCGTATCCCGATAATCAAAGGGCGTTGTTTCGATCATTAAAACCAGTGCCGTCTTATACCGCTGCATAACAGCGGTCATTTCCTCGACCGTGCCGCTCATCGGCGGGCAGACCGGAAGCACACCGTAATTGCCGCAGAGGTTCTGCTCGCAAAACCTGCGGTACTCCGGCACAACGACCAGTTCCCGTACCGGCAGAAACGCGGCGTCTGTAAAGCCGGATATTTTCGCCAGCGCAGCGTAATCCTGCATACGAAAGCCTCCCAACGCCTTTGATTTCATACACCCATCTTACCGCATTTTCAGAAAAAACGCACGAACAATTTTCAGGCATATCGCAACACCTTTCAGCTTGCGCAATAGACGAACAGCAACAGACCCGGCCCAAAGAAATCCGAGCCGGGTTCGTTGTTGTCAGTCAGAAAAGCATAGTTCTCCAAAATATGCCGGAAGATGAAAATCAGGATGTCCGGCATCCACACGGTTCCACGCAAGATAATGCTCCTGCGCTGTCAGATCGCCGCATTTGTAGAAATTCCCTCTAATTTTCCCGGAGGGACTGAAATCCGGGAAGAACAGCTGCAGCAGCTTGAACGGGAGTTCATATGCCACATCCCAGCCGGTAGCCGTTCTTTCGCAGCACGCGTTCAGCGTCTTCCCGCCGCCCGGAAGCAGGAGCCGCATCCGATCAACTCTCCCGGTTCCGAAGCCAAAGTAGAGGCAGAGATTCGGGTTCAGTTCGATATTCAAATACCGCGCGTCGCACTCTGCGGCGCTGAGGAAGAACTCCAGACAGCTGTCCTGACACGGCTGATCGAGCACGCCGGAATTTTCCGCGCGGATCTGCGCTTCCTCCGCGTGCAGATGCACATACAGTCTGCTCTCGTCATATGCAAGCTGCGCGTAGGCGCTGATCGCCTCACAGGGCCGCCACAGCCGCTGGTCGAGCGGCGCTTTTTCGATTTTATCCCAGTCCGGCTCCCCAGTGACCTTTTGTATCCGATATTGTCTGGTCATAATTTTCCTTTCTTCGTTCTCTACGTTAATGCCTCAAAAGGTTCGCCCCAAGCGTCTATCAAACAGTCGCTTTTCGGACGACCCCACATTTGTAGTCAAATACTTAGATTTCCCATTCTCTGGTGCTTGCTAAAGTGTGAAATTTCTTCGTTTGTGGCAACTGCTGCGTGAACCAACTGTCAGATTTGCATCCTCGCCAATCAGTCTACACAACGCTGGATATATCACAACTTCTCCTATATGAGCCTCTAATGCCTTATATGGGTTTTCCAGTTCTTTCTCCCCTTTCTGTTCACACTATACGCAAAATCCCCGCAAGAGTCAATCTACTCCTGCAGGGTTTGATTATTTGTTGTGAAAATAGTTAAGCAAAGAATACAGAATGGGCAAGAAATATTTGAACTCTATGACTTTACAACAGGTCAAATAACAGAATTGGGTACTGCCTTGAAATATACAAGCGATATATCAACAGGAAATATTCTGTTTGCAGCACCAAGCAGCAATGGTCAGTATATATTGAAACTCTTCTCAGCCGGAAAAGAAACGCCAGTCGTTTTACTCCAGTCAGAAAATTCACTATGCCCCCTAGGCATTTCTTCAGATGGCAAAATCTATGTGTGGGCTGAAGAGCACGATTCGCAATATTATATTTATCTCTACACAAATAATGAAACTCTTGAACTCTTTTCATGTGCTGATGTAAAGGATTATAATGTGAATGTATCCTTCGCTGCAAACAATAAACATTATTAAATAATCAAAGCAAAGGAAAAGGCAGAGGATCATTTCCCCCTGCCTTCTCTCTTTTAGCTTTCATACAACTCTGTATAGCGCTTCGTCGTACGCAAATCAGCATGCGCCATCAAATGTTGCAAGCTAAACACATCTCCGCCGTTTTTCAAAAAGAGCGTTGCAAAGCTGTGTCGGAGCTGATAGGGCGTGATCTTTTCCCCGCTCTTTTCGCTGTATTTCAAAAAGGCTTTATCCAGATGGTCTACCTTCAGTTGTTTGCCTTCATAGTTGGGAAAAAGCCAATCGTCCTACGCCTGCGGCTTGATTTCCTGAAAGTCTGCAATCAGGCGAACCGTTGTCGCACTTAAATAAACCGTTCTGGTTTTCCGTGTCTTTGCAACCAGCTTTGATACGGCAATGCAACCCGCCTTTGCATCAAAATCGGAATTATGCAAATTCAAAGGTTCCCTTGTGCGGATACCGGTATCCAGCATCAGAACGATGATTGCATAGTCGCGCATTCCTGTATATGTATAGTTCTTCCTGTCCAAAGCCTTCAGGAAGTCCGCAAGGCAGTTTCGATCGTCCCGCATTGCCAACTCACCGGTGTGCTGTGAATTGCTTTACAAGCAAGAATTTTTCCTTCAATTCCTCCAAAGTTGAAACTTTTTCGCACACATTTCACATCCTCATTGTCTGTCCTCCAAATTTGCAGACCTTTGTCCCTGAAAGGTCAAATTCAGAAAACCCGGAAATACAAAACTTGATTTTCAGAACTTTTCGAGAAATAAAAAAATAAATCCAAGCAAAACTCTTGAATTTCTCAACTCTGTATCATGTAAACGCTATGGATCAACCGTCAAATCAGAAAAACAAAATCGCAATCCAACGCCAGCGATTGCGATTTTGAGAGGAGGAGCGACGGAGCGGGTGAGAGATGACTTTTTGATGCAACGCATAAAAAAGTCGTCGCGAACTAGCGCAGTCCGCGACGACGATGTGTTTTCACTACACTATAGATGAACCCAGTGGCTTTTGGGCACCGTGATCCCTATGTTGTACAAACGGATTATTTATAATTGTTTTAAGGATAACTTAGATTATAACCTAGAAGATTATCTTCCAGCAAGAAATATTTATGTTTTTTACAAAATGCCGTTTCTACGCTGCTTTTTTGGGTGAAATAATCATCGATTCATTTGACTTGATAATTTTGATTCTATGTGGTACACTATCATAAAAGTAGCGACGTTTGCGTCGTAAGTTCGAGGTGAAAAGAATGGTTCAGCGTGATTACTATTTGAACCGGCTCATTCGCAATATGTGGAACGGTGAAATCAAGGTCATAACCGGTATCCGTCGGTGTGGAAAGTCTGTCCTTTTATTCGATCTGTTCTACAACTATCTGCTCTCCCGCGGCACTGCGGAGGATGCAATTGTTCGGATTGAACTGGATCAACGCAGATATTATAAATACCGCAATCCGATTGTGCTATGTGAGTATATCGAAAGCATCATAACAGGAGCACCGGAGAAGCAGTTTTACCTTTTTATTGATGAAGTACAGCTCACTACAAAAGTGGTCGACAAGGAAAACGGAAATATCGAGGTCACGATTTATGATATGCTCAATGAGCTGAAAGCATATAAAAATCTTGACGTGTATGTGACCGGCAGCAACTCCAAAGGACTGTCCAAGGATATTGCAACGGAGTTCCGTGGGCGCGCAACGCAGATCCATGTATTTCCACTTTGCTTTGAAGAGTTTTACTCCGCTGTCGGCGGTGATGAACGCAAGGCACTCGACACTTATATGCTATATGGCGGTATGCCCCGGCTTCTTGCCATGCAGGACGAAAAAGATAAAAAGGACTATTTGACATCGCTTTACACCGAACTATATGTGAAAGACATCGTTGAGCGAAATGGCATTGAGCGTGAAGATATTCTCAATGACATTCTGAACTTTCTTGCCTCCCAGATCAGTTCCTTGACGAATCCCACCAACATTGCCAATGCCATCGCCAGTATGAAAAACGAGAAGGTCAATCCAGCGCTCGTTTCCAACTATGTACAGGATATCGTCGATTCGTTTCTGATTTCCGTAGCAAAGCGATATGATGTCAAGGGCAAAACGTATTTCAACTATCCGAACAAGTATTATTATACCGACATCGGTCTTCGGAATGCGCGGCTGAATTACCGGCAGTATGATCCCGGTCATATCATGGAAAATCTCATTTACAATGAGCTTCTGCGACGGGGATACTCGGTCGATGTCGGGGTCGTAACGGATCGGACGAAGGGAGCCAACACGCAGAAGGAAATCGATTTTGTTGTCAATGACGCCGACCGCAAACTCTATATCCAGTCTGCTTTCCGAATGGATACCGAGAAAAAGACTGCCTCGGAACTTGATTCGCTGCTGCTTACAAAGGACTTTTTCAAAAAGGTCATTGTTCGGATGGATATTCCGCACAACTTCTACGATGAGAACGGGATCTTCCACTGCAGCCTGATCGATCTGCTGCTCGGACGTATCGAACTCTTCTAAGTCTGAATGCTGCACTTTGTGGAGAATGGCATTCAGCAGCTGCGTCTTTGACCAATGCTGCTCTCGCGCCTGCTCCAGATACCATTTACGAGCCTCTCTTGTCAGTTCCGCTTCCATGATTACCACGTTCTGCGTCCAGCCGATTTTCATCGCCAACCGAAGAAGCGTTTGGTCATTTTCGTAGGTCCGGTAAAAATCGCGCATCCGGCGCACGTTGCGTGGGGAAAAGCCTGTACGGTCAGGGAAATTTGCCTGCAAGAATTCTGCGGCTGCGACCGCCGCGCCCTTCTCAGGACGCTGGCTGATGGCCTTGCCAATGGCATAAATTTCGTCCATCTGCGGAAGATTCCGTGCAAGAATTGCGGCCAATTCCCGGTACATCGTGCCGTAATCTACAGGTTTTCTGACGTTCATAGCTTTTCCTTTCCACGCTGCTGCGCATCATGTTCTTTGTTTTTCCGTTGAAGCATCGCTTCGACCTTGCGAAGGGTGCTTCTCTCCAGTTTCCAAAACCAAAACCCGCCTTTCGATAAATGGCATTCGAAAGGCGGGTTTTATTTAAGCTCTTATTGTAATGGTTTTATTTCTGGACTGATTTGATCCATTTGGGATTCAAAACCGAACCGGGATGTTGGAGTGTTTGATAAAATTCGAAAAATCAGATACGTTATATTTGCAATACTGCAAGAAATCCCGAATACTTGATTCAACCAAATCACTTTGCACTGTAGGCGAGATCGTTATGCTCTTTACCGCATTTTCTGAAAATTTCAACTCTATGTAGGGTATCAGAATACCACTGCCGGCTCTGAATTTATAGACCCCCATTTCTGCAAACTTGTCGAGAAGTTTATCCGGGACTGAGATCACAATACGAAATTCACGTTCCTGACGGAAGCAGTCTCTTTTTATGAAAAACAGGTAATCGCTGAATTCTGCTTTTTCAAAGCTGCATTGTTCGCCATGATAGACATACACAGGAAGACTGTCCACCTTTTGCTTCTTTTCAGAATCGGTTACTTTTTTCTCCAGATCACTTAGCATTGATTGGTCGATACTTGAAGTTTGCTCATTTATCATGCGGCGGGCTACCACCAGAAATATTTTTGAAATGACCATATCCATAGCGGACAGCAGTCTGCTTGTAAGTATGTGGCTGTATTCTGAATTGTTGTCCTTGCTATAGTCAACATTGCCAAACGAAACGTAACAGCCGTCCAGAACCGGATTGCTTCGCAAGATACTTTCTACAAGCTTTTTATCATCAAATTCGATGTTATACCCTTGGCTGTTGACTTCTTTCGTGTAGTAATTCCACATAGGAAGAGAATCTTCCTTAAGAGAAAAGCAGCATACAAATATTTGCATTCCAAGATTTGTAATCGCCGAACGCAATTGTTTGCGCGTTTCCTCTGATGCGCGGCAATCTTTTGCGATACTGTCCAGCCCCGCAATGACCTCATCCTTATCGTTCATATACTTAATGTTTGTAAAGCGAAGCGTTTTATTGCGCAATATGCTTTCCAGCCCGCCGATGGAAGTATAGTGATAAATTAGCTTTGCCCGATGCCCCTTTTGAAATTTTAATTTGGAATTTTGCAAATGTGAATGATCAAATTGTGCTTGACCCCTGCGATCTATGTACTCCATTGTTAGCCGCACTCCACTTCATTCGAACATTTTTTGTCTGCATTATTGAAAAAAATCAATGTAGTCAATGCAGTCCTCTATGCTCTTTTTAATTCCCTTTTTGATTGCCGCATCGCAAATAATCCCCCAGTAGTCTTGTTGCAGATTTGATTTCGCAGAAGGAACACTTTTGGCAGCCGCAAAATACGAAGATATCGGTGCTGTTTGCAGGGTGTCGGCAACTCGAAGCATTGCATCAATCGCAGGATATTTTTGAAGCATCTCATGGTCAAGAGCGCGTGCGTCTTGCTCTGACCCGTGCGTAATTGTGTAATAAATTCTGCCCAGGTCGTTTACAATATCTGCGCAATCTTCCGCGTCTTTTAGTGCCTTCAGTGCCGAAGATTCTAAGTCCGAAACAAAATGAATTGTACCCATTGCGTAAATATCCCTTTCAAATACACTCCCGCTGATATTACCTCTGTCTACGTCATTTTACTTAAAAAACAGATTGCCGACAAAGCGCTATTCCAATCGGAAACTGGTGCATAGGAATCTTTCCGGCCTTTATGTCCGCGCAGCATTCTCACCTCCATTGTCAAAAATAGAGAAATTTTGTAAACCCCATGTGTGTATTATAGCATACTTTATTGGAAACGGCTTCCTTTTTAGAGAATCTGTACGAAAACGTAACAACAAAGCCAGCGCCGAAGTGTGCTGCTGCGTGATAAAACACTGCAGACATTCGATGGCGCGAATACCTGCGACGGTGCAAAGTACTTATCTCTCATACAAACCCCCGCCACTCTGTTTTTACCTCCATTAAATTGATAGAATCTTAATATAAGCGCAAAGATACGCCGCGCAGCCGTACCTTTGCTATATTTTACACCCAATTTTACAGCGGCAAGCAATTTGACTACGTGAAGGACTCCGCTTGCATATTCGCTTCGCTTAAGATATTCCAGGCAGTGTATGGAATATCTATAGACAGAAACAGCTTTTTCAGCTGAGAACTACATCTTTTAAGGAGAAAGAAATATGCCAAAGGAATACTCAACCAAATTCAAAACCGAAGTAATCAAGCGGTATCAGAATGGTGAATCCATCCTGGCGCTCAGTCAGGAACTATGTATCGCCCAAAGCACGATCTACCATTGGAGAAAAGAATATTACTCCATCAAAACTGCAAATCGCACTTATACGCCAAAAGAATTTGATGCGCTTTCGCGGCGGCTGGAAAAATTGGAACATGAAATGGAGATCATCAAACAATCTGGCTATATTGCAGATGTGCCGCTGCAGAAAAAGCTGTCCGTTTTAGAAAGCATTTACCGTCAGGCAGATAACACCTACAGCGTCCATGAACTATGTGAAGCACTGGATATTGCCCGCGGAACCTTTTACAACTATATTTTTCGCCGCGCCGATCATAGCAAGCGGGAGGAAGCGCAGGTTGAGCTTATGCGATTGGTGCAGCAGGTCTTTGATGATAGTTCGCAGCGATTCGGAGCCGAAAAGATTCGTGTCACTCTGACCGAGAGCGGTGTCTGTGTCAGCACCAAACGCATTGCGGCAATCATGCGGGAGCTGGGGCTGCAAAGCGTCCGTCCAGACGCGAAAAAGCAATATAAGAAACAGCAGCAGTACAAAAAACAGAACCTGTTGGAGCGCCAGTTCACTGTCGAGCATCCAAACCAGATTTGGGTCAGCGATATTACATACTTCAAAGTCAATGACTACTGGGTGTATCTCTGCGTCATTCTCGACCTGTTCTCCCGCAAAATCGTCGGTTATCGAGTATCCCGCAATGCCAGTACTAATTTGCTCACCAGCACATTCCGAACCGCTTTCCGTGAACGCGGCAATCCTAGTAGTCTGACTTTTCACAGCGACCGCGGCAAGCAGTACACATCGGCCGCGTTTACAGCGCTGCTGCAAAAATGCGGTGTGAAGCAGTCCTTTTCCGCCACAGCACGACCGCATGACAATGC
>OLQA01003494.1_pt1 | contig 11118 bp, 11 predicted proteins | sample 1673151 | NCBI WGS metagenome assembly OLQA01 (sample SAMEA3136760, study PRJEB25190) | human gut metagenome | biome: human gut; feature: human-associated habitat; material: faeces | place: Austria | collected 2013 | reverse complement strand
TGCCAATGGTGCTGGTGGCGGCGTATGCGTTTTTGTCCATCCATCTGGACGGACTCAGCGTGCTGGATTTTCTCTCGTTCGTCGTGAGCTTTTACATCACGGAGCAGCAAATCTTTGAATGGGAGGACCCGACATGAAAAAGCAGAAGAAAGATAAGCGTCGGCAGTCCACCCAGCAGCTCATGGGCATTCAGAAAATCACGGACTACTGCATTTCTACCGACGCGGGCGATCTTGTTTTTTACATCATCAAGCCCACAAACATCAGCGTCCTCCCAGCTGGCGCAGTCAGCGCGAAGATCCGTGCGCTCCAGAACACACTCAGTGCGCAGGCTGGCGTGGAGCTGCTGGCAATGAACTCCCGTGAGAGCTTTAACGCGACGTGCCTCTTTTACCACGACCGGATGCAGACAGAGCAGAATCCCGCGATCCGGGAGCTGCTAGAACAGGATCGTGCATTTCTGGACGAAAAGCAGGTGCAGATGACGCTGGCGCGGGAGTTCTATCTCGCCGTGCGGCTCAAAAATGAAAAACCGGACACGGCGTACACGCTGCTGTCCACCATCGAGACAAAATTCCGCGACAACGGCTTCACCACGCGCCGCGCCGGGAAGGAAGACCTCAAGCGCTTGCTTGCCATCTATTTCGAGCAGAACACCACAACGGAGCGCTTCGAGGACTACGACGGTCAGCGATTCATGGAGGCGACGGGATGAGTATTTTCAGAAGAAAAAAGCAGACCGACGCGGAAACAGAATCTTTGAAATCCTTCCTCGACATGATTGCGCCGAGCATCGTGAAATTTGAAACCGGCTATTACATCTGCGGCAACACGTTCCGCTGCATTTGGGCGCTGCGCGAGTATCCGACATCGACCGACGATCTTGCCATCCTGCGGCATTTGGGCGAAAAGCACGGCGTGACGCTGCACATCTATACACGCATGGTCTCGCCGCTCGAAGAACGCAAAATCGTCCATAACGCCGAGATCCGCAACCGGATGAACCGCGGCAGCTCGCAGGATTTGCAGCGGTCAGTGGAAGCGGAGAGCAATTTGCAGGATGTGGCGAACCTCATCGGCTCCCTGCATCGAAACAAAGAACCGCTGCTCCATTGCGCGGTCTACATCGAAATGATCGCGGGAGATATGCAGGAGCTGCAAATTTTGCAGACGAATGTGGAGGTCGAGCTCATGCGCTCGAAGCTGAACGTGGACAGGCTGAAGCTTCGCCAGCAGGCAGGCTTCTGCGCCGTCAGCCCGGTCGGATTCAATGTGCTTGGCACAGAGTATGAGCGCGTCCTGCCAGCAAGCTCGGTCGCAAATCTGTTCCCGTTCAACTACTCCGGCAAGACAGACCGAAAAGGCTTTTATATCGGGAAGGACAAATACGGCAGCAACATTGTTGTCGATTTCGACCAGCGCGACGAGGACAAGACCTCTGCCAATGTTCTCATTCTCGGCAACTCCGGTCAGGGCAAGTCCTACTTGATGAAATTATTGCTCTTGAACTTCCTTGAAGCCGGAAAATCTGTTATCACGCTGGATGTGGAGCATGAGCAGTGGGAGCTGTGCCAGGCGCTCGGCGGCTGCTTTGCGGACATTATCGAGGGAACATATAAAATCAATCTGCTGGAACCCCGCTGCTGGGACACCGATGCAGACCCATATGATGTGGACGCGCCCAAAGCGTTCCGCCAGTCCACCCGGCTGGCGCAGCACACATCCTTCCTCAAGGATGTTTTTCGTACCTATAAGGACTTTACGACAGCGCAGATCGATACGATTGAAATTATGTTAACCAAACTATACACGGAATGGGGCATCACAGAGGAAACGGATTTTTCGCAGATGCGGCCGGAGGACTACCCCATTCTCTCAGAATTGTATGATTTTATCGAGATCGAGTACGAGAATTTTGATGAAACGAAGCCGCAGCTCTACACCAGAGAAACGCTCCAGCAGATCCTGCTTGGGCTGCACTCCATGTGCCGCGGCGCGGACTCGAAATTCTTCAACGGTCACACAAACCTGACCTCAACGCGCTTTCTGGTGTTCGGTGTGAAAGGTCTGCTGTCCGTGGCGCAGAATGTGCGAAGCACGATCCTGCTGAATCTGCTGTCGTATATGTCAGACAAGCTGCTGACCGAGGGCAACACCGTCGCGGCGCTGGATGAGCTTTATATCTGGCTGTCCAACCCGGTCGCCATCGAGTACATCCGAAATTCCCTCAAACGTGTGCGCAAGAAAGAATCCGCGCTGGTGCTGGCAAGCCAGAACCTTGAAGACTTTGACCAGCCCGGAGTCCGCGAAATGACAAAACCGCTCTTCTCCATCCCGCCGCACCAGTTCCTGTTCAACGCCGGTTCCATTGACCGGCGCGCGTATATGGATATGCTCCAGCTGGAGGACAGCGAGTTCGACCTCATCAAGTTCCCACAGCGCGGCGTGTGCCTCTACAAATGCGGCAACGAACGCTACCTGCTGGAAGTCCACGCGCCGCCGTACAAGGAAGCGTTGTTCGGAAAGGCTGGCGGCAGATGATGAACGATGAAAGGATGACCATATGAAGCAAATTGAATTTGAACGTTGGGAGCCGGATGCAGAGAATCCGCACAGGCTGACCTATGCCGGTCAGCGCACGGCGGAAGATGTTTTTTACGAACTGAAAGCGCGGCTGGACAGCGTGGGCTATCTGCCGGACGAATACTTTTCAATGGACTGGCGCTGGGAACATGGTCGGCAGATTCCCAAAGGTGCTGACTTTTTCTGCAAAACCGATTACGGCGGAAGCGAGGGAATTTATCTGGACGTCTATCTGGAATGGCAGGAGGGCGACAAACCCAAAAAGGAGTGCTTCATCACCGGCAAAACGCTGGGCGAGAGCGGCGCGGATCTGGATCGGATGTTCCTCATCTCCTCTGCGATCACGAAAGCGTTCCGCGGGGACAACAGCGTCCACGCGCGGTACATGGTGGTCGGAGGACAGGCAGAGACGAAAGAAACGATGACCCTGCATCTGTCTCCGGACGAACAGCGGCTGGTTGCACAGGCGCTGGCGGAACAGCGCATCCGGCTGGGCCCGCAGGCAGAAGGTGAAGAAAAGCTCCTGCGCCGCATAACCGGAAGCATCACGGAGTACATGGACGCGGCTGGTCTGGCAGACCGGTTGACCGAAAGTGACCGGGCTTTGCTGGCACAGCACGACGGAGCGCCGGAAGCCGCGCCGGTCATGGGCGGGATGCAGCTATGAGCATGAGCGCAATAGCCGCGCGTGCGGCGGCGCTGCTGCTGACCAGCGAAAAGGGGCGCAAAGGCGTCGGCTTTCTGCTGGTCGCTATTTTCGCACCGGTCATCCTGATTGCTGCAATCCTCTGCTCGACTACGTCGGGTGGGGCCGACCACAACAATTCCGCTGTGGAAGCCTCTTTTTATGGGGTGACATATAGCGAAGACGTGCCTGCCGAGTTCCAAACGCATATCACAGATATGCAGACCGCTTTTGCCCTTCTGGATTCGGCGGTGGCGGAGGCCAACGCGAATATGACCGATGGCAATCGCCTTGACCCGATACAGGTCAAGGCGATTTTTTATGCCCTCTGCTTTGGAGAAAGCGCGCCGAGCCAGCGTGCGGCAGACCGGTTTGTGGACTGCTTTTTTATCACAGAACAGCGAACGCGAATTGTAGTCACTGAGCTGGAAGACGGCAGCACGGTCGAGACTGAGGAAGTCTACACGGCAACTGTGCCGCTCTCGCTGGCGGCAGCATATGAAAACCTTGCGGCAAAGCTCGGTCGGGCTGTCACCGACGAGGACATTTCCTCCTTTATGTGCCGCCATGGTGGCACTTGTACTGAATAGCACACCTGTCCCTTTTGGTGCTGTCGGTACGCCGGCCGCTACTGCATTTAATATGGTCAGCGGAGAAGTAGCAGAATCAGGTATCGCCAATGGCGAGGCATGGAAACTTGGATTGACAAAATGGGTTGCTATTCCAAGTGCAATCATTTGTCCAATCATCATTTTTGTAGCAATGTGCATGATGTGTAAAATGTTTGGCAAGACAAAATCCATCAAACCGGCACTGGAATGTATTCCATATATTCTGATGTCAGCAGTGGCTTTCTGTGTGCCATATATCATCTGTGCGATGTTCCTTGGACCGGAATTCCCATCACTGATCGGTGCGCTGATCGCATTGGTCATCTGTATTGTGACAGCTCGAAAGGGTATTCTTGTTCCAAAGTCAAAATTTGAATTCCCGGCGCGTTCCGAATGGAATGCAGCATGGAAATCTGCAACAGCAGAAGAAACAGAACAGACAGAAACTGAAAATAAAGTTGTGGAAAGTAAGATTTCACCGGTGATGGCATGGGTGCCATACGGACTGATCGCTATCATCCTTGTTGTGACACGTATTCCACAGCTGGGTATTAAAGGTATTCTGAATGTTTCTACCGCACCGTTTGCGGTGTCACTCAGCCATATTTTTGGTGTAGAAGTTAACTGGAGCTTTAAATGGGCATGGAATCCTGGCGTTCTGCCATTCATCCTTGTTGCACTGCTGATCATTCCTCTTCATAAGATGAAAGCAGAGCAGGTGAAAGCAGCATGGAAAGAAACCGGACAGATGGTCGGCGGCGCAGCTATCGCTCTGATGTTTGGTATCGCTATGGTACAGCTTTTCAGAAACTCCGGTGCACAGTTCAATCACAGTGGTATGGACAGTATGCTGATCGTTATGGCAAATGGTATGGCCGATCTGTTTGGTAAGGCTTACATTATTGTATCACCACTCATTGGTGTTATCGGTGCCTTTATCTCAGGTTCAGCAACTGTATCGAATACATTATTCTCAACACTGCAGTTTGCAGCAGCGGTTCGTCTTGGACTGCCGGCTATGTTAATTGTAGCTATGCAGGTTATGGGCGGTGCCATGGGCAACATGGTTTGTGTCAACAATATCGTTTCAGCATGTGCAACCTGTGGTACAGTAGGAACTGAAGGACGTCTGATCCGTTCCAACATTGTTCCTTGTCTGATTTATGCTGTTCTGACGATTTTAATCCTCGGCGGCATGATCATGGCTGGTATCGACCCGGCAGCAGCACTTCACTAAGTGCGCAATTCCCTTTAGTTAATTTACTGGTACATCGTTATTGTGAAAACGATGTACCAGGTCATATACTTCCTCGATATATGTTTTCTGCAGGTGATACCTGCAAACCACCACATTATTAAAACATAAAAAGTCGTATCCGTTGCTTTAATGGGATGAAGCAGGGATACGGCTTTTTATGTTTTAATAATGCGGCAGTTTGCTTTTAATAAGAATGGCTTTATGATATACTAGTTGTATTTACAGAGAGAAAGGATAATATCCGATTAATTTCAGCCAGATTAGCTACGGAATCTGAAAGGAGGTTATATTATGACCAAAACATTCATTATTAACAAAGGACAAAAGCCATCAAAGGAACAAATTCGAGAAGTGATGGAAGCAAAAAAATATCCCATAGAACCAGATGAAGATGCACCCGAATTATCGCCTGCAATGTATAAGGCTTTTAAAAGCAGTGTGATTCAGCGGAATAGAAAGAAAAATGCTTGATAAAAAGATAATTATAATCAAAATAGCAGTTCGAGTTTCGAACTGCTATTTTCAACGGTAAAGCGGAGGATAAAAGAGTGGTCGATACAGTTTTGTTTGACTTGGATAATACATTGTTGGACTTCAATAAAGCAGAGAAAATGGCAGTGGAACGAACCCTGCGGGAAATGGGCGTGACACCGGATGAGAGAATGTTAAAGCGTTATAGCGAGTTGAATCTGGCCCAGTGGCATTTGCTGGAGCAGGGAAAGATTACAAGATCTCAGGTGAAAGTGCAGCGCTATGTGAATCTGTTCCGGGAGTATCATATAGAAGGTGACCCGGCAGAAGCTACAAAAGTTTATGAAGCCTATCTTGCCATTGGTCACTATTATGTAGAAGGTGCCGAGGAACTTCTGAAGCACCTATCTGAAAAATATCGTCTTTATATGGTTACAAATGGAACTCTCAGTGTACAAAAAGGACGCATCAAAAGTGCTGGGATGCGCCCTTACTTTAAAGATATATTTATATCAGAAGAAATCGGTTACGATAAACCGGGTAAAGCCTATTTTGACTATTGCTTTTCAAGAATATCGAACTTTTACAGAGAGAACACTGTTATCATTGGTGACAGCCTTACTTCAGATATACAGGGCGGCAAAAACGCCGGCATCCGTACCATCTGGTATAATCCGCATGGCAGTCAGAATACATCGACAGTTCAGCCGGATTACGAGGTTAAGGAGCTTTCAGCGATTGAAGACTTATTGGAAAAAATTTAGTTTTGCGTTGATGTTCTACGGTATAGAGAATAAGATTTAAAAGGCTTGCGAAATAAAGATGAAAATGGTAGTATGATGGAGTGGATAAGATTGAGTAAAGAAAGGAACTGACAGATGATTCGTTTACTTGCATTAGATATGGATGGTACTTGCCTGAACGGGCGCAGCCGGATGACAGAGGAGACAATCCGTACAATACGTAAGGCTGCAGATGCAGGCATCATCATCGTGCCGACGTCAGGACGTCCATTGACGTGTCTGCCATATCGGATGACGCAGGAGAAAGGTTTGTACCGATACACGATCACTTCTAATGGTGCACAAGTTGTAGATCTGGAAGAGAAAAAGACCCTTTTCCGGATGCTGATGAAACGTGAACGAGTGGTACAGTTTCTGAGGGAATGTGAAGGGTTGAATGTGGTCCGGATGACACATATACAGCATCGTTATGTGATGGAAGGACCATTGATGGAAGTGGCAGGGCGTATTGTCTATGGCAGAGATGTGGATGGCATCCGCAGAGTCAATGATATGGAAGCCTTTGTCGAAAAGATTCATTATGATATAGAAGAAGTACAGGTCTATTTTTTCTCCGGCAGAACCCGAAGAAAGGTTGCGGAGATACTTGAAGGCTACCCGGAGTTTTCATCAGCTTTCGGAAGCAAATATGTGGAGATATTTGCGAAGAACACTTCTAAGGGAACCGCATTAAATGCATTGGCATCAAGGCTTGGCATTGCTAAAGAGGAAATTGCCTGTATCGGTGACAGCGCCAATGATCTGCCAATGTTTGAAGCGGCAGGATTGAAGATCGCCATGGGCAATGCAGTGCCGGAATTGAAGAAGAAAGCCGACATAGTCACTTATTCCAATCATATTGATGGTGCAGCGAAGGCCATTGAGCAATACATTTTGTAATGGCTTATCTTTAGGATTGATTTTGGTCAAAACAGATAATTATATAAAATATGCGCATACTAATAGAGCATTCAGAAGGGTGTTATTTGAATATAACACTTTTGGATGCTCTATTTTTCGTGCTGCAGGAGGTCCGGTGAGATTTTTCGCAGCATGGAGATACATTGCGTACCGGAAAATGTATACGCTGCTCTTGTGAGCAGTCATTATTTTAAGGAGAAATGAGGTATGGAATATGGAAGAACAGACATTGCACATTTTAAATGAATGCAGCTCAGGGTGCAAGATGGCCATTCACAGCATGCAGCAGGTTTTGGAGTATGTGGAAAATGAAAAGCTGGAGCAGGTGATTATGGCGGCAGAACGCAAGCACAAGGAAATTGCAGCACGGACAGCAAAGGCGCTGACATGTTATGGAGAAAAAGGAAAGAAGCCGGGAGCGGCGGCGGAAACATTTGCCTGGCTTACAACGGAAATGAAGATGTTGATCCGGGATGACAGCAGTCAGATTGCAAAGATTATGACCAACGGCTGCAACATGGGCATTCAGTCCATCATGGAAGTTTTGAATGAAAACCCGGAGGCGGACAGAGAGAGCAAAAATATTGCCGGGGATCTGGTGAAGGCCGAGGAGCATTTCGCGGATGAATTGAAGGCATTTCTGTAACTATTTCAGCGAGACAGCAAATTAGGCAGGGAAGCAAATTGGACAGGACATAGAATCAGGAAGTCGGATGAAAGAAAAGTTAGAGGCATTAAAACAGAGGTACGGGAACTGATAGAAGTCTGAAGATTGTTATACTCTTATTAGAAGGTCAGTGAATGGTTAAAATACAGAGCCATTCACTGGCAGATTGAAAGGAGTCAACAATGAGAAAAGGAAGTAAAGTAATAAAAATTAAGTATGAAGAAGACAGTATTTTTGTCGGTGCAGCCTGGGGGAGAAAAAGAACAAGATGGGGACGAAAAGGAGCCAGACTGACCCTGGAAGCTATATCGGATTATTTGAAAAAAGGAGCTGGTGTGCATAGTGAGGAGGCTTATCTGGACGAAGTGAAGTGTGATTTGCTGAGGTTGATTCGCAAAAGATTATATCAGCAGGCCTTAAAGGATGGAAAAGAAATAAAGGAATATGAGTGCAGCTTTGAAGGGGTCGTGATATGGCCGGGAAAAAACAAATTTATCTGTTTTAATTTTGGCGATGGTGCTGTTTTGGGAAAAACAGATCAAGGACATATAGGCAGTCTGCTGCTATCTGAAAAAAGGATCAGGAAGCTCCCGCAATTGACAATGGATGGAGCTGTTTCTGCCGTCGGACTGAAAAGAGGTGTTTGGTCAGCTTATCATGAGTTGTATATACTGGAAGGACGTCAGGAGCGATGGGCGATGTCCGTCAGTGAGGATAAAATAGAAGAAGGTGAGAATCCGCTGCTTTTGTCGATAAAAGCCTGTTGACAGAGGCAGAAGCATGCAGAAATTGTGTACAACAGGCGGTGTTTATGAGATAATAGATTTTATCGAATAAACGGTAAAGGAGAGAGAAAAATGCCTTTGTATACAGATATGATTATGGATAATTTTGAGGATTATGCCAACCACCATGAAGATGACGGTGTGATCAAGCTTCAGAATATGCCGGAAGATGCTTCTATGGAACAATGGGGTGCGAAGCTTCAGGAAATCGCCGATGAATTTATATGTGCACCGAGATATTTTCTGATGTGCTGGCTGGCATCCTATTGTCTGGATAAGGATTTGCTGGATGATGAAACTTACACCAGAGAGTTTCCTGCTTTTACATACCAGAGAGAAGGTGGCCGGAAGAAATTCGGGTTTCAGCCGGTTTCGAAGGAATATGCCCAGAACCTGGAAGAGGATGAGAGAGATCAGTATATCGATATTTTATCGGAAATTGCGGCCAGTCATTCCGGTGACAAGAAAGCGGAATGGAGAGGTGTATTCAGGACAGCATTTTTGTGGCACAAAAAGAAGAAAAAAATGATTTCCAAAGAGGATGGTTTCAAGATTGCGCATGGATTGGATATGGGCTATACGTTGACGGATTTCTTTTTGACCCGTGTACTGGAAAATGATGGTTTTGATTTTACGAAGTCAGCGGATGTTATCCATGCCTACTGCTGTTTCAGAAGCAAATGTTATCAGGACTTTTTAGAGTTAGAGGCCCTTTACGCTGAGGTAGCAAAGGATGTTGCTCAGGGAACAATAGAAGAAAAGCCGGAACATTTTACAGAAGGCATGCTGCCTGGAGATGAAGAAGGTGCCGGACGGAATCAGGACAACTCTTTGTTTGGACTGGTAGAAAAGTGGAAATCCGAAAATATTGAAATCGTTGATGCAGAAAAACATCTGGATAATGTGGACCTGAAGTTTATTGATTGGATGAAGGAGAAGGCACCATTTCTGGATTTGCCGGGAAAAACAGCATGTGAGATTTTTAAGAGACTGACAGCGTTTGTCTATGCAGACACGGAAGAAAGACAGCAAAAGCTTGAGATACAGCGTGAAAATGGCCAAAATGCTTCAGATGATGACTGGGATGATGAGGAGTCACTGGAAGAGGATGCCTGGGATAACGTTGAACGGAATATTGTTTCAGATTTAAAAGGTGTATACAGTGAAGGAAGTTTGTGGCAGCTGAATCAGGTGGTGGGTGAGGCCTTCGTCAAGGAAATCCAGAAATGTCTGAATGAATTGTCCGGAAAGCTTTATAAGAATCATCCGGAACGACTGGCCAGATATCTGTCTGTGGATGCCAACGGTGAGGTGAACATTACGGTGATCACAAGCCGACTGCCGCTATTATTGTCAGGAAAAGCAAATGTGACAAAGGCAGATATGCTGTTTATGCTATGGGTGGCTTACACCTTATATCAGCGTGAAACTGGAGAGCCGGAGGCCCTCAGCGACAGAGTATGGAGTTTTATGGAGCTGGCCAATGATGTGCTGGAGAAGGCTTTTTTGCCGGCATTCTACATTCCGCATATTCTGGAACGTTCATTTTTGATCAGTTTGTGTATGAATGGACTTGAAAGTGAAAACGAGGATATTTTCTATTTTGGTGAGTCTCCTTATGAGATATATGCTGCGATGTGTCAGTTTTCAGTCTCTGTAACAAAAGCATAACGAGGTTTATAGAGGTATGCGAGACTATTTGAAAGAAAAAACCTTTATCCGTTTTCCAGGCGGCGAATGTTATGAAATTTTGGGCATGATCGGCGAAGGTGGTTCCGGATTAATTTATTCTGCAGGAAAAGTTGTCAGGCAGGGTGAAAATTATGTGAAGGAGAACAGCCTGCGCTTTGCCCTAAAAGAATGTTATCCCATATCCAGACAGTTTAATTTTTTGAGAATGCAGTCGGGGGAAATTGTGCCGGAGAATGAATCGGAGGCTGCTGCCAATTATCTGCGCTGTGTGGCATCCATGCAGCTGAATGAAGGACAGATGACATCGGAAATTTATGATTCAGAGGCCATTCGATTGATACCGATTCAGCGAATTGCCAGCAGCGTGGAAATTTCCTTTGACAAAGGACAGCATTTTCATTATGTGAATAATGCCTTTACAGTGATGGCTTCCATGGAAAATAAAGGAGAATCCATTGCTTCCTGGTATCAAAAGAACGGCAGATATACGATGGAGATGATTTTTAGAGTCATTCAGGAAACGTTATTTGCTGTGAGAGAAGTGCATCTGGCTGGCTATCTGCATTTGGATCTGCAGGAGGGCAATATTTTTGTGACCGGACAGCCGACGGATGAAAGTCTGACCTGTTTTCTGCTGGATTTCGGCTCAGCCAGAAAAAGACT
>OLQA01003485.1_pt1 | contig 11137 bp, 7 predicted proteins | sample 1673151 | NCBI WGS metagenome assembly OLQA01 (sample SAMEA3136760, study PRJEB25190) | human gut metagenome | biome: human gut; feature: human-associated habitat; material: faeces | place: Austria | collected 2013 | reverse complement strand
AATTATTAATTTTGAGATTATAAACTCAAAATTATTTTTTGAAGACTTTAATGGCTTCAAAAAGAAGTGAACAACGAAGTGTGAACTTACTAAAATAATTATAAAAGCCTTTATTTTTAGGCTATTTTTTAGTATAATATATTATGTGATAGTATGAAAAGAAGTTATATATTTATTGGTGGATTTTTAATATTTATTTTAATTATTACAATAGTAGGAAGTAATATAGTTACTGGTAATACTAGTATAAAGAAAGAGAAGGATATACTTAGTGTTCAAAGTAATAAAGAAGTATATTTTAATGGATATGGTTATAGTTTAGATAATCCTAATGTTATTATTAATCCTTATGGTAATAGCCCACTTACTGGTATTGCTATGTTTGAAACTAGTGATTATAGTGAAGTTAGTATATCTGTTAATGGAGATATTAACTATACTTTTGGTAAGAATAAACATCATATTATACCTATATATGGATTATATGCTGATTATGATAATACTATTGTATTACGAAGTGAAAATAAAGAGAAAGTTATTAATATTAAGACTGATAAGTTACCTGATGACTTTGGTGAAGTTTTGTGTGATGGTAATTATTCTTTTTACAATGGTAATTATCCTTATGCTAGTGATAGTAATGGTAACGTTAGATGGTATTTAAATAAAAAATATTATGGTGATATTACTGTATATAAGGATAATATTATTATTGGTAATGATAGTTATACTGAAGATAATCATAGTACTGGTATATATAGAATGAATCTTTTAGGTAAAGTATATGGTGAATATTTACTTAGTGATGATTATTATGGTAATAGTATTTATGCTGATGGTAATATTTATGCTTTATCTAAGAATATTGTTATGATAGATAGTCAGACTGGTACTATTAGTAATTTAGGTAAGAATGATAATTATAGTTATATTAATGTTATAAATGGTAATGTTGTAGTGGGTAAGGAAGATAAATTTTATAGTGTTAAGGATAAGAAGTTTAGTGAAGTAGAATCTTCTGAGAAGAGTAATATTTATTCTTTTTATGATGGTATTAGTGAATATAAAATTGTAAAAGGAGTTAGATATGGTAAACTAACTACTACTAATAGATATGATAAAGATATTTCTATTATTAAGTATGATAAATATGATGGTAAAGATATTAATATTAAGATGGATGTTAATAGAATTAGTATATATAATAATACTGGTAAAGAGGTTTACTTAATACTTGATAAATTATTTGATAAGAGAATATATGAAGTTAAAGATACTAAGTATGTTAATTTAAATGGATTAAAAGGTAAATATACTATTTATTATCGTATAGATGGTAAAGTATATAAGACTGATTATTATATAGAGGTGTAATATGGACAGAATTATTTTACATATTGATGTAAATAATGCTTTTCTTAGTTGGACTGCTGTATATATGCTTAAAAAAGGATATAAATATGATATTAGAAATAGATATGCTATTATAGCAGGTGATGAGTCACAGAGAAGAGGTATTGTTCTTGCTAAAAGTAATCCTTGTAAAAAGAGGGGGGTAGTTACCGCGGAGGCTATCTATTCTGCTAGAAGAAAATGCCCTTATTTAGAAATATATAAACCTAATTATAAGTTATATAAGTATTTTTCGGATAAGATGTATAATTATTTATGTCAATATACTGATATTATTGAAAGATATAGTATTGATGAATGCTTTCTAGATTATACTGGCAGTATGGAACTTTTTGGGGATCCTGTTAAAATTGCTTATAAAATTAAAGATGATATTTATAGAATGTTTGGTTTTACTGTTAACGTTGGTGTTGGTAATAATAAATTACTTGCTAAGATGGCTTCTGATTTTGAGAAACCTAATAAGGTACATACTTTGTTTAGCAATGAAGTAGAAGAAAAGATGTTTCCTCTTAAAGTTGATGATTTATTTATGATTGGTAAAGCTAGTAGTAAGAAACTTCATGAGATGGGAATTAACACAATTGAGGAACTGGCTAATTATGATGTTGATATGTTGACTAGAAAATTTAAGTCTATGGGTAAGATGATGCATTACTATGCTAATGGTATTGATAATAGTCCTGTTTATTATGAAAGAGAAGCTGCGAAAAGTATTTCTTCTTCGACAGTACTTCCTTATAACTATCATGATATTAGTATGATACATGATGTTATTCATAATTTGTCTTGTGATATTGGTAAGAAATTAAGATACAATAAAATGTATGCTGATACTATTGGTATTTGGCTTAAATATAACTATTTTGATAAAGTTAGTAAACAAGTAAAATTAGATTTTAGTATCGCAGCTGATGAAGAAATATATGATAATGCTTGCAGAATATTTGATAATTTATGGAATCATGATGATGGTATTAGAAGTGTTTGTGTATTTATTAGTGGCTTTTCTACAGTGAGAAAGAAACAGTTAACTATCTTTGATAATTTTAATAATAATGAGAATATGTTAGATAATGATAAACTTCAGAGTGTTATAGATGAAATAAGAGATAAATATGGTGATAAGGTTATCGGATATGTTAGTGACAAGGATAATAGAAGGTGATTTTGATGGATTTTAATGATAGAGAGTTAGTTGATGATATTGATGTAATGAAATTAGTTAGTAGGGTCTGCTACTTAGAAGAAGATGAAAGAAAGAGGGGATTTAATATTCCTTTTGTTAGAGATAAATTAAGAAGAGAATTACTTAAGACCTGCAACGAAGGAGATACATATAAAAATTTTAGATGGTTATTTAATATGATTGATATTGATGATTTTTTTACTATTTTAGATTATAATACAATACATAATTTTTATAAAAATCATGATGGTGAATATAAATTATTTGTTTGTTTAACAGAAAAAAATATGGATAAAACACTTCAATATATTTTTAATAATGATAATTTATTTAAAGAATTTGTATCTATATCTGATGATGTATATTCTATATTTGCAGATGCTGATTATGAGGATATTGCTAAAATAATTTATAAAATGGAAGATATGAATCTAATTGCTGATGGTAAGGGTTTTCAATTTCTTTCTTGTATTGGTAGTGATAAACAGGTAAAGTTACTAGATGAAAATTTCAAAGATGAAACAATAGTTAAAATATTACCTTATTTAAGTATAACAAATATTTCATCTTTCTTTGAAAATGATAATAGGGCAGTTTACTTATTTGATAAATTTTTTAATATTGTCAATCTTGTTAATTATAATGTTAAGTTTAATAGAGAAATTTTACTTAATGATAAGTTTTTTGATAAATTAAAAAGTGATAGTTTTATTGATTTTAGAAGAAATATTAATGCACTAGAAGTGAATAATGACTACTTGATAATAAAAAAGAAACTTGATAAATATTATAAAGAATTACTTAATGAATATGATAGTGATAGTGGCCTTTTTAAAGTATATGATGAGATTATTAAAAACCCAAGTTTAATGTATGAATATCGGGCTAATTCTTTTATTTATAGTAATGATATTAGGAGAATTTTTCTAAAACATAATGATTATGATGAAAATGGTAATGCTTGTTTTGTGGATTTAGATAGTCTTAAAAAAGAATTGAAGGGGGAAGTAAATAGAAAGATTAGTGAAGTGGTTGTAGATGCTTTGTTTTGTGATAATATTTATAATGTTTGGCTTAATATTAAAGAAATGCTTAGATATAATAGTAAGTTAGATGCTGAAGATAAAGCTCTTGATAATGATAAAATAGATTTTTATCAAATGATTCTAAATTTTGATAAAATTTCTTGTGAAGATAAGATAAATTTATTTAATAAGTTATATGATAAAAATATTAGTGTTTCTTTTTATGATGATTTAAGAAAACTTAAAGATATATCTTATGATATGATTAAAAAAGATTTAATTGATTTATCTAAATGCGATGATAAATTAGTATCAAATGATATAGATAATGTTAAAATATATGATTTAAGAGATAGTAAATATACTATGCTTGTTAGAATGCAAGGAATATATAAAGATAAAAGTAATAATAGAAGAAACTGTTACTCAATAATATCTGATGAAAATAGCGATACTTATGGACATGGTGAGGGTGGTATTATTTATGGATATAATTCTTTTGATAATGATACTGTTATTCATATGTTAGAGCAAGATGCCTTTAGTGGAGATGTTTATAGTAGTAATACCGCTGTTAGTAGATATGTTAATAGAATTATGACTTCAAAAGAGTTAGTTAATGGTAGTAATTGGTATAGTGAAATAGAATTAGTTAATTTACAAAATGAAAATAAGGAATATAATATTAAGAAACCTGATTTTATAGTTGTTTATGATGAAATAAGAGACAAAGATATAATAGAAAGTAAGAGACTTAATATTCCTATTGTTATTATTAAAATGACAAGACTTAAAAATGAGAATAAAGTTGATACTGGATTTGATAATGAAAGAGATAAATATATAGATGATAGTTATAGTGAAAAAACAGGGAAAAAATTAAGATAGATAGGAGATATAAATAATGAATGATGTTATTATAAATGGAATAGTTAATGATTTGGGTATAAAAAAAGATAGTGTAATTGCTACTTTGAAGTTATTAGGAGAAGGAGCTACAATACCTTTTATTGCTAGATATAGAAAAGAAGTTACTGGTGCTTTAGATGAAGAACAGATTAGAAGTATTAATGAGGTATATGAATATCAAGAAAATTTATTAAAAAGAAAAGAAGATGTTATTAGATTAATTGATGAGAAAGGTTTACTAACTGATGAAATTAGAGATAATATTTTAAAGTGTGAAAAATTAGTAGAAGTAGGAGATATTTATAGACCATATAAAGAAAAGAAAAAGACTAAGGCTACAGAGGCTATTAAGAATGGATTAGAACCTCTAGCTAAAATTATTATGTCTTTTAAAGATATTGATGTTAAAAAGATAGCAGAGTCTTATCTTAATGATAATGTTAAAAGTGTTGATGAAGCAATCACTGGAGCTAGTTATATTATAGCGGAATGGATTAGTGATAATGCTAGTTATCGTAAATGGATTAGAAATAATATGATGAATCATGGTATTATTAAAACTAAACTTAAAAAGAATAGTACTGATGAAAATGGTATTTATGAAATGTATTATGATTATGAAGAGAGAGTTAAATTTATTAAACCGCATAGAGTACTTGCTATTAATAGAGGTGAAAAAGGGGGTGTACTTAGTGTTAATGTAGTAGTTGATGATGATTATATTATTTCATATTTAGAAAATAAAATTATTAAAAATGATAAAGTTATGGCTAGTGATATTGTTAAGACTGCGATTAGAGATAGTTATAAGAGATTAATTATTCCTAGTATTGAGAGAGAAGTTAGAAGTGAACTTAAAGAAGTTAGTGAAGAGGCCGCTATTGAGGTGTTTGGAGAAAATTTAGAGAATTTAATTCTTACTCCACCAATGAAAGATGTTACTGTACTTGGTTTTGATCCGGCATTTAGAACAGGATGTAAGCTTGCTGTTGTTAGTCCTACTTCTAGTGTTCTTAATATTTCGGTAATTTATCCACATGAACCGCATAATAAATGGGAAGAATCAAAGAAAACTTTAAAAGATTTATTTAAAAAGTATAATATTGATATTGTAGCTATTGGAAATGGTACGGCTTCTAGGGAAAGTGAGAAATTAGTAGCTGAGACTATTAGTGAATACAGAGATAAAGATATTAAATATATTATTGTTAGTGAGGCTGGTGCTAGTGTTTATTCTGCTAGTGACTTAGCTATTAAAGAATTTCCTGATTTAACGGTTGAAAAAAGAAGTGCTATTAGTATTGCTAGAAGATTACAAGATCCTTTATCTGAACTTGTTAAAATTGATAGCAAGAGTATTGGTGTTGGTCAATATCAACATGATGTTAATGAAAAGAAGTTAGATGAATCTCTTGACTTTGTTGTATCTAAATGTGTTAATAATGTTGGTGTTAATGTTAATACTGCTAGTAGGTCTATACTTAAGTATATTTCTGGTCTTACTAAAAGTAATATTGATAAGATTATTGAATACAGAGAAGAAAATGGAAAAGTTTTATCTAGAGATGAACTTATGAAAAAGAAGGTACTAACTCCTAAGGCATATGAACAATCTATAGGTTTTATGAGAATTATTGATGGTACTAATCCAATGGATGTTACTTCTATTCATCCAGAAAGTTATGGTACTGCTAGTAAACTTCTTGATATGTATGGCTTTGGTATTAATGATCTTGGTAGTAAGAAACTCAATGATGTACTTGGTTCAATTAATATTAAAGAAGTTAGTGAAAAACTAGGCACTGATATTTATACTTTAGAAGATATTATTAAATGTTTTTCTAAACCTAATAGAGATTTTAGAGATGACTTTGACAAGCCTCTATTAAAAAGTGACATTCTTAAAATAGAAGATTTAAAAGTAGGTATGGAATTATCTGGTACTGTTAGAAATGTTGTGGATTTTGGAGCATTTATTGATATTGGCTTACATGATGATGGACTAGTACATATATCTAAAATGACAGATAAGTATATTAAACATCCTAGTGAAGTTGTATCAGTTGGAGATATTGTTACTTGCTATGTTGATGATATTTCATTAAAAAAGAATAGGGTAAGTCTTAGTTTAATTAATCCTAATTTGATTAAAAATTAATTATTTTTGCTGTTTTTTGTGTAAAAAATGTAATTTTTTTAAGAAATTTGCATAAAATAATTGACAGATAGGCAATTTTATAGTATCATTATTATTGCCTACTGATGCAGGTGTAGTTTAATGGTAGAACTTCAGCCTTCCAAGCTGACTGCGTGAGTTCGATTCTCATCACCTGCTCCAGATTGATAGGAAACTCGGAAATTAACTTCTGAGAGTAATAAATGCTAACTAGAAATAGTTAGTTTTTTTGTTATGTAAAGGAGTTGATTATATGTTAAATATAGAAACAAAAGAATTAAAAATAAGTGATAAATTAAAAAGAAAAATTGAGATGATTGGAAGATTTACTAATACTACTCCAATTATAAATAATGGTTCAATTAAAAATATAACAGGTACAAATGTTGCTTATGTTATGCCACATATTATAGTTATTAAGAATAATAAATACCTAATGTTTGATGAATGTGATAATGTTTATGTAAATACATTTAAAAACAAAATAGTATTTAAAGATTTAGAAGATTATATAAATAGTCATTAAAAATCTTTTTAAATGTTAGACTTCGTAAAATTAACTTTAAAATGTCAAACAAGTGAGAGGTGTCTTTTAAAATATCTATATTTTAGACTACACTTTTCAAGCTTAAAGTGCCAAACATATGAGAAGTATATTTAAATTTTTTAAAATTTTAGACTTAACTTTTCTCATTTAAGATGCCAAACATATGAAAGGAGATATTTAAAAAATATGAATAAAGAAAATAAAATAGCAGGTATTTACATTAGGGTCAGTACAGAGGATCAAGCTCGTGAAGGTTTTAGTTTAGGAGAACAAGAAGAAAGATTAAGAGAGTTTTGTAAGTTTAAACGATATGAAATATTTAAAGTTTATAAAGATGCAGGAATCAGTGCTAAAAGTGATAAACGGCCAGCATATCAAGAAATGCTTGAGGATATAAAAAGCAAGAATATTAATGTAATTGTAGCATTTAAACTTGATAGACTTACTAGAAGTGTTTATGATATTGAAAAATTAATGAAAATAGTTAATGATTTAGAGTGTGATATCGATTGTCTAGCTGATGAATCTAACACTACTACTTCAAATGGCAGAATGGTTATGAGAATTATGACTAGTGTAAGTCAAAATGAAATAGAAAAATGTTCTGAAAGAACTAAAGTCGGATTAGCAGGTGCAATTAAACAAGGACACTTGCCAAGTAGAACTACACTGGGTTATAAAAGAGAAAATAAAAAGTTAGTTCCCAATCCACTTACAAAAGATATTGTAGTGAGAGGTTTTGATTTATATTTAGAAGGTAAAAGTCACCAAAAAATAGCAAACATCTACAATAAAGAAAATGTTTTAGGTAAAACTTGGCGAGATTCTACTATTCAAAAGATATTATCTAATGAAATATATAAAGGTGATTATATTCATGGTAAAAGAACTAAACATCCAACATATTATGAAAATGTAGTTGAACCTATCGTATCAAAAGAACTATGGGAAAATTGCCAAGCGCAAAAGAAGAAAAATCAAAAGAACTATATGAGAACACAAACTTATATCTTCTTACAAAAATTAAGATGTCCTAAATGTGGAAGAATACTTGCTGGTGGTGCTACACATAAAATTAAAGCAGACAAATGGTATTTCTATTATAGATGCAAAGATTGTAAAAATAACATAAAAGAAGAAACAATTGAAAAATCAGTTAAAAAACTTTTATCAGATATATTGGAATACGATAATGTTGTTAATGAATTCTTTTTACCAGTATTAAAATCTAAAATTAATAATCCTAAAGAACAATTAGAAAAAGAATTAAAATCATTAAATAACAAAAAAGAAAGAATTAGAAAAGCATACATTGATGCATTATTTACATTGAAGAATTCAAAAAATAAAAAAAAGATGAATATTTTACATAAATATGCTATAATATATATGTAGATGGGATACTTGTGAAGGATTAACGATGTGTTGGCAATGCCAGTAAGCATATTTTATATGTGAGCATTTATCTCGCCTGGGGTACCCATCATTTTATATAATAGCAAAAAAGACAATCCGCAATTGTCTTTTTCTTGTGTATATTATTATTTTTTTAAAACTTTACTAACTGGTTGAACACTTAGTTCTTCTTGATATTCTAAAACTTTCTCTGAATTAATGTTTTCACATTGAGTTTTAACTTTTTTCAAAAGATTTACTAATTCTAATCTTTTAAGTGCAAGTGGTTCAGTTATTTTTTTAAATACAACTGATTTCTTTTCATTTGATATTTCTTCTCCATTTAAAACAATTGTTGGAGCATTAATATTTATAGAATCGAAAGTATCTATTTGTAGATTAACTTTATCAGTCGCAATTAATGAACTTTTTTTATCAGTATTAATAGTACTTGATTTACATTCTACTTCTTTACCAACAATATTAGAATTAACAACATTTAATTCATTTGTAGCTATAAATGAAACATTAATATTTTTCTTTTGACTACCGATATTAGAGTCTATTACATCAATTCTATTATCTGCACCAAAAGTGATATTTGATTCAGAACTGATTATTCTTATTTTGTCGCTATCCATATTTTTAATTACTAAATCATTAGCGCCAATTGATAAATAAGAGAATGTTGTTATATTTGTATTCTCTAATGTACATTTACCATTAACATGAACACATAAATCTAATCCAAAATTACAATTTTTAATAATAACTTCACAATTGTTATAACCAAAGATATATACTTTATGTTTCTTTAAATCAATGCCATCAATTATATAACAAATTGGTTTATTTAAATTGAATGCTTTTGCAACCTTTTTATGGTTTTCTCCTATACCAAAGCATGCAACAGTATAATTATAATCTTTCTTTTTTATTTTACTTCTTTTAACATAACAAGTTATTTTTTCATTATCTTCAACAACTTTTCCTAAATGACCTGTAAGATATTTCTTAGCATAAGGTCTTGTTGCATTATAAAGAATTTTCTTAAATAATTTATTCATAAATATAATCCCCCTTTGAGTTGTTTATTATTATAGCATAAAAGTTGATTTTTTGCAAATTTCTTTGAGTTTATAGTTAAAAAATGCCAAAATTATTGAATTTTCTTAAATTTATGATATTATATTTATAGAGTTTAGTTATTTATTAACTGATTACTTAGGTTTCGGATATACTATTTGTCCGTACCAAGAGATAATTAAACTCAAGCATTATAGCTTGAGTTTTTTAAATAGTTTTTTTATTTTGGATTCTTTCTTGATACTGTTAGGTAACATTTACTGAATACTGGTTAGATTTTTGCACTCAAGAAACTATCATAGAAATAAAGAATGGTATGGAAAAGCACGTTAGTAAATCTGATGTATTTAAAAAAGAGTCTTTAATTACATTATAAAATAAAATGAGAACTTTATGTATTGAGTAATTTAATCAAGGATATAATTTGGATTCTATTCCAAAGAAAAAATAAAAAGAAAGAACTGTTGGTATTCATGTTTCTGATATGGATAACTATATTATACTTAAAAATAACAAATTAATATTTAATTTTGTGTTTTTTTAATTGCCTAATGTATTCTTTTTTCTCGTGACTTCTTGTAAATTTTTTTATTACTATTTGCATATGTAATATTACAATCATCAACATTATTAATTAAATTGTAATATGCTAATTTATTCATAGCGCCATTTATTATATTTTTGTTTATTAAATATTCTAATTCTTTTTCTGAAAATAATCCATAATCAATTAGTTCAGTGCCAGTAATATTTTTTTCATTTGTTTTAATACAATTATTAGCAATTACTATGTATGTCTTTGAATTATCAGTACCTGGAGATGTATAAGCTTCATCTACTAAAAATAAATCATCACTAATATAGCCTGTTTCTTCTTTCAATTCTCTTTTTGCTGCTTCAATTGGATCTTCATTATTTTCTATATATCCAGATGGAAATTCAGCAATTAATTTATCGTTGATTCTATTTTGAATAGTAATTATATATTCCTTATCTTGAGTTATTGCAATTACTATAACAGAATCTTTTCCAGCATTTTTAATAATTTTTTCTTTTGATACTATATTTTCATTTGGCAACCTATATGTTTCTCTTAAAATTTGAAGAAAGTTACCACTATATAATACTTCTTTTTGAATAAATTTACCTTTAACTTTTTTATATAATTCATTAATTCTATCTAATAAAATTTTTTCTTTATATTCAGGATGTGTATTAAGTAAAGAACTGATTATATCATACTTTCCCCAGCAGTGCATTGGAAATACAATTTGTGGATTAGTATGTTCCATAAATATCTCTAAACCTTCATATGCTGTTTCTTCAAGTCTGGGATCCAAAGGAACAAAGGCAACATCAATCTTTAAGTTATCCATTTTTTGAATTTCGCGGATATA
>OLQA01003481.1_pt1 | contig 11143 bp, 8 predicted proteins | sample 1673151 | NCBI WGS metagenome assembly OLQA01 (sample SAMEA3136760, study PRJEB25190) | human gut metagenome | biome: human gut; feature: human-associated habitat; material: faeces | place: Austria | collected 2013 | reverse complement strand
TACGGGAAACTGGATGCGACAGATGAGGAAGTTATCGCAGCAGCAAAACTTGCACATTGTGATGAATTTGCTGAAAAATTATTAGACGGCTGGAACACAATGATTGGTGAGAACGGCTGTGAGCTTTCAGGTGGTGAAAGACAGAGAATATCCATAGCAAGAGCGTTCTTAAAAGATGCACCAATCATACTTCTTGATGAAGCAACAGCTTCCTTAGATGTAGATAACGAAACAATGATACAGGAATCATTATCAAGACTTATAAAGAATAAGACAGTAATGATAATAGCCCACAGAATGAGAACAGTAGCAGACGCCGACAAAATAGTAGTATTAAAAGATGGTAAAGTAGCAGAAAGCGGGAAACCATCAGAACTTATGAAAAAAGCCGGAATATACGCAGGTATGGTAAACACACAGATTATAGCTGCTAACTGGAGTCTGTAATTATACATTTATTAGATAACTTACACATAATATATGCATGTTGACAGATTGTCACGAAATATAATGTATGTTATAATAACTGACATTAATATAAAAGGAGATTTCTGAAAAAGAAATAAGGTCAGATTATGTTGACATACTCGTTTGAAAACATTGGAAAAGAATCAATATATGAATATTTATACAAATGCATCAAAAACGACATAATACTGGAAAATCTTGACGTTCATGAAAAACTTCCTTCCAAACGAAGTTTCGCAAAAATTTTATAAGAAATTATCTTTTTATTCTTGTACAGTTTCTAATTTTGAGCAGTATACACTGGCTCGTTTTATGGAAAGTGGAAGTTTTGAAAATCATATCAACCGGCTGCGTAATTATTATCAGAATAAACGAGATGCCATTTTAGAAATTTTTAAGACTGCACCCCTCGATCAGTATATTACGATCAAAGAGGAAGATTCCGGAGTTCATTTTATGATGAAATTAAAGACGGACAGAACAGAAATAGACATTTTATCCGATGCTAAATCAAAAGGGATCAAACTTGCGCCATTATCAAAATATTTTGTTGGCCAGACATCCAATATGAGCTTTCAAAATGTCTATGTTATGAATTATTCTTCGATTGATCTTGAGCAACTGCCTTTGATCTTTGATGCGTTGTGTCATATCTTAATAAAATAAGAAAAGTCATTGAATGCTCTTATTTTGTGAAAAATAATTTGCATTCAATGACTTTATAACCACTGTGTCACACAACTATGTTTCTTTGTCTTCTTATCATAACTGATTCCAACACCTAAGATTTTATGATCTGTTTTTATTTCACCTATTGTTCCTTGAAATTTTAATTTATAATCTTTGTCCACAATCTGCTTTAATGCTTCTCTTGGACTATGATCTACTTTTAATTCTAATATAATTCCTGGATCCTTCTTATTCTCTGGATAAAAAATATAATCAACAAATCCCTTGTCTGCTTTGTCTTCTCTTTCTACACGATATTTGTCCCTTGCTGAAAGATAAACAAGATTTATAATTGCTGATAATTCCGTTTCATTATTATATGATAGAATTGGTGTTTCTGTATTATGTGCGTATTCTAAGATTTCTTCCATTACCTGAGTATCTTCTGCTAAAGTTGCTTGTAACATTCTTTCTGACTCTTTTGCCAAACGATAAACATATCCTAGAGATTCTTCTTTTTGAATCATATCATCAAATTTATTCATCAATTCTTTATTTGGTATTCTTACTTTACCATCTTCATAACTCAAAAATCCATATACTACCATAGCTGAAAATATCTCACTTTTTGTTTCAAGTCTCATAGCTGCTGCAGCATATTCCTGAATTTTTACCTGCACTGACTCTCCTGATATCATTAGAGCCAGATCATTTTGTACATCATCAATATTCTTTCTGATATAATAAAAAATTTCATCGTATGGTCCTGAACTTGTCCAATAATTTCCTATATTGTTATTCGTAAGAGCAAGAACAACGGATCTGGGATTATAGATTCTCTCTCCAGATTTTGTTGTATATCCATCATACCAAATTCTTAAATCTTGTCTTGAAATTTGAGCATTCTCATTATTATGTTCATACCTTTCAAAAAGTTCATCTACCTCCTCATCTGTAAATCCAAAATATTCACTATATTTTGTTTCTGATGCCATATTATATTCCCAGAACATATTTAATTCAGAGCCACTTGAATACTTAGCAATTGGTAAAATTCCTGTCATATATGTCATGATTACATACGGACGATCTTTTAATAGATTACTCAAAAATAGAATATATTGCTTTTTATCTTCCTCTTTAATAAAATCCTTATGAAAAATAAAATCCCACTCGTCAAACACGAATATAAATCTCTGTTCATCATATTCTTCAAAAATTGTTTCTAATACATCTGCTGCTGAATCTCCTTCATAAATTTCAATATCTGGATATGCTTTTTTTAAATCTCTGATCAAATTTTCTTCTATACGATCAATATATTCTCGATATGAATGACATTCTCTTGGCATTTTGCTAAAGTCAATGAATATAACATCATATTGATTTTTATACTTTATATATTCTTTATTTTGAGATATATTCAATGATTCAAACAGCCCATTTTCACTTTTTCTTTTCCCTAAAAAAGAGGCAATCATGTTTGCAATCATTGTTTTTCCAAAACGTCTTGGTCTTGTAATACAAATATGTGTATTTCCAACTTCTAAAAATGGAAATAACTCTGATAACAACTTTGTTTTATCTACAAAATATGGCTTCATCGTTTCATTTTTGTATAATACATATGAAGTTGAACTGTTTAAGTATCTTCCCATATCAAGACCTCTTCTTTCTTATTCCATGATTCTATACAAAGTTGTATTTTTTTAATTCAATTATACCAAAAGATATGGTTAAAGTACAGCATAACAAACTGAATTGATGCATTGACTGCTCTTTGAAATAATCTTTACTTCCTATTTTTTCAATTACACTTCATTTTTAATACAAACATCCAATTTCTGATAAGGTATCTCTATTCCTTCCTCATCAAATCGAAGTTTAATCTCTTCATTCAACGCCCATTTTGTTGCTACATAATCCGATGTTGGAACCCAGCACCTGATCCCCATCATCACAGAGCTGTCTGCTAAACTGCTGACAAAGATTTTAACTCCATCCTGATCAAGAATTCTTTTTTCATTTTTTGCAATATCTGTAAGAATTCTTTTTACCTCTTTAATATCTGCATCATAAGAGATTCCTACTTCAATATCGATCAGTCTTCGATCCTGTTTCGTATTATTGATCAGATTGGAATTGCTTAATGTACCATTTGGAATAACGATCACTCGGTTATCAACAGTCTTAAGCTTTGTGTAGAAAATGTCCATCGCTGCAACTTCTCCTTCGCAGTTGGTTCCTGTTAATACGATATAATCTCCCACCTGAAATGGTTTCAGAATTAATAATAAAACTCCGCCAGCTACGTTAGAAAGTGTTCCTTGTAATGCTAAACCTACTGCTACACCGGCAGATCCTAATAATGCGATAAAGGAACTTACTTCTACTCCCATATGTGCCACTGCCATAAAAATTACAATACATCGCAATCCAATCCTTATGAAGGAACAGGAAAATGAGATCACTCCATAATCGATCTCTGCCTTCTCAAGGGTTGTTTTTAAAAGAGTAATCAGGATTTTGATCAGTTTAAATCCGATGACAATGATCAAAAATGATACAATAACTTTCCCTATGATACTCATTGCAATTTCCAGATATTTTTCAAAAAACTGATTCCAGTCAATCTTACTTAAGTCCACTGCTGCGAACATTGATTGTATCTGTGCTAACATACTATCTCCTTTTTTATCTTATATTTTTTCATGTACTTAGCAACGTGCGCCATAAGACGCATAACATGAAAGAAACACGTATTTCTACGTGTTTCTTATCATAGCAAGTTTATCTATTAATTACAATGCTTATTTCTTTGTAATATATCCTTTTGCTTTTAATGTCTCTGCACATAATACAGCTCCACCTGCTGCACCACGAACTGTGTTATGAGAAAGTCCTACGAATTTGTAATCGTATACTGTGTCTTCTCTTAAACGTCCAACAGAGATTCCCATTCCGTTTTCGTAATCTACGTCTGCTTTTACCTGTGGGCGGTTATCTTCTTCTAAGTACTGGATCATCTGTTTTGGAGCACTTGGAAGTTCTAATTCCTGTGGAAGTCCACTGAAGTTTACTAATTTTTCGATCAGCTGTTCTTTTGTTGGTTTCTTTTTGAATTTAACGAAAACTGCTGCTGTATGTCCGTTTAATACTGGTACACGGATACACTGCGTTGTGATCACTGGTGTTTCAGCTTTCACGATCACACCGTCTTCAATGTGTCCCCATAAACGAAGAGGTTCCTGTTCACTCTTCTCTTCTTCTCCACCGATGTATGGGATGATGTTTTCTACCATTTCAGGCCAGTCTTTGAAAGTTTTTCCTGCTCCGGAAATTGCCTGATATGTTGTAGCTACGACTTCATATGGTTCGAATTCTTTCCATGCTGTTAAAACTGGTGCATAACTCTGGATAGAGCAATTTGGTTTTACCGCTACGAAACCTTTTGTTGTTCCTAAACGTTTCTTCTGGCTTTCGATAACTTCGAAATGTTCTGGGTTGATCTCAGGTACTACCATTGGTACGTCTGGTGTCCAGCGGTGAGCACTGTTGTTAGATACAACTGGTGTTTCTGTTTTTGCGTAGTCTTCCTCGATCTTTTTGATCTCATCTTTAGACATATCAACTGCACTGAATACAAAATCAACCTGAGAAGCAACTTCTTCTACTTCGTTTACATTCTTTACGATCATAGATTTTACTGCTTCTGGCATTGGTGTATCCATTTTCCAGCGTCCACCTACTGCTTCTTCATATGTCTTTCCTGCAGAACGTGGGCTTGCAGCTAATGTTGTAACTTCAAACCATGGATGGTTCTCTAATAATGAAATAAAACGTTGTCCAACCATTCCCGTTGCACCTAAAATACCAACTCTTAATTTTTCACTCATGCTTCTTCTCTCCTATAGTACACGAACTCGAACGACTCCGTCGATCTGTTCCATTTTCTTAACTGTTTCTTCTGTTGGTGCTTTCTTTTCCATATCAAACATAGAATAAGCCCATTCACCTTTGGATTTATTTAACATATTGGCAATGTTATGTCCATCTGCTGCAAGGATCGCTGTTAACTGTCCGATCATATTTGGAAGGTTTTTGTGATGCACTGTGATACGTGCTGCACAATTTGCTTCTCCAAGATCACAGTTTGGATAGTTGACTGAATTTACGATATTACCATTCTCTAAGTAATTCATTAACTGGTCAACTGCCATCTCTGCACAGTTTTCTTCAGATTCTTCTGTAGAAGCTCCTAAATGTGGAATTGTGATCACTTTATCAACTCCAGCAATCTCTGCACTTGGGAAGTCTGTAACGTAATGTTTTACTTTTCCAGATTCTAATCCTTCGATCACTGCCTGATTCTCAACCAATTCTCCTCTGGCAAAGTTTAAGATCGTCACTCCGTCTTTCATCTTATCGATGGCTTCTTTGTTGATCATTTCTTTTGTGGAATCCATATATGGAACATGGATCGTGATGTAATCACATGTCTCAAATAATTCATCGATAGATGCGATATGTTTTACCATTCTTGATAAGCTCCATGCGGAACGTACAGATACATATGGATCGTATCCGTAAACTTTCATTCCAAGACGGTTACAGATATTTGCTACTAAAACTCCGATAGCTCCAAGTCCGATGACTCCAATGCTCTTTCCTTTTAATTCGTTTCCTGCATACTGTTTCTTCTGTTTCTCAACTAATTTTGCAAGATTTTCTTCGGAAGCATTTTCTTTAACCCAGTTATATCCACCAATGATATCGCGGGATGCAAGTAAAAGTCCGGCAACAACTAATTCTTTCACTCCATTTGCATTAGCTCCTGGTGTATTGAATGCTACGATACCTTTCTTGGCATATTCATCTAATGGAATATTGTTAACTCCAGCTCCAGCTCTTGCAACTGCAAGAAGGCTTTCTGGAACTTCAAGTTCATGCATGGATGCACTTCTTACTAAGACTGCATCTGCTGCATCTAAATCATCAATGACTTTAAAATCTTCTGTAAATAAATCAAGCCCTTTGTCTGCGATCGGGTTTAAGCATTTTACTGTATACATGGCTCCTCCTTATTTGTTCTCTTCTTCAAATTTCTTCATGAATGCAACTAATTTTTCAACACCTTCTTTTGGCATTGCGTTATAAATACTTGCACGCATTCCACCAACGGTACGATGTCCTTTTAAGTTTTCAAATCCAGCTTCTTTTGCTTCGGCTACGAATTTGGCATCCAGATCTTTGTCTCCTGTTACAAATGGAACATTCATTAAAGAACGATCTTTTTTGACTACTGTTCCTTTAAACATTTCACTCTGATCTAAGAAATCATATAAGATCTTTGCTTTTTCTTCGTTACGTTTCTTCATTGCTTCTAGTCCACCCTGGTCTTTTAACCATTTGAAGACTTTACCACAAATATAGATTCCATAGCATGGAGGTGTGTTATACAGTGAATCTGCATCTGCCTGTGTTTTCCATTTTAACATGGTTGGTGTTCCTTCTAACACATCATCTGTAATCAGGTCTTCACGTACGATACAAACTACAACTCCAGCTGGTCCAACATTTTTCTGTACTCCAAAATAAATAACTCCAAAGTCTTCTACATTCACAGGCTCAGATAGAATGCAGGAAGACATATCTGCAACAAGGATCTTTCCTTTTGTGTTTGGAATCTGCTGATATTTTGTTCCATAGATTGTATTGTTATAGCATACATATACATAATCTGCATCTTCTGATACTGGAAGATCAGAGCAATCTGGAATATATGTATATGTTTTATCTTCAGATGAAGCTAAGATATTTGCTTTTCCATATCTTGCTGCTTCCTGATATGCTTTCTTTGCCCACTGTCCTGTGATGATAAAATCTGCGACTTTGTTCTTCATCAGGTTCATAGGGATGGCTGAAAACTGCTGGGAAGCTCCACCCTGAAGGAATAATACTTTATAATTATCTGGGATGTTCATTAACTCTCTTAAGTCTGCTTCTGCAGTTTTGATGATGTCATCAAACATCTTGGATCTGTGGCTCATCTCCATAACGGACATTCCACATCCTCTGTAATCAAGCATTTCCTCTGCTGCTTCTTTTAACACTTCTTCCGGAAGTACTGCCGGTCCAGCTGAAAAGTTGTATACTCTTGCCATTTCTTTTCTCTCCTTTATATGAAAATAAATTAAAAGTTATCTTGCCTGCGCCTCAAGATCCGCTTTATCAAATGCATCTTCAATGGAGCCGCCTGGATTAACCATTGGCCATACTTTGTCATCTAAATCGATATGACAATCAAGAACCATAGGTTTTCCTAACGTTAAAGCTTCTTTAAATGCATCTTTGAATTCATCGATATCCGTGATCTTCTTTGCATCAACTCCAAGACCTTCAGAAACTTTTACAAAGTCCACTTTGTCCTGAAGTGTTGTATACGAATATCTTTCTTCATAAAACAGATCCTGCCACTGTCTTACCATTCCTAATACGCTGTTATTGATGATTACTTCTATAACAGGAATGTTGTATCGCGAGGCGGTCGCAAGCTCGTTTAAATTCATACGGAAACATCCATCTCCTGCAATGTTTACTACAATCTTGTCTGGATTACCAACTTTGGCTCCAAGACTGGCTCCAAGACCGTATCCCATTGTTCCAAGACCTCCAGATGTCAATAATTTACGTGGTTTATCATATTTATAAAACTGAGCGGCCCACATCTGATGCTGTCCAACTTCTGTTGTAATGACTGCCTCACCTTTTGTAATATCATAAATCGCTTCCATGATCTCAGGGCATGTTAAACATCCCTTGTCATATGTTAATGGATATTTTTCTTTATATTCTTTGACTGTATTCATCCATTCTTTATGTTCCTGTGCTTCTAAGCGGCGATTGATCACAGTCAGAACTGCTTTTACATCTCCGATGATTGAAGCAGATACACAAATATTCTTATTGATCTCAACTGGATCAATATCGATCTGTAAAATCTTAGCATTCTTTGCAAATGTCTTTGGATTTCCTAATACACGATCACTAAATCTTGTTCCGATCGCGATCAGTAAGTCACAATGAGAAACTCCAAGATTTGATGCCTTGGTTCCATGCATACCAAGCATTCCACTGTAACGCTCATCTGTACCATTAAATGCTCCTTTTCCCATCAAGGTATCACATACTGGGGCATCAACTTTATCTACAAACTCTTTTAATTCATCTGCTGCATCAGAGATAACTGCTCCTCCACCTACTAAGATGTATGGACGTTTTGATTCTTTGATCATCTTGATCGCATTCTGAATATCTGCTTCTTTGATTCTCTCACTGAAACGGATGATCTTCTCTGGTTTTTCTGCTTCATAAGATGTCACGGCTGCCGTCACATCTTTTGGAATATCAATTAAAACCGGTCCTGGTCTTCCTGTTTTTGCAATCTTGAATGCTCTTCGAATTGTATTTGCCAGTTCTTCTACATTCTTTACAATAAAGTTATGCTTTGTGATTGGAATTGTAACTCCAGAAATGTCAACTTCCTGAAAACTATCCTTTCCAAGAAGACTCACTCCTACGTTACATGTGAGCGCAACAACTGGAACAGAGTCCATATTCGCTGTTGCAAGTCCTGTGACAATATTTGTTGCTCCAGGTCCGCTTGTTGCAAAGCACACTCCAACTTTTCCTGTAGATCTTGCATATCCATCTGCTGCATGAGAAGCTCCCTGCTCATGAGAAGTCAGGATATGTGTAAAATACTTTTTCTGTTTGTATAATTCATCGTAAATGTTTAAGATAGCTCCACCTGGATACCCAAAAATGGTATCCACGCCTTGCTCTTTCAAACATTCTAAAACAATCTGAGCACCTGTCAATTGTTTCATCATTTGATCCTCTTTTCTTACTTCATTACTCTTTGATTTCTAAAACTGCTCCGCGGTTTCCAGATGTAACTAAAGATGCATATCTTGCAAGATAACCTGTTGTAACCTTAGGTGATCTAGGTTTCCAGTTTTCTTTTCTCTTTGCTAATTCTTCATCGGAAACTTTTACATTTAATGTATTTGCATCGATATCGATTGCGATGATATCTCCTTCTTCTACTAATGCGATTGGTCCACCAACGGCTGCCTCTGGAGAAACATGTCCGATACAAGCTCCTCTGGAAGCTCCGGAGAATCTTCCGTCTGTGATCAAGGCTACACTTGATCCAAGTCCCATACCCATGATCGCTGATGTAGGATTTAACATTTCTCTCATACCAGGGCCACCTTTTGGTCCTTCGTAACGAATAACGACAACATCGCCTGGTTTGATATCTCCACCTTTGATCGCTTTGATCGCATCTTCTTCGCAGTCAAAGACTCTTGCTGGTCCTTCCATCTTAAGCATCTCAGGAGCAACTGCTGAACGTTTTACAACTCCTGAATCTGGTGCTAAGTTTCCTTTTAATACGGCGATTCCACCAGTCTGGCTGTATGGATTGTCGATCGGACGGATAACTTCTGGGTTCTTGTTTACGCATCCTTCAATGTTCTCTGCCACTGTCTTACCTGTTGCTGTGATAAGATCTGTATGGAGAAGATTCTTCTTATTTAACTCATTCATAACGGCATAAACACCACCAGCTTCATTTAACTCTTCAATGTATGTATGTCCTGCTGGTGCAAGATGACATAAGTTTGGAGTTCTCTTACTGATCTCATTTGCCATTTCAAGATTTAATTCAACACCTGCTTCATGAGCGATCGCTGGTAAATGAAGCATACTATTTGTACTACATCCTAATGCCATATCAACAGTTAAGGCATTTTCAAATGCTTCCTCTGTTAAGATATCTCTTGGGCGGATATTCTTCTCTAATAATTCCATAACCTTCATTCCTGCATGTTTTGCAAGACGGATTCTTTCAGAATATACGGCTGGAATTGTTCCATTTCCTTGTAATCCCATACCAAGTACTTCTGTTAAACAGTTCATGGAGTTTGCTGTATACATACCGGAACAGGATCCACATGTAGGACATGTTTTATTTTCATATTCATCTAATTCTTCTTTTGTGATCTTACCTGCTGCATAAGATCCTACTGCTTCAAACATACTTGATAGACTTGTTTTGCATCCTTTTACACGTCCCGCAAGCATTGGTCCGCCACTGACGAACACTGTAGGTACATTAACACGTGCAGCTGCCATTAAAAGTCCTGGTACATTTTTGTCACAGTTTGGAACCATAACTAAAGCGTCAAACTGATGTGCTAATGCCATACATTCTGTAGAATCAGCGATCAGATCACGTGTTACTAAGGAATATTTCATTCCAACATGTCCCATTGCAATACCATCACATACAGCAATTGCTGGGAATACAACTGGTGTTCCACCAGCCATAGCAACTCCGAGTTTAACCGCTTCTACGATCTTATCAATATTCATATGCCCTGGTACGATCTCGTTATACGAACTTACGATTCCGACCAATGGCTTTCTCATTTCTTCTTTTGTGAAACCTAATGCGTTAAATAACGATCTCTGAGGAGCATATGCTTCTCCCTCTGTAAATTTATTACTCATAAAACTAACCTCCTAGTATAATATACCTTCTTCTATCTATGATAATTATTTAATCTTGTCGATGATCAGCTGTCCCATCTCTTTACATCCGACTTTCTTCATTCCATCAGACATGATATCAACAGTTCTGTATCCATCTGCTAAAACTGCTTTGACTGCTGCTTCAATTTCATCTGCTTCTTTATCAAGATCAAAAGAATAACGAAGCATCATAGCTGCAGAAAGGATCGTTGCGATTGGGTTTGCGATATCCTGTCCTGCGATGTCTGGAGCTGATCCGTGGCTTGGTTCATATAATCCAAACTTACCTTCTGCAAGGCTTGCAGATGATAACATTCCGATAGATCCTGTGATCATACTTGCTTCATCGGATAAAATATCTCCAAACATGTTCTCTGTTAAGATCACATCGAACTGACGAGGGTTA
>OLQA01003473.1_pt1 | contig 11183 bp, 8 predicted proteins | sample 1673151 | NCBI WGS metagenome assembly OLQA01 (sample SAMEA3136760, study PRJEB25190) | human gut metagenome | biome: human gut; feature: human-associated habitat; material: faeces | place: Austria | collected 2013 | reverse complement strand
ATGGCGGCGAACTGTTCGTCCTCCAATGCTTCCGGTGGAATCTCATACTTTGGATACTCACTTCCATAATACCTGCCGACATAGGAAGAGCTGCCGAAGAGGTCAGGCCGGTTGCCCAGCGTGCCCATGTACATGGCATAGAGGGAAAGCTGCTCCTGCGACATGATGTAGACCGGAACATGACTGAGGTTGAAGTTTTCCAGCTTTACGGTGCAGATGTAATAGGTGTACGGTACCTCTACCTCGTATTCGTATTCCTCCGTGACCCAATCCTCCAACTCGTAGTCATAATAGGTGTAGCTGCCGGTTCTGGTCTCCGTGCGGTATCTGGTTTCCGTCTCCACGGTCTCCGTAAGGATATACTGCTTTTCAAAGAGCATATCGAGGATACCGCCGACCTCCGAGATTGTCCATTCTCTGCCCATCAGCGCGGTGATCGCGGAAATCAGAACATAGGGATCGTGTTCGATGTCGTCCAGCTCATAATGGTATTCATCATAATCGTGCTCGGCTTCGTAGTTGTCCAGCCTCGCCTGTAATTCTGCCTCCATAGCGCAATATTGCGCCTCAGCCGCCAGCATGTCCTCGTCCAGAGACGGATAGGTGGAAGCGGCAATGGAAGAGCTTGCGCCCTGGAACATCAGGGAACAGGAGGAAAACAGGTTGGTGAACAACAGGAAAACCGCTGCAATCAGGCCGACAATAAGGAATCCTTTCTTGTGCTTGGCAACAAACTCTCCGACTTTCTTTCCGGCCTCTGCACTTTTCTCTGCCGCTTTCTTCGTAACCTCCGATGCCTTGACTGTATTCACTGTGCCGCGTCCATACTTTGCAGCGGCATACTCCCGCTTGATTGCACGTTTTTGCTGCCAACGGGAATACGGATTGGAGGAAAAGCCCTCGTTTTGCTGGGCAAACTCCTGATTCAGCGCCTTAACGTTGGCCTTGTCCGCTTTTTTCTCTGCCCGGTGTGCCTTACGGTAGGGCTTGAGTTCATGGGCGCGGTGGATGTTACGCCCCACTTGATATGCGCTCTCGGCATCTTCCGTCAGCGTATTGGCGGCATCCACACCGGCGTTGTCGCCGTCATTGCTCTGCCGCACTTCTCGGTGAACACCGTGCAGCACGGCGTCGCCGGAAACCTTCGCCGCGTGGCTGAGCTTGGAGGGCGGCTTCTTTTCCTCAAAAGAAAGGCGTGTCGTGATCTTCCCATCGGAATCCACAACACGCTGTTTTACCTCTTTCTTTGGAATCTTTGCCTCAGCCTTTTCCAGCTTTTTGATCTTCTTGTCTGCTTTTTGAATGGCAGGCGCAAGCTCCGGGGAAGCACGCTCTTCCTCGGTGAATTGCAGCCTTGGTGCGCGTTTTGCCATAAAACATCACCTCACTCTCATGGAAATTGGATTCTTTTATGCGATCTCACCCAGCATGGAAAGAAACAGCGCCTTGCCCTTGGGCGTCACCAGCGTGTACACCCCCTGATGCCCGTTGACGGCGATGTAGTCTTTTACGAAGAATAAGCCGTCGTCCGCTGCCTTGGCGTAGGGCATGAGACTGCCGGAAGGGGCGCGGTACAAGTAGCGCTTGCGGATAAGGAAAGCGGTAAACATCTTTTCCGGCACCTTCAACTCTTTTGCTGTGGCGCGGATATTGGTGCAGCTTTCCGGGTGGATGAACGCATCGTAGTAATCCGCCTTGGGCTTGGCGCGGTCAAGCTCCTGCCGCAGCCGCTCGTTTTTCTGCTGTTCTTCCAGCATCCGGCGTGCAAACTCATAGATCAGATTGGGATTCTCCAGCACCTGCTCCAACAGGGATTTCGTCATATACCCGCCGTACTTGCGGATCGCCGGAATGACCTCGTGGGTGATCCAGCGCTTGAACGCCTTTGCCTCAGGCTTGCGGGAACCGAGAATCAAGGTATAGAGGCCGGGTTCGTTCACAGCGTTTACCGGAAGCCCGTTGCTGGCACCCTCGATTGAAACGAGGGTGCGCTCGTCTGCATCCAGACGATGCATAGCATCGGTGGGATTCCCAATCTCCAACGCCCGGCACACATCGACTGCCACAAACCACGGTTCACCGTCGATGGTCAGCGTTCGGATTTTGCCAAAGGCCGCGTTTTCAAAGGTCATCAGTTTATTATCCATGTTTCGTCTGTCCTCCTTGCTGCGGTCAGGAAGATACTTCCTGCGGCTTTGTCGTGAGCACCCGATACAGCTCCGTGCCCTTGGGGAAGCGGTCTACAAAGGGCAGGATGATATTCCCGTAAAACAAAAGACCCTCGCCTTCACCGGAATGGGTGACATACGAGAGCTGGTGCGGGGAGATATTGAGCTGCTTTGCAAGAATCTGCCGGTCTCCGCTGGCCTGGTTCAACATATAAATGTAGTCCGAATTTTCAAAGATGTTCTCCACCTCACGGGAGGAAAGCAGGTCTTTGACGTTTTGGGTGATACCGGTCGGCATCCCGCCCCATTTCCTGAATCTCTTCCAAATTTCGATGGTATAGCTTGCCGTCTGCTCTTCTTTGAGCAAAAGGTGCATCTCATCGATGTAGTAGCGTGTGGATTTGTGCGCCTCGCGGTTGACCGTCACCCTGTTCCATACCTGATCCTGGACGATCAACATGCCGATTTTCTTGAGCTGCTTGCCCAACTCCTTGATGTCATACGCCACCACACGGCTGTGAACATCTACGTTGGTCTGGTGGTTAAAAACATTGAGTGAGCCGGTGACGTAGATTTCCAGCGCCGTTGCGATGTACTGCGCTTCCTTCTCATCCTGCTTCCGCAGCTCCTCATAGAGATCGCCGAGGATGGGCATATTCTCCGGGCGCGGGTCATTGAGATAGTTCCGATAGACCAGCCGCACACAGCGGTCGATGATTGTCTTTTCTACCGGCATAAGGCCGTCCTTGCCGCCCACAATTAGCTCACACAAGCTGAGAATGAAATCGGATTTCAGCGACAGTGGATTTTCATCGTCCGAATAGTTGAGGTTCAAGTCCATGGGGTTGATATAGTCCGTGGAGGTGGGCGAGATTTTAATGACCTGCCCGTGCAGGTGCTCCACCAGCGGGCCATATTCCGCTTCCGGGTCGCAGATGATGATATCGTCGTCCGTCACCAAAAAGACGTTTGCGATCTCGCGCTTGGCAGAAAAGCTCTTGCCGGAACCGGGCGTGCCCAAAATCAGACCGTTTGGATTCTTCAGGAGTTTCCTGTCTACCATGATGAGGTTATTGCTCAGGGCATTGATGCCGCAGTACAGCGCCTCTTTGCCAGTCTGAAACAATTCCTGGGTGGTAAACGGAACAAAAATGGCAACACTGGAGGTTGTAAGCCCGCGCTGGATGGTGATCTCATTCAGCCCCAGCGGGAGGCTGCTCATCAGCCCTTCTTCCTGCCGGAAGTCCAATGTCGTCAACTGGCAGTTGTATTTCTGCGCAATGGAATTGGCCTGAAACACATTGTTTTTGAGCTGCTGCATGGAACCTGCGGTGTTCAGAATGATGAAGGTCAGAAGAAACATACGCTCGTTCCGGCTCTGAAGCTCCTGCAAGAGCTTTTTCGCCTCATTGCCGTAGGTGGCAAGGTCGGACGGTATGATATCCATATCATACCCGGCGCGGATAGCTTTTTTCTGTTCTTCAATCTTCATTTTATCAAGGTCGGTAATTTTGCGTTTGATGGTCTTGATGGCCTTGACCTGATCCACGGACTGAATGTGCATGGACACGATCACGGAGCTTTCCATATCGAGAAAGTCTGCCAACATGCGGTCATTCAGTTCTGGAGCGAGTATCTGCAAGAACGATGCGCGGCCGTATTTCTTTCCAACGGCAAAGCTGCTGCCAGTTCTGAACTCGAAAGAGCTGGGCGCGATGAAGTCCTTGACGGAGAGGCCGGAGGGCGCAAGCCAATCCCACGAGAAGCGGAACGGCTCCTGTTCATCCATGTGAAGAACATCGTGCATCAATTTGAGCCGGTCGTGGCCGTTCAGCGGTTCCGCCTGCACACCAAGCCGCTTGAAGTTATTGAGGATGTCGATCTCAATGCGCTCCAGCCGGGGTTTCGCGGTTTTCAGATTGTCCGCCTCTACGCCGAAGGTAATGAACTTGGTTTTGACCAGCCCATTATTGCCGCGTGCAAGCTGCGTTTGCAGCATCTTTGTGTACTCCGCGCGTAACTGGTTGAACGCATCCTCTCTCGGCGGGATAGCGATGGTCTGCGCGTAGCTGTCCTTATTGGCGGCAAGGTTTACGAAGGAAAGCTGGAAATGGATGGAGCTGTCAAAGTAATTGAGGAAGTCGCACCATGCGTCAAAGATGGCCGTCTTGTCCTCGTTCTGGTTGAGCTGGTAATTGATATCTTGAAACTGCACCGTTTTGCTGTAATAGTTATCTGTCACCCGGCAGATACCGTCCGGGAACATCCGCTGAAACGGAATGGAATCCTGCGCCGACTTATGCCGTTTGTCTGTGTTTTTCGCTCTGGCAATGGCAGCTTCAATCTGCTTTCTGTCGGCGCGGCTTAACTTTGTTTTTTCCTGAGACAATGCGGTAAACCTCCTTATCCAGAATATCCTGCCGCTGCAATACGGCATAAAAATTGTCTGTCTCATAAGGCCGCACCTTTGGGCGGATGAAGCAGACCTGAACAATATTTTTGATGATCTTCTCCAGCGGCAGGCCGTTTTTCTCGTACAAGGCGAAAAGAAAGAACGGCAGCATGACCACGATCATGCAGATCGCCGCTGCGCTGTTGGAAAGGCTCTGCCGGAGCAGGAAGAACAGCGGCACGCCCACCGCTGCGCCGCTGCCGAAGCAAACGAGCTGCCGCTTGGTCAAGTTGAAGAGGACTTTGGTCTTTACGGCGTTCAAGTCCTTTGGGACGGGTACATAGGCCACTTGCAATCACCTCCGTCAGTGGCTGTTGAACAGGCTCTTGGCAAGAGAACCGGTCTTAAAAAGTGTGAAGCACAAAAGCACTGTATAGCCCATACAGCTCCAGATGGCCGTGGAAATATTCGTATCCACGATCATGTTCTGTACCAGAACGGCGTAGATGGCAACACAGATGATAATAAGGAAGCCCTGAAAGCCGAGGGCGAACAGGCTCCTGAGATAGTTCTGTCCCATCTGCCCCCATTCCCGGTTCATTGCCGTCGCCATGGGAATCGGGGCGATGGAGGTCACAAGATAGATTTCTATCATGCGCCCGTACACGATGATGAAGATGCAGATGTTCAGCGCGTTCATGGTGAGCTTCACGATGGTGGCTTGCAGCCACAGGCCGAGCAGAGACCAGACCTCCATTTCATTGAGCCGTGCTTCCAAATCCGCAAGACTGTTTGCCAGATCAAGGCTGACATTGCCGACCACAACGCCGGAAGCGTTGTTGACCACGCTCTGCGCCACATCGAACACACCCATGACGATATTCCATGTGTTGCTGACAATGAGTACCGCACAGGCCGTTTTGAACACCCATTTGAAGATGAACCAGGTATCGACTTCTCCGTGCATGTTGTTTTTGTCCGTAATGATCTGGATCAGCTCCATAGTCATTACGATGGCGAGGATCACACCGGCGATGGGCAGGATCACGTTGTCTGAAAGGCTGCGGATCATGTTGTAAATGCCGCCGTTCCAGCCCTGCGGCGTTGCGCCGACCTGACCGGCGATCTCTCCGACTCTTGTGTTCACGGTATCAAAGAGGCCGGACAGCGCATCCGTGATGCCGCCGATCAGAATTTCTTTGAGCCAATCGGTGAATTTTTGCCATATTAAGTCCAATCGTTTTTCCCTCCTTCCGTTGGCTCTCCGCATACCGGCGAGAGCCGTATAAGATTACTGCGCTCGTTTTCATTCTCATGTGCACCTGAAAATAAAGCAGAACGCAGAATAGCCGGGGTTCCGGCTATGTATCAGGCGGTCAATGCCGCCTGTAATCAGCTATGTGTGTCGAGCGTCCGGAAAACCTCAACTTCCAGATCAAGGCGCGGAGTCTTTGCATTGCAGCAAGGCAGCGCCCCACCTGCGGGGAGCAGCTTCTCACGCGCGAGATACTCCCGGACAGTCGTGGCAGAGAGTGCGCCGAAGTTTCGGATTTGTGCGGATGAGCACAGAAAGATGAGTACCTCGCGGACGGTCTTCACATCGTTCCGGCTAAGTGGGTTGTAGCACTTGGCGGGCAAATGCAGGGCTTCCAGTCCCTGATAATACAAATGCGTCGGAGAGGTAATGCCGCAGCGTTCACAATAGATTTGTTCCTCCATCTGGAGCTGCTGCCGCAGATATGCGGTTCGTGCTTCAAAGCCGTCTGTGATGTAGTACAGCCATGCGGGATTTTTGTGCAGCCAGCATAGCGCGTCCCGGATGATATTCCGCGTCCGGCTCTCCGAGAGGTTATAGTGCAGGCCAATCGCCTTATAGCCGATGCCCTCGCAGAAATGCTCTCGGAGCACGATCTGTTCACGTTCCGAGAGCGCAGACAGGGCGTATTCCACCCCCTTGCGCTGGTCATGCGTCAGCGCGTCATAGGAGATCATGCGCTGCGTTTCTTCATTGAGATGCAGGGCAGAAAGCAGGTTTTCGGGATAACTGTATCTTCTGGGCATCTGTATATCCTCCTGAAAAAGTAAAAGTTGAACATGCAGAGCAAAGGAGCAGCCCGTCTATATGGGCTGCTCCCTTGCTTCTAAATGGGAGCGAGGGCGGCATCAGCCGCCCATGCAGGACTGCCGGTGTTTAGCCGAAAAGCCCGGTGAGCAGCGGCACCAGCAGAAGGCCAACCAAGGCAACACCGCCGCCAGCCATGAGCTGTTTCATGCCCTGGCTTTTAGCCCCCGGATTATCATTTCCGTAGCCCTCCAGCAGGTTAATGACGCCCCAGATTCCGAGACCTGCGCCAAGTGCGATGACGAGGGTCTGAAGAACATCGACAGCAGAGTTAAAGAAATCCATAAATGTGTATGCCGGAATATGCAGGATATTGGGTTAGAAATGGGTTCTCACAATGCAAGCGCCGGAACGAAAACCGCGGTGCGGCTCCCGATTCCGGCGTCTCCTTTCAAATTTTGATTGTTTTTGTTCGTTCCAGCCTTGCAGTATGAGCCGGTATCTTCTGTCTGTCATGGTGTATGAAACCCCGCATGCTTGCCTCCTTCAAGGCCTTGCGGAGAAGCACATGATAGTGCAAGACTGTATTTCCCGTAAGGCCTTTGGCATATAGCGAATTGTAGTAATCCAGAATATCTGCCGGTTTCAGATCTAAAAGCAAAATATTCCGTTCTTTGAAGTAAGGGGCAATTCTGTTATTAATGCAGTTCTGGTATTCTTCGTAGGTGCCAAATGAAACTTTTCCACGACAACTCTTGACCCAGGTCGTGAGGTAGTGGCTGACGAGAACATCGCTGCTGCGCTTTTGTATTTCGGCGAAATCCGTATATTCCCGTCGAGCGGCAAGGAGCATTGCTTCTGCTTTCTTTTTATTTCCCTCCACCCGAAGGTGGGTTGAAATCCACTTCTGCTTTAACCGGCCCGTCTCATCCCTCACCATAAGAATCAAGTACCAATACCCATTTTTCTTTGTCATGTGCCCTGCGACCATATCAGCGCCTCCCGTTTTTGCTTTCATTTTACATAAAGGAGGCCTGCAATTCTCGTTTGAGCCACAGCAAATCTATTTTCTACAGATTTATGCGAGTGGGCATGAACGGCTTGACTCGAAATCAGTTTGGGATATCTGTGCATGGGTTCGAATTGAAGAATAACCATCTAAATTGAAACGGCCCGGAGAGTTGCCTCTCAGGGCTCATTTTTATATAAGCAATACGCTCCATCACTCAATCATGTCACCAAAAATGATTGATGAACTGAGCGATGTGTGGTATAATACGGTCGAATGAATCTTTTGCATGAGGTGTTTCTATGAGGAATAAGAAACCTCCTTTTGAAATTACAAATACGATGATCCATGAGATTGCGGAAATCGCCGAACTGGTGGGCAAGCTGACTTCCACCAATCAGCTGTCTGCGAACCCAACTTTACGGCGGACAAACCGTATCCGGACGATCCACGGCTCTCTGGCCATTGAACAGAACACTTTGAGTTTAGAACAGGTCACCGCAGTTCTGAACGGCAAGCAGGTTCTGGCTCCGCCCAAAGATATTGCCGAGGTTAAAAATGCCTATGAGATCTATGAGCGATTGGAGGAGCTTGACCCCTACTCTGTGGATGACCTGCTGACCGCTCACGGCATCATGACCCGGGGGCTGGTGGATGAGTCCGGGGTGTTCCGCTCCAAGCCCGTCGGCGTCGTTGACCAGGAAGGGCATGTCCTACATTTTGGCACGCTGCCGCAGTATGTTCCCAATTTAGTCATGGAACTGCTAGATTGGGTCAAGAACAGCGATGTGCATATGCTGATCCGCAGCTGCGTGTTCCATTATGAGTTTGAGTTGATCCACCCCTTTGCCAATGGAAATGGCCGCGTCGGACGCCTGTGGCATACGCTGCTGCTTTCCAAGTGGAATCCTGCCTTTGCTTGGCTGCCGGTGGAGTCTATCATCCATGACCGCCAGCAGGAGTATTACGAGGCCATCAATGCCTCCAACAATGCAGGAGAGTCTACGGTGTTTATCGAGTTCATGCTCTCAGCTATCAAAGCATCGCTCATGGATGCCATTAATACGAGTGATGAAATGAGCGATGGATAAGGCGACGGTTCGCTGGAGGCAGATTGAGAAGTTCCTGGAAACGCATGAGTTTATTATGAACGCAGATGTCCGTGCGCTGTGCGGCGTTTCGGCCGCAACGGCAAATCGGGTTCTTGCAGGATTGACAGCCGAGAGAAAACTCGTGAAATACAGCAGAAATGGACATTGGGCATATAAATTGGTTTATTAGGCTGGAATTAATGGTAGGAACTACTTTTTAGTAGGAGGAGGTTAATATGCGACAAAACAACATTACAAAGTGGAAATATGACTCTTCTTTGAATTGCCTTTTATTTTTTGCACAGCGATTAGACGAACTTCTTTTTCACCATACAACAGACACATATCGCTATCCTTCCTTATCATTACGGGGTTTAGCTGCCGAGTATTGTAGCGTGTATAGTGATGTTAGAGCTGGTACCGTAAATAAAAAGAATTTAGAGCATATTATAGAAGAATTATCTGGTAGACTTGACCATGATGATATTGCCAAGAATATATTAACGGAAGAATTCTCTTCCCGATTTATCAAAAGCCATAAATCGTGGGACATAAAAACGCAATTTGAAAATGTGCAATATATTGGGCGGAAACTAAGTAATAAGACCTACTATAACCATATCGTTGAAAGCCTTAAACATCTAATCAATGAAAATAAACAAAAATGCGAAATTGATGTAAAGGCCTCTGCATTTGTGAGAGAACTTTTAGACTGCGGCTATAACGAAAACTATGTGTTTCAAATGCTTCATGAAGTGTTCTTCCACAAGGAAGTTTCCTCGCTCGAAAGTCTTGATGACTTTTTTTCCCGATTTGATTTTTCTGAAAAAAGTTACGACGTATTCATAGGATATTCTAAAGATATATCCTCACTGTTGCCTTTGTACGAAAAGATGGAGGTTTCAGATTTAAATGTCTCCATTGTTGATCCAACTTCTGTTCCAATTGGAGTCAAGACCAAGCGTCAAAAGACCATTCTCAAGTTTGAGTGCATAAAGAGCTATGATATGTACTCGGCATTTGAAATTGCAGATGCAATTTCTTCATGTGTTGCTAATTCCTATGCATTCTTTAGACATGACCCAAATCAAATGCGTACTTACGGACAAGTTATTGATGCGCAAAATCAAATCACAACTATTTCCCCCAAAAAACTCCTAAAAAATCGTGTTTCTACATTATCTCGTGAATCCTCAACAAAAATGCAGAATCACTCATAAAAGTTCTCTTTAAAAATCTCGAAAATTTATCAAGTTTTTCAGGAATTACAAGAATTCACAATTCAGCAATATTATCCGAAAATACAAGTGATTCACTGCTATCACTCTGTTCTATTCTCGAATCTATAGTTGATAAGGATAATGATACAGATGAGAAACAAATAGATAAAGGAAACGAGGATAAAAAAGATCGTAGCAAGATAGGTAATGTCATTTCTTATACTATTCCATATCTAAAGAGTACCCATATTCAAAAACTTGTTCAAACCTGTATGACGGATATTATTCGATGGGATATAGATTTTTTCAATAACCACATCGCAAATAATGGTTTTGGTTCAAATGATTTAGAACACACATTTGCGTTCTTAGCATTTAAGTTTACACAACCAGATCGCGATTGTCTATTTGCAAGTACAGAAACTTATCCGCTCTTGCGGTATCGTGTTTGTACTTTATCTGATTCACTACAAAATAGCAAAGAAATTAAATCCTTAATAAAAGCACATACTCAACGCGTTACATGGCATTTACATCGAATTTATCGTGCTCGCAATTATATTATCCATGATGCCAACTCAAATAATCGGTTAAATCAAGGACTTGTGATTAATCTACACTCTTATGTAGATACTCTTTTCTCGGAGGTAATTACACATATTTCAATTTCGCCATATAATGATTCGATATATGATGCAATTACAAATCATAAGTTGTCAGTATTGATTATGGATGAAAAGTTAGAAAATCGAAAGAATGAAGAAATCACAGTTGATAATGCTCTACAATATTTGTATTACGACTTTGAACGATAAATTGTTCTCTTTTGGTCTCAAGTTGATATCTAATGTCAGTAGGGCAAGTATCTCAAACATTTGATGAATGGCCGCTTACCTTAATTTTTTGCCACCGCTTACAATAGCGGCGGCGCTACCCTAACATGCCCGATGCCCGGAAAACCCTTGATTTTCAAGGCTTTCCGGGCATCACTTACATTAGTTCCGGCGGGATACATAGCTGCGGCTGATGCCATAGGCAGCAGCCACCTGGCGCTGGGTCTGGGGCGGGTGGCCGTCCAGGCCGTAGCGGCGGCGGATGACATCCGCCTCCCGGGGTGTCAGCCGCTCCGCAACCAACCGTCGGATGAGCTGTTGGTCCTCCCGGCCCTCCAGGTCCTCCTGCATGGTGTCGTCGGCCCCCACCACGTCCTGCAGGTACAGGGCGTTGCCCGCCTTATCCGT
>OLQA01003470.1_pt1 | contig 11198 bp, 8 predicted proteins | sample 1673151 | NCBI WGS metagenome assembly OLQA01 (sample SAMEA3136760, study PRJEB25190) | human gut metagenome | biome: human gut; feature: human-associated habitat; material: faeces | place: Austria | collected 2013 | reverse complement strand
TAAGCGTTCAGCACATGGTAGCCCTCGCGCTCCAGCGTAATGGTAATGGCGCGCACGATCTTGTGGTCGTCATCCACAACCAAAATGGTTTTCTTATTCATATCCGGCATAAAATGCCCTCCTTTTCACTCCATGCTGAAAGTATACAGAACACCTCTTACAAAATCGGGAATAGAATTCTTACAATCAGCTTACAATTCATCTTTTTATCATTGTACAGGATTTTCATGTGCTTCGCAATGCTATCCCGGTTCTTTTTTATGCGGCTGCACATACTCTTTATAAAAAGAAATAGGGGGAACGCAGAATGAAAGTGCACATATTCGGTAAAAAGCAGGTGCTTTATGTTGTTTTGGCAATCATTCTCTTGTGTATCGGTATGGTTTGCGCTTTGCGCGCAGTCAACCGTTTGGGTGCGGCAGAGGCCGCCGCAGGTATTACCGATTGGGGTTTGAGCTTTCAAAACGAGGGCGCACCGCCCGTTGCAAATGCCTCGCAGGAGTTTTTAAGAAATTTCGACGCGCTGTATGTCGGCGACGCGAACAAAAAAGAGATCTACATCACGTTCGATGCCGGCTTTGAAAACGGCAACACGGAGAGAATTCTGGACGCGCTCAAAAAGCACGGCGTAAAGGCAACGTTCTTCCTTGTCGGCAATTATTTTGAGACGCAACCGGAGCTTGTAAAACGTATGGCAGAAGAAAGCCACACCATCGGCAATCACACGTATTCGCACCCGGATATGTCGAAGATCGGCGATATCCAAAGCTTTCAGACCGAGCTGCAAAAGAACGAAGCGCTGTACAGGGACATTCTCGGCAGCGAAATGCCGAAGCTCTACCGCCCGCCGCAGGGCAAATTCTGTGAGGAAAACCTCAAAATGGCGCAGCAACTCGGGTATTCCACGGTGTTTTGGAGCCTTGCCTATGTCGATTGGTATACGGATGACCAGCCCACACCCGAGCAGGCATTTTCTAAATTATTACCGCGCATTCACCCCGGCGCGGTCGTTTTACTGCACAGCACGTCGAGCACGAACGCCGAAATCTTAGATGAGCTCCTTACAAAATGGGAAGAAACGGGCTACTCGTTCGGCGACCTTGAAGCCTATTGTGCCGCACAGAAAACATCTTGAGCACGTTTTGTCAGCAAAACGTAAGCTATAATTCTTAAAAAGAAAAATAAAAACCATGACGTTTAGTATACTTATTTGCGGAACTTTTAAGAAACTTGAAAAAGAACGGATCATGAAAGGAACAATTCAGTATGGTAGAAGCACTTGTCAATTTTTTCAGAAATATTATTCCGGGTGAGCTTACGGTGTTCATCCTCTCCATGATGCCCATCATCGAGCTGCGCGGCGGTCTTGTTGCGGCGAAAATGCTCGGCGTAGATTTATTGCCTGCCATGCTGATCTGCTTCATCGGCACCATTTTACCGACGCCGTTCATTCTGCTCTTTATCAATAAGATTTTCGACTGGATGCGCAACACGCGCTTTGTAAAGCTTGTTGACCGCATGGAAGCCAAGGGCAGAAGCAAGTTTGCGCAGATTGAAAAATACAAGACGTTCGGTCTGCTCATCTTTGTCGCCATTCCGCTGCCGGGCACCGGCGCATGGACGGGTTCGCTTGCCGCAGCGCTGATGAAAATGCCCATTAAAGACGCGCTTTTCTCCGTCATCGGCGGCACGCTCATCGCGGATATTTTAATGGCGATCTTCTCCTACGGCCTGCTCGGCATGTTCATTCAATAAGGAAGTTTAAATGGAAACAAAAGACATTATCATCATCGGCGGCGGTGCAGCGGGGCTTATGGCGTCGTGTGCCGCCGCACATGTTTTAAAAAAACGCGGTTCTGTTCTTGTTTTGGAGGGCAACGCAAAGCTTGGCAGAAAGCTGCTCGCCACCGGCAACGGCCGCTGCAATTTAACGAATTTAAACGTTTCGCCCGCGCATTACCACGGCGATGTTACGGCAATTCAAGACCTATTGCATGAATACACGCCCGAAGCTATTTGTGCCGTGTTCCGCGAAATGGGGCTCGTCACCAAGCCGGACAGCGAGGGCAGGGTATACCCGCAGAATCAGCAGGCGGCGGCCGTGCTCTCCGCTTTACGGTGGGATGCCGAAAAATACGGCGTGTCGTTTTCGGAAGAACACACCGTCTCAAAAATCGAGAAAGTCAAAAACGGATTTACGCTCATCTGTACGGACGGCACGCAGCTTTTCACAAAGCAGTGCATTTTGACGTGCGGCGGTGCGGCATCTCCGCGCCATTCCTGCGGCGAGGGCTACACGCTCGCAAAGCAGCTCGGCCACACGGTGACAAAGCTGTATCCGTCTTTAACGCAGCTTACCGTGCGCGCAAAGCAGTGGAAAACGCTCTCCGGCACGCGCGCCCCTGCAAACGCCGTGCTTTTGGCAGACGGCAAACCCGTCTATAAAGAAAGCGGCGAGGTGCAGTTTACGGATACCGGCATCTCCGGTATTTGCGTGTTCGGCCTTTCCGTGTATGCCGGCGAGTTCTTTGCACTCGGCACGATCCGCAATAAGAAGTACACTTCACTCGCCGTACAGCTCGATCTTTTGCCGAACATGGCCCATCAGGACGTGCTCGATTATCTCCTTGAGATGACAAAATTGTATCCCGCACGTGCAGCGGGCGATCTGCTCTCCGGCCTACTCAATATGCGTCTCGGCTACGTGCTTGTCGGAGTGGCGGGCATCGCGCAAAGCGAACCGGCGGTAAAAATCAAAGCACCACAGATTAAAAAACTTGCTTCTCTCATTAAAGGCTGGAGGTTGGACATCATCGGCACGAAAGATTTTTCTGCGGCGCAGGTCACGGCGGGCGGCGTGCCGCTTACGGAGCTCGACCCGCACACGATGGCATCTAAAAAAGCCCCGGGGCTTTACCTTGCGGGCGAGATGCTGAATATTCACGGCGATTGCGGCGGCTACAATCTGCATTTTGCGTGGGCAAGCGGCATCACAGCCGGAAAAAGCGCAGCCTATCGCTGCCTGAAGGAGGAAAAACGATGATACGCATCAGCGACATTTCCATGCCGCTTCACTATACGGACGAAGCTTTGCGCCGCGCAGCCGCCAAAAAACTGCATACCGATGCGCAGAAACTCAAAAAACTGGCACTTGTCAAGCGCTCTGTCGATGCCAGAAAAAAGCAGGATGTGCGCTTTGTCGTTACCGTGGATGTGGAAACGGACGGCAACGAAGACAAGCTGCTTTCCCGCGTGCGCGACAGCCACGTCACAAAAGCGCCGAAAAGAACCTATGCAATACCGCCGCACGGTACATTGTCGCAGCGTCCGGTCGTTGTGGGGTTTGGTCCGGCGGGCATGTTTGCGGGCTTATTGCTCGCACGCGCCGGCCTGCGCCCGATCATCTTAGAGCGCGGCGGCTCCGTAGAAGAACGCCAAGCAGCCGTAAACACCTTCTGGCAGATGCGAAAACTAAACCCAAGCTGCAACGTGCAGTTCGGCGAGGGCGGCGCAGGCACGTTTTCGGACGGCAAACTCAATACAGGCACGAAAGATGAGCGCATTTTCTTCGTACTGCAAACGCTCTGCGAGCACGGCGCACCCGAAGACATTCTATTTGACGCAAAGCCGCACGTCGGCACGGACAAGCTGCCGCAAACCGTCCGCGCCATTCGCGAGGAGATCAAATCTCTCGGCGGCGAAGTGCGCTTCAACACGCAGATGACCGACCTGCTCGTCAAAAACAACGCTGTTTGCGGTGTCGTTGCCGAGACAAACGGTGTGAATGAGACGATCGAGACCGCACACGTCATTCTCGCTATCGGCCATAGTGCGCGCGATACATTTAAAATGCTGTTTGAAAAAAGCTGTGTACCTATGGAGCCGAAGCCGTTTTCCGTCGGCGCGCGCATCGAGCACCGCGCAGAGACGATAGATCGCGCACAGTACGGCGATTTTGCAGGCGACCCCGCACTCGGCGCGGCGGACTACAAACTCAATGTTCACCTTGAAAACGGCCGCGGCGTGTACACGTTCTGCATGTGCCCGGGCGGCTACGTCGTCGGTGCGGCATCCGAAACAGGTAGTGTCGTGACAAACGGCATGAGCGAATACGCCCGCGACGGTCAAAACAGCAATGCCGCGCTGCTTGTCGGCATCACGCCGGAGGATTTCGGTTCCGCGCATCCGCTTGCCGGCATTGAGTTTCAGCGTAAAATCGAGCGCACCGCATTTGAAGCGGGCGGGGGAGCATACAGTGCCCCGTGCCAGCGCGTTGGCGACCTGCTTGAAAACCGCGCAACGACTGCGCTGAACGGCAGCGTGCAGCCGACCTATCGGCCCGGAGTTGTGCCCGGCGATTTAAGGACCGTACTGCCCGATTATATCTGCGATTCCATGGCGGAGGGCATCCGCCGCATGGGCAGGCGGCTGAGAGGCTTTGACAACCCGGACGCTTTATTGACCGCTCCCGAGACCCGAAGCTCTTCACCCGTGCGCATCCTCCGAAACGAGACGCGCGAGTGCCCCGCGGTGCGCGGTCTGTTTCCGTGCGGAGAGGGCGCAGGTTACGCCGGCGGCATCACCAGCGCCGCCGTAGACGGTCTGCGCTGCGCAGAAGAAATCTTGAAGCAAAGTCTATAACATACCAAGCGCTCCGGCAGACTGTTTTCGTCTGCCGGAGCGCTTTATGTAAAATGAACAGAGACGTTCCCCTGTAAAACTACAGAGAAACGTCTCTTTGTTTATCACATTTAATCGCACATGATATGCAAAATCTCGCGGTCGGTCTCACGCATACCTTCGCGGGCCAGTATGCCGATGTTGCGTATCGTCTCCTCAACGCCCTTCGTGACAAGGCCATCACCTGCGCGGAACTGCTGCCCGTTTTTGTACATGTGGTAGCCCAAAATGCCGGCATCCACAGCAGATGCAATTTTCGCCGCGCACGAGGCTTTTGCGCCGTCGCATACCATCCCGGAATCAATAGCAATGGAGTTGACGATTGTGTGCTCGATTTCTTTCAGCCCGCCGCCGTATAAGTACGCAATGCCCGCGCCGCAGCCGCAGCCTGCGCTCACAGCGCCGCAGTACGCGGAAAGCCGCCCGATGCCGGACTTCAGGTGGATCGTCACGAGGTCGGAGAGTGCCACCGCGCGAATCATTTTTTCATAGCCGACGTTCAATTCTTTTGCATTCTCCACAACGGGCAGAGAAGCTGTCATTCCCTGATTGCCGCTGCCGGAAACGATGACGACCGGCAGGGAGCAGCCGTTCATACGCGCGTCGCTGCCCGCAGCCGCCATGGCTCTGGCGCGGATTTTCACATCATCGCCGTAGGTTTCGAGCAATACCTTGCCGATGTTCGCGCCCCAACTGCCCGATAAACCTTCTTTCGCAATGCGTGTGTTGTAGTCAATCTGCCGTTTTACGGGCGTTTCAATATCGCAAAGCTCTGCACACTCAACAAACTCAAGAATCGTCTTCACCGAAAACGAACTGCGGTCGCAAATGCCGCTGTCCGTGCTTTCCACCGGAGTATCGGCACAGGTATCGAGCAATATTTTGCCGTCTTTTTCCGTATGCACAATATTCGTGTGGTGCCCCACAATACGCACGTTTGCCGTGTGATGCTCACTTTTCACCGTAATGTCAATGTCGAAAATATAGGGAGAGTCCGAAAGCTTCACAGTGATCGGCGTGTGCTCCATATAAGCCTTGATCTCCGCCTGCTCTGCTTCGGTCGCCTTTGAGATAACCTCCAATAAAAGCTCGTCATGTCCTGCTATGATCCCCGCCGCAGCCGCCGCAGGGATGCCGCGCAGACCGCCGGTGTTCGGCACAAAAACGCTTTTCACGTTTTTGATGATATTGCCGCTCGCCGTGACGCAGACTTCACACGGCAGCTCGTTTAAAATGCGCCGTGCCGCTGCCGCCGCATAGGCAATGGCAATCGGCTCTGTGCAGCCCATGGCGGGCAGCAATTCTTCTTTTAAAACTTCAACGTATGCGGTATACAGGGTATCGGTTTTCTGCATGAGTAGACTCCTAAAATCAGTTTTGGTTCAGCATCGGTAAAATGCGGGCAAATGAAGTGTCCGCAAGGTCGTCGGTCGAGTTGTAGTACAGCAAAAGACTTTCTGGGTCGTCCGGTATACGCAGATTTTCGGGAATATCAAAATTCACGCCCTTTATGTACTCGTCCCAGTGTTCCATTTTCCACGTGTCGCGGTCGGAAGAGCGCCTCATCATGCGCGCCTTGCACACAGCGGGGTCGGTTACGATCCAAATAACGCACAGCTTTGCGCCATATTCACCGAGCTTCGCGCGCAAATTTTGAATGTACGCCGTGTCGCGAATTTCCCGTGTGAACGGCGCGTTGATGAGCACGGTGTCCGCATAACGCAGCGCCTCAAACGCAAGGTCCAAGATCGTCTCGTACTCGTAGTCGCGGATGTTCGCTTCAAAAAACGCGGAGCTGCGGTCATACGGTTCGCCCGCCACTTTGAAAACTTGCTTGGAAAGCGGGATCAGCGTGTCCTTGTCCAAATAAACAACATGATCCAGCGCCGTACACAGGCGTTTGGAAAGCCGGGTTTTGCCGCACGCGGGCGGTGAGGTCACAAGAATCAGCTTTTTCATGAGACAACCAACCTTTCGGATCAAAATAAGGGAAAAGGTGCGTATTCTGTTTACTGCAAAATTAAGTATAGCACGTAAAAGCCGAAATTGCACGAAAAATTTACTTTTTCGTCAATTTTTGCACAAGGTCCTTGAGTAAAACATCGCGGTGGATATTGTACACATAGCGCATAAAATGCCGCGTGTTCGAGGGCGTCCATGTGTCGTCATACTGAGGAATAGGGCTGTGCAGAAGCGTGTCGTCCATGAACTCGCCGTCCAAAAGCCACGCCACCGCCGTCACGTCCCAGATCACGCGCGACCATGTTTCCGCCTGCGCCCAGCGCCGTCCTTCTTCAATGGCATAGTTTGCCAAATAATCGCACAGCTCGTTTTTGCCGAGAAAGTAGTCTTTGAACTCCGGCTCGCTCACGGTGAAGCCGGAGGCCACGCCTGCGCACGGCAGCTGTACAAGCGCCGCACCGCATCCGAAAACAATGCGCCCCGCCGCGACATCCTGATACATATTGAACTCGCGGTTGTCCGGCCAGTGCAGCGCGTTGCCGCCGAGCCATACAAGGACGATGCGGTCGCGAATTTCCGGCTTCAAAAGCAAGGCGGAAGCCACATTCGTGATAGCGCCGATTGCAACGACATACAGCGGCTTTTCGGGTGTATAATCCATCGCGCGCTTTGCGAGGTCCTCCGCCGCAGGCGAAAGCACGGGCGTGTCCTCGTCCGTGAGATATGTTTCCGAGCCCTTAAACGTGACGGACTTTAAATCCTCGCGTTTTAAAAGCGTCAGCAGCTTTAGAATTTCGTCATAGCTTTTTTCCATGCCGTTCTTTGGCGATACGGATTTATCATTCAAAAACGGCGCGGCATACAGCGCTTTTACGTTCAGCTTGTCGCTGTTTTTCATCATATACGAAAGCGCAAATTGGTCATCTAACTCGTTATACGTATCGGTGTCCAAAACCACGTCAATCTTACCTTTCGGTTTCGTTAGGCGGCGTAAAAGGCTTTCGGTGTTCGGTACTGTCCAGTTCATAAAAATTCCTCCCGCTTTGATGCACATAATTTATTATATAGTATAGCGAAAATTTTGCTTTGCGAAAAGTATAAACCGCAAATTTTCTGCCCATATTTTATACAAAAAATTAAATGAAATTTTGTGTAACGACAAAAATGTGCAGGGAGAATAAATCTATGATGCGTAAAATCAAAACACTGTATAGCAGAACGCTTCTTCTGCGCGCGATGGCGTGCGGGCTGATCTTAACAGTGCTTCTAAATTTAGCGGGCTTCTCCGCCCAGTGTGCCGCGCTGGAAGAGAACATCGTGCGGCTGCATGTTATTGCAAACTCGAACGACGAAGCGGATCAAGCCGTAAAGCTTCGCGTGCGCGATGCCGTGCTGCGGGAAGCCGAGCAGTGGTACGGCGATGCGGAAGATTTTGACACTGCCGTCACAGCGCTCTGCACGCACCTTGAAAGCCTTGAAGCGGCAGCAAATTCTGTCTTGAAAGCCGAAAATCTCCCGTACTGCGCCAAAGCGGAAATTTGCGAAATGTACTTTCCGACCCGCACCTACGAGAGCTTCAAGCTGCCCGCCGGGCACTACCGCACACTGCGCATTTCGCTCGGCAAGGCCGAGGGCAAAAACTGGTGGTGCGTCGTATTTCCGGCGCTGTGCATGCCCGGTGCAAGCGACCTATCCAACCTGCCTGATGATACCGATACACTCGTGCGTGAACCGGAAAGCTACGAAGTCAAATTCAAGGTGGCGGAAATTTTCTCACGTCTCCGCGAACTCTTTGACGCGTGAGCGCACATGTGCTAAAATAAGAGCAATATAAGCTCTAAACGGAAAAAGGGGGAAGAAGAATGCTGGAGTTGATCCTCGGCCGCGCCGGCACGGGCAAAACGACGCTGCTGCGTAAACGCCTTGCGGAAAGCACTGCGCCGAAAACGATTTTGATCGTCCCGGAACAATATACGTTTGAATCCGAACGCGCGCTGCTTATGGAATACGGTGCTGAAACCGCGAACCGTGTGCAGGTGTACAGCTTTACGCGCCTTGCGCAGGCGGCATTTTTGCAGTACGGCGGCGGTGCAGGCAAGCGTTTAACGGACGGCGGCAGGCGTATTTTGATGACCTTGGCGCTTGAAAACTGTGCCGACCAACTCACGCTGTTTGAAAAAAGCGCCGATCGCATGACGGACGTTTTATTGAACACCGTCGGTGAAATGAAAATCTGCGGCATTGAGCCCGATATGCTCACAAAAACCGCCGAAGCCGTCACAGAAGACAGCCTTTCGCGCAAGCTAAAAGAGATCGCGCTCATTTACGGTACATATGAAGCACTCGTCGCGCAGACGTATCTTGATCCGCTCGACGACCTGACGCGCCTTGATGACCTGCTGGCCGACCATCCGGATTTTTTCCGGAATGCTTATGTCGCCGTCGATGCGTTTGACGGCTTCACCGTGCAGGAGTACCGTGTTTTGCGCCACGCACTGCGCCATGCGGAAAAAGTCAGTGTTTCGCTGTGCTGCGACGATCTCGACACGAGCCGCAAAGACCTGTTTTCTACCGTGCGCCGCACCGCTTCGCGCCTGATGCGCCTTGCAAAGGAGAGCGGTACGGGCGTGCTTTCGCCTGTGTACTGTAAAACGCCGTATCGCTTTCAAAACGATGCACTTCGCGCCGTGGAAAGCACCTACGCCGGCCACGTACAGCAAGCAGATACCGCTGAAAACGTGTGTGTGTTCCGCGCGGCCTCTCCGTATGAGGAAGCGGACTTCACCGCGGCTAAAATCCGCAGCCTTGTTTTGCACGAGGGCTACCGCTACCGCGATATTTCCGTCATCTGCCGTGACGGCGAACGCTACACGCGGCTGTTTGCCGCCGCGCTGCGCCGCTGGGAAATTCCGGCGTTTCTTTCCGAAGCGCGCACGGTCGATGCCGAGCCGCTGATGCGCTTCGTGCTCTCCGCGTTTCAAATCGTTTCGGGCAGCCGCAAATGGCGTTCGGAAGATGTGCTCGCCATGCTGAAAACGGGCATTACAAGCTTTACGGCAGAAGAGCTCGCGCAGCTTGAAAACTACATATATACCTGGAAATTAAACGGCGCATCCGCTTGGTGCAGCCCTTTCACAAAACACCCGGACGGCTTCGGTAAGCCGATGGATGACACCGCGGCCGAGACACTGCGCACGCTGAACGCTCTGCGCGAGCGCGTCACCGCACCGCTTATAAAATTCTCCGAGCGCACCGCACACGCTTCCGGCGAGCAGATCTCCGAAGCCGTTTATAAGCTTCTCATCGATTTTGATTTGGAGCAAAGCTTCCCGATATTTTGCCGCACGCTCGAAAATGCCAGGCGCGATGACCTTTCCGCCGCTCAAATGCGCATTTGGGATTTGCTTATGGAAGTACTCGACCAAATGGCAGGCGTGCTCGGTGAACAGATCATCACGGGTGAAAAATACGGAAAGCTCTTAAAGGAGATCGTCAGCGGCGAAGATGTTTCGGACATCCCGCAGAGCATGGACAGCATCACATTTGGCACCGCAGACCGCATCCGTCAGTCCGCGCCGCGCGCCGTGTTCCTGCTCGGCGCCGTGCAAGGCGAGTTCCCGCTCATTCCGTCCGTAAACGGTGTGTTCAGCGAGCCGGAGCGCTGCACGCTCCTTGCGCTCGAGCTGCCCGTCTCCGATGTGCTCGAAGACCGCATGTTACAGGAAAAGTATCTCGCCTACGCCGCGCTGTGCGGCGCTTCGGAGAAGCTGTATCTTACGTATCCCGCCAGTGTAGGGCAGGAGGCAAAATCGCCCGGTGAGCTCATCAGCGCAGTCGAGCTGGCGCTGCCGAATTTAAAAATCACACAAAACCTGCCGCCGGAGTTTTTCGCAAACGCACCGGAAGCCGCGTTTTCGCAAACGGCGTCGCTTTTCAACGAAAACTCGACCGTCTCCGAGACATTAAAAAGTGTTTTTCGCGAAAAGCCGGAGTTCGCCGGACGTTTGCAGGTCCTCGGCGGCACAGACCGCATGGCTTCGGCTCGCCTTGCGCCGGAGACCGCAAACGACTATTTTGGCGGCGGGCACTATTTTTCCGCAAGCCAAATCGAAGTTTATCACCAGTGCCGCTTTAAATACTTCTGCCGCTACGGCCTCGGCGCAAAGGAGCGCCGCCCGGCAGAGATTGATGCGCTGGAATACGGCAGTCTGATGCACTATCTTTTCGAGCAGATTCTCGGCAGTGCGAAAGACATTCAAGCGCTGCACCTTTATGCAGATGACTTAAAAGCGCGCGTACACACGAGCATCATGGACTATGTGCGCGAAAATATGGGCGGCTATGATGCTCTTTCGCCGCGCGAAAAATACCGCTTGTACCGCATGGAGCAAACGGCCGTAAAGCTCATCGCCCACATGTCGGAAGAAATGATGCACAGCCTGTTCCGCCCGGAGCATTTCGAGCTGGAGCTCAAAAACGGCACACCGTACCCACCACTGCGTGCGAAGGGGAGGACGGGGAAATTGCATGTAAGGCTGATACGGGAAGCGCGCGGC